>ERZ859817.500-NODE-500-length-25036-cov-1.615188_pt1 | contig 25036 bp, 29 predicted proteins | sample MGYA00509986_ERZ859817 | MGnify/ENA primary metagenome ERZ859817 (study PRJEB30046, sample SAMN00715155) | human gut metagenome | study: EMG produced TPA metagenomics assembly of the A metagenome-wide association study of gut microbiota in type 2...
CCGGCACCAAACTCCTGGCTGATTGTGATGACAGGGTATTTCTTTCGGACATAATAGATACCTCCATTGGGTTGTTATTTATTTTGTTATCCATGTTTTTACTTTATTGTAACGTTTTTTGTAAGATTATTCAATAAAGATTATCATTTTTTGAAAAAATATGTTATAATAATATCCAGTGCAATAAATATACCCGAACAGTCGTATGATGCACAATACAAGGCTGGAGGGGAGGTTAGGTGTGAGACTATGTCAAATGTAATCGTTAAAGAAAACGAAACGTTAGATAGCGCCTTACGCAGATTCAAGAGAAACTGTGCAAAGGCTGGCATTCAGCAGGAAATTCGTAAAAGAGAACATTACGAAAAGCCAAGCGTTAGACGTAAGAAGAAGTCTGAAGCTGCTAGAAAACGTAAGTTCAACTAATTAGAGTTTAATTAATTTATCAGCCGGTGTGGGAGCAATCCTGCACCGGCTTTTTCGTGGTGCGCCTAGTGATGCACATTTCGTTTAAATAAAAGGCATAAAGTTTTGGTTGTAACATACAATATATAAATGGATTGAAAGGTGTCTTTAGCGGACGTATGCGCAGAAAAGAAACTATTGTGGAGGCATTGGACGTAACCAAAGATGCGGCACTCGGTATGCCGGTGGTTACGGCAGTCGGCAATTGTGAAGTTTATGTGGAAAATTTCAAATCCATTGCAGAATATGACTGTAATACCGTAAAACTTTTAACAAAAAAAGGATTTTTATCCATTAAAGGGGAACGGCTGGAAATTCTTTATTATGATGAAGAAGAAATCGCCGTCAGGGGCAGGATTATCAGCATTGAAGTATAAAAGAGGGGCATGCCGGTGATATGTGGAAACAGCAAAAAATAATGTCTGCATACATAACAGTGACAGTAATGACAGATTCCATAGAGCGGTTTTTAAATATGTGCCGTCATAAAAATATCGGTTTTTGGAAAATTTCGGAAACGGAGCAGGGATTTACCGCGAATATTACGAGAGAGGATTTTTTTCAGCTAAAGGACATCTGCCGGAAGACAAAGACAACGGTGCGGATTAGCAAACGGCACGGAATCCGTTTTTTACTGTTCCGGTACCGTAGGCATTCTTCTTTTTTTATCGGCATTGCCGCGGCATGTATTATTTTATACAGCTGCAGCCTGTATGTCTGGAATATTTCATTTACGGGTAATTACAGATATACCCACAGCAGTCTTTGCAAATATCTTGCGGGACAGGGTGTTTATTCAGGGATGCAGATACGGTCAGTGGATTGTGACAGTATTGAAACGGCACTTAGAAATGATTATCCCGATATTACGTGGGTATCGGCTGAAATCAGCGGCACACGGCTGATCGTCCATATTAAGGAAAATGACGGAATCAAAGAAGATATACAGACAGACAGCACACCAAGAGATATCGTGGCAACCTGTTCCGGTGTGGTGACATCGATGATTACACGGGCAGGAACACCCAAGGTCAAACCGGGAGATGAAGTTGAAAAAGGGCAGATTCTGGTGTCAGGTATTGTTGATGTATACAATGATGCCAAAGAAGTTGTGAATCAGCGGCCGGTAAGTGCCGATGCGGATATTTTTGTACGTGTGGACATTCCTTATGAGGAACATCTGCCGTATCTGTATGAATATAAGGAATACACCGGCAGAAAAAAGACAAGGTGGCTGTTTGGCATTGCAGACAGGGAGATTGAAGCAGGTGTTTCATGGTCTTCGTTGAAGCAGGCGGATATTGTGACGGACAGCAGAGTATTAAAGCTTACGGACAGTTTTTATCTGCCGCTTCGTACCGGCAGAAAGCAGTACCTGGAATATGATATAAAAGAAAGCCGCTATACGCAGGAGGAAGCCGAAGATGTACTAAATCAGAAATTGAAAATATATTTGCTTGATTTGATTGAAAATAAAGTGCAAATCCTGCATAATGGTGTTACAATAAATGACAGCGGGACAGACTATGTAATGGCAGGCACGATTACGGCGGATATGCCGGCGGTCGGTTATGCGGTGGTTACAATGCCTGAAATTGAAGGAAATGAGGAAACGAAAGCAGTACAATGAGTGTGAAAGAATCGTTGATTGAATTACCGGCACAGTACAGCAGTGCCGTATTTGGACAGTTAGATGAATATGCTAAAAAGATTGAAAGAACATTAAAAGTAACGATTATTGCACGGGATTCCGATGTAAAGGTAATCGGTGCAGAAGGTGCCGTAAAAAAGGCGGCAGGTGTGTTAAACAATCTGATAGAACTGGCTAGAAGGGGCAATCAGATTACAGAGCAGAATGTGGATTATGCACTGTCTTTGGCTTTTGAAGAAAAAGAAGATGCCATTTTGGAAATTGATACGGACATTATCTGCCGGACGATTACAGGTAAGCCGATTAAGCCGAAAACCCTCGGACAAAAGACATATGTTGATGAAATCCGTGATAAAATGATTGTATTCGGCTTAGGGCCTGCGGGAACGGGAAAGACCTATCTTGCAATGGCGATGGCAATTACTGCATTTAAAAATAATGAAGTCGGACGGATTATTCTGACCCGTCCGGCAATTGAAGCAGGAGAAAAGCTGGGCTTTCTTCCGGGCGATTTACAGAGTAAGGTAGACCCGTATCTGCGGCCGTTATACGATGCGCTGTATCAGATTATGGGTGCGGAGAGTTTTACCGCTAATATGGAAAAAGGACTGATTGAAGTTGCGCCGCTTGCTTATATGAGAGGACGTACCTTGGACAATGCCTATATCATTCTTGATGAAGCACAGAATACAACACCGGCGCAGATGAAAATGTTCCTGACACGTATCGGATTTGGTTCAAAGGTCGTGATTACCGGCGATTTAACGCAGAAAGATTTGCCAAAGGATACAACATCGGGACTTGATGTGGCAATGAAGGTTTTGTCAAAAGTTGATGAAATAGGCATGGTCAAGCTGACCAGCCAGGACGTTGTCCGTCATCCGCTTGTACAAAAGATTGTCAAAGCGTATGAGGAGTATGAAAGCCGTATGGCAAAAAAACAGACCCGCAGCAAGCAGGCACGCACACGGAATGGAGAGAAAAATGACAATAAACATTGAATATGAAACCGAAAAAAAACTGGATTTAGACTATGAAACTATTATCAGACAGGTTGTTGAAAAGGCGATGGATTATGAAAAGTGTCCATATGAAGCGGAAGTGAATGTAACACTCACGGACAATGCTGCAATTCATGAAATCAACCGCGAATACCGCGAAATCGACCGCGCAACGGATGTGTTATCATTTCCGATGATTGAATATGAAACGCCGGCGGATTTTGATGCGCTGGAAGATGTTATGGATCAGTTTCCGGAGGATTATTTTAACCCGGATACGGGAGAACTGATGCTGGGTGACATTGTCATTTCAGTAGAAAAAGTTGAAGAACAGGCAGAAAAATACGGTCATTCCAAGGAACGCGAACTGGCATTCTTAACAGCACACAGCATGATGCATCTGTTCGGCTATGACCATATGGAAGAAGACGAAGCAAAGGTTATGGAAGCCAAACAGCGTGAAGTGCTGGAACTTTTAGGTATTACAAGATAATTTACAGTAATTTACGGAAACTGTCCGGTTATGGACGGAAGCAGGCAGTTTAAAATGATATTAAAAGCCGTCCGGGAAATGAGGATTTATGAAAAAGAAAAAAAGTATTATTATTGTGGTTGTCTGTGTGCTTGCGCAGCAGGAATTGCGGCGGGTATTTATGGGATGACACGTAAAAAAGGCAGTCCGGAAGCGGTAAATGACAGTACGGCTCAGACTGTTCAGGAACAGACCACACAGGAAGTGAAAAATCCACATGCGGGACAGGCGCAGAGTGTGATCAGCGGAAAGTGGGAAAGCAGGAACTGGCACAGCAGAAGGCTGTGGCAGTGATGTACAGTAATATCAAGCAGGCGATGCCGCAGTCGAATATCAGCAAAGCAGATATTGTGTTTGAGTCACTTGTGGAAGGCGGCATTACAAGATTGTGCTGTTTTTTTGAAAATCAGACGGAGCTGGAAAAGATCGGACCTGTCAGAAGCTGCCGTACCTATTATCTGTTATTTGCAAAAGAATTTGAAGCCAACTATGTACATTTCGGCTATTCGGAATATGCGGCGGATTATCTGGCACAGCCGTCCTTTTACGCATTAGACGGCATGGCATACTGTTCTTTTTACAGAACCGCTGACCGTGTAGCACCGCACAATGCTTATACTTCATGGAATGGTATTATGGACAGTGTGGCAAAGAAAGGGTATGATACAGTTTATCCGCAGAATTTTGTAAAACCGTTTAGTTTTAATGAAGAGGATGACAAACAGATACAGATTGCAGGCGGTGAAACGTGTAATACCTTTTATCCGGGGTATCCGTACAATAAGCCGTGGTTTGAATATGATGAAAGCACCGGGGAATATTTAAGGTTCCAGTTTGATGATGCACAGATTGATGCGGAAACCGGAGAGCAGCTTTCTTATAAAAACATTCTTGTCAAATATGTTGAACCGGACTATTATGAAAACGGAACACCGAATTATAAGGTGGACGGAACAGGCGCGGGACTGTTTATTACCAACGGAAAAGCCGTGCAGGTGACGTGGAAAAAGGATTCCGAAACCAGCGGCCCGACAAAATATTATTATGAAGACGGAACAGAAATTGTGTTAAATCAGGGAAAGACCTATATCTGTCAGGTTGAAACGACACAGAATATTACGGTTGAGTAAGGCTGGATAACTGAATACAATGCGGTTTGTGAGCTTGAAAAAAGACAGGAGAGAAAAATGGATTGCAGTAGTGATGAAATGAATCAGAAACTGGTAGAAGAAGCATATGCGGCAATGAAGCATGCGTATGCGCCATATTCCCACTTCCGCGTGGGTGCGGCACTGCTCACCAAAGAAGGAAAAATTTTTACGGGCTGTAATATTGAAAATGCTTCGTACGGTGCAACCAACTGTGCGGAGCGTACGGCAGTTTTTAAAGCGGTATCGGAAGGGTATACGCAGATTGAGCGGATTGCCATCGTATCATCGTCCCATCAGAAAACGCCGCCATGCGGCATCTGCAGACAGGTACTGGCAGAGTTTATGACGGAAAATGCACAGATTCTGCTGGCAGATAAAGACGGCATTGAAAGTTATACGATAAAAGATTTGCTGCCGGAAAGCTTTAAGCTCTAAATGAATTCCAATCCGGGCAGAATGTTCTATCTGGAAAGCAGAAAACCATTGCTTTTTAAAGCAGCGGCAACATCATCTAAAATTTCATCAGAATAAGCCAGTACGGTGTGGTAATGTACACCAGAGGTAATATCGCAGAGCGGCACAGCATTACCGCTCTGCATTTTTTCTTTAAATTTTACAATATCATTTCTGGAATAAATCTCAAGCGGCGCGGAAATTTTACCGTATACAGGGTGTTCGATGATAATATCCTGTATTTTGCCGCCTGCATCAATAATGGTCTGCATTTCACGTTCAAAATCCTCCGTGGCATGGCAGACCTTAAAAACACGAGTTGAAGAAACCGGTGCGGAAAGCAGATACCCCTTGTTCGTTGAAAGAATATCAACATTTGCCGCTCTTAACAGGGCAATGTCATTGACAATGACCTGACGGCTTACGTGCAGTAAGCGTGAAAGCCGTGTGCCGGAGAGCGGTGATTCTGTATTTTTAAGAAGTTCAACAAGTTTTCCTCTGCGTTCTTCGCCGTTCATAATAATCCCCATTCCGCAGACATTTCTCTGCAATTTTTCACCCGACGTCAGGTTTTCTGCCCTTGCTAAAAAACAGAGAACCATAGTTATTTGACTTCGTCAGAATTTTATTTTATTTCCTCTGACAAAGATTTGCAATACTTTATTTAGAAAATGTGTGCAGAAATGCTTCTTAATTTATAAGCACAGATAACGCCGCAGCCGTTTTTTTATGCCGGAATTGCCGACAGGCTGAAGTGTAAAATCATCGGAGTTTTCATGAATTATGACGGAACGTCCGATAATATCAGTAATGGGAAAATAAAAAAAGCTTTTTAATTTGAAACTTTTCAGGTTTTACAATCGTATTATGAGTGACGGGAGGTATAAGATACACGGGTGTCTGAAGAGAGAATGGGAGAAACAAAAGAAAGACTGGAGCAGATATTCCGGGATTATTATCAGCTGATATACAGAGTAGCATTTTCACAGGTGAAAAACCATGCAGATGCAGAGGACATTACACAGGAAGTATTTTTAAAGATTATCCGGCATGATATGCGTTATCAGAGCATGGAGCATGAGCGGGCATGGATTGTGCGTGTGACAATCAATCTGTGCAGGGATTTGTTAAAAAGCAAATGGCACAAAACGAGTGTCAGTATGGAAGAGGTTAGCGAAGCGCAGAGAGGAAGCTGTGAGAATTTTACGGAAATACAGGATGATATGATGTGGGCGGTATTACAGCTGCCGGAAAAATACAGAAACTGCCTGTATTTGTTTTATTATGAAGATTATTCGATTAAAGAAATTGCACAGAGTCTGGAAATGCCCGAAAATACGGTGAAGACCAATTTAAAACGCGGCAGGCAGGCGCTGAAAGAATTTTTGGAAAAGTAGACAGGATTTGACAGAAATTTTAGAACGGAGGAACAAATGGAAGTCAGTAGGATTGGCAGCCGGTTTTATGAAAATGCGGCACAAAGCGGAAAGAAAGTAAAAGGAAAGCAGCAGGATGGCTTTGCTTATGAATTGCAGAAAAGTTATGATGAAAAATACCGCAGTGAAGACACGGATGAAACGGGTATGACAGCCGCAGACGGAGCGCAGGCATCAGGGATTGCAGAGTTTGGCAGCATGGGCGGACTGCGGGCAAAGGAAGTGGTGGCAGAAGGCGTTTTATCCAAAGCGGTGTCAGCCTGTGAAGTGAAAAATCTTACGGCAGAAGATGCGGATTATGTTGAAAAACATCTGGCAGAAGGGTATGTGTTAAAGGCAAAGCAGTCGGATGACGGCAAAACAGTATATGTCGAACAGAAGTTTGATGATGGGACAGTAAAGGCATATTCTGTTGATTTGGATAAAATTGACGAAGAAACCAGCAATCTCATAGAACAGGCGGCAAAAGCCTGCGTACAAAAGAATGGCAAAGAGCAGCAGACAGACAAAGACTGGCATGAGGCGCTTGAAGAATTTGCAGCATACGTAAAGAACAGAATCAAAAACGGTCCGCCTAAATTTGCAACAGGGGCAACGCAGATGAGCGTGGAGGAATGGGACAAGCTTGTAAAAAATTTAGACGATACGATTGATGATGTGAAAAAAGAGCAAGAACAGGAGCTGAAGAAGCGGCTTGAAAAAGAAGAACAAAAGGAACTGGATAACGAGCAGAAGGAACATGAGGAGGATATAAAAAAATGGGAATCGGAATTAATATAGCAGGAACGGGAATCGGACTGACACAGACGATTATGAACCGGAAAAACAAGCAGGCAGGACAGTATGATGATGTGAGTGGACGAGTAACTCACTGCACTCTGCACTGGTTTGACGATACGCAGGGAAATGAGGCTGTGATGTCCACATCACTGGCAGGCGGCGGAAGCCTGACAGTTTACAAACCGGCGGATTTTAATCCAAAAGACCCGAAATATCTTGTGAAAACGTGGGATAGTGATGGCAATGTAACAGAGGAAGAAGTTTCATTAAACAAGGTAGACCCGTCCAATGCCACGTATGTTCAAATGGCGGCATATTCAGCTTATGCGGCAAAACAGAAGCTTGTACAGAATGCAGACGGACTGTTTTTGGCGGCAACGGAAAAGCTTTGTTTCGGCATGGATAATCTTCATGATAAAATGGATTTTACACAGATTGTAAAGAGTACGGCACAGGAACAGATGGAGGCAAAGAACTGGCATGGTTATATGCAGATGAATTCACTGGCGGATTTCTTGGAAAAAACACACGACAAAGTGAAAAATCAGCCGGACAGCCAGACAGAAGATGTTACAACGACAGAGCGTATAAAGGAAACAGCCGTACATACGCCGTTTGATAAATTTGACGGAAAAAAGCATGCGCCGTATTATGAGCTGGCAGATGAAAGCGGTATTATCGAATATAAAGGCACGGTTTTTATCTGTGATGATGAACACGGCGCGTTATGTCTCGGCGATATGAGTGATGAAAGCAATGTCCTTAGTATTCCGCTTGCGGGCGGCGGCACGTTAAAGGTCAATCGGAATAACAAAGCCGATTTAGCGAGAGCAATCGGTATGTTTAAGCCGGAAGATGTCCGTAGAATCATGGTTGCCCTTGCGCAGGACAATAAAGTTCAGGAAATGGAAAATGAAATCGAGGACGAAAAAAACAGCATCGGAACCGGACAGGAGAACCAAAAAAAGCAGGAGTAAAAGAGTGTTGTCTTTAAGACATGGATATGTTAAAATCAAAAAGTAATACGGTATATTTGTATTAAGGCATTGATTGATGATTGCAAAATCAAAAGGGGACGACATATGAAGGATACTGCAAGAACGGTATTGACAGAAGCCGGGATTAATGTAGATACGGCGTTAAAACGTTTTTTGGACGATGAAGAAATGTATTTTGAATTTTTAAATTCATTTGTAGAAGATACATTGATGAGCCGGTTAAAACAGGCGGTGCAAAACGGCAGTGTAGATGATGCATTTGAGGCGGCACACGCGCTGAAAGGCTTATGCGCCAATTTAAGCATTGATTCCATGAGCAAAATGATCGTTCCCATGGTGGAGATTTTAAGAGACAGAAGTATGGAGGGCATACCGGAAGATTTTAAGGGACTGTCACAGACCTATGAAAACGTCTGCACAGCAATCACAAAAGTATGTACAGTGCAGTAATACGGCAGAATATAATGAATTGCAAAAATAAACAGACAATAAAGGGAAGACTGGTCAAAGACCGCCTTCCCTTGTATTTGTGTAAAGATAATGGAGATGAATGAATGAAAGTAATGTTTGTTTCACTCGGCTGTGATAAAAATCTGGTTGACACGGAAAATATGCTTGGAATCTTAAATGACAGAGGATTTACCTTTACAGATGATGAAATGGAAGCGGAAGTCATTGCGGTCAATACCTGTTGTTTTATCCACGATGCAAAGCAGGAAAGTATTAACACGATTCTGGAAATGGCAGAACACAAAAAAGACGGCAAGTGTAAAATTCTGATTGTTACAGGCTGTCTTGCACACCGCTATCAGGACGAAATCACAAAAGAAATCCCGGAAGTCGATGCATTTATCGGAACATCTTCCTATGATAAAATTGCAGATGTTATTGAAGCCGTTTTAGACGGAAGAACGTATAATTCGATTGAAGATACTGACCGACTGCCGCTTGTGCGCTCTAAGAGAGTGGTGACGACCGGCGGGTATTATGAATATTTAAAGATTGCGGAAGGGTGCGACAAGCACTGTACCTACTGCATTATTCCAAAAATCCGTGGAAATTACAGAAGCTACCCAATGGATTATCTGGTGGAGCAGGCAGAAGCCCTTGTGGCAAACGGCGCAAAGGAACTGATTCTGGTGGCGCAGGAAACGACCGTTTACGGTACGGATATATATGGAAAAAAGGCACTGCCGGAGCTGCTTCATAAGCTGGGACAGATTGAAGATTTAAAATGGATCCGCATTTTATACTGCTATCCGGAAGAAATCAATGACGAACTGATTCAGGCAATTAAAAATGAGCCGAAGGTCTGTCACTATCTGGATATGCCGATTCAGCATGCCAGCGATGCCATTTTAAAGCGCATGGGCAGAAGAACAAGCAGACAGGAATTAATTGACATTATCACAAAGCTTCGTAAGGAAATTCCGGATATTGCCCTTCGTACAACGTTGATTACGGGCTTTCCGGGAGAAACGAAGCAAGACCATGAGCAGATGATGGAATTTGTGGACAGCATGGAATTTGACCGTCTGGGCGTCTTTACATATTCACCGGAAGAAGGCACACCGGCAGCAGAAATGGATAATCAGATTGATGAAGAAGTCAAAGAACAGTGGCGCGATGAAGTCATGGAGTTACAGCAGGAGGTTTCACTGGATAAATCAGCGGATATGGTCGGAAAGACGATTGAAGTCATGATTGAAGGAAAAATTTCCGATGATGAAGCGTATGTCGGACGTTCTTATAAGGATGCGCCGAATGTTGACGGGTTTGTTTTTGTCAACACCACGGCAAATTTGATGTCCGGTGCGATTGTCCGCGTTGAAATTACAGGTGCAATGGAGTATGATTTGATAGGAAGCCTTGTTGAGGACTAGAAATGCGGCATTAAAATGCCTGCGGAATGGAGTATGGTATGAAAATGAATTTACCGAATAAACTGACGATTTTAAGAACGGTGATGATTCCGTTTTTTATTCTGTTTTTGTATACAGACTGGTTTCACGGTTATGATAAAATTATTGCGGCAGTGATTTTTATTGCGGCAAGTCTTACGGATATGCTGGACGGAAAGATTGCAAGAAAGTACAATCTTGTAACGAATTTCGGAAAGTTTATGGATCCGCTGGCAGATAAGCTGCTGGTGTGTTCGGCGCTCATTGCGCTGGTGGATTTGAATAAAATCGCCGCGTGGATTGTTATTATCATCATCGCAAGAGAATTTATTATCAGCGGATTCCGTCTGGTGGCATCGGATAACGGGGTCGTGATTGCCGCAAGCTACTGGGGCAAATTTAAGACAACATTCCAGATGCTTATGATTATTTATCTTGTGGTCGATTTGCAGTTTGCTTATGCAAATGTTGTCGGCATGGTGCTGGTTTATGTGGCACTGGCGCTGACGGTGATTTCACTGGTAGACTATATTGCAAAGAATTATAAGGTATTTTTAGAAGGGTCGTCAAAATAATGGAACAGTCAGAAACAGCAGAAAACTGGTAAAACTTTTAAAAAAGAAAAACTTGACGGTGACAACGGCGGAGTCCTGTACCGGCGGCATGATTGCATCGGCAATCGTCAGTGTTGCCGGTGCCTCTGCCTGTTTTAAAGAAGGCTATATTACTTATTCCAACGAAGCCAAAAAGAAGCTTCTGGGAGTCCGTGAGGATACCTTGAAGCAGTATACGGTTGTCAGCGCACAGGTAGCGCAGGAAATGGCGGCAGGAGCTCGGCAGCGGCACAGAGCAGTCTGGCAGTTTCGGTTACGGGAGTTGCGGGACCCGACCCGGATGAAGGCAATCCGGTGGGGCTGGTTTATATCGGCATTGCATTTGAAGGAAGTGTATATGCGGCACGTTTTCAATTTACGGGCAGCCGTGAAGAAATCCGAAGACAGGCAGCCTGCGAGGCACTGGCACTGGCACTTGGGGTCGTTTCAGAATAAATGTACAGGAATCTGCAATATAGTTTCAAAATAAAAACAAAATAAAAACTTTACATACTGGGATAGATTGTGATAAAATGTGATTATGCAAATATTCCAGTATTTTTTATGCAATACACGAATATTTGTTCGCTTTTTGCTTGACAGCCTGAGTGAAATAGTGTATATTAATCACAACGAACAGATGTTCAATTACGGCAGGACAGGAAATTATCAGAAGGAAGGAAGAATGCAAACAACCTGTTCCGTAGAGTTTGCGCTGTAGAAGTTCTACAGCAGGTATGAATTTATGGCAAGTGATGAGAAGTTAAAAGCGCTGGATGCAGCGATATCTAATATTGAGAAGCAGTTTGGTAAAGGTTCTATTATGAAGCTGGGCGAATCGAATGTGAATCTGAATGTAGAATCCATTCCGACGGTTCTTTAAGCCTTGATATTGCTTTGGGACTGGGGGGCGTTCCGAGAGGCAGAGTTGTTGAGATTTACGGACCGGAATCAAGTGGTAAGACAACGGTAGCATTACATATGGTAGCCGAAGTTCAGAAGCGCGGCGGTATTGGGGCTTTATTGATGCTGAACACGCTCTGGACCCGGTTTATGCAAAGAATATCGGTGTCGACATTGACAATTTATATATTTCACAGCCGGATAGCGGTGAGCAGGCACTTGAGATTACCGAAACGATGGTGCGTTCCGGTGCGGTAGATATTATTATCGTGGACTCCGTTGCGGCACTCGTTCCGAAAGCGGAAATTGACGGCGATATGGGAGATTCCCATGTCGGTCTTCAGGCGCGTCTGATGTCACAGGCATTAAGAAAGCTGACACCGGTTGTCAGCAAGAATAACTGCGTGGTTATCTTTATCAATCAGCTGCGTGAAAAAGTAGGTGTTATGTTCGGTAATCCGGAAACAACAACCGGCGGTCGTGCGTTAAAGTTCTACGCTTCTGTCAGAATGGATGTCAGAAGAATTGAAACTTTAAAGCAGGGTGGTGAAGTGATCGGTAACCGTACAAGAGTCAAGGTTGTAAAGAATAAGGTTGCACCGCCGTTTAAGGAAGCAGAATTTGATATTATTTCGGCAAGGGTATTTCCGCTGTCGGGGATATTCTCGATCTGGCAGCGAATGTCGGCATTGTACAAAAGAGCGGTGCGTGGTTTGCTTACAATGAGAATAAGATCGGACAGGGACGTGAGAACGCAAAGCAGTTCCTGACAGAACATCCGGATATGCTGGCAGAGATTGACGAAAAGGTACGTGCCCACTACGGCATCGGTGAAGAAAAAGAAGACAGTGAAGCCGAACCCGTAGATAAGAAGGAAAAAGCTGCAAAGACAGCAAAGCAGTCAGAACCGGAAGTCTAAATACAGGATAGGTTATGGAACAGATTGTAACAAAGATAGAAGAGCTTTCGGGAAGGCGCAGGCTGGTCTATATCAATGGGGAACAGGCATTTGCGCTTTACAGTACGGAAGTACGCAGGTACGGCATTGCAGAGGGAAAAGCGCTTGCGCAGGAAGACCTTGAACAGCTCCGCACAGAGCTTCTGGATAAAAGGGCTGTCAAGCGTGCAATGTATCTGCTACAGGCAAAGGACTATACAGAAAAAGAACTGACGGAAAAACTGCAAAGGGACTTTTATCCACAGGAATCTGTTGAGGGCGCGCTTGCCTATGTCAGGCATTTCGGATATCTGAGTGACGAGCGGTTTGCACAGATGTATGTTCAGTTTAAGGGTCAGAAAAAAAGCAGAAAACAGATTGAGTTGTTTTTGCAGAAAAAAGGAATTTCAAGAGAACTGATTGATCAGGCGTGTGAGGAGTATTACGGACAGAACGAAGATTCCGAACTGGAGCAGATTCTTGTTCAGAGGCGCAGGAAAGCGGCAGAAAAGCTGCCGCTTTCCTATGAAGAAAAGATGAAACTGATGGGCAGTTTTTACAGAAAAGGCTTTCAGTCTGACAGTATCAAAAAGGCACTTGATATTGTGGTTAGTGAGTGCGAACATGACTAGTTTTTCTTGACAAGGAATTGAAATAAGTATAATATTATTATATTGTATGTTTGTACAATGAAAACTTAATAAGGAGGTGCTCCTGTGTCGTCAGTTATTATCACGATGATTGCTACATTAGTGATTGTTGCACCTATTACATGGCTTGTGTCATCTTCCGTACAGAAGAAGATTCACAATACAACCATTGGCAATGCCAATGACAAGGCCAGAGAGATAATAGATGAAGCTTTAAAGACAGCTGAGACCAAAAAGAAAGAGTCGCTTTTAGAGATTAAGGAGGAGTCGTTAAAGACCCGTAATGAACTCGAAAAAGAAACGAAAGAAAGACGTGCTGAAATACAGCGTTATGAAAGACGTGTCCTTTCTAAAGAAGAAACTCTTGATAAGAAGATTGAAGCCGTTGAGAAGCGTGACATGAGCATTACCAAGAAAGAAGAAGAACTTGGTAAGATGAAGCAGAAGGTTGATGAACTTGAGCAGAAGAGACAGCAGGAACTAGAAAGAATCTCAGGACTTACCTCCGAACAGGCAAAAGAATATCTATTAAAGACTGTTGAAGATGAAGTGAAACATGATACTGCCGTAATGGTTAAGACATTAGAGAGCAGAGCGAAGGAGGAAGCAGATAAGAAAGCGAAGGAGTATGTTGTATCAGCAATTCAGAGATGTGCTGCTGACCATGTAGCAGAAACGACGATTTCAGTTGTCCAGCTTCCAAATGATGAAATGAAAGGCCGTATTATTGGTAGAGAGGGACGTAATATCCGTACTCTTGAAACATTAACAGGTGTAGAACTGATTATTGATGATACACCGGAGGCCGTTGTTTTATCAGGGTTTGATCCAATCAGACGAGAAGTTGCAAGAATTGCACTTGAAAAGCTGATTCTTGACGGACGTATTCATCCGGCAAGAATTGAAGAAATGGTTGAGAAAGCCCAGAAAGAAGTAGAAGTATTAATTAAAGAAGAAGGTGAAGCAGCAACCCTTGAGGTTGGCGTTCATGGCATTCATCCGGAGTTGGTAAGATTACTTGGACGGATGCGTTTTAGAACAAGCTATGGTCAGAATGCGTTAAAGCATTCAATTGAAGTTGCACAGCTTTCAGGACTGTTAGCTGGTGAGGTTGGCGTGGATATTAAGCTGGCAAAGCGCGCAGGCTTATTACATGACATCGGTAAATCAGTTGACCATGAAATGGAAGGCTCACATATTCAGATTGGTGTGGATTTATGTAAGAAGTACAAGGAATCCCCAATCGTAATTAATGCAGTAGAAGCACATCATGGTGACGTTGAGCCGGAAAGCTTAATTGCTTGTATTGTACAGGCTGCTGATACAATTTCAGCCGCAAGACCTGGTGCAAGACGAGAAACGTTAGAAACTTATACAAACAGACTTAAACAATTAGAAGATATTACCAATTCCTTCAAGGGAGTTGAAAAATCATTTGCCATTCAGGCGGGTAGAGAGATTCGTGTTATGGTTGTTCCTGAAGTCGTTAGCGACTCAGATATGGTACTTATGGCGAGAGATATTTCGAAGCGGATTGAAACGCAGATGGAATATCCTGGACAGATTAAGGTTAGTGTAATCAGAGAGTCCAGAGCCGTTGGCTACGCAAAGTAATTACGATAAAGTTCATGAAACAGACCGTTGTCTTAACAATGCAGATTGTTAGGACACGGTCTTTTTTTTGTTGTTTAGGAAATTATGGATTTTTTAAGGTGTGCTGCATTATAAAACGCAGTGTGTTTTACAAAAAAATTTACAAAAATTTCAAAAAAATAAACATTTTATAACAAAATATGGTATAATTTTACTAAGTTCCAGCCGGAACAAAAAAATATAAAGGGGCGAATATGTATGATGAAATCAATAGGCGCAAAAATTAGTTATGTGTTGCTGCTGGTATTTCTGGTTTGTTGTGTTGGAATTATCATTGTAAATTCCAAGATTAACGGTATGGGAACAATTACAAATGAAATCAGTCAGAAATACCTTACAAGTATTGAAGAAGTGGATGCTATTTCTAAGAATGTAGTCAGTCTTCAGTCACAGATGCTGGAATATCTGATTGACGATGACACGCAGAAATCCACAACGATGAGTAATATCACCAAAACCCAGGGGGCAGTTGTGACTTCCCTGCAGAATTTAAAGGGAAATGCAACAACTGACCGAGCGGGAGAAACGGTAAACAAGCTGGAGCAGTCGTATAATACGTACAATACCCAGTACAATGATGTTTTAAAACAGATTCAAAATGGAAGCATTACAGACAAAACAGGGGTAAACAGTAAGTTAAGCAAACTCTACAGTAGTCTGGAAATATCCATTCACTCAGTGGAGGTGCAGAATACGGTCAATACAATCCGGGCACAGAAGGCGCTGAGTAATAATATGACAATCAGCAGGATTACATTTGTAACAGTCGGTGTGCTTCTGGTAGTATCACTGATTCTTGGTATTTTAACAGCAGGATATACCATTATCCGCCCGGCAAAGATTGCAACCGGGGAGCTTAAAGGTATTATTGCGGGAATTGAAGCACAGGATGGCGATTTGACAGCAAGAGTTTCACAGAAATCATCGGATGAAGTCGGACAGCTGGTTGCAGGAGTCAATCAGTTTATCGATGTGCTTCACGGCATTATTGCAGAAATGAAAAATGATGCGGTTGAAATGAAAAACAGTGTCAATGCGGTTTATGGACAGATTTCAACTGCGGATGGAAACATTATGGATGTATCGGCGACTATGGAACAGCTGACAGCCGGTATGGCAGAAATGGCAACGGCCGCAGAACACATCAGTGAGCAGGCAGACTTTATCAGTGATAGTATGGAAAAGATTGCACATCAGGCAGGTGATGGTTCTGCAATTGCAAAAGATATTAAGGGTAAAGCGGTTAAATTAAAAGAAGAGGGAATTGCAAGTAAAGAAAATACAAGTAAAATGGCAGATGAAATCAGAAATTCTGTCAGGGATTCTTTGGACAGAAGCAAGGGCGTTGAAAAGATTAATGATCTGACAGATAATATTTTAAGTATTTCAAGCCAGACCAATCTTTTAGCGCTAAATGCTTCGATAGAGGCGGCACGTGCCGGAGAAGCCGGAAAAGGTTTGCAGTCGTTGCAGATGAAATCAGAGTACTTGCGGATTCCAGCAGAAGTACGGCAAATGATATTCAGGCAATCAGCAACGAGGTGACCAATTCCGTTGCAGAGCTTGCCGACAATGCTAATAAGATGATTGATTTTATCGTAGAGGTTGTTATGCCGGATTATGATAAACTGGTCAATATTGGTGAACAGTACAATCAGGACGCAGGAAATTTTGATAATATTATGCGCGGATTTACAGATAAGGCAGTAGAATTAAAACAGGCAACGGAAGAAGTGGCAAAGTTAATCCGTGGAATGTCTTCTACAATTAATGAAAACTCCGACGGTATTGCAGCTGTTTCTAATAATACGGTTGGTCTGACAGAGGGTATCAGTCAGATTAAAGAAGAAATGTCACAGACTGAATCTGTGTCAGAACGGTTGGAAAATACGGTAGGACGTTTTACAAGAATATAATGGAGGCGGGAACAGTATGAGAAAGAAAGTCTTATTTATTGGAATGCTGGTGACATTGTTATTTGCATTTTCAGGCTGCGGTACAAAAAATGAAGGTGTTGTCACTCTGATTATGTCAGATGTGCAGGAAGGCGACCACCCGACGGCACAGGCGTGTGACAAATTTGCAGAGCTTGTTAAGAAAAGAACAAACGGAAAAGTTGTCATAGAAGTTTATCATGGTTCAACACTTGGTACGGAAGCGGAACAGATAGCACAGGCAACCGTGGGTGGAATTGATTTTGTCAGAGTATCATCACCGGTGGCAGCATATTATGATGATATCAAGGCGTTTCAGGCATTGTATCTGTACAGCAGTGAAGACGATATGTGGAAGGTGCTGGACGGAGAAATCGGAAATGAATTTTTAAAGGCGCAGCAGTTAAAGGACAACGGTCTGGAAGGTTTGTGCTGGATATCCGGTGGTTCAAGAAATTTTTATAATAATGTAAGACCGATTACAAGTCCGGAGGATCTGGCAGGACTGACACTGCGTGTTAATACAGATTCGATGTTTGCGTTTTTGGAAAGCTGTGGTGCAAAGGGGATCAATGTATCTTATAATGATATTTATAACTCCATTGAAGCCGGAACGATTGACGGTGCGGAAAATAACTGGCCGTCCTATATTTCAACGGGACATTATAAAGTGGCACCATATATTACGGTTGATGAGCATACAAGAATCCCGGAAATGATTGTGGCATCAACGGAATCTATGAACAAGCTTACTTCCGAGCAGCAGCAGATTGTCAGAGAGTGCGCACAGGAAGCCGGACAGCTTCAGCGTAAATGGATGCAGGAATATGATGAAAAAGCAATTAAAGCTGCAGAGGATGCTGGCTGTACGATTACATATTTAACAAAGGAACAGTCTGCAAAATTCCAAAGCGTTGCAGAGCCAATCAATGAAAAGGTTAGCGCAAAATATATGACCATTATCAGAAAAATTAAGGCGGCGCAGTAAAATTTGCGGTAGTCTGAAAAAAAGAAAGTAAAAGCTGTGTGATCCGGTAAAACGGAAGACACAGCTTTTTTATTTTATAAGGCACATTCGAAAGTTGTATTATAAAAAGTTGTAATAAAATCTTTTTACAGAAGAAAGTAAATTAAATGGATAAGAACACTTCAGATAAAAAGGCAGATAAGAATGATACCATTAATAATATAAACCAAAATAAAGAAACAACTTAATAAAATAAGTTCAAAACAGAAAAAAGTTCAAATAAATAATAATAAGCTTGCTTTTTTGCCGGAAACATTGTATGATAATGCAAGCTACAGAAAAATAAGCAATGAACTAGGAGGATTTTATGCAGTACAGTGAAATGAGCAAAGAAGAATTATTAACCTTACAGGCTGAGTTAAACCAGCAGTATGCAGAAGCAAAAGCAAAGGGATTAAATCTTGATATGTCAAGAGGTAAGCCGTCTGCAACACAGCTGGATGTATCTTTGGGTCTGTTAGATGCAATTAACGCTTCTTCTGATTTAAAGGCAGAAAACGGAACAGACTGTAGAAATTATGGTGTATTAGACGGAATTCCGGAAGCTAAAAAGCTGATGGCAGATATGATGGGCACCACTCCTGAGCATATTATTGTTTATGGTAATGCAAGTCTGAATATTATGTACGATCAGGTATCAAGAGCTTACACACACGGTATTTTAGGAAACACACCTTGGGGCAGGCTTGACAAGGTGAAGTTCTTATGTCCGGTACCGGGATATGACAGACATTTTGCAATCACAGAACATTTTGGTATTGAAATGATTAACATTCCAATGTCAGAATCCGGTCCGGACATGGATATGGTAGAACAGTATGTAAACAATGATGAAACCGTAAAGGGTATCTGGTGCGTCCCAAAGTATTCAAATCCACAGGGCTTTACTTATTCAGACGAAACCGTAAAGCGTTTTGCAAACTTAAAGCCGGCAGCAAAGGACTTCAGAATTTTTTGGGATAACGCTTATGTGATTCATCATTTATACGATGACAAGCAGGATGAAATCTTAGATATCATTTCTGAATGTGAAAAAGCAGGAAATCCGGATATGGTATTTGAATTTGCATCCACTTCAAAGGTCAGCTTCCCAGGCTCAGGTATTGCGGCACTGGCTTCATCAGAAGCAAATCTTGCAGACATTAAGAAGTCACTGACAATCCAGACAATCGGATATGATAAGTTAAACCAGTTACGTCATGTAAGATATTTTAAGGATATCAACGGTTTAAAGGAACATATGAGAAAGCATGCAGAACAGATGCGTCCAAAGTTTGAAGCGGTACTGGAAGTGTTAAATACAGAACTTGGCGGACTGGGTATCGGTTCATGGTACGCACCAAGAGGCGGTTACTTCATTTCATTTGATGCAATGGAAGGCTGCGCGAAGGAAATCGTTGCAAAGTGTAAGGAAGCCGGTGTAAAGCTTACAAATGCCGGTGCAACATTCCCTTACGGAAAAGACCCAAAAGACAGCAATATCAGAATTGCACCGTCATTCCCAACACCGGAAGAGATGGCACAGGCAGCTGATTTATTTGTTCTTTGTGTAAAACTGGTAAGCGTAGAGAAGCTTCTTGCAAAATAATTACAGAAATTGATATAATAAAAGGGCGGTCGCACAAAGAAGGATTTGCATAAAAATGCAGATGCTTGGAAATGTGCGAAAGCCCTTTTATAGTTATATCATTTACAGCACAAATATATGCGGAGATGGAGGAAGAAAAATGGCACAGTTTGGATTTATTGGAATGGGAAATATGGGATATGCGATGTTAAACGGCGTACTTGGAGAATTTGCACCGGGACAGATTATATTTACGACACCGCACAAAGAAAAATGTGAAAAAATCAGCGCACAGACCGGTGTAAAATATGCCGAGAGCAATGCAGAATGTGCAAATAACGCAAAGTATATTATTTTAGCCGTTAAGCCGCAGATGTACGATGCAGTTTTAAAGAACATTGAAAATGTGATTACATCGGAGAAGGTCATTATCTCTATTGCGCCGGGAATTACGATTGACAGTATTAAGGGGAAATTAGGCGGCAGTGTGCGTGTTGTCAGAGCCATGCCGAATACACCGGCGCTGGTAGGTGAAGGAATGACAGGCATCAGCTATAATAAAGAAGAATTTACAATCGAAGAACGCACACGATAGAACAGTTCTTCCAGTCCTTCGGTGAAGAGTTACCGTGCCGGAGCATTTAATGAGTGCCGTTGTATGTGCAAGCGGCAGTTCACCGGCATATGCGTATATGTTTATCGAAGCGCTGGCAGACAGCGTTGTAAAATACGGTATCCCAAGACAGGACGCTTATAAGCTGGCGGCACAGACACTTTTAGGTTCAGCCAAAATGGTATTACAGACTGGAGAACATCCGGGCAAATTAAAAGATAACGTATGCTCACCGGCAGGAACAACAATTCAGGGTGTTGCAGCGCTGGAAGAATACGGATTTAGAAATGCTGTGATAAAAGCAACGGATAAGTGCTATGAGGCATGTACAAAAATAAAATAGATCAAAAATGGAGAATTGTATGGAACATATTGAAAGAGTTCAGAGAGAATTAAAATACAAAGGCGCAATTTTATCCATGTATGCGGATACGATTAAAGTGCCAAACGGCAATACGGCGGTCTGGGATTTTATCGGACATCAGGGGGCAGCGGCAGTTGTGCCGGTCACAGATGACGGTAAAATTTTAATGGTAAGACAGTACCGCAATTCGGTAGACCGTTATACACTGGAAATTCCGGCGGGCGGATTAAACAGCAAGGACGAACCGACGATTGAAGCAGCTGCAGAGAACTGGAAGAAGAAACAGGATATGCTTCAGAGATTTAGAACCACTGATTTCAATTGTTACGGCAATTGCCTTCTGTGACGAGGTCATTGACATTTATCTGGCAACCGGTTTAAAAAAGACACAGCAGCATTTAGATGAAGATGAGTATATTGATGTCTATGCGTATACACCACAGGAACTTGCCGATATGATTTACAGCGGCAAGATTCAGGATTCTAAAACAGTTGCGGCGATTATGGCATATATCAACCGCAAGTAGCATATATTGTCCCATAAATGAAAAAGACAGGAACATTGATGGATATGGAATGTCTGTAAAATGGGGGATTGTGTGAAAACAAAAAGATTTTTGATGCAAAATTTTTTGCTGCGCCATCGGTTTGCGGTGACATTTTTTGCCGGTATCTGTATCGGAACCGGCTATGCGAATATAGCGTACCGTTATCAGGCTGCATTGCCGGAAATTTACAATCAGCATTATTTGTCGGCATATGCGGACATTACAATGAATTATTATGCACTATGGAAGTATATTATCCGGTATCGTTTCAGGGATTTACTGCTGATAGGCATGATGGGGCTGACGGCATTCAGAAAATATTTGATTGCATTTTATATTGCGTATCTGGGAATTTGTGCCGGAATGCTGGTTTCTACATCGGTGATGTATTACGGACTGGCAGGAATCGGACTGTATCTGGCGTCGGTTGTGCCGCAGTATATTCTGTATGGAACAGCGCTGTATTTTTTGTACCAAATGTTTTATGTTCATCATCTGACCGGAAAAAATGTACTTATGATTGCGGCAATTGCTGTGATTCTGGTAGGGGCAGGAACGTATACGGAAGCGTACTGTAATCCGTTGATTTTAAAAAAGCTGTATGGGTATCTTTACTGAGAACCCATACAGCTTTTGTTTTCTTTTATAGGAAAGACTGTTTGTGAAAATTTTATGCAAATTTTATACAAGGTCTGCAATATCGTATAACAGACGTTCAGATTCTTCCCAGCCAAGGCAGGCATCGGTAATGGATTTACCGTAAACACCCTCGCCGACTTTCTGGTTGCCAGGCTCAATATAACTCTCAATCATGACACCTTTGACAAGCTGTTTCACATCGGCAGAGTGCTTGCAGCTGTGCAATACTTCTTTGACAATACGAATCTGTTCAAAATACATTTTAGAGGAGTTGCTGTGGTTGGCATCGACAACAACGGCAGGATTCTTCAAATCTTTGGTCTTATACATATTGGAAAGGCGCATTAAATCTTCGTAGTGATAGTTTGGAATACACTGACCATGCTTGTTGACCGCACCACGTAAAATGGTGTGAGCCAGTTCGTTGCCCGGTGTATTGACTTCCCAGCGCGGTAAATAAAGGTCTGCTTTGCCTGTGCGGCAACAACAGAATTCAACATGACGGATAAATCACCGCTGGTCGGATTCTTCATACCGGCAGGAACATCCATTCCACTGACAGTCAGACGATGTTGCTGGTCCTCTACGGAACGTGCGCCGACTGCGACATAAGATAACACATCTGCTAAATACCAGTAATTTTCAGGGTAAAGCATTTCATCGGCAGGCATCAGCTCGGTCTGTTCCATGACGTTGATGTGCATTTTACGGATTGCAACCAGTCCGCCGAGTAAATCAGGCTTCTTTTCAGGGTCCGGCTGATGTAACATTCCCTTGTAACCGGTACCGGTTGTACGCGGTTTGTTTGTGTATACGCGCGGAATAATAATTACTTTATCTTTGATTTTTTCCTGTACCTTTTTTAAACGAAGCGTATAATCTAAAACAGCAGCTTCGTTGTCGGCGGAACATGGTCCGATAATTGCAAGAAATTTATCAGATTTTCCCGTAATAACATCGCGGATTTCGGCATCGCGCTGTGCCTTTAAACGGGCAATCCTTTCAGGCACCGGGAAATCTCTTTTAATTTCATTAGGTGCCGGAAGCTTTTTAACAAATTCAAAACTCATTGATTTTTCCTCATTTCTACTTCTTATAGTTTGTACTTCTGATTAAATAATTATATTATATTTTATAGAAATGTAAATATAGTTTGATTTTTAAAATGTTGATTCCCCATAAAAAAGTGTTATGATTGTAAGTAAGAGAAAACAAAAATTTATCAATAACATTTACTAAAATATAGAAGGGACGGATTTACATGGCAGAGGTAAAAAGAGTAATCTGGATCGTGTTAGACAGTGTCGGTATCGGGGAGCTTCCCGATGCGGACAAATTTGGTGATGTCGGAAGCAATACGCTTTGCAATACGGCAAAAGCAGTCGGTGGTTTAAAAATTCCGAATATGGTTCAGTTGGGTATCGGAAATATTGCGGGCATTACAGGCATTGAAAAATGTGAACAGCCAAAGGGCTGTTACGGACGGCTGGCAGAGATTTCTAACGGAAAAGATACAACGATTGGACACTGGGAAATGACAGGAATTTATTCGCCGGATCCGTTTCCGGTTTATCCGGACGGCTTTCCACAGGAAGTGATTGAACCGTTTATAAAAGAAACCGGAGTTTCCGGAATTCTTGGAAATATTCCGGCATCGGGAACAGAGATTATTAAACAGCTGGGTGAGGAACATATCCGCACCGGAAAACCCATCATCTATACATCGGGCGATTCTGTTTTTCAGATTGCGGCACATGAAGATGTGATTCCGGTTGAGCGGCTGTATGAGCTGTGTCATACGGCAAGACGGATTCTTACCGGAAAACACGCGGTGGCAAGAGTCATTGCAAGACCGTTTGTCGGTGAAAACGGCGTGTATACAAGAACGCCGAACCGCCGTGATTTTTCGTTAAAGCCATCGACAGACAATATTTTATGCCGCGTGCAGGACAAAGGACTGTCTGTAATCGGTGTCGGCAAGATAGAAGACATTTTTGCGGGAGTGGGTATCGGTGAAGCAACGCACACCAAAGACAATCAGGACGGCATTGACGTTACCCTGCGGTATATGAAACAGGAAAATGAAGGCATTATTTATACAAATCTTGTTGAATTTGATTCGGCATGGGGACACAGAAACGATGTTAAAGGATACGCACGCGGACTGGAAGAATTTGATGCGCGTCTGCCGGAGATTTTTGCGGCAATGCGTAAAGACGACATGCTGATTATTACGGCAGACCACGGCTGTGACCCGACAACGCCAAGCACAGACCATTCAAGAGAGTATGTGCCGCTTTTAATGTATGGGGAAGCGTTAAATAAAAATGTGGATTTAGGCACGGGAAAGACGTATGCCAACATTGCACAGACAATTGCAGACATTTTCGGTACAGAACCGACAACAATCGGAGAAAGCTATGCAAAAAAAATTTTAAAAAATTAATCGGATAACCGTAAAAACGGATAAATCGGGTTCATAAAAAGGAGCAGGTTAGCGTGAAAAATAGCGCAGATGCGTTTATTTTTCACACAGCACTTTGTGGCACCTGCGGAATGGAGATTAATATGAGAATGTATGATATTATCAAAACCAAGCGGGACGGCGGTGTGCTTTCCAAGGAGCAAATTGATTACTTTGTGAAAGAATACACAAATGGAATGATTCCTGATTATCAGGTGGCGGCGCTGTTAATGGCGGTTTATTTTCAGGGCATGAATGAAGCGGAAACGCTGGCACTGACACTGGCAATGGCAGAAAGCGGCGACTGTCTTTCGCTGTCTGCCATTCACGGTGTAACGGCGATAAGCACAGCACCGGCGGTGTGGGCGACAAGACGACCCTGGTACTCGCACCGATGGCGGCAGTGCTGGGCGTTAAAATGGCAAAAATGAGTGGCAGAGGGCTTGGACACACCGGTGGAACGATTGACAAGCTGGAGAGTTTTCCGGGGTTTAGCACGGCGCTTTCCGAAGAAAAATTTATACAGAATGTCAACACAATCGGCATGGCGATTACAGGTCAGACCGGAAATTTAGCGCCTGCCGATAAAAAGCTGTATGCGTTAAGAGATGTAACCGATACCGTGGACAGTCTGCCGTTAATCGCAAGCAGTATCATGAGTAAAAAGATTGCGGCGGGAGCAGATACGATTGTGCTTGATGTAAAAGTGGGCAGCGGCGCATTTATGAAAACGGAAGAAGCTCCCGAAAGCTTGCAAAGGAAATGGTGCGCATCGG
>ERZ859817.501-NODE-501-length-24988-cov-2.194361_pt1 | contig 24988 bp, 22 predicted proteins | sample MGYA00509986_ERZ859817 | MGnify/ENA primary metagenome ERZ859817 (study PRJEB30046, sample SAMN00715155) | human gut metagenome | study: EMG produced TPA metagenomics assembly of the A metagenome-wide association study of gut microbiota in type 2...
CCTTTGCAGCGATTTGTATGGACCTTCAGACTCATAATCGCGACCTCCTTCTTTCTCAAAAACTATCCGCCTTAAGCGGAACAAAAATAATTAGAAAAAATAAATAATAGTTTTCTGTGATTTCAACTCTATTATATAGGAAAGCATCGGCGATATAAAGCCCTAAAATTGTGAAAAAATAAAATAGCAAAATTTTTTGATGAAACAAAGTGAAGTTTGGAAAGATAAATTTGTAAAGTTTGTCTAAAAAACTTATAATAATATATAATAATGGAGAAATAGAAATATTTATTGAAAGGAAGTTTGATTTATGCGCGAAATAGACAAAACCTTACCTAAAGATCAGAGAATACTGCTGGCAGCAGAGGAAGTTTTCAGCCGCCGCGGCTATGTGCAGGCGACTTTAGATGAGATCATTGCGCTTGCGGATACAGGTAAGGGCACGGTCTATAAATATTTCGGCAATAAGGATAACTTATTTTATACGCTGGTCGCCAGTAAGATCGAGCCTTTCCTGCAATGTCTGCAGGAGGTAGTTGCCTCGGGTAAAAGCACCAGCGAAAAAATCAGAAGCTATATGCTGGCGTTGCTGCCGTTTCTGCGGGACAATAAGGATCTGTATCGGATTTTATGGTACGAGGTGAGCGGTAATCAGCGCGGCTTTCATCCGGTATTTTTAAACGATGGTTCCTGGGAAATGAGTTCTTTGTACGGCGATACGCTGTCTGAAGCTGAATATAACCGTATTCTGCGGTACCGCAATCTGATCAGGGAGCAGGTCTTATGTCTGGTGACGATCATCAGCGAAGGCATGGACACCGGCTTTATGAAGCAGGGGCAGCCGACGATCACGGCACACCATTTATTCGGCGGGGTGACGATGTCAGTGCTGCACTATGTGGGTCAGCCTGAATTTACCGATGCTGAGCTGGCGGATCTGATCGTCGACAGGTTTTTGTACGGGCATGCTGTAAGATAACCTTGGCTCCGGCCGCGGAAGGGTGAGAAAGCTTGGAAAAGAAGCTTTTATTAGAACAATTCAACAAAGATTTTGCCGCGATGCAGCGGGGCATGATGATGCAGTTTGACAAGCTGCCGCTGCCTGTATATGTGCTGCGGACAGAGGCCGATGCAAGCGGTCTGCCGCAGGATTTTATCTTTGTTTATGCCAACAGCGCCTGTGCTTCCTTTTTGGGTATCGACGGCAAAAATTATCTTTTGGGAATGTCTTTCAGCGATATTTGGGGCGATAACGGCGCCAAATGGCTGAACATCTATACTAAAACAGCGTTGGAAGGGCTGAACCAGAATGTCGAGGATTATAACGAGAATCTCAAAAAATATCTCTCGGTCGACTGCTATCAGCCGATGTACGGTTACTGCGGCTGTTTTATGCGCGACGTTACCCAGCGCCGGGATATGGAACGGCAGCTGTACGAGGAGAAAGAACGTTACCGGGTAGCGATGGAAACCAGTATAGATCTGTTGTTTGAATATGATATCAGATCGCAGGTGATGCATTCCTGGAGCAATGTAGCGGCTGAAAATTCTCAGGAAAAAACACGGCGCAGTTATATCCCGGATTATCTTTCCGCAGTCATAAAAGAAAGTCTTGTTGATCCTCTGGACCGGGAGGTGTGGCTGAGCCTGCTGCGCGGTGAACGCAGCGAAGAAGCCCTGGAGGTCAGGATGCGCCGTTATATTGACGAACAGATAGACAACAAGTGGTATTTAGTGCAGGCAACGACTGTTTATGAACAGGGACTGCCGGTACGCGTTGTGGGTACGATGCGCGATATCGACGCCTGGAAACGGATGCAGCAGGAAAAGCAGCTGGTCGAAAGCCTTAATTATGAGATCAATCATGTGCTGGGCGATATTTATTATGCCGTAGTGCATTTTGATCTGGACGCAGGTACTTATCATTTTGTTGAGCTGACCGGGCAAAAATGCGTGGACTATCCGTATAACGGCACGTGTGAGGAATTTCTGGCCTATACCAGAGATGTAGTACCGCGCGAGGACTGGCATAAATTCAGGCAGCGTTTTAATTTACGGGAGATGCGCCGGGTTTTGACTAAAACCGGTGATAAGCTGGAATGGAGCTGCGTCGCAAAAACGGCGGGGTCTATAAATGGATCAGTCTGATGGTTTCATATCTGCCGGATTACAGCGGTTCGAAAAAACAACAGGCGGTCCTGGTGGCGCGTTTTATTGATGATGAGCGCCGCCGTGAGATGGAACAGCAGCAGGAATTGAAGGAAGCTTTGGTGGCGGCGCATACTGCTAATGAGGCGAAAAGCGCTTTTTTGTCGCAGATGAGCCATGATATCCGTACGCCCATGAATGCGATCATCGGAATGACGACTATCGCCAGGCAGAATATTGAGAATAAAGTCAAAACGCTGGACTGTCTTAATAAAATTGGCAGCAGCTCCGCCCATTTGCTGGAGCTGATCAACAGTATTTTAAGTATGTCGAAGATCGAAAGCGGTAAAGTTATTTTAACAGATGATGAGCTGAGCCTGCCGCAGCTGCTGGAGGATGTACTAAATATCATCCGCCCGATGGCCGGTAAAAAAATGCAAAATCTGCGGCTGGAGCTTGAAGAGCTGAAACATGCGGAGGTTCTGACTGACAGTACGCATCTCAAGCAGATTTTGCTTAATGTTTTAGGTAATGCGGTCAAATATACTCCGGAAGGTGGAGAAATCGTTTTGGGGCTGCAGGAGCTTTCCGCAGTGATCCCGCAGCGTTCGCAGTATGTTTTTACTGTCAGCGATAACGGTCCGGGGCTGTCGGAAGAACTGCTGCCGAAAATTTTTGATATGTTTGAACGCGGTGAAGACAGCCGTACAAGTAAAATCGAGGGGACTGGACTGGGGCTGGCAATCTGCAAGAACCTGACAAATTTGATGGCCGGCACTATCGAAGCCGCCAACAGGCCGGAAGGCGGCGCAAAGTTTACCTTAACGCTGCCGCTGCGCTGGCTGGGCGATGATGCAGTAAAACCGCTGCCGGCAGTAAAGCCTGCGGGCAGGAGCGATTTTTCGGGACACCGGGTCCTGATAGTTGAAGATAATGACCTGAATATGGAGATCGCTCTGGAGTTTCTGCAAAGCCTGGGGTTAGTCTGCGAGGGTGCTGAAAATGGCCGGCGGGCAGTGGAAATGTTTAATGCATCTGCGCCCGGTCATTATGAAATGATATTGATGGATGTGCGGATGCCTGTTATGAACGGTTATGAAGCAACCAGGGAGATTCGCAGGCTGGCGCGTGAAGATGCGCGGCAGATACCAATTGTGGCAATGACGGCTGACGCATTTTCTTCAGATATCAAGATGGCGCTCAATGCCGGGATGAACGAGCATCTGAGCAAGCCGGTCAGTATCGAACGGCTGCAGGAAGTACTGGGACAATGGCTGTAACGGCAGGAGAAGCGGTACTGATGTTCTTATTAAAGTAAAACACCCAACGCATAGCGTTGGGTGTTTTTTTGTCAGGTGATCCTGCCTTCCTGCATATATAGCTGGCGGTCGCACATATAATTGATTACGGCTTTGTCATGGGAGATAAAGAGGAACGCCATCTGTTCCTGCCGGCGAATATTTTTTAAAAGCTGTAGGATCTGTGCCTGGACGGAGATATCCAGCATTGATGTCGGCTCGTCCAGGATAAGCAGTTTCGGTTTAAGCAAAAGCGCACGGGCGATACTCAGGCGCTGTACTTCGCCGCCGCTGACCTGATGCGGATAACGGTCCAGCAGGGCAGGTGACAGTTTGACTGTGGCCAGTGCGGCTTCGATAATCTCGCTGCTGTCAGGCAGATCAAAGATATGCAGCGGTTCACGCAGGCTGGCGCCCAATTTCAGCAGCGGATCAAAAAAGCTTTCAGGACGCTGCGATATGAACTGTACTTGCTGGCGAAAGGGTTTCAGCTGTTTCTGAGACAGCTGAGTCACGTCCTGCGTCTGAAAGATGATTCGGCCGCTGTCTGTCGGCAGAAGCCGCAGCAATACACGTGCCAGAGTACTTTTGCCGCAGCCGCTGGGTCCCATCAGACCGACTGCTTCTCCGGCAGCGATCTGCAGACTGCAGCTTTGTAAAACATCGTATTGCCTGCCGCTGCTGCGGTCCCAATATTTTTTAGAAACTTCGACAGCTTCAAGCATAGAGGAAGCACCTCACTTTCGCGGTGCCGCTGTCATAGACAGGCGGGACTTCCTGCAGACAGCGTTTTTGACAGCTGGGGCAGCGCGGCGCAAACCGACAGCCGGGCAAATGATTCTGCGGTAATGGCGGCAGGCCAGGCAGCGGCTGAAAGCCGTTTTCCGGCAGTGCTGCCAAGAAAGCCTGGGTATATGGATGGCGTGGGCCGGTAAGGACTTGGGGACCGTATTCGACGATCTGGCCGGCATACATAACGGCGATGTCGGCGCAGATAGAACGTGCCAGCTGTAAGTCGTGGGTGATGATGAGCATACCCAGTGACTGGCTGGTTTTTATTTTCTGCAGATTTTCATAAACAACGCCGCAGGCTGTTTCGTCCAGTCCTTTGGTAGGTTCGTCGGCCAGAAGCCACAGGGGCGAGCAGCAAATACTCATCGCGCATAATACGCGCTGCAGCATGCCGCCCGAAAGCTCATGCGGATAAGCGGCGAGTACGCGCTCTGCATCCGGTAATCCGAAAAAGGTCAGCAGCTGTCGCTTGCGCTGGTTGGTTTTATCATTGAGTCCGGCAGTCTGCAGGATATCGCCGAATTGCCTGCCTATTGTGCGCAGCGGGTTGAGCGAGTCGCCGGGATTTTGAGGTATCAGGGCGATTTGCTGTCCGTAAAAACCGGGCAGGGAAGTGTTGTCTGCCAGAATATCTGTACTGCGGTAGAAAATATTGCCGCTGCGAGCGACATAATCGGGCAGAATGCCTAAAATAGCCTGCCCCAAAACGGATTTGCCGCAGCCGCTTTCTCCGATGATACCGGTGATTTGTTGGTGACGGAAGCAGATGTCAACACCGTCAACGGCCCGAACCAGTCCACCGGGGACAGGAAAGTGCACGTAAAGCTGATGCAGCACCAGATCAAGTGCTGCAGAGTTTAAAGTTACCATTTACGCACCTCATTAAAGCGTACATCCAGTTTGTCACGCATAAATTCGCCCAGATTATTGATAGCGTAGATCAGAAAAAAGATGCAGGCTCCGGGTATCAAAATCAGATGCGGTGAACTGCGGTAATACAAAACAGCATCGCTGACCATCACGCTCCAGTCGGGAGTCGGCGGCTGAACGCCCAGGCCAAGGAAGCTGAGTCCGGCAATGGACAGAATCCCGCGTCCAACGCGGATAGTGAACAGAATAAGCAGCTTGTTGACAATATTGGGAATGATGTGATGCAGCAGCAGCCGACTGTCACTGCATCCTAGACAGCGCAGACCTTCGATGAAAGGTTCTTCTTTAAGCTGCATGACTTCAGCGCGCACGATACGGGAAAAGCCAGCCCAGGAGGTAATGACCAGCGCCAGTACCAGACTTTTGATGCTGGGACCGAAAATGCCGGCAATGGCGATCATAAAGCAGCTGCCCGGAATGCCTTGGAAAATGTTGCTGGAGACAGTGCACAGCATATCCAATTTGCCGCCGTAAAAGCCGCAGAAGAGACCGATTACCAGGCCGACACCAAGCGACAGAATTGCCGAAGCCAGTGAAAGCAGGATCGAAGCACGGCCACCGTAAAGAATGCGGCTGAACATATCGCGTCCCAGAGCGTCAGTACCAAAAAAATGCTGCCAGGAGGGCGGCTGCAGACGGTTTGCCATATCGGGTTCAAAGGGATTGTGTGTAACCAGGAACGGTGCCAGGATACTGGCGCCGATAATGAGCAGCAGCACACTGGCCGCACAGTAAAATTGCAGGTTTGATTTTTTCATGACCGCTCACCCAGCTTTACCTTGGGATTGAGATAAGCGATCAGCAGATCGACAGTTACCATCACCAGGATCAGCGTACAGCCGCTGACCAGAACATAAGCCTGCAGCACCGGATAGTCACGGTAGCGGATGGCTTCCAGTGCCATGCTGCTGATACCGGGGATAGCAAAAATGCTTTCGGCTATTACAGAACCGCCCAGAACGCTGGCAAAATAATTGCCCAGCAGAGCGATGACGGGGATAATGGCATTAGGCAGGGCATAGCGTGTGAGCAGGTTGAATTTATTGATGCCACGTACTTTGGCGACCAGAAAATACTGACGGCCAAATTCTGTCAGCAGTGCGCCGCGCATAAAGCGGCAGACGTGGACATGGTGGCAAAAGCCAGAACGAAAGCCGGCAGCAGGAAATATTTCAGGCTGCCCGTACCGCTGGTGGGAAGCCAGCGCAGCTGTTCGCTGAAAATAAGGATCAGGATCAAAGCCAGCCAGAAACCGGGAATCGAGAGCATGACATTAGTAAGGTTTTTGAAGAAGTTATCAAAAAAGCTGCCGCGGTAAACTGCGCAGATGCTGCCTAAAAAGATACCGCCCACACCTGCCATCAGCAGCGCGAGTACAGCCAGCTCCAGCGTCACAGGCAGGCGCTGCGCGATCTCGGCGGCAATGTCGCGGCCGGTGATATAGCTGCTGCCAAGATCGCCCTGCAGAACTCCCATCAGCCACAGACCGTAGCGCAGCCACAGTGGTTTATTCAAACCAAGTTCTTCGCGCATCGCTTCGAGCTGTTCTTCGCTGGGGGCATATAATCCGTCCTGATTCAGGACAAATTCAGCCGGATCGCCGGGTGATAAGACGCCCAGTATAAAAGCCAGCAGGCTGATGCCCAGCAATACGGGCACAGCAGTCAGGATTCTTTTACAGCAATAACTAATCATCAGTCTATCAACTCAATTTCTGCTAAATTAACGCCGTAAACCAGCGCTTCATAATTTTTTAAACGTTTGCTGTAAGCAACGATGCTGCGGTCATTGAATAACGGTACTACAGGCTGTTCTTCGATGGAAATAAGCTGCAACCGATCATAAATGGCACGGCGTTTACTTTCATCTGTGCAATGCTTGGCCTCCTGTAGTAAAGCTGCGACCTCATGATTTTGGTAAGCCAGGCAGCTGATCTTATTGCGGCTGCCGTCCGGCATCATAAAAGTATAAAAAATACTGTAGGGGTCGCCGTTAGGCAAGCCCTGCTGTACGCGGGCAATGTCATAGTCGCCTCGGCGCATCTGCCGGGCCATGGTGGCATATTCCAGCGATTGGATCGTCACATCGAGGCCAATGCTTTGCAGCCAGTATGAGATCAGTTCTGCTTCGCCTTTCTGCAGCGGTTCGCCGCCGTTGATGCAGTAGACCACTTCGCAGCGTTGTCCGCCTAACACTTCACGGGCCAGTTTTCGCGCCTTTTCGGGGTCATATTCTACCGGATAGTCTTTATAATAAGGGCTGGTGTAGTTCAAAAGATTGGCAGTTGGTTCGGCATAGTTTAAATATAATGCCTGGACCAGATCTTTTCTGTCGATCGCCAGGCTGACGGCCTGACGCATACGTACATCATTAAAAGGAAATCTGCTGCCGTTCAGGGCCAAAAAGCGGATCATCGTCGATTTATTGGTCGATATTGCAAAACGGTCATCCTGTTTGATCTCCTCAGCCAAAAAGGGCGGAATGGCGTTGATGTCCAGAACTCCTAAAATTTCGCCGGCCTTTAAGGCCGCATAACGGACGTCGGGATTAGGAATATTCCTGACTACGATCTCGGGCACCTTTGCTTTAGTGCCGTAATAAGTATCGCTGCGGGTAAGGCGGACATATTTGTTCAGTACGTTTTCAGTGATCTTATAAGGCCCTGTACCTATAGCGAAGCCCTGAAAATTGCCGTCGGGAGCAAAGCATTCCGGGGCATAGACAGGGCTGCCGAAGTCGATCATTTTATACAGCTGGTTGACGTTGGGCTCGGCAAAAAGGAATTTTAAGGTGTAATCGTCGATTTTTTCGTAACGAATCAGCGACGGATAAAAGGTTTTGATATCCAGACCATAAAAAGAGGAACGTTTGACGCCTAATTTCATCCGCTCAAAGTTTTTGATAACGGCATCGGCATTAAAAGGGCTGCCGTTGTGGAACTGTACGTCCCGGCGCAGATGGAAGATCCATTCTTTGCCGCCGTCCTTCATCTCCCAGCTTGTGGCCAGGCAGGGTTTGGGCAGGCCGTTTTCATCTTTGGTGATCAGTGGTTCCCAAACGCCTAAAATCTTGCTGCAATAGTAACCGTCTTTTTCGCCTGGGGCCAAATGTCTGCCGGCAGCTAAAACAACGGCGCTGTTTTCAGCTGTGATATTTTTTTCCTGTTCTGAGGTAGTTTGCTGCACGCCGCAGCCGCCAAGCAAAAGCACGGCTGTCGTAAGCAGCAGTAACAGGGGCTTATAAAAATGTTTCATATTTTCATCCCAGATTTATTTTTTTACAGAAATAATAACAGTAGTGCGCGGCTGGCTGATCGTATATCGTCCGTCTGTAAAAGCTGCCTGTCCGGTAAAGGCCTGCAAAAGCTTTGCCTGCTGCTCATGAAAGATTTGCGCAGTCAAATCAGCCTGCATTTCCTGACTTACATCAGCCAAGTCGAGGAAATACTTCTTTTTGGGGTAAGTTAGAAATTCTACGTTGGCCTGCAGACCAAGCCGCCATAAAAGCAGCGGCAGCAGCTGATAATCAAGACATTCAGGGCAGGACACGCCGTTTTTCTGATAAAGGCTGTAAAAGAACGGCCGCTGGATAGTTCTGACGATGATAAAGCCCTGGGTACTGTAAGCGTGCATTTTCAATAAAGCGCTTTTTATGTCGCGGATACGGTAGAGTGAATTGACACTGACGATGTAGTCGAATACAGCGTCAGTTGTAAAATCTTCCCATTTGCCTGTCTCGTGCGAATATTGCCGATACCTTCGGCAAGCCGCCTCTCTTCAAGCACAGCCAGCATGGCAGGTGAAAAATCAAGACCGAGGATCTGCTGAGAATATTGTGCCATCAGCAAAGTGAAATTACCGCTGCCGCAGCCTATTTCCAAGATGGTTTTATTCCTGCCCAGAAGGCCGGCCAGTTTATCGGCAATTAGGCTGGTATCGTGATTGAGATTATATTCCTGTGTATATCGCGGCGCCAGCCGGACCCAAAAATCATTTTCTGCCTGGTCATTGAATTTGCGGTTGTCGGTATCGCCGGCAGCGTTCCAGCCAAAGGTTTCCTGCCAGACTGCGTTGAAGTCGATATCGGTGAATTTAAGCATAGCGGTAACTGCCTCCTGCTATTACAAAATCAAAGAGGGCATACATACCCTCTTTGATAATGGAAGTGAAAATTAAATGTCGAAGGTTGCGGACAGCATCAGGGTACGCGGGCTGGATAAGATCAGATTATTACCATAGGCAGTCCAGTAGTTTTTATCAGTAAGGTTGTAGCACATTGCAGTCAAGGTAACAGGAGTTTTGTTGAAAGCAGTTTTATAATTGACACCCAAGTCGTAAGTCATATAAGAAGGGGTCTGCAGCTGTTCATTATAAATATCGGCTTTACCGGTGTACATTGCCCGTCCGACAATACTGAATTTTTCATCCGGATTATATTCCAGTACGGCCACAGCATTCCATTTGGCCGCACCATTGACAGTTTTACCGTCGTTAGTGCCGTTTTGGGTTTTGTTTTGGGTGGCATCCAAATACATCAGACCGCCCATGAAATTCCACTTATCGGCGAGTTTACCATTCACAGACAATTCTATCCCCTGGTATTCCTGTTCGCCGTCCTGCTGCAAATACGTGCTGCCTTTGTAGACTTCGATGTTGTTGGCTTGCTTGATGTTAAAAATACCTAAGCTGGTAAGGAAGCCGGCATTGGCATATTTAAAGCCGATTTCATTTTGTTTGGTTTTGGCAGGATTCAAGACTTCACCGGCATTAGCATATTTGCTGGCAACAATAGTGCCCTTATCAAAATTTTCAGAATGACTGGCATACAAAGAAGTATGCTCATCGGGCTGATAAACAAAACCATAAGTGGGGCATAAAGCATCGCTGCCAACGGTTTGAGTTACTCGTCCGGTAATTTTATTATAGCTGTCGACCGAAGCATTATGCTTGTGAACGCCCAGTAAAAGCTGGGCTTTTTTATATTTTACAGTGTCAGCTAAAGAGATACCCCAATACTGATCTTTACTGCTCAAACCGGTTTCTATTGAGGGATACCAGACATTGTTGCCTTGCAGGCCGCTGTAAATATTGCCGCTGACACTGCCCATATTGCCATTGTTATACATGTTTTTGGCGCCTTCGATACTGTGCCAGGCTTTGTCAAAGGCCAAAGTCAGATCGTGATTGACCTCGCCGGTTTTGATATTGCCGTTGATACCGAGCTGGGCATAGTAGTTTTTGGTAACAGTTTGTGTGGACATTAAATTATTACTGACATCGCCTTTGTCATTGATGATAACGAAATTACTGCTGGCGCCGATGATGTTTCTTTGCAGTTTGTTGCTGTTCATGCCGGCGTTCAGAAACCATTTCCAGTCGGCATTCATTTTTTGTTCATGATTTAAAGCAATGATGTATCCTTCTGATTCTTTGGCCAATCCATCAAAACCGTAATTTTTGCTTGCTTCAGGAGCGCTTGGTACTTTGGTGATCTCTTTGCCGATCGCGGCTGCTTTTAATGAGAACCAGCGTGCGCCGCCTTCGATATTTAAATGCCGGTAGCCAACAAGTAAATTGGTGTTGCTTTTTTTATCACGGTGGTCGATGTTGGCAAAAATACCCTGGGCTTCCATATCATTGCTGTTGATTGCCGTGTTGCCATTCAGTAATTCCGTATTGATACGTACGCCCCATTCTTTGTCTTTGCCGAAACGACGGCTGACATCCAGGTATTCACCAAAAGACCCTTTGCCTGAAAAAGTTTGGCGGTAACGTGTAAGCGGTGCCTCTGTTGCTTTTTTGGAGACAAAATTAACTATACCGCCGGCTGCCGTGGTTTCATAGGTGCTGGGAATACCGGTAATGCCGCTGTTAGGGCCGGAAATAAATTGAATGTCGCCGATCATAAAGGTAGGGGCGGCAAATTGAGTCATTAGACCGGGGATACCGTTTAGGTAGGAACTGGTACCGTTGCCTTTGATGCCGCGGATAGAAAAATCATTGTGTAAAGTCGTGCCTTGAATACGCACAGCCGGGTTATTTGCTAAAATGCTTTGTAAAGGTTGATTGGGGCCGCCGAAAGTCTCAATGGTTTTTTGAGTGATGTTCATATTGCTGAAAGGCACGTCCAGGACGCTTTTTTCGCCTAAAATGCCGATACTGCCTTTGGTTTTTACATAACTGCCAGGCAGGGCGTCTTTATCAGCTTCGACAACGACTTCGTCCAGGTCGTGCGTCATGGTTTCCTCAGCACTGGCCGTCAGAACAAAACCAGTGCTGGCAATAGCGCAGAAAACAGCCGCTGTTAAAAATTTCTTGTGCTTATTTATCATTGGTAAACACCTCATAATTTTATTAATAAATTTTCCAGGTATGCACGCTGATGGTATACCTGGACTTAACTCCTAAAAGCAGTGTGGCTGTCTGCTAAATATCGAACTGCGCTGACAGCATCATTGTGCGCGGCGCGCCGAGAGCTACGGAGGTACCGCGGGAGATCCAGTAATCTTTGCCTAAAACGTTATAGCACATAGCAGTCAAAGTAACAGGTGTGGAATTGATTTTGGTTTTATGTTTATAACCTAAATCGAAGGTCATATAATCGGGGGCCATAACGCCATTATCGTTAACGTGGGACTTGCCGACGTAGTTCATACGGAAAATAGCGGAATTATTCTGGTCCGCTTCGTATTCCGTAGCCACAACGGCGTTCCATTTAGGAGTACCGGTAGCATAACGGCCTTCGAGATGCTCACTGCCTTTAGCAAGCTTTTCACGTTTACCGTCAAGGTACATCAGGCCTCCCATAACATTCCATTTAGGAGCAACTTTACCGGTCAGAGAGTATTCGACGCCTTTGAATTTATTTTCGCCGTTTTGCGTGTAGATTTCTCCTATTTTACCGCCGGGATTATCTTCTTTGATATAGCTGCCCTGATTTAATTCGAAGAAGGCCAAACTGTGTAAAATTTCGCCGCCGCGGTATTTGATGCCGACCTCAGTTTGTTTGTTTTTGATAGGTTTAAAAATTTCACCGGCATTATCGTAAGACTTACTTACCTCTACCGGTTTGGTATAGGATTGGGCGTAGCTGGCATATACTGATAAATTTTCGACAGGCTTATAAGCGATAGCAAAGGTAGGATTAAGGGAATCTTTGCTGACTTTGGCGCCGGAAGCACTTTCAGTTTCGGTATCGCGGTATTGCAGTGCTGCATATAACGAAGCTTTGCCAAATTCAAAACGGTCGGCCAGGGTTGCTGCATAAGCATATTCTTTGCTGTAGCCAACAGAATCGATGTCAGCAGCAGCGATTGGAGTTCCGATAATATGAATGCCATTCCACAGATCACCGCCGATAGTGGCCTGCCCTGCAGCACTGCCGGAATTGACGGCTTTACTTTTATACATGAAATAATCAACGGCAAAAGACAAGTCATTTTTTACATTACCGATGGCGGCCTTGTTAGAAACGCCGACCTGCCAGTAACTGCTTTTACTGTCGGAGACATAGTCGCGGAATTTACCGGAGAGCTTGCCGTTGTCACCGAGAGTCAGTGAACCACTGTTGGGATCGTTTTTATGCTCGGAATAATGCCCGTAGCCACCGTTGATGAAGCCGCTCCATTTATCGCTGAATTTTTGGATATGGTTTAAGGTAAACAGCATGCCGTGATTATATTTGGTCTGACCGTCAAAACTGAGGTCTGTTTTACCGTTCGGGGCTTCTGCCAGATTGCCTTTGGTAACACCGCTGGCGCTGAGCCAGCGCTGGCCTCCATTTACCTTCCAGTCATAATAACCGCCGAAAATATTAGTCATACTTTTAGCGTCCTGATGATCTAAGTTGATATAAATACTTTTATCACGTACATCGGCACCTTTTATGGAAAGGCCGCCGTCTTCATTATGGGCGTTGACTCTGATGCCCCATTCATTGTTTTTACCAAAGCGGCGGCCTAGATCAAGGTCTTCGGTCCAGGTACTGCGTCCGGAAAAACGCTGTGTATAGCGGGTGACAGGGTCTGCAGCAGCGCGTTTGGTTGTACCGTTCAGCAGTCCTGCCGGCGCATCGGTGCCATTAGTACCGTTGTTGGAAAAGGTAGCGCCGTTAAGCACGGTGTTAGGGCCGGAGACTATATCGACGCTGCTGAGGATATATGCCGGGATGCTGCGGGTCTGGTTGAACATATTGGGAATACCGTTGATGTAGTAATGAGAAGCATTCATATTGACGCCGCGCATACTGAAATCTGTATACATGGGAGAAGTACTGCCGATACGAATAGAAGGGGTATTAGCCAAAGTACCGTTTAAAGGCTGATTGGGGTCATAAAAGGTCATAATAGTTTTTTCAGTATATTTTTTTTGTGTAAAAGGAACATCGATTGCTTTGATATTGCCCAAAATGCCAACTCTGTCGTTGTTGGCTACAAATCCCCCCGGCAGAGTGTTTCTGTCGGCTTCGACGATGACTTCGTCCAAATCATGCGTCATGGTTTCTTCGGCGCCAGCGGGTACTACAAAGCCAACGCTGGCAACAGCGCATAAGACGGCCGTTGCCCAGATTTTTTTCTTCCCATCCATCTTTTAAACACCTCGTCAAATAATTTTTATATCTTTAGTTTTTCTGACCGAGCTGACCGGGTTTCGCGTGCCAGAAAAATAAAAGCAAAATAAAAAACGCTTTTCTGCGCATAAAGACAGAAAAGCGTAAAAAGCTCTTGTAACGCTCCATTCCTGTCTTTCGCAGGATCGTAATGGGCTATAATCAGGCAGTTCTTCTGGCTCTGCTTCATCGCGTACCTCGTCTTCCCAGTTTCCCAGTGACGTTTTGAGGTTTGCTCGGCATTACAGCGGCGGGACCGCATCGGCATTGCACCGATTTCTCTGTTAGGCAATAATGCACCTGATTATCATAAAGTATTCAATTTTGAAGTCAGATAGAATTATAACATTTAACTTTTTATATTACAAGTAATAATTTATGCTAAAATTAATTTGTTAAAAAACATAGCTGTTCTCAATAAGTTGATGATATATAATAGTCTGAAAAATCAATTTTATCTATGCAGTGTGAAGCGTTATATGTCAATGGTTCTGCGAAAAGTTCAAGGCGCAGAGGAAAATAAAAAAGCAGCCACATCATGATCGATGTAACTGCTTTAAAAATAAATCATAATAAAAAGTCTGCAAAATCCTGTGGAGCAGAAACGATTTGTCTGACACCGGCGGCACTCAGTTCGCCCGGGGAACTGTAACCGTAGCCTGCGCCGATGATGGCGATTTTATTTTGCTGTGCGCCGATAGCGTCGTGCTCGCGGTCGCCCAGCATAACGGCGGCGTTCTTATCAGCAGCGGTAAGGTGCAGCCGCTGCAGCACTTCGCTGATCACGTCGGCTTTGGTTGGCAGCTCGCCGTTGAACCCGGGGCCTGCTATTGTTGAGAAGTGAGCGGCGAGGCCAAAGTGTTCCAGGATTTTTTCTGCGTAAAGCTGCGGCTTGCTGGTGGCTACGGCAAGGGTCTTGCCTGCCTGCCGCAGGTTTTGCAGTAATTCGGGAATACCGTCGTAGACGGAGTTTTCGTACATACCGACGCGTGCGAAGCGCTCGCGGTAATATTCAAGGGCCGTATTTGCTTCTGCGGCAGTCATGCCGCAGATTTTCTGGAAGGATTCTGTCAGCGGCGGGCCGATAATGGCAGCAGCTCGCGGTCGGGGCAGGTGCCTTTGCCGCATTTTTCCAGGGCATACTGCACGCAGCGGATGATGCCGGGTGCCGAGTCGGTAAGGGTGCCGTCAAGGTCGAAAAGGATATATTTATACATTGCCTGCTCCTTTGAGTGTATTATGATAGTTTGATTTTGTGTTCACATTATAACATAAATTAAATGCTGAAGAAAACTGCGGCTGATATTGCTTAACCGTTGCCGGCGGCAGTGTTATAATAAAAATATAAATTTTATTGACGAGGGGTTTTTAAGATGACAGAAAAATTGTATGAACAGGATTCGATGCTGAAAAGTTGCCTGGCAACGGTGCTGAGCTGTGCAGAAGATAAACGCGGGTATGCCGTGGTTCTGGACAGACGGTATTTTTTCCGGAGGGCGGTGGTCAGCTGAGTGACCGCGGAACGCTGGGCGGCGTGAAGATGACTTATGCTGCGCAGCGCGGCAGCGAAGTAGTGCATTATTGTGAGCGGCCTTTGCCGGTTGGGGTGCAGGTCGAAGCGGTGCTGGACTGGCAGGCCCGGCTGGACCATATGCAGCAGCATGCCGGCGAGCATATTCTTTCGCATGCGGTCTGGAAGCTGTTCGGAGCTAATAATATTGGTTTTCATATGGGCGAACGTTTGGTGACTATTGACCTGGATAAAGAATTGACAGCGGCTGAGCTGGAGCAGGCCGAGGATTATGCCAACAGCCAGATCTGGGAGGATAAGCCGATCACGGTCAGTTATTTGCCGCATACGGAGCTGTCAGCGCTAGTGATGCGTAAGAAAAATGAAAAGCTGACAGGCACGCTGAGGATCGTGACGGTGGCAGACGGGGATATTTGTACCTGCTGCGGTACGCATCCGTTACGTACAGGTATGATCGGTCTGATCCGGATCAATCGTTTTGATAAACATAAGGATGGGATCAGAGTAGAGTTTTTATGCGGGCGCTGGGCACTGGAAGACGCACGCCGCAAAAATGAATACGTCTGGCAGGCCGGGCGCCTGCTTTCCATGAAGCCGAGGGCGTACCGCAGGGACTGAGGAAGCTGCAGGAAGAAGTAACGGAACTGAATGAACGGTTAAAAGCACAGACCGCTAAATTATATGAATTTTTAGCGCCGCAGCTTTTAGCGCAGGCTGCTGTTGATGAGGGCGGCACTAAATATGTCGCGGCGGCACAGGAGGATTGCAGCGCCGCCGATGCCAGACTGCTGCTGAATAAACTGCTGGCAGACGGGCGTACTGTAGCTGCGGTCGTGTACAGATCCGGGGAGCGGATCAATTTCGTTTTGGGAAGCGGGGAACAGACGCAGGCTGATTGCCGCAGTCTTTGCAGAAAGGCAGGCGAGCTGTTTGGCGGCAGGGGCGGCGGGTCGCAGCATTTTGCTCAGGGCGGCGGAGCGTACAGCGATGACTGGCGGCAGAAGGTACTGCAGCTGCAGCAATTATTGAAGGAATAGTGATCTTTTATTTATAAAAAGAAGTTTTTATTGTGTAAAATACAAAAAAATAATATAATAGAACATATAGAATTGTGATGATTATGAATTTTACAGTTGCTTGCAATCTGTGATATAAGTAACCGCAAAAGGAGGCAGACAGGCTTGGAGAGGCAGAAAGATAAAATCCTGATAGTCGATGACGTTGAGCTTAACCGGGCGATCCTGTGTGAGCTTTTTGCCGGTGACTATGAAATACTGGAAGCAGATAACGGTAAAACGGCTGTAGATCTGATGGAGCAGTATCACGAGGAAATAGCGATCGTGCTGATGGATATCGTGATGCCGATCATGGACGGGTTGGAAGCTCTGGAAATTATGAACGGCAAAGGCCTGACTGAGAAAACGCCTATTTTTCTGATCACGGCCGAATCGTCCAACGATGCTATTTCCAAAGGCTTTCGTCTGGGTGTGGTTGATGTCGTTTTAAAACCGTTCAACCCAGATAATATTTGCCAGCGCGTTAATAATATCATCGAATTGTACCGTTATCGTTATAAACTGGAAAAGCTGGTCCAGGAACAGATGACGAAAATCGAAAAACAGAACGAACAGCTGCGTAATTTCAACGTGGCTATGATCGATACCCTGAGTACGATCGTTGAATTCCGCGACTGCGAATCAGGACAGCACGTCCAGCGTATCCGTCAGCTGACCAAGATCATGCTGAAGGAGCTGGGACGGCAGAATGCCGAATATAAAATGAGCGATAAGACCATCGAGGATATTTCGATGGCGGCGGCACTGCATGACATAGGCAAGATCGCGATCCCGGACTATATCCTGAATAAACCCGGTCGGCTGACGGCAGAAGAATTTGCAATTATGAAGGAGCATACGCTGTACGGCTGTGAGATTCTGGAAAGTATCGACAGTCTGAAGCAGAATAAAGAGCAGTACCGCTATCATTACAATATTTGCCGCTGGCACCATGAGAAATGGGACGGCAGCGGTTATCCTGACGGACTGATCGGCAAAGAGATACCTATTTATGCGCAGATCGTGTCGCTGGCCGACTGTTATGACGCTTTGACCAGTGTCCGCTGTTATAAAGGTGCTTTTACCCATGAAGAATCGGTGCAAATGATTGAAAAAGGCGAATGCGGCGCATTCAGCCCCGATCTTCTGCAGTGCTTTCTGAAAATCGCTCCGGGGCTGCCGGAAATTTTACAGTCAGACGACGGGCTGCCGGCGGTAGTGTATCACTATCAGCATCCCAATACCGAGAAATTCAGCGGTAAAAAATGCTATAGCTGTGATATGGATAAAAACAGCCGCGTTGCGCGTTTGCTGGAAATAGAACGCGAAAAACAGAAGGCGCTGTTTGCCATGAGCGGCGATATAATTTTTGACTATGATCTTGAAAAAGACCTGATCATTTTCTCGGATGAATATAAAAATATTTTTGGCGGTGAATGTGTTGTCACAAACGCAAAAGAGGCCATTTACAGCAGTATGCCTATTTTACAGGAGGATCTGCAGCAGCTGGCGGAGCTGACCAAGGCATTGACAGAAGAGAACAGCGGTTATGTTAAAGATGTCCGGCTGATCAATAAGTTCGGCGAAGAAAAATGGTACAGGATCCATATAAATTCGATCTGGGATAAAGAAAATTATGGCGTCATGCTCAGTATCGTGGGCAGGATGGTCAGTATCGATAAAATGAAACGTGAGATCGGACTTTGGAAAAGGCAGGCTGAGAGTGATGCTTTGACCAAGCTTGGCAACAGGGCTTATGGCGAGCGCCTGCTGCAGCAGATGCTCTGCGAACCGCAGAAGGAAAAGGCTGCGGTCATGTTCCTGGATGTTGATAATTTTAAGATGGTCAACGACAGGCATGGGCATTTGTTCGGTGACGAGGTTCTCTGCCGGATCGCCAATGAGATCAGCAAGCAGTTCCGGATCGACGACATCGTCTGCCGCATCGGCGGCGATGAGTTTCTGATCATTATGCGTAACATCAAGGATAGCCGTCTGCCGCTGATGAAAGCGGATGAGCTGAGAGCAGGCATCGAAAAACTGGGACTTGAAGCTGATGTCCGGGTGCCGCTGTCGATATCCGTAGGCGTATCGTTTTATCCCGTAGATGGTACAGATGATGCAGTGCTTTTATATAAAGCAGATAAGGCTTTGTATGAGGCGAAAAAGCGTGGCAAAAATAATTGTGTCATTTACAGTAAAGAGCTGGAAAATGAACCGTTCATGTCGCAGATAACCGCTGCGGAAAGCGAATAAAAAATGACCCGTACGATAAAATCCGTACGGGTCATTTTGTTTATAAGCTTGTCTTAAAGTGCTTTGATCATGTTGCAGAGTCTGTCGACCTGAGTTGGGTCTGTGGCCCAGCTGGTGCAGATACGGGCGGCGATCCTGCCGTCGTCCATGTATTCCCAGGGTGCAAGGGCAAACTGTTTACTCAGTTCGTCGTACATTGCCTGTGGGAAAATGATGAACTGCTGGTTTGTTGTGGAATCGGTCACAAAGCCCAGGCCGCGTTCCTGGACAGCTACTTTGATCTGCAGAGCCAGTTCAACGCCATGACGGCAGATCTTATAATAAAGTCCGTCTGTAAAAAGAGTTTCAAATTGCAGGCCCAGCAGGCGTCCTTTGGCCAGTACAGCGCCGCCCTGCTTCATGATCGTGCGGAAATCGTCTTTTAGAGCCGGATTGATGATAACTGCCGCTTCGCCAAAAAGCGCGCCGCATTTGGTGCCGCCGATGCAGAAGACATCGCAGTTGTTTGTGATATCCGCCAGTGTCAGGTCATTGTCAGGAGCTGTCAGGCCGTAGCCCAGACGGGCCCCGTCGATAAAAAGATAAAGTCCGTAATGCCGGCAGACGGCATACAGCGCTTCCAGCTCTTCTTTGTGGTACAGGGAACCGATCTCTGTCGGCTGTGAGATATAGACCATTTTGGGCTGGACCAGATGTTCGCGGCTGGGGTCGCCTAAATACAGCTCGTGCTGCTGTCTGATCATGGCAGCTGTGATTTTGCCGTCAGATGTCGGCAGGTCGATTACCTTATGGCCGGTTCGTTCGATCGCGCCGGCTTCGTGCGTGTTGATATGGCTCTGTACAGTACCGTAAACGCCGTGGAAGGGGCGCAGTGCTGCGCAGATGATCGTCAGGTTGGTTTGCGTGCCGCCTGTCATAAAATGTACGTCGATATCGCTGCGGCCGCATTCTTTTTTGATCAGCAGGGCTGCTGTTTCACAGTATGGGTCGATCCCGTAACCGCCGGTCTGTTCAAAATTAGTTGCTGCCAGTGCTTCCAGTATTTCAGGAGTGCAGCCTTCTGTGTAGTCGCTGGTAAAATAATACATAACGCGCCACTTCCTTTACTTGTTTTTCCGTTTGGCCAGCCAGCCTTTAAGGTGTGTTTCGTAAAAAATCGGCAGCAGGGAGAAAATAATGATGCCCAGCGTAACATGGGAAAAATTGTTTTTGACCCAGGGCATATTGCCGAACAGATAACCGCCGCCGACGAATAAAAAGACCCAGGTCACAGCACCGGTCACATTATAGATAGCAAAAGTACGGTAATGCATACTGCCGATGCCGGCTACGAAAGGCGCCAGCGTACGGACGATAGGGGCAAAGCGGGCCAGGAAGATCGCTTTATGGCCATGTTTGGCATAAAAGGCTTCAGCCTTCTGGATATGCTGTGGTTTGATGAGTTTCGGATAATTCCGCAGGATCCGGTGCCCGAATTCTTCGCCGATCATGTAATTGCAGGCGTCACCTAAAATTGCGGAAAACAGAAAGATGATCACGAGCGTCGTCAGGTCAAGGCCGCCTGCTGTAGCTGCCAGGGCGCCGCAGGCAAAAAGCAGTGAATCGCCGGGCAGAAAGGGAGTCACAACAAGTCCGGTCTCGCAGAAAACGATCGTAAAGAGGATCGCGTAGATCCAGTGACCGTATTGCTCCATGACGAGAGGCAGGTAGCGGTCAAAGTGCAGGATGTAATCGAAAAAATTAGAATAAAGTGCTTCCATTGTCAGAGGTTACTTCCTTTCGCAAAAAACTAAGTTTATTTTATCATAAAATACCTGAATTTGATATGAGAAAATTAGATGGATATGGTATAATGACAATATCGTAAAGCGACGGGAATTTAAGCTGCAGGTGCGGCAATGATCTCGCCTGATGCTGACCTGCAGTCACAAACAGCCTGCTCTTACAGTTTACAGCAGGCAGGAAGCAGGGCACGTCTGTGATAATGGTTATAGTTCTTTATGGAAGAGGAGTGAAGTTATGACAACTGATTTATGCTGGTGCGGCAGCGGCAAAGCTTATGCCGACTGTCACAGCGAAATAGACGCTAAAATCGAATTGTACCGCAAGGCCGGTCACGAAGTGCCTGACCGGGAGATGATCAAAACGCCGGAACAGATCGCAGGTATTCGAGAGGCCTGTAAGATCAATACGGCAGTTTTGGACGAAGTAGAAAAAAATATCAAAACAGGCATGACAACGGAAGAGATCAATACTATCGTACACGAATATACCGTTAGTCATGGTGCAATCCCGGCACCGCTCAATTTCTGCGGATTTCCTAAAAGTGTCTGTACCTCGATCAACGATCAGGTTTGCCACGGAATACCGTCGGCACAGGACGTTTTGAAAAGCGGCGATATCGTTAATGTCGATGTTTCAACTATTTATAACGGCTACTATGCCGATGCTTCCAGAATGTTTATGATCGGCAAAGTCGATAAAAAGAAACAGGATCTGGTAGCGATCACTAAAGAGTGCCTGCGCCGCGGGCTTGAGGCAGCACAGCCGTGGAGCTTTGTCGGCGATATCGGCGCAGCCGTGTCCGGTTTTGCTCATAAGCATGGTTATTCTGTCGTCACTGAATTCGGCGGTCATGGTGTGGGTATCGATTTCCATGAGGAACCTTTCATCTGCCATGTGGGCAAACGCAAGACAGGAATGCTGCTGGTACCGGGCATGATCTTTACGATCGAGCCGATGATCAATACCGGGAAGCGCGAGGTTTATGTTGATGCCGGCAATGACTGGACTGTTTATACTCAGGACGGCGGCATGAGTGCTCAGTGGGAATATACGGTGCTGATTACGGAAACCGGCAACGAAGTGCTGACTTATTGAGGTAGTGCTGTTTAAAAATAAAAACGCTCAGGGCTTAGGCTCTGAGCGTTTTCTTTTTAGTTAAGTGTTTTAAGGACGCGGGTGATCGCAGCAAATAACTCTTCAGGAACGATGGGTTTACTGACATGGTCGTTCATGCCGCTGGCGTAAGCGCGTCTGATATCTTCTGTAAAAGCATCTGCCGAAAGCGAGATGATCGGGATCGTCTGTGCCTGCGGGTGCGTACTGCTGCGGATCGCCTGCGTCGTCTGATAACCGTCCAGGACCGGCATCTGAATATCCATCAGGATCAGAGCATAGGTGCCGGGGGCGCTGTTTGTAAACAGTTCCAGTGCTTCTTTGCCGTTGACGGCGCAGTCGCTGCTGATGCCGCGGCTTTTTAAAAGCTCCAGACACAGCTCCTGATTGAGAGGATTATCTTCAGCCAGCAGCAGATGCAGACCATGCAGGTTTTGTTCAGCCGTTGTGCTGTCTTTTTCAGCAAGTTCTTCGGCGTAAGGCAGTGTCAGCTGTACGGTGAACGTACTGCCTTTCCCTTTGGCACTGTTGACGCTGATGCTGCCGCCCATCAATTCAACTAAATATTTGACGATAGAAAGTCCAAGGCCGCTGCCGCCGTATTTTCTGGCGGTGCTGCCGTCTTCCTGCTCAAAGGGCTGGAAGACCTGAGCGAGCATTTGTTCCGACATACCGCAGCCGGTATCTGTAACGACCATTGTCAGGACAGTCTGATCAGCGCTGTCGGCCTGATGCTGAGTGATGTCAAGCGTGATCTGTCCGCCTGCGGCAGTGAATTTGACGGCGTTTGACAGCAGATTGCTTAAAATCTGCTGAAGACGCAGGCTGTCGCCGAGCAGGATATCGTGTTTGAAGGCTTCGCTGTTCAGGTTGAAACTGATATTTTTTTCGCGGCATTGGATGCTGTAAAGGCCCTGGAGTTCACGCAGTACTTGAGAAAGTTTAAAGGGAGAATTGTCCAGCTTGAGTTTTTGGTTTTCGATCGCGGACATATCGAGAACATCGTTGACGATACCTAAAAGCAGCTCGGACGAATAGCTGATTTTCTGCAGATATTCATTGCGGCGGCTTTGTTTTTCCGGCTGCAGGGCCAGTCTGGTAAAGCCCAGGATGGCGTTGAGCGGCGTACGGATTTCGTGGCTCATTCGCGACAGAAAGCTGCTTTTAGCTTCACTGGCGGCCAGCGCCTGTTTGGCAGCAGTTTCCAGCTCCAGATTTTTAGCTTCCAGCAGTTCCAGATATTTTTGCCGCTGCAAAGTGAAATAAAGCCAGGCGGTAAAAAGAATGATCAGCACGGCCAGCAAAGCAGCGATCAGATAGTTGTATTTATAGGCCAGATCAGACAGTAAAGGCTGGTAAGGCGATTGTACGGTCTCGTACATCACTATGTTATCCAGCGTTTTTGGATTCAGCGTGTCGATACATTTGTTGAAAATAGTCAGCAGCTGGTTGCCGTCGGCATTATTAGCTGCTGCCAGACAGAGATTATCGGGGAAATTAAATAAAGATAAAATCTTTAAATCGGTAAAGCGGGGATTTTGCAGATGATAGCTGATGATATGGCTGTTCTGCAGAGCAATGTCGGCCTCTCCGTCCGCTACTGCCATCAGGCAGTCTCTGGTATTGGCTTTATTGATAATGGAAAAATGGGGATAGGTATTTAAAATGAGATTTTTATAGGCAATATAATTAAATGGCAAAGCTACCTTCTGGGGTTTGGTGATGTCGATAAAATTATTTTTATTGGCGACAGCCATAACGCGCCCCTGAAAGAAGGGCTTGGAAAGCCGGATAGAAATGTTGTTTCGGTAAGGCTCGTAATCCGTGATCCCGGCGATCAGGTCAAAACCTTCTTTCTGCAGGCTCTGGTCCAGGCGGGCACCGGCCGGCAGCAGCTTTAAAATGACCTGGGCACCGGATAAGCGTCCCAGCTCTTTGGCTATTCCGGGCAGGATACCTGCCGGCAGATTAGTTTCGGAACTGAATGCTGAAAGCGGTTCGTCGTTAGGGAGAAAACCGATGGTGATCGGCCCGCGGTGCGCCAGGAAGTCTCGTTCTTTTTTGGTAAGCAGCGGCTGCGTCAGCAGGGAGCTTTGTTCGTAATAGGTGGCATAAGTCGTATTTTCAAATTCAGGCGTATTGGCGTGAATGTTCATTAAAGCATCGTTTAGGCGCTGCAGGACGGCTTTATTGCCTTTAGTCGTAATAAAATAGATCGGGTCGGCCTGAAAGCGGGCCACTAACCGCAGATCTTTATATAAGGGCATGCTGCCGGTAACTACGGCATCGATCTGTTTATTTTGCAGCGCTTCGACCATAGCTTTGCTGGAATCAAAAAGTACAGGCTGATAGGTAAATGTATTTTTACGGGCAACATCGCTTAAAATTTCTGTCTGGAAGTTACCCTTGAGAACGCCGATCCGCAGACCGTTGAAGTTCTGGTAATCGTTATAGTAAACTTCGTTATCGTCATTGCGCACGTACATGACCATGTATTCACGCCGCTGGGCAGCGAGGCAAATTCGTAGCTGGCGGCACGCTCAGGCGTGTACTGGGCCATGCCTAAAAGATCAAGCTCGCCTTTGGCTAAAAGCTCCAGACATTCCTGCCAGGTGGCATAAACATATTCATAACGCCAGCCTGTATAGTGCGAGATTTCGTTGAGATATGCAACGCCGTATCCGTCGACGGTTCCGGCTGCGGTTTTTTCGATAAAACCGGGGCTGTCGGTGCAGCCGACCCTGATGGGATGAGGGCGCATGCCAGTGGCAGCGGCGCTGAAAGGGTAAAGCAGCAAGAACAGGCAGCAGCAGAAAACGAGCAGATTTTTGTTCTTTTGGAAAATTGAGCGCAGGTGATCCATTAAGAAACCAGCTTTCCCAGGTTATGGTTTGTTGATACCTGTTGTTTTAAAGAGTAAAACATTATATATATTTATTATATAATATTAATTTTAATAAAACAAATACCAACAAAGTCAAATGATAAAAGCGGTATAAATAAGGTGTTATATAAAAGGATAAAACCCAAATCAAAGGAGGTTTTTAAGAGCGCCAGAAAAGAAGGAGAGAGAAAAACAAGAAAAAGAGAGAGCAAGAAAAGAATCGTCACACCTTTAGTCAGCGACGGCACTTGAAAGCGGAACTGAGGCCGGGATCTTTGGCACGGTTCCGTTTTTTTGCAGCGGCTGCGACTACAGGGCTGAAAGGTCGTGAAAAAATGATCGTTGTCAATCCGCAAACTGTTACAAACCGTGAGCTGGCTGCTTTGGCCATGCAGGCTAAGGGCAGGATCAGCAGGCTTTATCTGCACTGGACGGCAGGTCACTACGAAGATGTTTATGATGATTATCACCTGAACATCGGCCCCGGCGGTGAGATGTATCTGACTTGCAAAACATTTACAGAAGTGAAGGAGCATACCTGGCACCGTAATACGGGCAGTATCGGCATCGCGCTGTGCTGCGCTTCCGA
>ERZ859817.504-NODE-504-length-24958-cov-6.221901_pt1 | contig 24958 bp, 17 predicted proteins | sample MGYA00509986_ERZ859817 | MGnify/ENA primary metagenome ERZ859817 (study PRJEB30046, sample SAMN00715155) | human gut metagenome | study: EMG produced TPA metagenomics assembly of the A metagenome-wide association study of gut microbiota in type 2...
GCCATGCTGCCATCTTGCTGTCCTGCAAGAACTTTTCGGCAGCCTTTGAATGTTTTGTACTCATGATTGCGACGCTAGAATTTCTACAATATGGATAATCTGAATAGGCAGATGCTCCCGTTTGATGACACCTTGCATGTGCATCAGGCAAGAACTGTCCGCTCCGACAATATACTCGGCTCCGGTAGCGATGTGATCTTTTACCTTATCACGCCCCATGCAGACGGAGACTGCCTGCTCTTCCACCGCAAACATTCCGCCAAAGCCGCAACACTCGTCAATATGGCTGGGCTCGAATACTTCGATGCCTTCTACCAGATTGAGCAGGTCACGCAATTTATTATAATAAGGGATGTTCAGTTCGGTAGGAGCGGAAATCAACAGTTCGCGAACCCCATGACAGCTATTGTGAATACTGACTTTATGAGGAAAGCGTGCAGGAATTTTGGAAGGTTTCAAGACATCGTGAATGAACTCACAAATATCATAAATCTTTCCCGCACTCTGACAAACATGTCCTTCTTTCTCCAAGATGCCCGGATGATTCTCTTTCACAAATGCCACACAACTGGCGGAAGGACCGACGATGTAATCGTATTCCCGAAACAGATCGTCAAAACGGAGTGCCAATTTCATCGATTCATCTTCAAAACCGGCATTTGCCATCGGTTGTCCGCAACAAGTCTGATCCAACGGATAATCGACGTCTACTCCCAAACTTTTCAATAGTCTATACGATGCCACTCCCACATTGGGGTAAATAGCATTGATATAACAAGGAATAAACAAACCTACTTTCATACTATATTTTGTAATAATTTAAGCTTCTTGCGTATCACCCGTCTATTTTGTTCAACGGATGTCGATTAATTTGTGTGTTTGCAGGCTGAGTCTCCATTTGGGATGTCGCATTACACAGTCCACTGTTGAAGCAGTGTTATTACAAGAACAAGGCTGAAGGAAAAAATGTTCGGCCGGAAGGAGTTCAAAAATACTTATATCTTGTCCTTCATAGACCACTTTCACTTCATCCATCCGGTCGATGGCAAGTTTCGCCCCTTGTTTGGGGGAGCAGGTCACCCAGTCGATAGCTGCCGGCAGGGGGCGTGTACCGTTGGTTTCGATGGTCACATATTTGCCTGCTTGGTGCAAACGGTCGATCAATTCATCGTCTATCCATAAGGAAGGTTCGCCGCCCGTAAGGACAACGGTGACGGCAGGATATTTTTTCACTTCGGCGATTATTTCATCGTCGGTCATCATTTTTCCTTCTTCGTGTTGTGTGTCGCAAAAGTCACATTTCAGGTTGCAGCCGGAAAAACGGACAAAGATGGCCGGAGTTCCGGTATGGTAGCCTTCGCCCTGCAAGCTGTAAAAGATTTCATTAATCTTTCTCATCATCAAAATTTGTTTGGTTTGCTATTCTTGTCCTTCTGCGCCGCTGGGATCTTTCTCGTAGATGACAATGTTTCCTTCCGATTCCTGCACTTCTACTTTATAGCATTGAGGAATCTGTTTGCATACCCACCGGGCGATATTCTCCGCTGTGGGATTAAATGGGAGTACTTCGTTCAGATTTTGATGGTCGAGTTTCTCCGTGACCACTTCTTTGATGCGGGTGAAATCTACCACCATTCCTTCGGAGTTGAGCCGTGCGGAACGGCAATAGACGGTGATAATCCAGTTGTGACCGTGTAAACTGGCGCATTTACTGCGATACGGGAGTACCAGCTTATGTGAAGCCGAGATCTCCATGCGTTTGATTACTGTAAACATGAGTGTATGTATTTTAATAGTTACACGCATCTAATGTCACCTCGATGCAACGGCAAAGGTAATATAAAATAGAGTTTTCATCCAGCAAAGAGTGTTATTTTTTCCCTTTTTTTGCACTATCTTTGCCGCATGAAAACTCTATATATTGTTTTAGGTAGTATTTCCCTTGCGCTCGGCATTCTCGGCATCTTTCTGCCGCTACTGCCCACTACCCCTTTTCTATTACTCACCGCCGCCCTTTATTTCAAAGGGTCACCCCGATTATATAACTGGCTGCTCAATCATCGGCACTTCGGTCCTTATATCCGCAATTTCCGCGAAAACAAGGCAATTCCTCTCCGTGCCAAAATAATTTCTCTCGTATTAATGTGGGGAACGATGCTTTATTGCATTTTCTTCCTGATTCCTTTTATATGGGTAAAGATTCTCCTAGGATTGATAGCCGCAGGAGTCACTTATCATATTCTTTCTTTCAAGACATTAAGGTAATGCGATAGTCCCTGCCGTGCATCGGCAAGTTTATCTTCCCAATGTTTCACGGAGTTCTGACCAATTATGTCAGTCACGTATTTCACGGAAATAAACGGGATTTCTTTTGAACGGCAGACAAATGCCTGTGCGTATGCTTCCATATCTACAACATCTCCGCTAACGTGAGTCAACTCGGTGAGGAAGCCATCTCCCGTATTACAGATCCCATCTTCTGTCCAATGCGTGCAATAACCTTTTTCTTCGAGCAAAGCTGATGAATCGATCTCACACTCCAATCCGAACTCTTTCATTTTCTGCATATCACGGTCTATGAACTTGCGACATACAAAAATATCTCCTACCTGATGATTGACTGTTCCAGCACTTCCGATATTGAGCACCAAGTCCGGTTGTACCTGACGGATTGCCTCTGCCAAATGAAAGGCTGATTTAACTTTACCAATACCTGTACGAACGTAGTAAGGTTCTATATCCGGCCATTTAAGTTCTACAAATTCGCCTTGTACGGCGTAGGTTACTAATATTTTCAACATGGGTTCCTTTATTTCGTAAAAATCAGTTATTTCTGCAAAAATAACTATTTAACTGGAGTTATCTATAAAATGCAATCAAAAGAGATTACTTTTTACTATCCGGCAACGGATTAATAGCCCCCCTTTGTGTACAAGTATATGCCGATACATCTACCGCTTTGCGGTGTGATTCAGCGACCGACGCCCCTCTAAGTATATTCACAACAAAGGTAGCAGTAAACGAGTCGCCTGCACCTACAGTATCGGCCACCTCGACTTTAGGTGTGTTTATGGATGACACTTCCCCACTTGCATCATATATGCCACTACGTACTGCCCCTTGTGTGAATATAACATACTTGAGCGAAAAACGAGCAATGAGTTCTGCGATAGCTTCCACAAAATCAGTCGAAAGAGAAAGAAGAGAAATCAATAATGGCAATTCGTCTTCATTCAATTTGAGCACATTTGCCTTTTGCAAGGATTCCACAATCAAGTCTGTCGAATAAAAATGTTGCCTGATATTAATATCGAACACCTTCAAAGAGGTATCCGGCACGGCATCTATGAGCCTCAAGATTGCAGCACGTGACTTTTCGCTTCGCTGTGCCAAAGAGCCCCAACAAACAGCATCTGCATCGCCGACAAGTTTCATGGTCGCAGGACTACCCTCGATAGCATCCCAAGCAACATTCTCAACAATGTCATATTGCGGTACACCGGCCTCATTTAACGACACAAGCACTTTACCTGTCGGCAAAATATTACGGGAAATATATCCTAAATCAAGTCCGGTCTCTTTAAGCACCGTAAATGTTTCATCACCGAGTTCGTCGCCACCTATTGCCGTAACGGGATATGATTCTGCTCCCAATTCCTTCGCAAAAAAGCAGAAATTGATAGGCGCTCCGCCAAGTCTCTTACCTTCCGGGAAGCAATCCCAAACAACTTCTCCTATACCTATTATTTTCATGGTTTTATAGTTTAATAATTATTTTCATGGATGTTGCACCATTCTCGTCTATAAATTTATATGCCTCGTCATACTGTTCGAACGGGAAATGATTTGAAATAAGCGGTTCGAGACGGATAGCTCCCGAACTTACCTGATCGATAGCCGTAAGATAATCTTCATGGCAATACATCATCGTTCCGTTCACCTTCAGTTCGTGCTCTCCCAAATAGAACATATCAAGCGACGGATCCTTGCCAAATACCGCCACTACAACGATGGTACTCCCTTTTTCGATACACTCCATAAGCGAACGAATACTCGACTCAACTCCGGCAACCTCAAACGCAGCTTGAAAATCTTCATCCCCGAAAAGCCTCTTCGCTCCTTCTTTGAGCGGCATCTTAGCTACATTGAGCGTATCTATTATACCACATTTACGAGCGATTTCAAGTCTGAAATCACTTACATCGGTAATAAGAACCCGTTTGGCTCCTCTTGCCTTAGCGAACTGCGCCACGAGGTTACCGATCGTTCCGGCACCCGATACAACCACATTCTTACCTTTCAAGTCCCCGCCACGCATGGTTGCATGCGCAGCCACTGCCACCGGTTCTATCATAGCCCCATAATCAAGTGACATACCTTCAGGCAACACCGCAATCCTGTCATCATCAACCACAAAAAAGTCTTGCGCAGCTCCATTTGCCTGAAAAGCTTGCACTCTTAGCTCCTCACAAATATTATACTCTCCCCGCTGACAAGGCTTGCACTTCCCACACGCGAGTTGCGGACGTGCGGTGACAACGTCACCCACCTTGCAGATCGTAACCGCCGCCCCCGTAGCGACTACCACTGCCGAATATTCATGCCCCTGAACTACCGGATAGAAAGTTGCCGGATGACATCCGTGATAAGAATGTATCTCACTTCCACAAATACCAATTCTCTTAATATTCAGAAGCACCTGATGTTCTTTCAGGTCCGACGCCTTAGGCGCCTCAACTTCACGAAATTCAATATGTTTTGGTTCTACTAATACCGCTTGTCTCATTTTATACCATATTTACTTAAAATTTCTATTACCGGAGTCTCTATCGACTTCGCCCAAAGTGCATATCCATAACTACTTGGATGAGTTCCGTCGACCGATGTTTCATGCGCATCGGAAGCATCAGGCGTAATCAGATAAACGTCTTTATATTTCGGGTTCGTGCGGATTTTTGCAAACAACTCCTCTACGGTTGCCGCCTTAGCCCGTTCTTTCGCATCAAGAACTGTATCGAATGAACGTCGTTCACGATAGATAGTACGCTGAAATATCAACGGAGTAGCCGGATGTGCCGCTATAAGCCGATCGATAAACGGCATCAGGCGCTCTCTTATCAGTTCTGCGTCAGGATTTGAAAAAGTATCGAATATAAAGGCATCAGCCTTGACTTCCGCAAGAACATCGAGCATGTAAGGCTGCATCAGGCAACGTCCGCTTGTTGCGAGCGACACGACTTGAAGACCAGTATTACGCATAAATTGCATGGGATAACTCATACCGGATCGATCCGTGCTCACTCCCTGCGTAAACGAAGAGCCATATACCGCTATCCTGTGACGAAAATCGGACTTCAACGGTTCGATAACAGCATCGTCATCTATCCCTATCTTACAAGAAATGACCTCCGAATACATCGGCATATACATCATACATTCGTGCATCGTACCATCCATATTCTCAATGAGCATGAATGTCTCGGTTTTCTCGCCCTTATACGCTTTCAATGAACCGCTTGCCGCATACTGCCATTGACCGTCTGCATTTTTGATATAAAGATCATATCCTTTATAAGAGATCGGCATGGTTGAATGGCTCGAATATACATATCCCCACTTTGTCGTAATCTGTATATTACGCGTGTTCGTTTTAAACAACACAGCCATACCGGCAGAGCAACGGAGTTGTCGATTCTCCGTCCTGTTAAAACCTTTATAAACCAATGTATCGACTCTATGATACGGATTGGGAGTCGATTCAAACGGCTTACCTATCAGGTTAAGCGTTGACGCCTCCGTCTGTTTTTGTGCCGAAACCGACAATACGCACGAAAGCGACAGAACAACCGTTATGAAAAACTTCTTCATTGCCTTGTATTTTTTAGTTGTTTACTGTAATAAGACCTTCAACCCTTCTGCTACCTGCATAGCATAAAACTGCTCATACTTTTCCATAAACACAGGATATTTGTCCAGTCCCAATGACACAAAAGGTGATATTTTCAAGAACTCGGCCGGCGATCCTCCCGAAATCAACTTCCTGTCCGTCGGGGTGATGTGAGGTTCGGAGATAGCTATATTTTCACCGGACTCGGTGCGCGCACCTATCAGGTATTTGCAATACACAGCTATCAGGAAAGCCTCTATCGAAATATCCTTCCCATCCTGCAACATCTGTTTGAGTATGGGTACCACATAAACGGCAAATTTAGCAATGCCATCGCCGCAAAGCCGTGATACCTGATCGCTGATCGCCTTGTTTGAAAATCGTTCGATAAGCTGGTCTTTATACGCTTCAAGGTCAACGCCTTCGGGAACCGGAACATAAGGAGTAACGTCCCTGTTCATAAACAACTTTATCATTGCACGATACCTCTCGTCTGCCATTACAGCATCGACCTTTCTGAATCCTTCCATATAGGCAGGATAAGAAAGAAGAGTATGTGACGCATTGAGAAGACTTAATTTCATGATTTCATACGGGGTCACATCATGGGTGAATGTAACTCCCACCTTCTCCCATGCAGGACGGCCTGCAATGAAATTATCTTCAATCACCCATTGTATAAAGTCTTCACAACACACATCTGTAACCTTACCCGGTTTTGTTACGGGAGTGATTCGATCCACCATCGAATTCGGGAACGTCACTTTCTTTTTCGCCCACGCTGCCACCTCGGGATATTTCGCTTCGAAGTATGACATAAACGCGTATTTGGCGGCATTGCCGTTCATCTGCATGTTGTCACACGAAAGAATCGTAATCGGCAAATCTTTCTCCATCCGGCGTTTAAGTCCTTCGGCTACATACCAGAACACACTGCGCGATTGGTTAAAATCAACCTTATATCCCCCTTCGGTAATGGTGAGAGAGATGATTTTTATCTCCTCCGATGCTATTTTAGCGATGATAGGCTCACTATCTATTTCCCCCCATGCCAGTTCTACAAGCGAACCAATCAGCATACTATCCTGTTCGCCGGAAGGGCTGCATGTCGTCAACTGATATATGCCGTCGTCTTTCTTGAGGGCGTTGAACAATACCCCGTCCGTAGGCATAATCATGGCTCCGAATACCCCCCAGCATCTTTGTGACGGATCTTCAAGTAATAGATTTGTGTAAGCTTCGAGATGTGCACGATGGAAGTTTCCAACGCCGAAATGTACTATTCCGGCCTTTATTTCAGCACGATTATAATTAAAAGTCTTCATACGATAATTTCAATGTTTCGGCAAGTGATTTTTCCACCTTGTCGCAATGTTCTATATAGAATTTATAAACCTCATTCCATTTGTAATAAGATGCTTCAACCGCTTCCAACGGCAACCGGAGGTCTTTTTCATTCAGCATAAACTTAACTAAAACGTCCGGATTGTCTTCTGATTGGTAAAAGATCATCTGAAGGTTCGCCCCCATCGGAATATCCCAATACTTCCAACTCTGCAACGCTTCTTTGGAATTACTAGCCTCCCGCGCCCACGTTCCGGCTTGCAGATTTGTCAAGATAGCCATCAGAACGCCATCGTGTCCGAAGTTGAGATTGATGCCATGACGCTTGCGAACCAGATCTTCGGCAGATTCGTCTAACAAATGGCGTAACGTGCGGGATGCAAGTCCCCAACTACGCCCGTGAGATACCGGTTCAGGACCTTTCTGCGCAAAATACTTATAGTTCTCGATTTCCCCCCAAGCCAATATTTCCTCTTCTGTAAAAATATCCCATATAGGCACTTGGCGGTCGAGGCATTGCATCAGTGATGCCATTAACCAGAAACGATGGATCAGGTCGTACTTGTCATACTCACTTTCTACTTGTGTTACGTCTATAAACAGTCTTGTAAAAAAAGCATCCACATCCAACTTTTCATCTATATATGAACGATATTTTTTATACCAACTGTTTTCTTTACCGAGTATATACTTATCAAGCGGACTCCTGTCGGGACATACGTTACCGTAGGGATTCAGTGTGGTAAGGAACGAACGGGAGTTGTCTATCTCCGCCCATTCAAGCCCGGGGCGCAGTGACAAAATGCCCGAATTTACAGATTGCATGGTGGCTGCCACCCGAAGCACATTCGTTGCGTTAGTCTTCAAATAGGGATGACCTTCAAATACTTCCGGATAGTTTTGTACCATCCTCCGGCCTATCTCCCTTGTCTGACGATAACCGATTTGTGTCAGATCGCCTTCTTTGTAAAACACATTCTTCTTGAACGGTTCAAGACGTTCGTACAGGGCTTTCCCAAAATCGGTAAGGTTGTTTGTGGCATGAGCTTTCTCCAATACGCCGTATATGGCAGGATAAGTCACCTCATCGTCTATCTGACGCGCTCCGTGACGGAAATAGCCGTTTATATAGAAAGGCGTATATCCTTTGGGCGCCGGCGTAACCGGATGTGAAAGATCGGTCACATAATACACACCGCCCGCACGTTCCGGATCCCTGCGTATCTCGTCGAGAGGATTTTCGGTCACCGGCTTTTCTTTCGGAAGAGAGAGTTTGAATATGCAAGGAAGATCAGACGTCTTTTTCGCATTCGTATTGGTATTGACATACATAACCCCGTCTTTGACCACAATATCTTCCGGTTCGTAAATAACCTGTTCTTGCACATTGTATCGGGCAGTAATCGTCCGCCTATCCGTATCGTACACCCGGATGCAGGAAGGACGGCTGTCATCCTGTTTCCCAACTCCGAAGCAAAAATAGATTTTACCATCATGCATACAGCCCGCTTGCGTGAACCATACCTCATAGGGGAACACCACTTGATCGAGAATGTCATTTTCGTCGAGGCGCACCTTTGCCCCCTCACTCAACGACGGTATGCGGAATTTGGTGGCGACATACTGGTTTTCCCATGCATGCTTTGTCACCTTCGCCACAGTACGTTTACGCGCCGAGAATATCCATATAAAGCCCCGTTCCCGATCGACTAGCCAGCTTGGCGCACCAAAGATGGAGACATACCCTTTCTCCGCCCACTTCGAGCCATCGAGTTCAATTGTCTGTGCGATTTCGCTGCTAAAACGTTTTCCACGACGGGTGATGCTCTCCACAAAGCACAACCATTCCAACTCGCTTCCTACCTTCCCGTTTGTGATATACAAGAGAGGAAACGATGCTCCGCGTTTTGTCTCGACGCCAAAGCATACATTATTTACATGGTTGTCCGGATGGGAGGACGCCAACTCAAAGCCTGCCACAGGTTTCGGATCGGCACTTTTGAAATCATAGATATTCACGTGCCCTCCATCCTCGCACGAGAATATGTAATCATCCCATATTTCAAGTCCTTGCTGTGCCCGCCCCCGTCCTTCCTTTGCCAGGAAGACAGAGCACTCTACCTCTTTCTCCGGCTCTACATACAACTGGGCGATAAGGGGAATAGAGATCAGTAAGCACACGACAGACAAATAGATCTTTTTCATAAGTATGCTCTATAAATTTAAAGTATGATTATGTTCTACGTTAATCGAACAGCTCTACGCCTAACGACTCAAGCCGTTTCTGCAACTCTCCTACATCGAGAGCCCGCGGAGTACAATGCTGCGACGCACTCATGGCAGCGGCAATGCCAACAGCCTCTCCCATCGCCATGCAAATACTCATGACACGATATGAAGCGTGAGCTCTGTGAGTACCCGATATGCACCGTCCCGCCACCAAAAGCCCTTCCAAGCCCAACGGGAGAAAACAACGATACGGCAAATCGTATGGTTTGCAATATTGGATGGTCGGTTCCGCCTGTCCGGCTCCGTCAGGATTATGTATATCGACAATGAACAATGCTTTATGTACCACCACATCGGCAAAACGGCAGCCTTCCGCCATCTCATCGGCATCGATCACATAGTCGCCCATCACCCTGCGGCTTTCGCGCACTCCGGTTGTTGTACCACTTCCGATCACTCTACAGTTTTCGTAACCCGGCAAATTTTCTTTCAAGAATTGAGTCAGGAGGCGTATCTGTTGCCTAAGTTCAAGATCGGCGGCGAAAATAGAGCTTACCGAAGTTATATCCACCCTATTGACTTGTGTCGTATTTACCTGACGGCAACCCGGTCTGACCGACGGATGCAAACGCACGGCAGCAAGCATCCGGGGAAGTTTGCCCTCATCGGCTTTCTTTTTACACCAATCAAGAAAACACTCGCCATTCAATTGAACATTGTCTACATCTCCAATGCAGATAATTCCTTTCGACTCATCTACGCCATCAATGGTGTATTCAAGGGTTACAGGCTGCATGAGTCCGTCAGCACGTCCTTTTTCTATTTTTGCACCGGCAAGAAAAGATACTATGGCATCACCGGTACAATCAATTGTAACCGCGGCTTCAAAACAGAGCGTCCCCTCGTTACTTGCACACTTAATGCCTTTTACCACCTTTCCGTCACGAATAACATCCGACACGCAACATTGCAAAAAGACATCGACGTTCTTTTCCCTGGCGACAAATTCTGCCAATGTAAGTTTTGCCTCTTCGAAATCGTGAGCATTTCCATGTTCGCCAATCCAGTCATTGTCTTTGACGCCAAGAATAGCACAAACCTCATCGCGCATCGTGTTCTTGCTTACACTACCGAGAATAGGGCCGACATACCCGGCGGTCAGGTTACCTCCGATGACTCCGTATCTTTCGATAAGAGCAACACGTGCTCCTTGCCGGGCGGCGGCTACAGCCGCACATATCCCGGCAGGACCTGCACCTGCTACTATTACATCATAATATTTTGTATTCATTATCTGCTTGTATATGGACCGGAAATAGTCTTAACAGTCATTGCCCCGTCAGAATCTGTGATTGTCACAACTCTGTATTTGTTTCCCCCATCGGTCACACGAACTACAATATGTCCATCATATCCCTTTACTCTCGCAGCCTCTTCCGCCGTAACCCGGTCGTCTACTCCGCTGGGGCGATCGCCTTGCCAGAAGTTAGTGATAAACATGTCACACGCAGGGAGTGTTGTCTCCATCGAATTCAGTATATCGGTACGGGGATGACAATCTACCCACGAATTGACAACAATCGTTTGTGGATTGAGTGCTTTCAGAGCATCCACCTGATTGGTGTTGGTTACACCGTGATGGTTAGCTTTCAATAGTTCCACCTGACCCACTGCTTTTGCACAGGGCAGTTCGGCATCTTTCCACGCATGACTCGAACGTCCGTTATACTGAAGGTCACCACCGGCAAAGAAATCAAAGTTGCCATACGAAACTTTCATCACACAACTGGTTATATTCTCCGGCGGACAATTATCACTGGAGGTAATGTTCTTACTGTTTTCGTATGTAATCTCCGAGAGTTCAGGGAATGTCTTCTTTGTAGTAGTGCCCGAACCTGTCCAGATCTCTCCATTCACTGCCACGTTTTGCACCTTTGCAGTAGGATACTTTGCAGGATTATACTTCTGAACGATCTGATTATTCGCCCCTGCTTTGAATATCGCAGCATCGAACTTTTGATTGGCGACATGCCATTTCACTGCATTGATATAGTTGCTGCAACTTGGAGCATTGTCTGCCATTGTCGCCATATTGAACGGATAGTTATAATCGGGATAGCCACGATCGAGAAGCGTACCAATCTTGAAATTGTCGAAAATCTCGGCAAAACCTATCAACGAATAAGTGTCGGAGTTGGAAGATTTCGGCAAGGAAGAAGTATAACCGCCGAAGTGGTCATTATGGAAGTGGGTAAGTACAGCATAATCAATCGTACTGTTACCTGTCCATACCATACACTTACGAATGTAATCAGTTATAATCTGTGAACCACGGGTAGAAGTCAGAGTCGGATCCCAACGACTACGGATACCGGTGTTGGTCGTATTACTATTAGAGTTGGTCGTAACACTCGAACTTGCGGCATCAATAAGCATTTGCGTACCATCCGGGAATATTACAAACATGCTTTCACCGGTAGTCGTATTGATGAAATGAATATCCATCACACCCTCCTGCCAGGCAGGAATCGTTTTACCTACCTCTATTTCAGTGGCAGCATCTTCCCCACCTCCATCCGGACGAATCAAAAATGAGTGAGACTCATTGGAGCTGCATCCTACAATCGCAAGGATGAACAGACTAAGTATAAATATTAACCTTTGCATGCTATATGAAGATTTAAAAACATCTCTCCGCCTTCAATGCTGACGGCAAGACGAATATAATTACCAAAATTTGAATTTACCTTTATAATATGTTGGCCAAGTCCTTTGAAGATTACAGGCTCACTACCGTCGTCAGCCCAATGTATACCGTCTTGCGATAGTTGTACACGACCTTCGAATACGGGATCTCCTTCTATTTTCTCAACCATAACAAAGAATATAGCCTCATCTGCCCAACCAGCCTCGTAAGGATGAGTGAAGAAAGTACCTTTAAAGAACTTCTTTACCTCAAGATGGGAATCATTAAACATTTTCATATATTACATTCCTCCTTTTATTCTTGTGAAACAACAACAGAATCTATATAAAAGAATACACGACGATTGGTATCAGTACCCACCCAGAAAAGAGGATTGATAAGATTGTCGATGCGTCCATATCCGTCAACGGTATCAGCTGCAATGCCACGCATATCCCAAATTTTGTCCTGACATTGGAACTCTACATATTCACGAAGCTCTGTGTCAAGTTTCAGACGCATGTATTGCCAATTGAGTTTACAGTCGGTCTCATTGTAAATGAGTTTCTGATGACCATCTTTCAAATCCTTGAATCCATCGTGGTCGCCATTAGGATAACGGCGGCCGAACCACCAGGGATCGACTCCCCTCTTACACCAGTCTCCGTCAAGTCCATAAGCCCAATCGCGGTCGGTTATGTCTTCATTGGAATGTTCATACTGCCACTTCTGCATTAATTTGCCATCTACTGCATTGAGATAACGAATTCCTACATGGTAACGTTTTCCACCCTCCTGTACATCGAATCCCATACCAAAATCGCGGATGGAACTCTCATGCAAACCCGGTTGCGGACGGTCACCGCCATCCACCACATCCTGTTCCGCCGTGTATGTAAACCAACATTCTATCTGCAAATATTTGCAGCCCGGACGAGAGAACGAAAGCCGCTTAATGGCATGTCCCAGACAACCTTCCGCCGGAATCTCCGTATAAGGAGCGGCAACAGGTCTTGTCGAAAGTTTAAGAGAGTAAGTGCCGGACATAGCTCCGTGAGTGCCCGGATACCTGAAAGTAGCGGAACTAAGCATGACCGGTGGCCACTGGTCTTTATTGACCAATGTCTTGGGAACATCAAAATCGGGATATTCCGTAAAGTTAGGCATCAATGTCATCCAACCGTTAAAGCCGGTGTTGAATACATCATAGCTCAACACCCTTTTCAATGGTTGATAGCGACTGCGCAATAAAATTTCTCCAATGCTCATAATATCATTTATTTAATAAAGTTAGTACCCTGGATTTTGAACAAGTTTTCCATTCATTATCAATACATCATCACTTGGCAATGGCCATAAATAAATCTTCTCATCATACTTACGTTCACCATGCTGGACGATATAGGTTCCGTCGGCCATCGCTTCAAAAGAAGGAAATCCGTCTTTGTCAAATGTCGGAGTCTCCGGCCAAAACCAGTTGCCTGCCGCAAAGTATTCCTTTGCCCTGTTAGCTGTACGGGTAAATCCGTACATATTGTGTCCGAAAGCATTTTCAAACTGATGCCAACGAAGCAAATCGAAATAGCGCAGATTTTCCCATGCAAACTCCACCGACGCTCACGGCGAAGCACTTTGCGCAATGCCGTCTGATCGGTTGTCGTGATGGACGGATAGTCGTTGGTTTGTGTACGGGTGGTGCCATAAGCACGGGCACGGACATCGTTGATGCAAGCAAGGACAGTAGCGTCAATCTCCCCCAGTTCAATCTTAGCTTCGGCATACATCAACAAAACATCGGCATAACGCATGAGAATAACGGGGTTGTCGTTATACAAAGTAGTACGCCATGATTCTTGCGCGCCTTTGCGCAGGCAACAACCATTGTAAGCACAGTTGGAAGCATCCGAACCGCCTTTGGAATCTTTGTTTGTAATCATACGATTTTGCGTATAGTCCATTATTTCGAGTGCGTTTGGCGCAGGATTCCACTCAATACCATAGATACGGCTGCCGGGAGCTGCAAATGTTTCCAGGCAACGGGGATCGCGGTTGGCAAATGGATCGTGAGGATCAAAGCCACTGCCCGGTTCATCAATCGTCTTGCCATTCGTCATTTCGTAGACAGCAAGAAGTTCCCACGAAGGTTGTGCATTATGTGTACCGCCTGCCGAACGGGCAATAAAGGAACCGATAGCCTGTGTAGTAGGTTTACCGTTTTCATCCAACTCAAGGTCGCTTGAGTGAGCAACAGAGAAGATAACTTCTTTGCTTCCTCTTGTCTTGTCGCGGAAAAGTTCTCCATAATCAGGGGCCAAGTCATATACTTCCAGATCCATACAGTCTTGCGCAGCGTTTGCGGCAGTCCCGTAGTCGTGCTGATAGAGAGCGGTACGAGCCTTGTAAGCATAAGCCGTTCCTTTGTCTACACGGGTGGCGCCGCTATTATTATTTGCGACCGGCAAATTTTCTGCGGCATAGTCATAATCTTCATAAATTTGTTTCAGAACGACAGCTTTGTCGGTACGCCCCATCTCAAATGCTTCCTCCGGAGTAATCGAAGTCACGTAGAAAGGAACATCTCCCCAAAGAGTAATCAAACGTGAATAAGCAAATGCTCTGAAAAAACGGGCTTCGGCACGAAGCGTATTCAGTTCAGTGGTGGAATATTTGCCTTCAAGTTTGTCGAGTGCCTCCAAAATTCGGTTGGCACGACTAATGTTCTTATACGTGTAACTCCAAACAGTCTTGATGTTAGGATTACTTGTAGAAGACGCATTCAGTGAACCTGCCGCAATGGTATAAATGTTGGTTCGTTGTGCCCAGTCATCCGTATTACGGTCCAGCGTCCAACCTTCTTCTATAACAAAGAAGGTACTGCGATAAAAATCGTTCAACGAGATTCGAACTTCCTCCGGTGACGAGAACCAGTTTTCACTGGATGCGGCTGAAGGAGGATTCAGATCGAGGTTCACACAAGAAGTTACAGATAGAAGAGCTATCATGCAAATCAATACATGTATTTTTTTCATATTATGTAATTTTTTCATACTCCATTAGAATTTGATATCCACTCCAAATGTATAAGTGCGTGTGATATAGGTAGAAGCGCCTGCTTCAGGGTCCCATCCCGAAAGATAACTATCAAAGCAGTATGGATCATCGATATTGACGTACACCCGAAGTCCCTTGATTCCGACTTTAGAGACGATTTTTTTAGGAACTGTATAGCCAACGTTGATATTCTTTATACGCATATAGGCACTACTCTTGAGCCAGTAATCCGACATTTTGTAGTTGTTGTATTCACCGCCCTGATGACTCAAACGGGGATAGCTGGCTGCCGCGTTCTGCTCTGCAGTGTTGTACACACTCCAATAATTACGGCTGCCATTGTCGTTCAGAAGGACTGACGGAGCCGGAAGCCATTGTCCCTGCATGGGGCGAATCATACTTTCGGTGAGGCGTGAAAGTTGTTTCCCGACACCATTGAAGAGTAGGGAGAAAGAGAGACCTTTCCAGCCCAAACTAATAGAACCTCCATATAGATAGTGTGGCAATGAGCTGCCAAGCACTACGCGGTCGTATGTCTCATTGATAATTCCGTCAGGAGTGCCGTCCGGACCGCTGACATCTACATATTTCACATCACCCGGTTTGGTAGAAGCCGAAAGCAGAGCGCTTTCACTGACTTCCTCTGCGGTCTGGAACAATCCTGCAGTCTTATATCCGTACCAGGAGTTATATTCTGCACCTTCAGTAATAATGGTACCATCGCTGTTAAACTGCTGCTTGCCGTTAAGATTATCTATTATAGACTTGTAATCAGAGATATTAAAACTTACCGCATAATTTACATCTCCGATACGGTCAGACCAGCCGAGTTTCACTTCCCAACCGCGGGTATGCATTTTACCTACATTCCTGTCAGGTGCCGAATAACCTGTAAACGACGGGATTGCCACTGACAAGAGCATATCTGTTGTCTTCTTATAATAATAGTCTGCGCTAAAGTCAAGACGATTGTTAAAGAAAGCGGCATCCACACCTATATCCCAGCTCTGTGTTTTCTCCCAATGGATATTCTCATACGCATAATCCTGTTGAGCGGCAGACATCGAAGATTGGGGCGTAGAACCTGCACTGTCATACATAATGGCATTATTGAACGAAATGTATGTCTGATAAGGATAATTTCCAATCCGCTCGTTACCGAGCGTACCGATAGAGGCACGGAACTTCAGATAGTTTATCGGGGTTATGTTTTGCATGAACTTCTCGTTAGAGATGACCCACCCCACCGATGCGGACGGGAAGAATCCCCAACGGTGATCCTTATGAAAACGTGAAGATCCGTCTTCACGAGCATTGAGCTGGAGGTAGTAACGGCTGTCGTAATTATACATGACACGGCCAAAAAATGAACGGTATGCATTCTGATAAGAATTGCCGGCTACGGCAAGAGCATTCTTGTTCGCCAAATCAAGATAAGGGAAAGAAGACAAAGACATATCGTTGGTCGATCCCGACATCGTTTCATACGTATAACTATAATCTTCATAACCGACCATGGCATTGAAGTTATGTACCTTGCTAAAGGTCTTGTCGTATGTAGCGATGAATTGTTTCTCCAATGATTTGATGTTACGGCGTTCTTCACTTAACGAATTGGAAGTATATCCCGAAACATATCCCAGCATAACATCGGTTTCGTATGCATCGTAAACAGGTATGGCTTTCTTCATCTCCTTGATCGAAACAGTTCCGACGGTAGGAGTCAGATTGGCAGTAAGGGTCAAATCTTTTATGGGCTTATAGCTCAACGAGAATTTACCGGTCATTGTGTTGGATACGGTCTTCTTCTCTCCGCCTTCCAATAAGGCGGCAAGCGTATTGCTAAGACTGCCGTCTTTACCGGGACCAACACGGCCATCCGGATAAAGTCCCAAATAAATGGAAGGATACATATAAGCTGCACGAATCGGACTACCGGAAGTCGGGTCATTTTTCGTGGCATAACGTACCGAGAAATCGATAGAACCGGAGAGCTTATCACTAATCTTGAGATTATTACGCGAACGGATAGAGATTCTTTCGTGGTTTGAACCTTTATAGATAGCGTCGGCATTTTCGTAGGTAGCGGAAGTGTGGCTCTTGATTACCTTGTTGCCATACGTCATGGTCAAGTTATGCTTATGGCGCATAGCGGTATTCGAAAGAATAGCGTCTTTCCAATCATAGATAGGATATTGAATGGGATCATACCTGTTGTTGGTAGCATAGTTGTCGATATAGTCCTGTGAATAGTTGGCAAACTCGCCTCCCGCAGGATTACCGGCATCGTTCCACGACCATTCATTGTACATTGTCATGTAGTGATAAGGGTCTGTCAGGAATTTCGGAAATTCGGTAGGAGAAGACAACGAAATCTCTCCGTTATAACCGATCGAAAGCTGTCCCTCGGTTGCCTCCTTAGTCGTTATCAAGATAACACCGGCAGCAGCACGGGCACCATAGATGGATGCAGAAGCTGCATCTTTAAGTACAGTAATCTGCTGTACGTCTTCGCTTGCTATATTGTCGAGGCTACTGACCATCATACCATCGACAAGGATAAGCGGACTCGAATCAGACATTGTTGTCACACCACGCACCTGAACCGTAGCACTCGCTCCCGGCATACTGCTCGAACGGGTAACCGTCAGTCCCGGAATCAGTCCTTGCAAAGATTGTGAAAGTTGAGACGTGCTCTGTTTCTCGATAAGCGAACTGTTGATTACACCGACCGCACCTGTAAGATCTTTCTTTTTTACAGATCCATAGCCGATAACAACTGTCTCTTCAAGTTGTACAGCATCCTCTTTAAGTTTTATATTTACTACACTCTTACCATCCCACACCACAGTCTCGGTCACATAACCAAGATAACGGAATTCTATTGTATGGCCTGATTCAGCGCCATTGAGCGCATACTTTCCCGACATATCGGAGGTAGTACCTTTTGCATTGTCTTTATCGTGGATCACCACTCCGACAAGAGGACCATTGGCATCGCTAACGACACCCTTCATTACATTCTGTGCAAAAGCCAGATTGATTTGCAGGAAACATGCCAATAACAGGCTTAATATACTTTTTTTCATACTCTTTATTCTACGATTTCAAGCAATACATGTTGGTTATACTCTTTGATTGCCGCACCTGTTTCAGGATTACTCGGATGTTGCGCTGAAAAACGTGTCTGGCCGCTTGCGTGTGTACAGTCTATATACTTTCCAGCGAATTTGGCGCCATTAAGACATAGACGGCCTGCCTGTCCAAATCTTAACACAATCTCATCCATATCCTTAGTCGTGGTAAATATTCCTTCGGCAGGGATATATGCGCCATTGTTTTTTTCATCGAGCAACATTCCCGCAAAGTTGTAGGTAATAGTTGCCGAATAATTGATAGGTGCACCCGACAGTGTCTCTGTCGCACTTTCCTGAAGAGTCGAAGTCGGAAGAGCCGGTTTCCATTCTTCTCCATCCTTGAACTCGATCATCCAGTAGTTGGAACACATCGTTCCTAATTTGGTCACAAAATAGAAGTGTATCTTGGTACCGGCAGGAATGGTCGTACCTTTCATATCCCCATAGACATACCAATAATCACCCGGAATAGCTCCTGATACATACGGGTCACCATTACCACCTACGGCACGGCTGCATACGGCAGTCTGCGCTACATAACCTGTCCGGTCACATGCCCAATACTCAATCTTACCACTTCCGGCACTCGGAGCAAGATACTTGCCATTGGTTCCCGGGAATACAGACTGTGCCTCATCATCAGCAAATGTTCCACTTGTGTTGGCAGTTAAACTCTTCAAGTCCCAATCAGCCAAAATGCCCGAGAAAGCATCTTGTACAAGAGTATAGGTATAGTCTGTATCATCCTGGATGGTTACCGTTACTTTAATTGTCCTTTTGGCAAATGTCTTGTTCTCCGGGAAAGTAAGTTTAATATCACATTCGCCTACCCCATTTGCAGGAGAAACGGTCACATCCGCATCTGTACACACAGCCTTCCACTCTTTATCTCCAAAGACTTTGAACGAGGATTCTGTTGTAGTTGCGTCAATCGATTCGGTGATAGGACTGATACCTTTCGGAACAATCATCTTTTGGGTAATAACCAGCTTTAGAGGAGTTACATCATCGCCAATGAAACGAATGGCACCGACACGTGAACTAGTCGATGAATTTTCAGAGACTTTGATTGTAAACTTAGTAATCTCACCTTGTGTCTCATGCGAATCAACAACTGCCCAATGGCTATCGCTTCCATCGGTCTGACAATCGTTATTGACTCTGTAATAGACATTAGATGAAAGGTCAACAGTGAAAAGTCCACCTTCTGCTTCTACATCAAGTGTCTTTGTCGCGAGTGTCATATACGGTTCATCCGAGTTATGACAAGATGCAAAAAGCACAAGCGACACACTTGCAAACAATAACATCTTTAGATTCATTTGATTAGTATTTAGGGTTATTAATAATTGACTAGCTAGACATTTTCAGACGTCTTGCATATATAATTCTGTATATCACATAAGCAAGTATCATGGCAATCATCAGTACGATACTTCCTATCACAATTCCTTTGACCGCAAGGGTCTTCGGATCGCCGGCAATAAGCAGACCTATCAGTAAGAGCGCAACGACACCAATGGTAATACAGAAGCAGTTAACAGCCAAATGTGAATAGATTAATACCGCTTTTTTCTCCTTTAATGTCGGTTCGCGATCGGCTTCAGGATCAGTATATTCACAAATGGCTTGATAACCTTTGTCTTCATACTTTTTACGTGCCGACCAAACTTCCATGATTGCAAGGATAAGTACAGGAAGTACACAACCGGCAACTGACTCTATAAGGCTTGGACTAATAACGGAGGCGGGAATTATGACGCGAGCCATAATACCAACGAGCCAAGTAAGAATCATTGCAGAAATAAGTTGGTTGCCTGTCAGCCGCTTCGAGAACAATCCCCATATCGACGGAATATATAAAGGACACATCACCATAGTAAGAAGAGTAACTACCACCTTTTCGGCACCTCCGGCAAACGGGATGAGCATTGACAAAGCGATAATCACAAGTCCAAAGACAAATGTGAAGAGACGTCCTACCTTGATACGCTTTTTCTCATCTGCCTGACGGTTTTTCTCTTTGTGTCCCCAAATATCATAAGTATATACATTGGCATATACATTCAAAATGCCCGAAACATTACTCAATGTAGCCGATAGCATCGCTGCCAACATCATGCCGACCATTCCTTTCATAAGCACGAGTTTGCTCATATTCACATAAGCGTGTTCGCCGTTGAAAGTCATTGTGGTTGCATCCAAATCAAGCGCAAGTCCGGGTTCCATCACACGATAAATCATGGTAGGAAGATACCAGATGAGAGGAGTGACGATATAAAGAATTCCGATTAAATAAGTACTCTTTTTTGCGTCTCTTGTAGTAGGCACGCTTATGTATCGTTGTACAAACGGCCAGTCGCCGCCAATCATGGACACATTGAGAAATATCCACAGTAAAAGCCACCCCCATGTATAGGTCGGAGATGTGCCCGAGAAGAATCCCGGTATCTCACTGGCCTTATCAATAAATGCACTTACGCCTCCAACTGCATTAAATGAAAGAGGTATCATAAATACAACCACGGCCAGAAGTACTCCGAACTGAATTACATCAGTCATTAGTACCGCAAGAAATCCTCCGGCAATGGTGTATCCAAGAGCGATGGCACCAAGGATAAGAAGCGCCCACCAAATACTTAGGTAACCCATCGGTGAATCGCCCATCATACCTGTACTTGCAAAAATACTGCCACCATCGACTTTGATTAATGCACACATCACAACCGCTACCGCATACAGAGACACTGCCGTATGCACCGCACGGGCTATAATTCCTGAAATCGTGTAAAAACTCACCGTGCGGTGTCCGAACCGGATGGTAAGGAACTCTCCCGGAGATTTGATACGTAGCTCCCGCCATTTGCCCGAGATCCATTTACCGACAATAAACGATGCTATGCCAAGACAAAGTGCAACAACTACCGCAACAAGTCCCGATTTATAAGCAACGCCTCCCCAAACGACAAAGGTACTTGCCGAGAAGATAGTCATGTAGGAAGAGACTCCCGACAGCCACCACGAAGAATTTCGCCCGGCAATAAACATATCTTCGGAGTTTTTAATTTTCCGGGACATCACAACACTCACGGCAATCAGTCCGAGAAAGTAGAGTAAAATAATAATATAATCTAACTGTTCCATATTCTGGTTCTTCTTTATATAATTGCTCCAAGTTTCTTCAATTCCTCTATGAGATTGTGAATATCAGCCTTTTGTACGGTCACACCTGCCTTTATACATTGTGCGGCTGCTACTCCTGCGGCTTGTCCTACCCCCATACAACTTGCCTGAACGCGAAGTGACGCAAAGGAAGTCTTATCAGCACTAATACAGCGTCCCGCTACGAGCAGATTCGGGAAATCTTCAGCAATAAGAGCACGATAAGGTACATACGCCGCTTTTTTAAGGAAAGTTACGCTCTGTTCCGCACCTGCTGCCACATGGATATCTATAGGATGTGCGCCGCGTGATATGCTATCAGGATACTTATAAGCATTCACATATTCTTCTGCTGTAATGGTATGTACACCTTTGATACGACGTGTCTCACGAATACCGGCATGTACGGCGACGGTCGTCACATAACTGTTTTTAAACTCTTCAAAGTTCTCTTTAAAGATTCGTGCTATTTTAAATACATCTTCCCGTAAGCGACATTCCGCTGCGGTAAAATTTCTATTATCAATGGCATTTCCTGCAGTACGGGTCATATTAACCGTTACTTCGCCCGGACGAAGAGTGGTGCAAAACCAAGGACCTCCGAATTCGGGGATGCCAAGCTTCTCTTTCATTGCTAGAAGTTTCTCACGAACTGCAATGCAATGACAATTCTGCCCTTGTTTATTATGGTGCATGGCATCAATTATCATGGGCGAATCTGTATCCACACCTCCTAATATAAAATAAGTGGAAAGAGGTTGCAGCGGTTTACATTCATCAGTTTGCATCGGAACACCCGCCATAGCGGCAAGGTCACCATCCCCAGTGCAGTCGATATACATATCGGCACTGATGGCTTCTGTCCCATTCTTATTCTCAAAGAGGATACAGGATATTTTGCCGTCTTTTGCCTGACAACCGCTTAAGTAAGAGTGCATATACATATCCACGCCGGCTTCCAGCATCATTTGCTGGCATAAAAGCTTGTAAAGCTCCGGATCAAAAGCTACATTGCCAAGAGGTTTCTCAATGATACAGCCTCCCATCTTCTCCAGCCGTTCGATAAATTCCCATGGAATACCGCCTATCACCTTTTCACTATTATAGGTGAAAACACTCAAAGGAGTAACAAGCCCCATTGTAGCCATTCCACCTAAAAACCCATATTGTTCCACAACAGCAGTTTTCGCACCACTGCGAGCAGCCGCAATGGCCGCAATGAAACCAGCTGGTCCGCCACCGCAGACAACTACATCATAGTTGCCCACAATTGGAACCCGTTTCGAAATTTCTATACTTCGTACTTTCTTGTCCATGACCGTTTTTTATCCTTTAATTATTACCAATTCAAATAGATGGTAAACTTTGATGTGCTTTCGACCGCACTTATAAGAAAAGAGGTGTGTTTTCATAGTTCTTTTTCTTTAGTTCGACATCATGTTGATGTAGCAAAGATAAAGAACAAGAGCTTGAAAAAAAGTTTTTTCCTAACTCTTTTGCCTGCAAACGATTGCGGGAACGTTCCCAAAATCTGCAAACGTTACAAAAGCATTACACAAAGGCAAATGGGATTCGTATTTTACTCCAATATTAGGATTTATTGTTTGAAATCAATATCTTTGCTTTGATTTAAACAATCATTCAGCATGAAGTATATAACCATAAAAGACATCGCTCGACATTTGTCAATATCCGTCTCCACTGTATCTCGTGCATTGGGGGATGACAAGAATATCCGTAAAGAAACGAAAGAAAAGGTGATAGAAGCAGCTAAAAGATTGGGATATAGACCAAACCCTGTAGCAATCAACCTTAAATACGGACATACCAATACCGTGGGGGTGATCGTTCCTGAAATGGTTACGCCGTTTGCTTCACGAGTAATAAACGGAATACAAGAAGTGCTTCACACCAAAAATATAAAGGTGATTATTGCAGAGTCGGGAGGAGATCCGGAAAAAGAAAAAGAGAACCTGCAACTGATGGAAGGATTCATGGTGGATGGCATCATCATCTGTCTTTGCAGTTATAAAAGGAATAAGGAGGAATATGCTCGTTTACAGCAAGCGGGAATGCCTATGGTGTTCTATGATCGTATTCCCTATGGACTTGAAGTTCCGCAAGTAATAGTGGACGATTATATGAAGTCATTCTTTCTCGTAGAAAGTCTGATCCGAAGCGGACGCAAACAGATTGTTCATATACAGGGACCGGACGATATTTACAACTCCATAGAACGTGTCAGAGGATACAAAGACGCTTTGGCTAAATTCGGGATTCCTTTTGATAAGAATAATATGCTGATAAAAACCGGTATGACTTTTGAAGAAGGGAAAAAAGCAGCGGATATATTAGTGGAAAGAAATATTCCTTTCAATGCTATTTTCGCTTTTACGGAAACATTGGCTATTGGAGCTATGAACAGATTGAGGGAACTTGGAAAAAAAATACCCGAAGAAATCGCCGTAGCCAGTTTTTCAGGAACTGAACTTTCCAACATAGTCTATCCCAAATTGACTACAGTAGAACCGCCTTTGTACCAGATGGGGAAAAAAGCTGCCGAACTTATTTTAGAGAAAATCAAAGATCCGGCATCTCCCAATCATTCAATCGTGTTGGATGCGGAAATCAAAATGCGTGCATCGACGCCACGTTTGGAGGTATATTAATGACTTATCTACCAGATATTATATCTTAATACTTTCCTGAAAAACATACCGAAGTTACAAAAGTTTGCTGAATAGTAATCTTTTACGATACCAACAAAAAAGAAGAATTCAGATTTATATAGTTTTGAATCATTCAATGCTCTTTCTCTATAATACGTCCAATTCTTCCAGCTCCTTCACTTTTCTTCTGTATGGCCGATAAACAAGCAGTTTGTAGGTGAATAGCCGCCCCTTCACCTGCTCTTCATCGTGAATCAAATCAAATTGCAGCCTCCAGATTCCACCATTGAGTAAAATTAGTAAAGCTATTTCGTAATTAGTTTCAACCTTGTTTGAAACTAAAAGTTTCAAGGCGGGAAACACTTTGTTTCAAGTAGCGAAACGAAGTGTTTCTCGGTGTGAAACAGATTGTTTCAAGCCTTGAAACTATTTTTGAAACTACTCGCTACAGGTGAAGAGATGGTGAAATTGTTACTCTTCACCCGCAAACTCCTTATTCATCGAAGAGACAGAGAAAAGGTGAAAGAAGAAATAGAAAGATTGAAAATAAATACCCAGTAGAAAAATTTAATCGATTTTGTAATGATTCAGAATCGTACAAAAATGAATGACAATTCATTTTCAATTACTAATTCGCATTAATTTAAAATATACCATAATATTATAAGCAGGCTGTATTTGCTTCCTATGCAATACTCTACTTTCCCCTCCGTTCATAGCTAATTTAGGCTAAAAAGAACATTTTCTCCCGAAAAGTTTTTGTAATATCAGAGTTAATCGTATTTTTGTGTAC
>ERZ859817.510-NODE-510-length-24655-cov-13.605854_pt1 | contig 24655 bp, 27 predicted proteins | sample MGYA00509986_ERZ859817 | MGnify/ENA primary metagenome ERZ859817 (study PRJEB30046, sample SAMN00715155) | human gut metagenome | study: EMG produced TPA metagenomics assembly of the A metagenome-wide association study of gut microbiota in type 2...
TGGAGAGATATAGTAAGACCTGCTATTTTAGTAGGCAAGTATCGTTTGTATCCAAAAATCCCCTGCCTTTAGGCATGGGGAGTATGTCAATAATTATTCCGTAAATAATTATCGCATATTCTGTTTATTTGTTATATCGGCAAAATTCTAATTTTTTTGTAGGAATTTTTCTGATAGCACTATAAGAAAAAAACTTATAAAAAAATAGAGTAGAGATAAATTCTCTACTCTATTTAATAGTTAGTATATTTATTATTTACCTACAGCTAAAGCTGCTTTTACAAAGTCACGGAATAATGGTTGTGGATTATTTGGACGAGATTTTAATTCTGGATGGAATTGAGAAGCTACAAACCAAGGATGATCTTTTACTTCTACGATTTCTACAAGTCCATTATCTGGGCAAACACCAGCAATTACAAGACCAGCATCAGTGAGTTCTTGTTTGAATTCATTATTAAATTCAAAACGATGACGATGACGTTCATGAATTAATTCACTGCCATAAGCTTCATAAGTTTTTGTACCTGGTGTTACTTTACATGGATAAGAACCAAGTCTCATTGTACCACCTTTATCTTCAACATTAACCTGAGAAGACATTAAAGCAATTACTGGATGATTTGTTTCTGGATTGAATTCAGAGCTATGAGCATCTTCCATACCACATACATGGCGAGCAAATTCAATAACAGAACATTGCATACCAAGGCATAAACCTAAGAATGGAATTTTATTTTCACGAGCGTACTTAATTGCAGAAATTTTACCTTCAACACCACGGTCACCAAAACCACCTGGTACTAAGATACCTTTGCAACCTGCGAATACATCGCTTAAATCTGTGCCTTCTTTTTCAATTTCTTCTGCATTAACCCATTTAATTTTTACTTCAGTAGAATTATAAATACCTGCATGATGTAATGCTTCTGTAACAGAAATATAAGCATCTGGTAATTCTACATATTTACCTACAACAGCAATTTTCACTTTGTTTGCAGGATTTTTAATGCGATGAACCATGCGTTCCCATTCTTCCATATGAGCTGGGCGATAATCCATTTCTAATTTTTCAAGAACAATTTTATCAAGACCTTCTTTTTGCATCATTAAAGGTACTTCATAAATTGTAGAAGCTGTCATATTCTGAATAACTGCATTTGCATCTACGTCACAGAAAAGAGCTAATTTTTCTTTCATATCTTTAGAAAGTTCTTGTTCTGTACGGCAAACAAGAATATCTGGCTGAATACCAATGCTGCGAAGTTCTTTTACGCTATGTTGAGTTGGTTTTGTTTTTAATTCACCAGCAGCAGAGATAAATGGAATTAAAGTTACATGAATGTATAATACATCATGTTTACTTACTTCTTTTTTAACCTGACGAATAGCTTCGAGGAATGGAAGACTTTCGATATCCCCTACTGTACCGCCGATTTCAGTGATAACTACATCTGCATCATCATGAGCAGCAACGTCATATACACGTTGTTTAATTTCATTTGTGATGTGTGGAATTACCTGAACTGTTTTACCAAGATAATCACCGCGACGTTCTTTATTTAATACAGACCAATAAATTTTACCAGTAGTTACATTAGAATTTTTTGTAAGATTGATATCAATAAAACGTTCATAATGTCCAAGGTCAAGGTCAGTTTCTGCTCCATCTTCTGTTACGAAAACTTCACCATGCTGATAAGGACTCATAGTACCTGGGTCAATGTTAATATATGGGTCAAATTTTTGAATTGTTACTTTAATACCACGGCTTTTTAATAAACGACCTAAAGAAGCTGCTGTGATACCTTTACCTAAAGAAGAAACTACACCGCCAGTAACAAATATATACTTTGCCATTTAAAAATACTCCTCCTCTATATATCTAAAATTATGCTTTATCTGTATCGTCTTGAATTCCTTCTAATAAAGAAGTGCGACGTCTGTTGGACATTGCTTTCATCTTACTAGCACTAGAAGAACTACTAGAAACACTACTACGTTTTGTTTCTGGTGGATTCCATTCTACAAGACCCCACATACCATTACCTGTATGTTGAAAACGAGCGTCCATATTAATAAGTGTATATACTTCAGATATAGAAGCAGATAAGGACTGCACTGGTTTACATTTTTTCTCTATTACTTCTAAAATAAGGTCTTTAAAAAAGATAGGTTTATTAGCTAAATTTAAGATATAGTATGCTACATCTGTTTCTGAACTATGCAGAAAATCCATCAAGTATTTCCTCCCAATTATCATTTACATTAAAAATTATTACATTTTTTCTGGTGCATTAACACCTAAAATTGCAAGTGCATGAGCTAACACATATTTTACTGCTAAGCAAAGAGCAAGTCTTGCTCCTGCTAATTTTGCATCTACACCTAAAATACGACATTTATTGTAGAAACTATGGAACATAGACGCTAAATCATGTACATATGTTGCAATACGATGTGGTGCTTTATTTTTAGCTGCTGTTGCAATTTCATCTGGATAAGATAATAACTTTTTAATTAAAGCAATTTCTGCTTCATCTGTCAATAAAGAAAGCTGTGGATTTTCAGTTGTTTCAATACCAGCTTCTTTCATTTGACGGAAAATACTACAAATACGAGCATAAGCATATTGAACATAGTATACAGGATTTTCATTAGATTGAGATTTTGCTAAGTTTAAATCAAAATCAAGCTGACTGTCTAAAGAACGCATGATAAAGAAGAAACGAGCTGCATCAGCACCTACTTCTTCGATCAATTCAGATAAAGTTACGCTTTGACCTGTACGTTTAGACATTTTTACAAGTTCACCATCACGATAGAGGCTTACCATTTGTAATAATAAAACTTCTAAATCATCAGCATTATAACCAAGTGCTGCCATTGCTGCTTTTACACGGCAAACATAACCATGGTGGTCAGCACCCCAAATATTGATGAGTTTATCAAATTTACGTTCAAATTTATTATCATGGTATGCAATATCTGCTGCTAAATAAGTAGGAACGCCATTATCACGGATAACTACGCGGTCTTTATCATCACCATAAGCAGTGGATTTTAGCCATAAAGCACCATCTTGTTTATACATGTTGCCATTAGCTAAAAGTTTATCACAAACAGCATTAACAGCATCTGGATGAAGTGTTCTTTCACTGAACCATACATCAAAATGAACATTAAATGCAGCTAAATCTTCTTTTAATGCTGCTAATTTTTCTTTTAATGCTAATTCTTTAAAGATGGATAATCTTTCTTCATCAGACATATTTAAATATTTATCACCATCTTTAGCGATAATGCGTTTTGCTGTTTCAATGATGTCTTGACCATGGTAACCATTTTCTGGGAACTCTACTTCTTTACCCAATAATTCAAGATAACGAGCATTTACAGATAATGCCAAGTTATCAATCTGTTTACCAGCATCATTTATATAATATTCACTAGAAACATTATATCCTGCTGCACGCATAAGATTTACTAAAGCACTACCAAAAGCAGCTCCACGACCATGACCTACATGAAGTGGACCAGTAGGGTTAGCACTTACATATTCTACTTGAATTCTTGGTGTTTCTTGTTTTGGTAAATTACCATATTCACTGCCAGCTTTTAATAAATTAGCTAAAGCATCATAAATAACATCAGATTTTAAGTAAAAATTAATAAATCCAGGTCCTGCAATTTCTGTTTTTTCCAAAAAAGTAGCATCTAAACGGCTTACAATTTCTTCAGCAATTTTTCTTGGTGCTACATGAAAAACTCTAGCTGATTGCATAGCAATATTAGATGCGAAATCACCTAATTCTTTCTTTGGTGGTACTTCTAAAATAACAGTAGGTAACTGTCCTTCAGGAAGTGCCTGCTCAGCTATAGCTTTTGCAACTGCATCTTTGATGGCTTGTATAAGCAAATCTTTAGTATCCAATCAAAATCCTCCTAAGTTTTATATTTATCTCTATATTAATTGTATATTAGCAATATATCATTAGTAAACTCAATTTGCTGGCTCTAATCTAATCATAAGTTCATTATCACTTTGCCAACTATTATTTATATATAAAGCATAATCTATTTTTATAGTAGATTTCATGCCTGTAATTATTTCCAAACGATGTGTCTTTACCTTCATTTTTAAATTACCATAAGGTGTTATATAATCGCTTACACTTTCTTTTCCTTCGACAAAAACTTGCTGTTGTTGTACGCCACCAGTTCGCATAAGCGTCAGGCTATCTTTTTGTATTTTCAACATCGTTGAAGTTTCTTTTTCTTCATTTAAATCTTTTTCTTTATAAATGACATACAAAATACCATTTTTTGTATAAACATTAGCCAATGCCTTCATTTTTATTGTATTTTGTTTATCATTTTTTTGTTTACTGTTAATTTTAACAATAACTTTGTTCATTAAATAGATAATCTCCCTATAAACACATTAAGTTTTATTATAACTTAATCTTTATACCTTGCCAACTGTATTTAGAGAATTATCCTTTAAAAATAGCTGTAAATTTTTTAATCATCTTCACAGGGCGATAAGACTCTTTTGCTTTTCTTAAACCTTCAATACCCATATCCTCTTCACGATTGATATAAGTCATATCTTGCCAAGTATTAGCTACAAAAGCTTGATTGATAGCTGTATATGCACCATTGACATCTGGATCAGCTTTCTCTACGTGAATAACAGCTGTATCTTCATTTAACTGTTCACCAAAAGTAAATGCCATTACTTTATTAACTAAAAATAATGCTCCACCTTTTAATTTTAACTGCTCAAAATTATTAAGCACTTCAATGATAGCATCTCGTTCAGCTCCGATAAATGGGTCATCAGGAGTAAGCGCTAAACGTTTTTTATACCAGCCATTAATCGTTATCTTACATAATGTTATTATATCATTATTAATTGGCAAATATTTAGCTTCTGGATAATTTTTTCGGAAACTATTCAAATGATTTTTCTTAGAATGGAATTTTCTTCCTGATAAATTTATTAAATCTATAGCATTATAGACATAATCATCATCATCGCGATTAGTTGAAAACTCAAATTCTCCATTAGGATAATTTTTTAATTCTTCAACGATATTTTCTTCTAAGCCAGAAAGTGTTAATTCTATATTCTTATCATTAAAATATGCTTTTAATTTATCAATAGCTTCAAATAATCTATCTTTTTTACAAAGTGGCTGAAGTGCAAATTCACTGTCATGGAATTTAGCTTTGAAATATAAAATATCATCTTCAATGCACCACATAATGTTATAAGCTTTGCGCCACATAAATAAATTTGTAAAATTCAAATGAGAATTTTCATGATAGTTTAACTTAAAAAAGCTATCTAATCTATCTTTATCGTTTATAGTCAATTCATTAAAAATAATTGTAATCACCTTCTTTTTTTAATCTAAAAATACATTATAGCAAATTTTAATTATTTAAATCAAGAATTCTCATTCTTAGTTTATAAATTATCTTTTTAAGCTAACAAAAAAAATTGAAATTATTTTCATTTTGATATTTATATTTGTTCAACAATAAATTATAATAAGCTTAAGAAATGAAACTTGAATTTTCTTTTTATTTTAAATTTTAATATTAAATAGATTAATGGGAGGATTTCATCATGATAAATTGCGATTTATTAGTAAAAAAAGCTTATGAAGGACGTACTAATGCCTATGCTCCATATTCTAATTTTAAAGTAGGCGCTGCTGTACTCACTGAAGACGATACAATCTATACTGGTTGCAATATAGAAAATGCTTCTTACGGAGCTACTAATTGTGCAGAAAGAACAGCCATTTTCAAAGCTATTTCTGAAGGTCACCAAAAAATTAAAGCTATTGCTATTGTTGGTGTAGAAAATGATTACACTTATCCATGCGGTATCTGCCGTCAAGTAATTGTAGAATTTGCCACTAAAGATATAAAAATCATCTTAGGTAAAAGTCCTACAGGATATATTGTAAAAACTATGGACGAAATCTTACCTGGTGCTTTCACTAAAGAGGATTTGAAAAAATAAAAATTATCCTTCATTAATATAAATAAAAAATATATGAAATAAACATCTAAAGGAGTATTTATAATGAACATCAATAAATTAATCGACCACACAGCTTTAAAACCTAATACAACTAAAGAAAGTATTTTAAAATTAATCACTGAAGCTAAAACTTATGATTTTGCTTCCGTTTGCGTAAATCCTTGCTGGATTGAACTTGCTCATCAGGAATTAAAAAATACAGATGTTAAAGTATGTACTGTAATCGGCTTCCCTCTTGGTGCGAATACAACAGAAGTAAAAGTTTTTGAAGCTAAAGATGCTATTGAAAAAGGTGCTCAAGAAATTGATATGGTAATCAATATCGCAATGCTCAAAGATAAAGAATATGATTATGTAGAAAATGAAATTCATCAAATCGTAGAAGCTGCTAAAGATAAAGCTATTGTAAAAGTAATCATCGAAGCTTGCTTGTTAACTGATGAAGAAAAAATTAAAGCTTGCGAACTTTCTCAAAAAGCAGGTGCTGACTTTGTAAAAACTTCTACTGGTTTTTCCACTGGTGGTGCAACTGTTCATGACATCGCTCTCATGCGTAAAACAGTAGGAGCTGAAATGGGGGTAAAAGCTTCTGGTGGTGTTCATACTCATGAAGAAGCTCTTGCTATGGTAGAAGCTGGTGCTAATCGTATCGGTGCTAGTGCTAGCGTTAAACTTCTAAAATAAAGACACGGAGGATATCATCATGCAATATATTATTGGTGTAGCTGGACTTGCCTTAGTTTTTGGTATGGCATTTATTGTCAGCAACGACCGCAAAAAAATAAAATATAGACCAATCCTTACCATGCTTGTTCTCCAATTCGTTCTAGGATTTTTACTTTTGAATACATCTGCTGGTAATGATTGAACCAAAATATGTAGTTACAGCTCTCGTTTTAAATCTCTTTGGTGGATTTATAATCGCTTCCATTATAAATCCCTATGAAGTTAAACCTGAAGATGATATTCTAGTAGTAGCAGAAACTAAAAGACAATCTTTCTTTGAAATGCTCGGTGAATATATCTTAGACGGTTTTAAAGTCGGCGTTATTGTATGTGCTATGCTAATCGGTTTCGTTGGTATTATCACATTAATCAACAATGTATTTTTAGGAATTATTGGTATTTCATTCCAAGAAATACTAGGATATTTATTCTCACCATTTGCCTTCTTCATGGGAATTCCAATGGCAGAATGTGTAGATGCTGCTAGCTTGATGGCTACTAAAATAGTTGCTAATGAATTTGTAGCTATGATGCAACTTTCTAGTGGTACAGTTATTCTCTCTGCAAAAAGTGTAGCTATTGTATCCATCTTCTTAGTATCTTTTGCTAATTTCTCCTCCATTGGTATTATTGCAGGTGCAGTTAAAGCCCTCAATGAAGAAAAAGGTAATGTAGTAGCTTGCTTTGGACTTAGATTGTTATATGGTGCAACATTAGTTAGCATTTTAAATGCTACAATTGTAGGCTTAATAATTTAAGGTTAGGTGATACTATGAACAACATTAAAAAATTTAAACGTATTCATGTTATAGTTATGGACTCCGTTGGCATTGGTGAAACTCCTGATGCTGATAAATTTGATGATATTGGTGCAAATACACTTTTGCATATTTCCACAGCAAAAGATGGCTTAAATGTACCAAATCTTGAAAGATTAGGTCTTTCTAATATATATAAACTCAAAGGAGTAAATACTGTTCATCCATCTCTTGGATATTATACAAAAATGCAAGAAGCTTCTTGTGGTAAAGATACTATGACAGGTCATTGGGAAATGATGGGACTTTATATTGATAAACCTTTCCAAGTTTTTCCTGATGGTTTTCCTGATGATTTAATCGCTCAAATTGAAAAATTCTCCGGTAGAAAAATCGTTGGTAATTGTCCTGCAAGTGGTACAGAAATCATCAAACAATATGGCGAACATCAATTAAAAACTGGTGATTTAATCGTTTATACTTCAGCTGACTCTGTACTTCAAATTGCAGCTCATGAAGAAATCATACCTCTTGAAAAACTTTATCGCATTTGTCAATTCTGTAGAGATATCACTCGTGAAGGCAAATATCAATTAGGCAGAATTATCGCTCGTCCTTATGTTGGCACTTGCAAAGAAGATTTCACTCGCACATCTAATAGACATGATTATGCTTTGAAACCTTTTGGCAGAACTGTAATGAATAGCCTTCAAGAAGCAAACTTAGCTTCTATAGCTATCGGTAAAATAAGTGATATCTTTGATGGTGAAGGTGTTACAAAAGCAATCCGCACGGTTTCCAATATGGACGGTATGGATAAATTTATAAATATTTTAGATGAAAACTTCACAGGTCTCAGCTTCACAAATCTTGTAGATTTTGATGCTAAATTCGGTCATCGTCGTGATCCTATCGGTTATGGTGATGCTCTTGAAGAATTTGATGCTAGATTAAGCGAAGTTTTTGCTAAAATGCATGATGAAGACTTACTCTTAATCACTGCTGACCATGGCAATGACCCAACATATAAAGGCACTGATCACACTCGCGAATATGTGCCATTATTAATCTACAGCAAACAATTTAAAAATTATGGTAGCATTCCTATTAGAAAAACATTCGCTGATTTAGGTGCTACTATCGCTGATAATTTTGCTGTCGAAATGCCAAAATACGGTCAATCATTCTTAGATAACTTAAACTAAATTAACAAAAGGAACGGTGCTTATTTATGCGTATGGTAGATATTATTGAAAAAAAACGTGATGGCAAAGAATTAACAACTGCGGAAATTAATTTCTTTATCGAAGGATATACAAAAGGAGATATTCCAGATTATCAGGCAAGTGCTTTGGCTATGGCTATTTATTTCCAAGATATGAATGACCGTGAACGTGCTGATTTAACTCGTGCCATGGTAGAATCTGGCGATACCATAGACCTTTCTGGCATTGAAGGTATTAAAGTTGATAAACATTCCACCGGTGGCGTTGGTGATACTACCACTCTCGTATTAGCTCCGCTCGTTGCCTCTCTTGGTGTACCTGTAGCCAAAATGTCTGGTCGTGGCTTAGGTCATACTGGTGGCACAATCGATAAATTAGAATCTATCGCAGGCTTTCATGTAGAGCTCACTCGCGAACAATTCATTGATTTAGTAAATAGAGATAAAGTGGCTGTTATCGGACAAAGCGGTAACTTAACTCCAGCAGATAAAAAATTATATGCACTTCGTGATGTAACAGGCACAGTAAATTCCATTCCACTTATCGCAAGCTCTATCATGAGTAAAAAAATCGCAGCTGGTGCTGACGCTATCGTTTTAGACGTAAAAACTGGCGATGGTGCTTTCATGAAAACTCAAAAAGATGCAGAAGAGCTCGCTCATGCTATGGTGCGTATCGGTAATCATGTAGGCAGAAAAACAATCGCCATCATCTCTGATATGTCTCAGCCTTTAGGCTTTGCTATCGGTAATGCTCTAGAAGTAAAAGAAGCTATCGAAACACTTCAAGGCAAAGGGCCAAAAGATTTAACAGAACTTGTTTTAACTTTAGGTAGTCAAATGGTAATTCTTGCAGGTAAAGCAAAAACTACTGAAGAAGCAAAAGAAATGCTTTTAGATGCAATTCACAGCGGAAAAGCTTTAGCTAAATTTAAAGATTTCTTAACAAATCAAGGTGGAGACGCTTCTATCGTTGATGATTTAACAAAATTACCACAGGCAAAATATAAAATTGAATTACCAGCAAAACAATCTGGCTATATCTCCAGAATGGTAGCTGATGAAATCGGTGTCGCTTCCATGATTTTAGGTGCTGGACGTGCTACAAAAGAAGATGTAATCGATTTAGCTGTTGGTCTTGTACTTCATAAAAAAGTTGGCGATAAAGTAGAAGAAGGCGAATCTATTCTCACTATCTATAGCAACCACGAAAACGTTGAAGATGTAAAACAAAAATTATACGACAACATCTTTATCGCAGATACAGCTACAGCTCCAACATTAATTCATACAATTATCACTGAATAAAATAATCCCCTTAACGAAAAAAGACTGCTAAAAATTTTTTAGCAGTCTTTTTTATTAAATATTCCCAACTAATTCAATACTAGGTTTTAATGTTTTAGCACCTGGCTTCCATCTTGCAGGACAAACTTCACCACCATGTTTCGCTACGAATTGAGCAGCTTCTACACGGCGAAGCAATTCATCAGCATTTCTGCCAACGCTTCCCATGATTACTTCATAAGCTACGATTTTACCTTCTGGATTTACAATAAAGCTACCTCGCTCTGCAATACCATCTTCTTCAATCATCACATCAAAAGCTCGTGCTAATAATCCTGTTGGATCAGCAAGCATTGGATATTTAATTTTCTTGATAGTATCAGATGCATCATGCCATGCTTTATGCACAAAATGAGTATCACAAGATACACTATAAATTTCACAATCTATATTTTTAAAATCAGCATATTTATCAGCTAAATCTTCAAGTTCAGTCGGACAAACAAAAGTAAAATCAGCAGGATAAAAGAAAAATACTGACCATTTCCCTAAAACATCAGCCTTTGTTATTTCACGAAATTCACCATCAACAAAAGCCTGAACCTTAAAATCAACGATTTCTTTATTAATTAACGACATCTAACTATCCTCCATTTAAATAATATTTTCTAATTGATAATAATTATTATTTTATGTTAATATAATATCATTTTATTTTCTATTAGTCAATAATAATTATCATTATCTTTTATGAGATAAAAAAAGAGATATTAATAATTAAATTAACTATTAATATCTCTAGGCAAAATATATTATTATTTTAAACCAGTAATTACGCTAAATGTTTTTTCTTCATCAGGTTGTAACATAAGTAGACTGCCAGCTTTTTTTGCTGCTAAAAATCCTTCTGGTCTACATGTTCCTGGAATGATACAAGAAGATACTTGCTGTTCTGGTGTGTACATAATCCAACGTGTACCATATTTAAAATCTTTAGTTGAAAATTGTGTTTTAAAACCATAGCCTTCTGGAGAATTAATCTCTACTATAGCTTCATCTGTGTATTTATCAAGTCTATCAGCTAAAAATACTACTTCTGTGTTATATAAATCAGGATTTTCTAATTTAGTCAAAGTTTTCCCTTCAACTTGTGCTTTTTTTATCTCATCAGTATAGTCAAACCATTCTTTTGTAGGTTTTATATGACTAGGAATACTTTCACGCAATTTAAAAGCTTCATCTGGTATATTAGCTTTGAATTCACCTTTATCCACATAATGGTGATTTATATGACACATATATTGTAGTGGCATTTCTACGCTTGTAAGATTTTTTACTTGCATACTGATTTTTATATTTGCATCATTTGCTTTCAAACTTACACTAGGCCTAGCTAAATATTTAAAACCAAAACCTTGGCAATATTCATATTCACCGCCAATAATAACTTCATCTTCACTAAATTCAAGCCATGCAGTATCTAAATCAGCACAGCAAAATTCACCATGCATGGGATGTGTATCTTCATTTGATGGACAACCATTAGCTAAAAGACCTGAATGAAAAGCAAAACAACCATAAGTATCTAAAATATTATTCACTTTTCTTGGTCTAGAAAACATATTTTTCATGGTTAAATCAATACCATCAAATTCAACTCGCCAAATCATCTGTCCCATATAAGGAAGAACAATTATTTTACCACGAGAATTTATTACTTCTATCGCTTCTACATCTGAGCTATATTTAAATAAATTTACTTTAAATTCATCATTTTCCATGATAGTTTTTGCGTTTTCAGCAAAAAAACCACGCTGTAAATATATTTTTGTATTCATGAATTAACCCTCTTTATTTTCAAGTTTCATTTTGTGATAGAAATACCAACCTATATAAGCAAAGCAGAAGAAATTCACAATAAAGGAAAATTGCATAGAGCCTACCATGTCGGATACAAAACCTTGCACTGCTGGCATAACAGCACCCCCGATGATAGACATTACAATTATTGCACCTGCAGTTTCTGTATATTTTTTCTCTACAGATTTTAATGTTTCGGCATAAATAGTTGCCCAGCAAGGTCCAAGTAAAATACTGATAGCTACTGCTGCATAGATAGCTGTTAAATTTGGAATAAATGCTACATATAAAATTAAAATACAACCAATAATAGCATAAATTAATAAAACTTTATTTACAGAGAACTTAGTCATCAAGAAATTGGCAATAAATTTACCAACAAAGAAACAAGCAAAGCTAATTACCATGAAATCTGCTGCCATACGTTCATTGATATGCGGCATTAAATCTAAAGCTAAACGAATAGTAAATGACCAAACTGCAACTTGCATACCTACATATAAAAATTGAGCTACAATACCTTTTTTAAATAAACTATTACCAGAAAGATATTTTAAAGTTTCGCCTAAAGTTACTTTTGGCGTATTTTGATTATTTGCTACTTCTTTTACTTTACATTTTGGATATTTAGTGATTAAGAATAAAATAAAAATAGCTACTAAAATACAAATCATAATTTTATAAGGCTCTAAAGTATGTTGTAACATCTGTAATCTGAATAAATGAATTTGATCTGGAGTCATTTGAGCCATCTGACTTGCTAAACTTTCACCTTCTTGGAAAACTAAATATTTACCAAGTAAAATACCAGATGCTGAACCAATTGGCTGGAATGTTTGGCTAATATTTAAGCGAAGTGTTGCATATTTACGAGGGCCAAGCATAGTACTATAAGTGTTAGAAGCTGTTTCCAAGAAACCAAGACCAATAGCAATGGAGAAAATAGCTACTAAAAACATAGTGTAAGTCGCCATCATAGAAGCTGGGAAAAATAAACTACAACCACCGATATAGAAAATTAAACCAATCATAATTGCTAATTTATATGTAGTTTTACGAATAACTACAGATGCTGGTATAGAAATTAAGAAATACCCACCATAAAAAGCACTTTGTACTAAAGCACTAGCAAAATCGCTCAAAGTAAAAACTGATTTAAATTGCGTAATCAAAATATCATTTAAACTAGCTGCCGCACCCCAAAGTGCAAATAAACAAGATAATAACACAAATTGGAATATTGGTGTCTTATTCAAATAACCATCATCATACTGAATTAATTTACTACTTTCTGTCATTTTTAACTCTCCTTCAAATTAATCATAAATCTAAAAAAACTTAACCCAAAAAATAAATTATAAATCTTCCTCCTAGCCATTTTTATTCTTTATTATGCCTAATCACTTTTAATAAAACGTTTTACTAAAAACTATAAAATAAAATATATATCTAAAATATGATATATATTTCAATAAAACGTTTTACTAAAACTCAAACCAAAATTTACATTCATATAATAACATGTATATTTCAGTAAGTCAATATTTTCTAAAAATTTTTATTCTACATTAAATTAAAATAAAGACCCCACATAAATAAAAATGTGAGGTCTTAATATTAAAATATAATATATGCTATCGCTAAGGATAATACTGTAGAAGCTGCCATAGATACTAATCCTGGGATTAAATAACTATGGTTAAAGCCGAAACGACCAATTTTAGTTGTACCTGTACGGTCAAAAGCAACACAACTAATTTGAGCACCACCTGGTATGATGAATACTGCACAAGTTGCTGGAATAAGGCCAATTAATACTTCTGCTGGTAATCCTAAGGATACGCCAATTGGCATTAAAGCTACAGCTGTTGCTGCTGGACTGTATAATACCATAGAAGTAACAAATAACATTGCACCAAAAAGCATAGGATATTGTATCAATGTTTGAGCAAATACATCTGTAATAAATTTTAAATGTGTAGCAAAAAATGTATCAGTCATCCAAGAAATACCTAAAATACCTACTGCCCCAATAAGACCAGATTTAAATACAGAACCAGAGTCTAATTTATCTCTAGGTACACGACAAACTACCATGATAATAGCACCAGTAGCAAGCATCATGATTTGTAATAAAGTTGGTACAGAAATAGGTTTTCCACCTGGGCCAATATTTGGCAATAAATCAGGATGAGAAGTCATTCCCACAATAATAGCAATAGCTAATAAGAAAATAACTACAGATACTTTTGCTGATGTAGTAGCATTTTGTGTATCTCTTTCCAAAACATAATCTTCTTGGAATTGACCTGTAGCACACGACGTTTAAATTCTGGATCATCAGCAAGTTCTGCTCCACGTTTGTACACGAATAAACAACCTACTAATACCCCAATTAAACATGCAGGCACTGTAACTGCAAGTAAGCTAAGTGGAGTAACACCGATTGGTGCTGTAATCGCAATCATAGCCGCAGCAATCGCACTTGTAGGGCTAGCACAAACTGCCATATTAGATGCAATAACTGACATAGACATAGCACGTTCTGGACGAACTTTTGCATTAATCGCAATTTCTGCAATAACTGGATATACAGAAAATGCTACATAAGAAGTACCACAAATAACTGTGAAAATATATGATACTAATGGACCTAAAAAAGTAATAGCACTAGGTTTTTTACGAAGAATTTTTTCGGCCATGGATATCATATAATCAAGACCGCCTGCACCTTGTAATAAAGATACACATGTAATAACAGTCATAATGATGAATACTACGCTTGTTGGCATTTCTCCTACTGGAAGACCAAAACCTAAAGTCAAAATAGCAAGACCAAAACCACCTGCTACACCAAGACCAATACCACTAAAGCGTCCACCGATAGCTAAACAGATAACAATAACTGCTAATTCTAACCAAAAGCTAAAAATGAAAATCAACCCTTTTTTTATTTTTAGATGATATATATCAAAATACCTAATATATCAAATTATTAATCAATTAATCCTTTAATAACTCTTCTGCTGTATATTGATCTGTAACTAAAATATTTGCAAATTCACCTTGTAATGCTGCTTTTATTGCTGTTATTTTTCTTTGGCTACCTGCTACTAATATACGCTTTTCTTTAGCTTTTAATTCTTCTAATTTTATTCCTACTGTACGTTCATCTAATTCTTTATCACAAATATTTCCTTGAGCATCAAAAAATCTTGAACAGATATCGCCTACTGCTCTATTTTGTATTATATCTCTATCTTTTTTATCAATATAACCCAATCTAAATAATAAAGCGTCATTTTTTACAGTACCTACTGTAAATACAGCAATATTAGCCTGTCGTCCCAAATCTAAAATCTTTTTAATATGTTTATCCTTTTCAATTAATTCTTTTATCTGTACTGTATCAAACATTACTGGAAGTGGTAAATATCGTCCTACTGTAGAAAACGCTTCTGAGAATAATTCTACTACTTCGTAAGCATATGTATTGCTTTGTGAATGACTTATTCCACCTTTTAATTGTACAATCTGCACGCCTTTTAACGCTTTATGTTTTAAATTTAAAGCCATATTATAGATAGTAGTTCCCCAACATACACCAATAATATCGCCATCTTTGGCTATCTCATGTAAATAATCAGCTGCTTTTATGCTTATGGATTTTTTAATCTCATTTGTCGTATTTAAAGGCGCATAAGCAATCTTTACCACATCTAAATTATATTTCTCACATAAAGCTTCTTCTAAGGAGCTATTATCTTCTATAGGGTCAGCTATATTTATCTGTACAAAACCTTTTTCTTTTGCATATTGCAACAATCTTGATACTGTAGGTCTTGATAAATTTAATTTATTGGCTATCTGTTGTTGGCTATAATCTGATTTATAATAAAGCTTGGCAACATCAATGCTAAGTCTATCCTTATTTTGTTCCATCAATTACACCCCCTTTATATTATATTAAACTGCAAAATTAGCATTTATATCTTAACATATAAAAAATAAAAGAAAAAGCCCACAACCAGAAAGATTGTGAGCTTTGTATTCTCTTTGATAATCGTATGTGATTAACGTTTGGAGAACTGAGATGCTTTACGAGCTTTTTTGAGACCGTATTTACGACGTTCTTTTTCACGTGGGTCACGTGTTAAGAATCCAGCTTTTTTAAGAGCAGGACGAAGTTCAGCATCGAGTTCTAATAAAGCACGGGAAATGCCGTGACGAATAGCACCAGCCTGACCGGAAGGGCCACCACCCTGAACGTTAGCGATAACATCATATTTATCAGCTGTTTCAGTTAAGTTAAGAGGCTGTTTAACGATTAAATCTAAAGTTTTAATGCCGAAATATTCATCAATATGACGGCCATTGATTACAACGTTGCCTTCACCTGGAACCAGACGAACTCTAGCAACTGAAGTCTTTCTGCGGCCTGTGCCGTAGTAGGATACTGCCATTATATTGTTCCTCCTTCCAAGTATTATCTAATATTTAATTCCAAAACTTCTGGTTTCTGAGCAGCATGTGGATGTTCTGGGCCAGCATAAACATTAAGTTTTCTGTACATCTGTGCACCTAATTTATTTTTAGGAAGCATACCACGAACAGCCATTTCTACAACTTTCTCAGGCTGTGTTGCGAGCATTTTCTGAGGAGTTGTAAAAGTTGTGCCTCCTGGATATCCAGAATGACGGAAATAAGTTTTATCAGTTAATTTTTTACCGCTGAATACCACTTTATCAGCATTAACTACGATGACAAAATCACCAGTGTCAACATGTGGTGTGAATGTTGGTTTATGTTTACCGCGAAGTACTTTTGCAACTTCAGCAGCTAATCTACCTACTGTCTGGCCTTCTGCATCAACTACGTACCATTTACGTTCAACGTTAGCAGCGTTTGCCATGAATGTTGTTTTCACTTGTATATCCCTCCCTGTACAATTTTCAACTATTTAATATTGAATCTTTTTTCTCAATAGATGTCCTTTGCACGGTTCCGGGGCTAGTGGAAGCCGTCATCGAACGTCATACGAAGATATTTTAAAGTAAATGACTTCTAAAGTCAAGTATTTTCTTAAATAAATTTTACAATATTTTTATTGCAGTTTAATAAAAGTCTTACAACTTTGCACTTAAAGCTATATAATGTTCTAATTTTTTTATATAGCTTTGAGCCAATTTACTTAAATGATTATATTTATTATAAATATAACCCACACAGATTTTTTCATCACTATCAAGTGAAATGGCAATTATATTTGTGCCATTTAAATCTTCACTCAATACACCTGTAGATATAGTGTAACCATTTAAACCTATAGCTAAGTTAAATAAAGTCGCTCTATCACTAACATAAATATTTTTACGATGAGATATAGTTGAATGTATCTCTTCGGCAAAATAAAAAGAATTATAAATTCCCTGTTCAAAAGAAAGACAAGGATATGGTTCTAAATCATCAAAAGTAACAATCTTTTTACCTGCTAATGGGTGTTTAGCTGATAAAAATACATGTGGATTAGCCGTAAATAATTCTTTAAAACACAAATCATTTTCTTGCAAGATTTTTCGTATCACTTGCTCATTAAATTTACTTAAGTACAATACACCAATCTCACTACGCATATTTTTTACATCATCAATGATTTCATGAGTCTTTGTCTCTCTTAATGTAAATTCATATTCATCTTGAGCATATTCTTTGATTAAATTCACAAAGGCATTCACAGAAAAAGCATAATGTTGTGTAGATACAGCTAATAATCTTCGTGCTGGCTTATCTTTATGATAACGCTGTTCTAATAATTCAGTTTGCTCGATAATCTGTCTTGCATAACCTAAAAATTCCTGACCATTAGACGATAAAGTTACACCTTTATTAGTGCGAATAAAAATCTCAATACCTAATTCTTTTTCTAACTCTTTAACAGCATTTGATAAACTAGGCTGAGAAACAAATAATTTTTGAGCTGCTAAATTCATTGAACCACAATTTACAATTTCTATAATATATTTTAATTGTTGTAAAGTCATATTCTTCCTTTACTCCTATTTTTTAATTATTAACGCACTTTCGGCAAACTCAAATGATAGTAAATACCTATCATACGCAAGAAAAATACTACAAAAAAGGATATAGGTGATGCCAAATACCAATAATCATCACCTATAATCGCTATAAGATAAAATACTATTCCTCCAATTATAGATGGCAATGCATATATTTCTTCTTGTAATACTGAAGGTATTCTTTGCGCTAATACATCACGAATAATACCGCCACCTACTGCTGTTATCAATCCCAATGTAATCGCAAATAATGGATATTCAGGATAAGCATTAAAGCCTATTGTAGTTCCTGTAACTGTAAATGAAGCTAACCCTAAAGTATCTGCTAATAAATACATTTTACGAAGTTTTCTTCTCGACATATATCGTAAAATTTGGTTGCGATAAATAAAAAAGATAATAAAAGTAATGACTGTTGTAAGCACTATATATAACGAAGTTTTAAAAGAATTTGGAGGAATGTTCCCCACCAAAACATCACGAATAATACCACCACCAATAGCTGTGTTTAAAGCCAATACTAATATACCAAAAATATCCATACGTCTTGATATTCCTACTAAAGCACCTGAAATAGCAAAAGCAATTGTCCCTGCAATCTCAAAAAAAGTCCATAAAAAAATCATAACTATCCACCTTTTATTTTAATAATCTATTATTTTATTATATTCATCTAACACCATTTTCAATTTTTTAATATCATCTTTATCATTTAATTCGTGCATTTTTCTATGACAATTAGGACATAATGCTACTACATTATCTATCGTATCTGTTCCACCTTTTGATAACCATTTTAAATGATGAGCTTCTAAATATGGTTTATTATTTTTTGTATAAAAAGGTGCTTTTTCTTCACATAATTGACAAAACCCATCTGCTCTTAATTTTTCATATTCTGCTATATATGGATCTCTAATATATGTAGTCGTTTTTATTGTTCTATATGATGTTTTAACATTATTTTTTTCTTTTACAAGTCTCTCTAAATTTTTTCTAGACAATTTTTTTATTTCTTTTATTTTATTTTCATAACAAATATCATATACGCTACTATCTATTATATCTTCACTATCAATAATAATTAAAGGAAATATCCATACAGTTCGCTCATTATTATTTTTATCTAATTGTATCTCTTGATAAGGTTCTTTACAAAGTTTTACCATACCACGATATATATATTTATTTTCTTCAAATACTTCAAATAAATGAACATCTACTCCGTTTTTATTAGACTCTGCCAATGTTTTATTTTGACGATAATTTAACTCTTGATCACCTTCTAATCCCATACCTGTATAGTGCAGTTCATTGCCATAATATTTATCATCATATAAATCTTTTGTATGATCTGAAATAATGACTAAAACATTATTTTTATTACTCTTTCTCATTCCGCCAGAATTTGCCACACTAAATTCTTTCATTAATTCATTATTTGTCAAAATTTGTCCAGCTCTTAATGATGTTTTAAAACGCATATTCTCACCTCATTTTATCTTCATAATATATTCAATCTTCTTCATAAAAATTTATTTTACTAAAAATTTTTCCTATTTCCAACTACTAAAAATTATTACTATTTTACTAATTTATTTAAATTATTATCTAAAAATACCATTCTAATATATAATATCTATATACATATTTTTATTCAAAGGAGGTTTTATTATGCCAATTTATCAATTAAAAATTCGTCAATTATTTTTTGTCTTACTCACTTTTTGTTTTATTTTTATACCAAATTCTGCATGGGCTATACAAAAAGATATCGTCATCTTATACACCAATGATGTTCACTGTGGTATTGAAGATAATCTAGGATATACTAAATTAGCTCAATACAAAGAAGATTTACAACAAGATACACCATATATTGCTTTAGTCGACGCAGGTGATGCCATTCAAGGTGCTCCTATCGGCAAATTATCCACTGGCGAAGCTATCATCAATATTATGAATGAAATAGGCTATGACTTTGCTATTCCTGGCAACCATGAATTTGATTATGGTATGGATAGATTTCTTATTTTAAACGACAAATTATCTTGCGGTTATTTTAGTTCTAATTTAGTAAATACAATTACAGGAAAAAATTTATTGCCAGCTTATAAAATTTTCCAATTCGATGATAAAAAAATAGCTTTAATCGGTGTTACAACGCCTGAAACACTCAATTCTTCTACACCAGCTTATTTTCAAGACGATAAGGGAAATTTTATTTATTCCTTTAATGAAGACGCTACTGGCAAAAAATTATATACTAATATCCAAAAGACTGTAGATACAGTGAAAAAACTCGGCGTAGATTATGTCTTTTTAGTAGCTCATCTAGGTATGAATGGCATCACACCTCGCTGGAGTAGCCTTGCTGTAGCTCAAAATACACAAGGTATTGACGCTATCATTGATGGTCATTCTCATGAAGTCATTCCTACTTTTATAACTAAAAATAAACAAGGAAAAAATGTTCTCATCACTCAAACAGGCACTAAACTTCAAAATATTGGTAAATTGACCATCACACCACAAGGTAAAATCTCCACTGAATTAATCAATGATTTAACAAAAACCAATCAAAAAACTACCGACTTAATCAATGAAGAAAAGAATAAATATACACCTTTGCTCAATCAAATAATCGGAACAAATACAGTAAAACTCACCACTAACGATCCTAATACTAATACACGCTTAGTCAGAAATAGCGAAACAAATCTCGGTGATTTTGTAACTGATGCTTATAGAATAGTTTTAAATACTGATGTAGCAATCTGCAATGGTGGAGCAATCCGCAATGAATTACCTATAGGCGATTTTTCCTATAATGATATTTTGACAACGTTTCCATTTGGCAATATGTGTGTAGTCCTAGAAATCACAGGACAACAACTATTAGACGCTTTAGAAATGGGATCTATCCGTTACCCTGAAGAATTTGGTGGATTTATGCAAATCTCTGGTGCTACTTATACGATTAATAGCAAAATCCCATCATCTGTAATAACTGATGAAAAAGGTAATTTCATAAAAGTAGATGGTGCTTATCGTGTTCAAGACGTAAAAATAAATGGTAAAGATTTAGATTTAAATAAAAAATATACCATTGGTGGAACTTCTTATATTTTGAAATTCGCTGGCAATGGTATGACAATGTTCAAAGATAGCCCTATACTTCAAAATGAAGAACTATCCGAAACAGATGTAATTATCGAATACATTCAAAATTATCTTAATGCCACTATCGGCAATGAATATGCCAACCCATATGGTCAAAATCGCATAACAATCATCAAATAAGAAAAGCAGGTATTATTTACCTGCTTTTACATTTCATTATACGCTTTTTCTATTAAACTTTTAGCCTTTTCAAAACTTTGTTCATCTTTAATAATTATTTCTAAATCACCAGTTCCATAATGCCCTATATTTCTCATATCCCTGGTAAATCCTTCTTCTAATTTAATCTTATCAGGATTTAATTTTAAATAAATGGCAACATATTTATTATAAAGTTCAATACATGCCATATTTTGAACTTTTTTATATGCCAAATAATATTTTAATTGGTTAGACTCTATATCATCACCTAGAGATTCTATATAATTACAAATAGAATCATATAATATATTTATTTTTTCTGGAACAGTTTTTAATTTTTCTACATGAGTTTTATAATTATTATTTTTCCTACTAATCAAATCTTTTTGATGAACAATATTTTCTACTTTTGGTGAATTTAAATGCTCAAATAAAATTAAATCATTACTATATTTCTTATACTTCACTAATTTTATATTTTTTTGCATTTGATTAATAGCATGTATATCATATCGTGTAAAATTACTCGCAATACAAATAACACATGGTGCAGACCAATCAATATTTTTCACATATTCATAACCATATTTTTCGGCAACTAACATATGAAAAGCATCTTTATGGTCTAAAAGCCAATCTAAATAAAACAATCCTTGATTTATAATATTTTCATTATTACTACGCTTATACTCTACAATTACAGGACAATTATTTTCATCAATTCCTATGCTATCCATTCTTCCATTAGTTATAACATATTCGCTTTTTAAAAATCGAACACCAAAGAATTTTTCCATATTATTTTCTATTAAATTTTGCAATTCTTTTTCTAATAAAACTTCTGACGGTATTAATTGTTTTACATCATTCTTTATACTAAATAACTTTATTTCTGACATTATAATCACCTACAAAATATTATCAAATCACTTATAATTATACCAATATTTATTAATATAAAAAATTAAATCATTTATAAAAAAATATATATCCATATGTATATAAAATAAACCATTATAAAAGGCTTGACTTAATAATTTTATCAACTATTAAATCAAGCCTTTTTCTTAATATATTAATTTCAAAATTAATGTTGAACTATTCCATAATCTTTATAGCCGAACCAATTGCTATTTTCGTCCCAGAAGAAATGATATTCTTGTGCTTTTGGATGTTTGGATATTATGCTATATGCTAAAATAAGTTCTCCATTTTCTACATATATATTTGCTTCAGCATATTTTCCTAAAGGATTATAATAATTTATTGGATTTACATATAGTTGCCATGCCTCTTTTTGTTCATCATAACCCATCAAAAGCGACAAATCTGAATCCCCCATACTATTTATACTTCCCGATATAATATAAGCATATTTTCCTGTTTCTGTATCATATACTTGCTTTACTCTTACATATTTTACATTTGGTATTTTGGCAGCATAAATAGGTTCTCTATCTTTACCTGCAATTAAATATCTTTCATTATCTTTTATTAAGAATGCAATTTGAATAATTTTATTATTTTCTGAAAAACTAAATTCTATGCCATTGCCTTCTACTTTTCCATATTTATCTGCGGAAACAGAAAATGAACTTGCATATGTTACTCCTACAAAGGCTAACATCAAGCCACAAACTAATAAACAAATACGCATAAATTTCATGATTATGCCTCCCTTATAATTTATAATTTCTGCTTTTACTATACTATATCTCTCTAAAAAATCCTTATCCTCAAAGGACAATTTATATATTTTTTTATACTATTATGTACTAAATAAATATTATTAGTCCTGCTTTATTTTTTCCATCAACTATTATGCTACTAAAAATATTAAAACTCCATAATCCTTAAAGATGAAAAAATTCACTGTTAGAAATAAATAAAAAAACCACCGCATAAAACGGTGGTTAATTTTTTATCTCATATTGATGAATTGTAAATCAATACCAAAATCGCCAGCTTTCAAAGTCTGTATAACTGCTTGTAAATCATCTTTTTTCGCACCAGAAACACGAACTTGTTCACCTTGCATTTGTGTATTAACTTTTAATTTTGTAGCTTTTATCGCAGCGATAATTTTCTTTGCATTTTCTTTAGAAATACCCTGTTTAATAGTGAGCATTTGACGAACAGAACCTTTTGCTGCATCTTCGATTTTGCCAAGTTCTAAAGAACGTAAAGATAAGCCTCTTTTTGCCATGCGCGCACGTAAAATATCAATGATAGCATTTAATTTATAATCATCTTCTGCTGCGATTTTAATTGCTTTATCTTCTAATTCAATGCTTGCAATACTACCACGGAAATCATAACGCTGAGAAATTTCTTTTTCTGTTTGGTTAACAGCATTGCTCATTTCTTGCATATCAACTTGAGATACAATGTCGAATGAACTATCTTTTGCCATTTATATCACTCCATTTTTAAAATTCGTGCTTATATTTTATCATATCGCCAAATATAAAAAAAGGCTTTAAAGACTAACTTTAAAACCTTCTTTTTTCACTATTACTTTCAATAAATTCATTATCATTATTTACAATTATAGATTACCAAATATCACGATTAAATATGTTTATATATTTTCTCTACCAATGAAAAAATCAACCTATTTAGTTCATGGGAATTTACTCTTTTTAGTAGCATAATAATTCTATAATAAGTATTTTTATAAAAAATTTATCCATCATTTAAATCTATTTTATAAAAAGGAGTTTTTTATATGTATAAATTCTGTACTCATTGTGGAGCTAAAATGCCTAATGAAAATGCTTTTTGCACTAATTGCGGAGCTAAATTTTCACAAATTCCTACCCCACAACAAAACATGGCTCCAACAAATATCAATTATAATACTTCAAATTCTAATACTATGCCACCTTATATGCATAATCAACAAACTCAACAAATTAATAATATGCCAAATCCTAATAATATGCAAATGGCTTCACAAGAATTTGCCATTGGTCAATAATACATGGATATAAACAATCCTCAACATAATTATATTAAAGCAATCAATCACTTTCAAAAATCTTCTTTACTCGGCAATCAAAATGCTAAATTTTATATGGCTATGGCTTATTTGTATCAGGCTATGGATATATTAAAACAAAGTGCACCTTTACAAAATAATCCTTCGCCATCTGTTAATAATTTTTCTCCTCAAGCACCATTTTTCCCTTAAAATCCTAATAATCATGGCAATCAACAATTTGCTTCCAATCCAAATAATCAAACCAATCAAAATAATGACAATAGTACTTTAAAAAATGTAGTTGACATACTCCCCATGCCTAAAGGCAGGGGATTCTTGGATACAAACGATACT
>ERZ859817.513-NODE-513-length-24552-cov-2.444136_pt1 | contig 24552 bp, 19 predicted proteins | sample MGYA00509986_ERZ859817 | MGnify/ENA primary metagenome ERZ859817 (study PRJEB30046, sample SAMN00715155) | human gut metagenome | study: EMG produced TPA metagenomics assembly of the A metagenome-wide association study of gut microbiota in type 2...
TCCCGTTAGGGAGAATCCGGGAGGGCCGGTTTGTCAGGTCGGTGAGAAATTCTTTCGTTTTAGGCGGAAGAGGGGAAGATATGCGCTATTTTTGTTCTCCGAATCAAAAGACCGTGCTTCGGACGCGCCGTATTGTCGAGCTGCGGAGCGGTCCGAAGAATGCGAAAGTTGCGAAAGAGATTCCGTACTCCGGAGTGCGGAGCCGTCGGTAAAAAGAGTCGATTTATGAAAAAGAGTTTGATCGCCCTGGCTTTCGGCACGTTGGCTCTCGGTATGGCCGAGTTCGTCATGATGGGGATTCTGCCCGATGTGGCGAGGGATTTAGGCGTTTCCATCCCCCGGGCCGGGGACCTGATTTCGGCCTATGCCATCGGGGTTTGCGTCGGGGCTCCCGCGACGGTGCTCATCGCACGTAAGCGGGCGTTGAAGGGGATTCTGCTCGCTCTTGCCGCTCTTATTGTCCTGGGTAACGTCTGCGCTTCGCTGGCGCCCGACTTTTGGATGCTCTTGGCGATGCGGTTCGTGTCGGGCCTGCCTCACGGGGCTTTCTTCGGCGTAGGTTCGATCGTTGCGGAGCGGGTGGCCGATCCGGGACACAAAACCCAGGCCGTGTCTATCATGATCCTCGGGATGACTGTCGCCAACCTGTTCTGTGTGCCGTTGGGTACCTATTTGGGCAGCTATCTTTCGTGGCGGCTGGCTTTCGGGATGGTCGGGCTGTGGGGAATTATGGCTCTGCTGCTGATCGCCCGCTGGGTGCCTGCCCTGCCGGCGCTGCCCGATACGGGATTGAAGGGGCAATTCCGGTTCCTCGGTTCGCGGGCTCCCTGGCTGATTCTGTTGGCTACGCTGCTGGCCAATGGAGGTGTTTTCTGCTGGTACAGCTACGTGACTCCGACCATGACGCGTGTGGCGGGCATCCCCGGGCAGGCGATGACAGCCGTGATGATGGTCGCGGGGCTGGGAATGCTGGTGGGTAATCTCGCGGGCGGGCATCTGTCGGACCGCTTCTCTCCCGAACGGGTCGCCCGCTTTATTCAGGGGATGATCTGTCTGTTGCTCGTAGGGATCTTCTTCGCGGCTCGGATCGACTGGCTCGTGATTCCGCTGATGTTCCTGACGACGGCTTCGCTCTTCGGGGTTTCATCGCCCCAGCAACTGCTTATTTTGGAGAATGCGCCGGGCGGGGAGATGCTCGGCGCCGCGTCGATCCAGATCGCGTTCAACCTCGGTAACGCTTTGGGTGCCTACTTCGGCGGTCTGCCGATCAGTTTCGGCCTGGGGCCTCAATATGCCGCCCTGCCCGGTGCGGCGATGGCCCTGCTGGGCTTCGTCATGTTCTCCGTCTATTGCAGTCTTTACGGTCGGAATAAAACTCATAGAATATTGTCGGAAAATGAAATGCGCGGATAATCGGGAAGAGCTGTTCCCGGTGGTCGATGCTGCCGGACGTGTCGTCGGCCGGGCCACGCGGGGCGAGTGCCACGGCGGGTCGATGCTGTTGCATCCGGTGGTGCACCTCCATCTGTTCAACTCCCGTGGGGAGCTTTACCTGCAAAAACGTCCGGCGTGGAAGGATATCCAGCCCGGACGGTGGGATACGGCCGTAGGCGGCCATGTGGATTGGGGGGAAGAGCCTCTCGTTGCCCTGCGGCGCGAGGTGCGCGAGGAGGTCGGCGTGACGGATTTCGAGCCGCAGCACGTGCTGACCTACCTGTTCGAGTCGGAACGCGAACGGGAGTTGGTCTATGTCTATAAGACGGTGTACGATGGGCCTGTCGTACCGAGCGGCGAGTTGGACGGAGGTCGCTTCTGGACACTGCGCGAGATCGCCGAAGGAGTGGGCGGCGGGATCTTTACCCCCAATTTCGAAGGCGAGATCCGCCGTGTGGCGGAGCTGCCGGATGTCGGGCGTTGAGTCCCCGGTTCCGTTCGCTGCGCCTCTTCGGAACGCAGGGCGGTCTGCCGTCCGGCGACCGCTAAATAAAGCACATGATCAGAATCTGAATGATGATGACCCGCAGGAACATGCATACGGGATAGACCGTCGCGTACGCCACGGCCGGATGATCGCCGGGGATCGAGTCGTTGGCATAGTTCAGCGCCATCGGGTTGGCCATGCTGCCGCACATGATGCCGGCTACCTGTCCGAAATCGAGTTTGAAGAACCGCAGCGACAGGGCGGCTACGATAACGATGGGGACGAACGTGAGGAGGAATCCCAGTCCGATCCAGAGCATTCCTTCGGGGCGCATGATCGTTTCGACGAAATGGGCGCCCGCTTCGAGCCCCAGGCAGGCCAGATAGAGCGACAGTCCCAATGCCCGGAGCATCAGGTTGGCGCTCAACGTGGTGTAGGTGACGATGTGGATGCGGGGGCCGAAGGTCCCGATCAGGATGCCGAGGATGATCGGGCCGCCTGCGAGTCCCAGTTTGACAGGGAGACTGATACCCGGTACCGCGAAAGGGATGCTTCCCAGCAGCAGGCCCAGGAGCAAACCGATGAAAACCGGAATCAGGTTGGGTTCGTCGAGCTGTTTGACGGCATTGCCGAGGATTTTTTCGACGCCTTCGATCGCCTGCGCTTCACCCACTACCGTCAGGCTGTCGCCCAGTTGCAGCGTGAGATCGGGCGTGGCGAGCAGTTGTACGCCCGAACGATGCACCCGGCTGATGTTGATGCCGTACAGGTTTCGCAGACGCAGCGAGCTGAGTTTGCGGCCGTTGATTTCGGGGCGGGTGACGATGATCGACCGGGAGATGAGCTGGCTGTCCAATGCGTTCCAGTCGATGTCGTGCGTATTCCAGTCTTTCTGTACCCGCTCGCCGAAGAGGAGTTCCAGTGCCTGCACGTCGTCCGGCGAGGTGATTACCAGTACCAGATCACCCGATTCGAGGGTCGAGTCCGAAGTCGGAATCGAAACCTGCCCGGCACGCCAAAGGCGGGAGATGACGAAATGGTGGTGGCTGTATGCCGCGACGTCGCGGATGCTTTTACCGACGACGCCGGGGTTGGAAATCTTGAATTCGACGATGAAGATATTCTTTTTATGTTCGGCGTCCGGTTGCGGAATGTCCGAGGGCCGGGCGAAGAGTTTGCGTACGGCGATGATGCCCAGAATCACGCCTACGACACCCAGCGGGTAGGTCAATGCACAGCCCAGCGTGGCGTTGTTGCTGTCCAACTGCATCTGCGAGAGCATCTGTTGTGCCGCACCGAGCGCCGGGGTGTTGGTCGTGGCGCCGCACAGGATGCCTGCCATGTCGCTCATGGGAACACGGGTCGCATAGCCGAGCCCTACGGCCAGTGCCGAACCTGTCAGGACGATGAGCGTGGCGAGCGAAACCAGCCGGATGCCGCCCGAGCGGAGCGAACTGAAGAAACCGGGGCCGACCTGCAATCCCAATGCATAGACGAAGAGTACGAGCCCGAAACTTTCGGCGAAAGCCAGCATCGAAGGATCGACCGAGAGTCCGAAATGGCCCGCTGCGATGCCGATGAAGAAAACGAACGTCACGCCGAGCGAAATTCCGAAAAAACGCACTTTGCCCAGCATCATGCCGAACACCGAGATCAGCGAGAGCACGACGACGGCTTGAATGGCCGAATGTTGGGTAAAAAGATCCGTAAACCAGTCCATTTTGTTTCGTTCCGGGATTGTTCCGGCTGCAAAAATAGCTGTTTTTTCCGAATGGAGATGTGCGGATGCCTCTTTTTGCCGGATCGCAGGAATGAACGGGCCGAATATCCTTATTGCCAGGGACGGGCGTATCCGTCGGATCATTTCCGGGGAGAGGGTGTATGGCGCCTTGTCGGGAAGCGCTCTCTTCGCATTTTCGGAGTAGGCCGGCCGGCGAGTTCGCGGAGCGTGTCGCCGTTGGCGCGGAGGATGGTCAGGATGCGCTCCTCGGAGAGAAAGAATTCCTCTTCGGAGAGGATTTTCAGGGTGTCGTCGAAGCGCAGACGCTGCGTTTCGGTCCAGTAGTGATAGCGGTGGCAGAGCATTTCGTCGCGTCGGGCGATCAGGGCTTTGTTGCGTCCTCGGGGCATGTCGTGTGTTTTTTAGTCGGATGAAACAGTGTCATTGCCGTCCGGAAGAGTCCGGCGACAGGCGGAAATCGAAAAAATAGAGAAAGGATGGGCGCCCGTTTCGGGAAACGGGAAGGGCGCGTCTGCAAATATACGCTGACGAAAAGGCGAAGTCAAGAGGTCGTCGTGTTTTTTTGAGTTTTCGAATTAAATATTATTCGTATATTTGCACCCGCAAAAGGTATCCGTATGTTTTTTCGAAGCGTGCGGAGTAATAGGGAATCCGGTGCGAATCCGGAACAGTGCTCGCTGCTGTAAGTCCTGTTTCCTTTCGGGGAATAGTTCGATCGCTCTCTTTTGCCACTGGCCATGAAGCCGGGAAGGCGCGACGGACGGGATGAGTCAGAAGACCTGCCTTTGCACGAAGATTTTACACCTGCGGGTCACGGGATGGAATCACGAATGTCGGTTGCTCTGTTTGCTCGATTTCCCCATTCAGTCGATTTTTCCGGACCCGGTGTTGCCATGAGTCCCCGAAGCGTATGCTTTGCGGCGATCTTTCGTACAGGAGGAAACATACAATTTATTAAATAATAAAAGATTATGAAAAAAAGAGTATTTTTGGCTTTGCTGGCTGCGGCTGCGGTAACTTTCGTCGGATGTTCGAAGGACGACGACGGGCCGGACGAAGGACCCCAGACCTATACGATCACTTTCGAGGGCGACGACTGGTCGCCGCTGGTGGTGGCGAACTATAACGGCGGTAAGGCGATGTCCGTAGTTTACGAAGATAAGGCGTACACCTGGACCGATCAGACCACGCAGCTGACTTCGCCCTGTCCCGAAGGTTGGGGATACCCGTTTATGGTATCGTCCTACAACTCCAAGGATATCGAGAAGTTCAACACCTACGAGCTTGACCTTTACCTATACAATGCCCGGAACGAGGATGCTACTACGGGCGGCGGCCACGACGGATCGGATAATTTCCTTATCGGTTACGGTAACTACGACGAGGCGCATCCCGACTATGGCGACAGCCGTCCTATTTTCGCTTTCGCCGATGGTGTGGCGCGTACGATCCAGAGCTGCTATATCAATTCGACCTGTTATTTCCTGAGTGTGGCAGCCAAGGGCAATGCTCTCGCACCTGCGCTTGAAGAGGGCCAGGATGTACTGATTCATGCTACGGGCTACGATGCCGCAGGTAAGGAGACCGGCACCGTGACGATGACTTTCGCATCGAAGGACAAGCTGATTAAGGAGTGGACCAAATGGGACCTCTCTTCGCTGGGCAAGGTGGCGAAGGTTCGTTTCAATATGACGGGCGGCCCCGATAACGGCTATGGCTTCTCGATGCCGGCCTATTATGCTCTGGATGACATTACGATCGAGCTGTAATGTTTTTCCGGAGAGTTTCCGGACCGATTTCGGCGATCGTTTCCGACTTGCGGAAAAGTCCGTGACGGACTGCACCGGGCGGAGGCGACGACTTTTGAAGATAAATCGTTTTTGTGTGCGTCGGCAGGGCGGGGTTCCGCTCTGCCGCGTGCCGTAAACGCGAATATATGTAACGTGCTATGTGGTTTTTTTCGAAAAGATATTTCCCGTTTTGGGCGGTGTTTGCGGCGCTGCTGACGACCGCCTGCAACAAGGACGAAGTGATTTTGGACGACCGGGATCATGCTCCCGTCATTACGCTCGACAGCGAGTCGGGGGTTTATACCGTCAAGATGGGCCGGGAGCTGACCATCGCTCCGACGGTGGAGTATGCCGAGGGAGCTACTTACTCATGGATCGTCGATGGCAAGCTGGCAGGTTCCGAACCGACCTATACGGCCGTCTTTACCGAACTGGGGGAAGTGTATATCACGTTCCGTGTCGAAACGGCTGCCGGAAAAGCCGAAGCGGAGCTGCGGGTGGATGTGCTGGAGCTTACTCCGCCCGTCATTTCGCTTGCACTGCCTGCCGAGGGGCTCAAGGTTCTGCCGGGTGTCGAATATACCTTCACTCCCGATATTCAGCATTCGGACCAGGAGGACTTCCGCTGCCGATGGCTCTGTGCCGGCGAGGTCGTTTCTACGCAGATGAGCTATACCTTCCGGGAAGAGGCGGTGGGGAGCTACCCGATCCGTATCGAGGCATCGAACGACGACGGAACCTCCTTCAAGGAATTTGTCGTGGAGGTCGTGGAGAAGATGCCTTCGGAGGTCCGCTTCGAAAAGCTCTCTCATTACTGCAAAACGACCGATCGGAGCACGTTCGTCGGCCGTGCGGTCTATCTTGCGCCGTCGCTGGCTTATATCGCCGATCCGCAGTTCGTCTGGTCGGTTGATGGGGAACCGGTCGTAGCCGAAACGGGTGCCGTGTTTAAGTTTACACCCGACGGGCCGGGCGACTATACCGTTCGGGTCGATGTGACCGAAGGCGGCGATGCTTCCGAGCGTCTTACGCGAAACATCGTCCGAGGGGTTGCTACGCTGTCTGCCGAGATCGTCGTTCATGCCTTTGCGGACGAGGAGCAGCGCCGACGCCCGGCGAGTGTGGCGAGCAGTCGTTTCCAGCATGCGGTTTACGAATTTCTGCCCGCTCCCTGGCAGTTGGTCGGCGAAAAGACCGAAGCCGGATATACGGGCAACGAGCGTACCCATGAAGATGCCGTGGCTTATGCAGCCGGGAGGCTGGAGGCGCGGAGTTATGTTTCGCTCGGGGGATTCGGCGGTTATCTGATCGTCGGGTTCGACCACAGTATCGCCCGAATGGAAAGCGGCTATGATTTTTCCATTGAGGGGAATGCATTCGACACCAGCTCGGAGCCGGGCGTGGTGTGGGTCATGCAGGACGTGAACGGCAACGGTGAGCCCGATGACGAGTGGTACGAGTTGCGGGGCAGCGAAACGGGTAAGGAAGGGACTGTTTCCGGTTATGCCGTGACTTATTACCGCCCTGCCGGAAGGGGGATGGACGTGCAGTGGACCGATTCGGAAGGTCGCAGCGGCACGGTCGAATACAGGGGTGAGTTTCACGACCAGGATTTCTATTATCCGGCTTGGGCCGCCGATACTTATACGTTGCGCGGTACGCTGCTCGAATCTCGGAATATGGTCGATGACAGAGGGTTTTGGATCAACCGCCCTTACGAGTGGGGTTATGCCGACAATTACGGAAGCGACTGTCTTGCGGGCGGCGATGCAATGGACGGAAAGGGACAGAGCAACGGATTCCGAATCGCCAATGCCATGCAGCCCGACGGAACGCCTGTCGAACTGAAGTACATCGACTTCGTCAAAGTACAGGTGGGGGTCAATGCCAAGAGCGGTCCGCTGGGCGAGGTTTCGACCGAAGTTTTCTCCTTCGCCGATCTTTCGATCGCGGAGTAAGGCTGCGGAACGAATCCGCCGGATTGCCTCTCTTTTCCGCTTGGGACAGGAGAAGAGTTGCCCGGAAACATCTGCAGAGAGAGAATCTACATCGACAAGAGAAGCTCCCGGAAACGATTTGCGTTTCCGGGAGCTTCTCTCTTGTACTGCTTGCGGTCGGAGTCTTCGGGTTCCGTTTACCGCGCTTAAAGCGTCAGGGGGAAACCCGCGTAGAAATCGAGGATCTTGGTGCGGAATATGAATTCGTATTTGGCCTGGATCTGGTCGGATTCGGCCTTCTGCATGCGGGTCTTGGCGTCGTTGTAGTCGAAGGTCGTCGAGCGGCCCGCAGCGTATTTCTCGGCTTCGTACCTGAAGGCGACCTGTGCGGAATTGAGCGCTTTTTCCGCCGAACGGTATTTCAACAGGGCGGCATCGGCCTGGTAGTAGGCCGTTTCGATCTCTTTTTGCAGGGTCTGCTCGGCTTCGGTCAGGACGAGCTGCTGGCTCCGTACGCCCAGTTTGGCCGTTCGCACGCTGTTGCGGGTCGCCATGCGGTTGAAGATGGGGATGTTGATCGCCACCCCTACGTATTCGGTGCTGTTGTTGCGGAACTGGCGTCCGAAAGCGGGATTTACCGCACCCGTAGCGAACGAGTGATAGACGTTGGTGCCGTATCCTCCTGTCAGCGTGATCTGGGGGTAGTAAGCCGCACGGGACATCCGCACCGCCCGGAGAGCCTGCTCGAGGCGGAAGCGCTCGGCCTGTATGCGGGGACGGTTGTCCAGGGCGTAGGAGAGCACTTCGGCCGGGTTACGCAGGTGACGCATCGACTCCACGGTGAGGCTGTCGAAAGTCGGGGCGACTATGTCGAATCCTTCGGCACTCGTCCGGTTCAGGGCCTGGCTCAGGGCCAGCAGGGAGAGTGAGAGGTCGTTGCGGCTTTGGGTTAGTTTGTATTCGTCGGCCGCCAGCAGGGCTTCGTTTTCGTAAAGCACCGACTCGGCGACTTTGCCCGTTCGTACCTGTTCCCGGCTGCGTTCCACCTGTTGTGTGCTCAAGGCGAGCGCTTGCTCTGCGACGTCAACCAACTCCTTTGCGACCAGCACGTCGAGGTAATACGACATAATATTGACCGATACGTCTTCACGAATCCGGTCCAGGTCCTGGGCCGCGGCTTTCAGGCTCAGCTTGCCCGCTGCGATTTCGTGGTTGATGCGTCCGCCCATGAAGACCGCAGCGAGGCCGAAACACCGAGCGAACCCGACACCTGGTTGTTGTCGGCGTAGGTGTTGTTGCTGATGAGGCTTCGTCCGAAGCTGAAGTTCGTACCGAGGTTGGCACCGAGGTCGGGCAGGCGGCTGTGGCGCGAGGTGTTGAGTTCGACGGAGCGCTGTTCGACTTGCAGCGCCTGTTGCTGGATCTGTATGTTATGTTCGTGGGCGTATCGGATGCAGTCATCCAGGCTCCAAGGGCCTGCTTCGGATGTCGGAGTCGGAATTTGGGCCTGCGCCGTGCTGCCCGCGAGCAGCAGTGCGATGAAAAGAGTTCCGAATTTCATGGTGGCAGGGATTTAGATGGACTGTTGTTGGAGGTTGCGGACTTTGTCCGTTTCGGTGACGCCGGATACGATTTCGATGTTCACGCCGTCCGACAGACCGAGCGTTACGTCCCGTTTCTCGAAGGTTTGTTCGGGGCTCTCCTCAGGACTGGTGAGGATATAGACGCAGGGCTTGCCCTCTTCGAACTGGATGGTGCTTTCGGGCAGTGTGAGAACACCTTCGCGGCTGTCGGTCACGATGCTGGCATTGGCGCTGTAACCTGCACGGACGAAGACCGATTCCGGGATCTTGGCGGCGGCCTTCACCTCGAACATGATGATCCCGTTCACATCGGCGGCTTTGGGCGAAATGTACTCCAGCGTGGCTTGGAGGACGGTACCCTGCATGGCACCGATGGTCAGCACGACGGGCATGCCGGCGTGCAGGCGGCCGATGTCGGTTTCATCGACATTGCCCCGGAAGAGCATGTCGCCCATGTCGGCGACCGTGGCGATCGTGGTGCCGTCGTTGAAGGTATTGGCCTGGATCACCGAGTTGCCGACCTTGATCGGTACGTCGAGGATCATACCCGTGATGGTGGAGCGTATCTGGGTGTTGCTTAAATCTTTGTATCGGTTGGTAATACCGGTTTTGACGATTTCCAGGTTGTCTTCGGCATTCTGGAACTCCTCTTCGGCCTGGCGCAGGGTGGTCTGCCCCTTCTCGAACTCCTCCTGCGATACCACGCCTTTGGCATAGAGGGCTTCGGTGCGTTCGAACTCCTTGCGGGTCTGGTCGAGCGAGAGCCGGGCCACCGTCACGCGGGATTCGGCGGCATTGAGGGTTCCCATTTCGGGAATGACCTTCACCGTAGCGATGACGTCGCCCTGTTTTACACGGTCGCCGGCCTTGCAGAGCACCTCGGAAATGATACCCGAGATCTGGGGCTTGATGAGCACCTCGTCGCGGGGTTCGACCTTGCCCGAGGCGATGACGTACTGACGGATCGTGTCATGCACGGGGGTTGCGAGGGTGTAAACCACCTTCACGGGGCGGGTTTTGTTCCAGAGGAAGACGAACGTGCCGACGAGCAGCGCGAGGAACAGGATGCCCAGGAAAATCTTCAGAAACTTTTTCATATTATGTCGGTTTTTTGCGTTTGTTGCGAGTTTCGGGGTTTATTCTTCGCGGATCGCGTCTACGGCTTTGATCCGCAGTGCCCGGGTCGCAGGGATGATGCCTGCCAGCAGGCTGCCCAGGACGAGGATCCCCAGCGCGAGCATTCCCATACCGAAGGAGATCTGCCATGAAATATCGGGCAGGTGTTGGTCCATCTGGGCGGCCCGCGCGTAGAAACTGTCGGCGATGGAGAGAACGCCTACGCCCGCACCGAAACCGAAGATGCCCGCGATAAAAGTGAGGATGAAGCTCTCGGAGAGGATTTGCGAAAGGATCGTCAGGGGCGAAGCGCCGATGGCGCGGCGGATGCCGATCTCCTGCGTGCGTTCGCGTACCAGCACCAGCATGATGTTGCTGATGCCCACGATGCCCGCGAGCAGCGTGCCCAGACCTACGATCCACGTAAGCAGGGAGATGCCTCGGAAGAGCCCCCGTGATCTTGCCGAAGACCTCGGAGGTATCCTGAAAATAGATCGCCTTCTTGTCGTCGGGAGCGATCAGGTGCCGTGCGGCGATGCTTTGCCGGCAGTCCTGGATCACCTCTTGGGTCGGTTCGTCCGCATATCCGGTGAGTGCCAGCATGTCGATCGTCCGTCCCAGTCCGTACATTTGCTGTACGAGCAGCGCCGGGATGACGACGGTCCGCTCCGGGTCGCTGAAGGCCATCATACCGCCCAGGGGTTTGGTAACGCCGACGACCGTGAAGTAGGAACTGCCGATCTGGATCGTTTTGCCTGTGGGATCTTCTCCGCCGGGGAAGAGGTCGCGCCAGACCTGAAGCCCGATTACGCAGACTTTGCGCTGGCGCAGTTCATCGACTTCGTTCAGGTAGCGCCCCATGAGAATCTGTTGGGGGGCGATCTGCTGCATGTCGGGCGAGTAGCCCATCAGTCCGAATTCGCCTTTGTGGTCTTGGTGGCTCATGTTGCGTTGGTTGCCCCAGCAAATGGCCGAGATGTATTCGATGCGGGGCAGTTTCCGGAGCGCTTCCAGGTCGTCCCAGTCCAGTTCCCAGCTACGGCCCGTAGGCATACCTTCGTATGGGACGGAGGTGCGGTCGGACATGATGAAAATGGCGTTGGTGGCCGTACCGCCCAGTTGGGCACGGAACATGCGGCCCAGCCCCGTGCCGGCACCCAGCAGGACGATCAGCATGAAGATACCCCAGAAGACACCCAGCGCCGTCATGATGCTGCGCCTGCGGTTGCGGGAGATCGTCTGCCAGATTTCGTTCCAGCGATCCGTATCGAAAAATCCTGTCATAGTCTGGTTCCTTATCTTGCTGTTATCTTTTTCGTATCTTCTTTTCTGTCGGTCGTAGTTGCGCGACAACGCGCGTATTGATTTTACCTACCTCTAAATCCCTTCCTCGGGAGGGGACTTTGGCCGTCCTTCGGAGTTCGGCTGCCTCCTTGTCTTGTTCCCGGTTTTTCGTTGCTCTTTTCGTTCCTTTTGGTTGTAGTTTCGCGGCAGAGCCGCGTGTTCCAATTTTATCCTTCCCTGAATCCCCTCCTCGGGAGGGAACTTTGGTCGTCCTTCTGACGCCGGGGTGGTTCCTTACCGGCGTTGCGGGCGTTTCCTTATCTTTTTCCCGGCTTGTCGTCCCCGGCCGTTGCGTTTTCTTCCGTTTCTCGCTTCCAGTTGTTGCGGCTCCTTTTATCTTTTGTCCCGGCCGCTGCGGTTTTCGTGTCGGTTATTTGTTGTGTCGAAGGGCATCGACGGTCTTCAGTCGGGCGGCCCGGCGGGAGGGGATGTAACCTGCGATAAGTCCGGCCAGCACCAGAACGATCGTCGCGCTTACCGCTACCGAGAGGTTCAACGTCGGATTGACGAAGATGTTGAACGTGTTCTCCTCACCGGGCGGAGTTTGTGTCATGAGCTTGTTCACTCCTTCCATGGCGAATACGCCGAGCACCATCCCGATATAGCCGAATGCGGCGGTAATCATCACCGATTCGGTCAGGATCAGCCGGATGATCGACGAGGGTTTGGCTCCGAGAGCCTTGCGAATGCCGAATTCGAAGGTGCGCTCCTGCACCGTTACCAGCATGATGTTGCTCACGCCCACGATGCCTGCGAGCAGCGTCCCCAGACCGATGATCCAGATGAAGAGGTTGATGCCGCCGAAGACGAGCATCATGTTCTTGTAACCTTCCATGCGGTTGTAGATCCAGACGGCGCTTTCGTCGTCGGGCGCGAAGGTATGTTCGGCAGCCAGACGATTGCGGAGCCGTTGTTCGAATTCGGCCATCTTCTGATCGGTGTCGATGTCTTTCACCGAAAGATAGGTCTGTCCTACGCTCGGATCGCTGTGGTTGAAGAGCAGTTGGGCGGTCGTCAGCGGGATGAAGGTGAATGTGTAGGAGCCGAACTGGTCCATCTCGAAAACACCGATGATGCTGTACGATGTTCCGTTGACCAGGAGGTGCTGTCCGACGGGACTTTGACCGTGAAACAGGACATCCCGCACGTTTTTATCCACGACGATCACCTTGCGCCGCTCCCGAAGGTCGGTATCGTTCAGGAAGCGTCCGTCGAGCACCCTGACATTCATGATTTCGCGGTATTCCGGGTCGCTGCCGACTACGGCCGCATTGTTCAGAAAGTCGCGTCCGTGGGAGAGGTTGTATTGTCCTGGTCCTTGTACGCGGGCGGAAACCTTATCTACTTCGGGAAATTCGGTGCGCAGGATCTCCAGGTCGCGGTTGGTGATGTTGATGCGCCGCCACTTGTCGTAGCCCTTGTAGGGTTGCGAGGTCCAGCCGCCGTTGATGATGACCGAATTGACGGCCATCGATCCGAAATTGGAGAGCGTGCCGTTTTTCAGTCCGTTGCCCGAGCCGAGCAGGATGACCAGCATGAAGATGCCCCATGCGACCGAGAAGCCCGTGAGAAACGTGCGCAGCTTGTTGCGGCGGATCGACGCCCAGATTTCCAACAGCAACTCTCTCATGGCCGGAGGTTTTGGATCGAACCGATCACGCCGTCCTTCAGGTGGATGATCTTGTCCGTCTGGTCGGCGATCGACTGTTCATGGGTTACGCAGATGATGGTCATGCCCGTCCCGTTTACCTGCCGCAGCAGGTCCATTACCTCCTGCGAGGTTTTGCTGTCCAGGGCGCCCGTAGGTTCGTCGGCGAGGATGATCTGGGGCTTGTTGATCAATGCCCGGGCGATGGCCACGCGCTGTTTCTGGCCGCCCGACATTTCGTTGGGCATGTGGTGGGCCCAGTCGCGGAGCCCCAGTCGGTCGAGGTATTCGAGGGCTTCGGCATTGCGTTTGCGGCGCGAAACGCCCTGGTAGTAGAGGGGAAGGGCGACGTTTTCGACCGCGTTCTTGTAGTTTATCAGGTTGAACGACTGGAAAATATAGCCGATCATGTTGTTGCGGGCGGCAGCGGCCTGCGTCTCGCTCAGGTGCTTGATCAGGCGCCCGTTCAGGAAATATTCGCCCGTGTCGTAGTCGTCCAGGATCCCGAGGATGTTCAGCAGGGTCGATTTGCCCGATCCCGAGGCCCCCATGATCGAAACCAGCTCGCCCTTTTCGATTTCGAGGTCGATACCCTTGAGTACATGCAGCGGAGCGCCGTTGTGGTAGGTCTTGTTGATGTTTTCGAGTACAATCATATCGAGAGGGAGTGATCCCGTTTTTTTATGGTCGTTGATTTTGTTCGCTGTTTTTGTTTCGGCGTATTTCCTGTTGATCCGTGAAGTGTTCCTGCCGGTCGAAACCGAAGGGTTCTGCGGGGTGTTTCCTGTGCCGGCGTTATGTAATTCCTCGACTTTTGGAAACGCTTGCAGGCACTGCGTCCGTTCTTATCGTTTGTTACGATAAAGATAGAAAGTATATTTGTGAAAAACAAGAAAAATTTATCGAAAATCAATAAAATTTTACCCCCCCCCGATAGATCGGTCGAGAGGGGGATTTTGTGTGGAAAAAAGACCGTCCCATCCTCTGAAAAAGGAGGCGGGACGGTCTTTAGTTATTCCGCATACACGGTTATTCCGGTTTCGGCAGGAGTCCTGTTTTTTGATATACCTTATAATATATGGATCTTGCGAGAAAATCACTTCCGCGCAGAGCGGACAGGCGTCCGCGAACGATTCCTGCACATGGAGTCGAGGAGCCTATTTGAGCCGCAGGAACGAATAGCCGAAGCGTTCGCAGGCGGCTTTTTCCAACTCTTCGCGGGCCGAGGGGTGCGCAATGTCGATCAGGGCGCGGGCACGCTCGGCGAGTCCTTTGCCCAGCAGGTAGGCCGCACCGTACTCCGTGACGACGTATTGTGTCTGGAAACGGGTGGTCACCACGCCGGCGCCGGGCGTCAGCAGGGCCTTGATCTTGGAGTGTCCCTTCGAGGTGGTCGAGGGGAGCGCGATGAAGGTTTTACCGCCTTCGGAGAGGGCGCCGCCGTACATGAAGTCGTGTTGTCCGCCTACGCTCGAGTAGATCATCGTGCCGATCGAGTCGGCGCAGATCTGGCCCGTCAGATCGACCTCCAGCGCCGAATTGATGGCCATGACCTTCGGATTCTCGCGGATGCGGAACGGGTCGTTCGTCCATGCCACGTCCTTCATGATCAGGTCTTCGTTGTAGTCCATGTATTCGTAAAGCCGCTTCGAGCCGAGAGCCAGCGACGCGAGGTTTTTGCCCGGAAGCACTTTTTTCTGCGAGTTGTCGATCACGCCGCTCCGAATCAGGGGTACTACCCCGTCGGTGAGTGCTTCGGTGTGGAGTCCCAGGTGTTTATGATCGCCCAGGGCCGCGAGTACGGCGTTGGGGATGCCGCCCACGCCGATCTGGAGGGTCGCACCGTCGGGAATCAGCTCGGCGATGTAGCCGCCGATCTTGCGGTCGATTTCGTTGGGCTGGGCGGTCGGAAGCTCCACCAGAGGTTCATCGACTTCGACGGCGGCCGTGAGTTTCGAGACGTGGATCAGCGCATCGCCGTAGGAGAACGGCACGTGGGGGTTGATCTGGGCGATAACGACCTTCGCACATTCGGCGGCCGAAACCGCGAGGTCGGCCGAGGTGCCGAAGCTGCAATAGCCGTCCGCATTGGGGCGCGAACAGTTCAGCAGCGCTACGTCGATCGGGATGATCCCCTTGCGGAAAAGCCCCGGGATCTCGCCCAGAAAAGCCGGGATGGCCTGTCCGTACCCCTGAGCGATCCAGTTGCGCACGGAGTTCGACACGAAGAGGCTATATACGAGGAAACTGTCTTTGTATTCGGGCTTGCAGTAGGGCGCTTCCTCCCGTCCGATGGCGAAGGCTGAATAGACCTTCACTCCCCGAAGTTCGTGTCCCCGGTCGGCCATCGCTTTCACGAGCACTTCCGGGATCGAAACGCTTCCCTGAATATAAACGCTGTCGTTGGATTTGATGAGCTTCGCAGCTTCAGCGGCAGTGGTGTAGTTGATCATGGGTCTGTTTTTCTAAGTCGTTTCCGGCAGTCGGTCGGTGAAAGGAAAATTCGGTCCCGTCGTCGGCCGGAGACGGTAGGTTTTGTCTTTTTTGTTGGTTATTTGAAGGAGCCGAATTTATTCGGCTCCTTCTCTTCGTTGGGTGCGAATGGTCGTTCCCGGATGTCCGTGCCGGATTCTTTTCTCCGGAGTGCAACTCCGGGACGATTTCACAGCGACCCGGAGCTGCAATGCCGGATTTATTTCCGGGCGTAGTCCTGCGCGAAGTCGCGGAGGCGCCGGTCGAGCAGGTCGTACTGCTCCTCGCGGTTCATCTGCGACACGCAGACGCGCACGCCGTTCTGGAGGCTGCCCGTCGAGGTGAGCGAGATCGCGCAGATACCGTAGCGCAGCAGTGCGGCCACCAGGTCGGAACTCGGCATCGAACCGTAGCCTACCGTGAAGAAGAATCCGTCGCTCACGTGTTCGTCCTGGTCTTTGTCATAGACGATGTGGAAACCGTGACGCTCGAAGAGTTCCTTGACGCGGTGAGCGCGGTGTGCGTATTCGCGGGTGTGCCCCACGAAGTCCAGCTTGCCGTCCGCCGCCGCTTTGAACATGGCCGCCAAAGCGTATTGAGCCGAGTGACTTGCGCCTGACGATGCGGCGTAGAGGAATGTCAGGGCGTAGGATTCGGCGAAACGGCCGATGCCGTAACGCTCCTTGAGAGCCGGATAGAAGCGGTTGCGCAGTTTGTCCGAGATCGCTGCGATGGCGATGCGCTGGCCGGCGTAGCTGAAGATCTTCGAGCCGGAAATCATCAGCACGTAGTTATCCGTATAGCGGGCTGCGGTGGCCTGGAACGGAGCCTGGAAAGGATGTCCCAGCTCCTTGCGGAAGTCCATGCCCATGTAGGCCAAGTCTTCGAGAACGATCGTGTCGTACTTGTTTGCCAACTCGCCGATGGTGCGCAGTTCGCTCTCTGTGAGGCAGATCCACGCCGGGTTGTTGGGGTTCGAGTAGATGATCGCCGCGACGTTGCCCTGCTTGAGATAGCTCTCCAGCTTGGGACCGAGTTTCTCGGCGCGGAAGTCGTAGATGTCGAACGATTCGTGCTTGATGCCCAGGATGCGCACCTGCTGGCGCTGCACCGGGAAGCCCGGGTCGATGAACAGAATGGTGTCTTTCTTGGGGTCGCACTGCGAGCTGATCTGGAACAGGCAGAAGCCGCCCTGCATCGAGCCGACGGTCGGGATGCATCCCTCGGGGGCGACGTCGATGTCGAGGAACGCCTTGACGAAGCGCGAAGCCTCGCTCTTGAGCGGGGCGATGCCCGTGATGCTGGGGTAGATCGAAGCGTGTCCCTGGGCGAGGGCCTGCTGTTCGGCTTCGACGCCGACAGTCTCCGGCGGAAGGCCCGGAACGCCCATTTCGAGGTGCAGGAATTCGGTGCCCGAGTTCTTCTCGAGGGCGCCGCCGACGGCTCCGACCTGACGGATCGTGGCCTGTGCGAAGTTTTCGATGTCCATGGCGGCGAGCTGCTCGTCGAACATCTTCTGCGGAATGAGAGCTGCCATTACTTGCGGTGTTTTTGTGCGTATTCGTATCCGGCGCGGAACGCCTTGAGGTTCATTTCGACGATCTGCTCGCCTTTGCGGGCGAAGATGCTGCGGATGCCCGCCTCGAACTTGTCGGCGTCGAGCCCCAGGAAAGGAGCGGCGGCGCCCAGCAGCACGATGTTGGCCGCACGGGGCGAGGATTGCTCCTTGGCGATGGCATCGACATCGATCAGGATCGCATGTTTGCGCTTCCCGAGTTCAGCCAATACGGCCTCCGGTTCGGGGTAGTTGTCGATGTTTACGAACGGCGTAGTGTTGGCGATCACCCAGCCCTCCGGATTCAGGTAGGGTACGTAGCGCAGCGCCTCCATCGGTTCGAGCGAGATGATGATATCGGCCGCGCCTTGGGGGATCAGGTCGGAGAGGATCTCGTCCGAACTGATGCGCAGGTTCGACTGTACGTCGCCTCCGCGCTGGCTCATGCCATGTACTTCTGCCTGTTTGATGTGGAGTCCCTCCTTGAGGGCAGCGGCTCCGATGACGGTGGCGATCGAGAGGATGCCTTGTCCTCCCACGCCGGAAAGTATGATGTCCCGTTTCATGGTCGTACTACTGTTTTTTTGCGTTGTGGCGTTTGGCGGTCTGGATGCACTCGCGGCGCGGGATGATGACCGAAACCCCTTTGTATTCGATCTCTTCGCGGATCGTGCGGCGGATCTCCTCCATGTTCTTGGGCAGGGGTACCACGACGCGGATGTGTTCGGGCTCCACGCCCAGTCCGGCGCAGATCTGCTCGAGGCGTCCCGTGCCGGCCGAATCCTGGCCGCCGGTCATGCCGGTAGTGAGGTTGTCCGAGATTACGACGGTGATGTTGCTCTTTTCATTCACGGCATCCAGCAGGGCGGTCATGCCCGAGTGGGTGAAGGTCGAGTCGCCGATTACGGCTACCGAAGGGAACTGTCCGCCGTCGGCAGCGCCCTTGGCCATCGTGACCGAAGCGCCCATCTCCACGCAGGTGTCGATCGCCCGGAACGGGGGCAGCGAACCGAGCGTATAGCAGCCGATGTCGCTGAATACCTTGTGGTCGGGGTAGTGCTCGCGCAGCACGTCGTTCAGTGCCGTATATACGTCGCGGTGGCCGCAGCCCTGGCAAAGGGCCGGGGGCCGGGGCATGGTGAGCTGGCTGGCCGCCTCGCTCTCGCGGCGGGGCAGACCGAGGGCGCCGCGTACGTTGTCGGGCGTGAGGTCGCCCGTGCGGGGCAGCTCGCCGCTCAAACGTCCTTTGACCGGAATCGGAGTACCCAGCAGACCGCGGATCATCTCCTCCACCAGAGGTTGTCCCTCTTCGACGATCAGCAGCGAACGGCACTCCGAAGCCATGCGCTGTACGAGTGCCGTCGGCAGCGGATATTGCGAGATCTTCAGCACGGGGAAGGGGCAGCCTTCCGGGAAGTTCTCCATAATATAGTTGTAGGCCAGACCGCAGGCGATGATGCCCATGGATTTGTCCGGTCCGTCGATGTAGCGGTTGTGGCGCGAATGTTCGGCCTCCTGCTCGAAGAGTTTGTTCTCCTCGATGAGGGTTTTGTAACGTACGCGCGAGTTGCCCGGCATGAGGATCCACTGGCGGGGCCGCTCGGGGTAGTGGAGCGTGTTTTGCTGGCGGGGTTCGCCGATTTCGACCACGGCACGCGAGTGGGCCATGCGGGTCGTCACGCGCATCAGCACCGGAATCTGGTATTTCTCCGAGAAGTCGAACGCCTCGCCGATCATCTCGTAGGCTTCCTGTTGCGATGCGGGTTCGAAGCAGGGAATCATGGCGAATTTGGCGTAGAAGCGGGAGTCCTGTTCGTTCTGCGAGGAGTGCATCGAGGGATCGTCCGCCGCTACGACCACCAGGCCGCCGTTGGCACCCGTCATGGCTGAATTGACGAAAGCGTCGGCGCAGACGTTCATGCCCACGTGCTTCATGCAGACCAGGGCCCGCTTGCCGACGAACGACATGCCGAGGGCCGCTTCCAGTGCGGTCTTTTCGTTGGCCGACCAGTTGCAGTGGATGCCGCGCTCGCGCGTTAGGGGGTGCATCTGGATAAATTCCGTGATCTCCGTAGAGGGGGTTCCGGGGTAAGCGTACACGCCCGAAAGACCGGCGTTGAGGGCTCCCCATGCGATAGCCTCGTCGCCGAGTAATAATTCTTTCTTTATCATGGTGTCTGTTTTAGGTTCATTGCTGTTTTGAGTTCCGTTTCCCGCCTCGTATAACCGAACGGGCTTGGTGGTTATATCCTCGGCTCTACGAAACAGTTCGTTTTTACGCCGTTGTTTTCCGCTTTGGCAGAGTTCGAACACCTCCGATTCTGCGCTCGGTTTATCGAAAGCGTTGATTTTCTTTCGACTATTTTTCGCCTCGGCAATCGAAACGAAGGTTTCATTGCGCTCGGCTTAAGGAAGCAACTTAGGTTTCTGACAAATTTAGCGTTTTTTTTTGAAATATCTACTGTGACGGTGGTTTTTATTCCGGATTTTCGGTAATACGGCAAAATTGATGACGATTCGGAAGTAAAAGGTCCGAGCTCTGTTTTTTGCTTTCGCCGGATGAAGCGTGGGAAAAAAGCCCCCTTCGAAAAGGGGGCTTGATGAAGATTCCGGGAGAACCGGTTGCCGGTCGAATCGTGGGTTTGAGATGCGATCGGACCTTCGGTTGCCGGGGTTGTTTATTGCACATCGACGAACGGTCCGCAATAATAACCGTTCATTTCGTTGGTCGCTTCATAGAAGGCCAGCGCGATCTTTTGCTTTGCGGTGGCTCCGTGGATGGTACTCTTGGTGTTGTCACCCTGGTTGTCGTAGGTTTTGCCTGCATATGCGATGGACAGTATTCGTCCGGCATCCTTTTCGTTGGCAAAGGAAACGAGCAGACCGTCCAGTGCCTGCGGTGCGGCTTTGATGGTTACTACGCCCTCCGCCTGCCGGATTTGCTCCAAATCGGTCAGACCGGCCTGGGGTGCCAGATAGATCGTGTAGTAATCGTCGCTGCGGCGGTCGATGACGGCGGATTGGAGTTCGACCGGGTCGTTCGTTCCGACCGTATAACTGTTGCCGGAGTAGTAGGAGTATAGTTCGAACGCCCCGTCCGCATACCCTTCGAGGTGCATATCATGAACCTGCAGATCGAACGAGATTCGGTAGTTGTCTTGCAGGGCGTATTTGTAGAGGGTGATGGTGCCCGTCGCGCCTTGAAGGTCCGTATTGGTGACGGTAACCGACTTTTGTTGGGCAGGATCGACGATTTCGAGTTCGAACAGCTTGTCGATCCGGGTGATGTCGATCGGAGTTTTAGCCGTCGCCAGGGCGTTGTCGAAGCGGATTCGAACGTAGTATTCATCCACCTGGTCGATCAGCGCTCCCATGACGGGGCTGGCCGGCGAGAGATGGATTTCGGAAATCGTTTCCTCTTCGAGCGGTTGGTAATAGGCGCTTCCGAGCGGAGTTTTCAGGTCGTTGAGGCTGATGAAGCTGGTCCGCTCGGCGTCCTGCTGGTCGTAGGTGCAGGTACCGTAGATGCGGAGTTTCTTGCCGGTTGCGGCCGAGGTCATTTCGGCATATCCTTCGATCTTGTCCCCGTCGCGGGTGACGATGAAGCCGCCGTCGGTGATTAATGAATGGTAGTCGATGGTCACCATCGAAATATCCGATGCGATGGGGTGTTGGAACGACATGGAGTTGAGCAGCGAATACCGTTCGGACGCACTCTTCATGTTGATCGATTTATTTAGCTGGTTCGGCGTGAAGCTGAGGGATATGTAATCGTTTTTTCCGCCGTTGCCATAGAGCATGTCCTGGTAGTTGTCGTATCCTTCGAGCGGGGAGATGAAGAACCAGAGCCGATCGGTTTCCTTGTAGAAGAAGACCGATTTGGCGGCGATCCGCTGGTCGCCGTATTCGATGAACGGCTCCTCTCCGGAAGGTACTTCGAGTCCGGGATCCTGCGTGTCGAGCGTTCGGAATTTGTATTCGGTAGAAGTGAGTTCCAGACCGCCTTGTGTAAAACCTGTTGCCACGATCGTATAGTCGCTCGACGGAAGCAGACTGTTGTATGTGAAGGTTTTGGTTTCGGCCGGATCCTGAACGGTCGCTTGAGGCGTTACCGTCGCGGATTTGATCGTATAGGTATAAACATCTACATTTTTCGGCGTGATGGTGAAAGTTACGGTATTGGCTTCGGCCTTGACGTCGGAAATGGTGAGCGTGGCGCTTTCTCCGGGAGGCGGGGGCGTCGTTTCGTCGTCTTTACAACTCTGGAAAGTTCCCAATAGCAGGATGCAACACAGTAAATGGAAGGTTGCTTTACTCAAAGATTTCATAGTCGGATTATTTTAGGGTTGTTTTTTTGATAATTTATGTGCTCGATGTTCCGGTTGTGCCTTTGCCGCTGAAAGCGACGTGTTCCAACCGGCTCTCCCTTCGTCACGGGGACCCCGTGCAGCGAGGTTTCGGACAGGTTGGGAGTTCTGCGTGTTTGTTTATTTGATTGCTTTTTATTTGGCGCTCGTGGTCAATAATTCCGAAGTGACCGGAGCCGACATTTTCCCGTTGTTATCGACCGGGATGAGGACCAGATAGCTTTCTGCGAAATAGTAGTCGGTGGAGAACGTCGTGTCTTCGGTGGCGGCACGGTATTTTACGCCGTTTTGTTTGCAGATCGTTTCACCGAGATTGGCTGCTGCATCGTAGGCTGTTTTTTCGATCATTGCGTAATAGTAACCTGCGCAATCGGCTCCGGGGGTTACGGTTACCGAGGCATAGAAAGATACGCCGTAATTGTCCGTGATCGAATTTACCGCGATGGTCGCCGTCGCAGAGCCGGTAGCTTCGTAGCCGAGGGTTTCGAACTCGACCACCGTCGGAACGCCGTATCTGTCTTCGTTGTCGGCTTCGGGCAGGGCGATCAGTACGTATTGCGTATCGTATGCCAAACGGGATCCGTTGATGTCGTTGTCGCTGTATAGCGTTATCGGATAACCACTCTCTTTGCCGATCAACTCTCGTTGAACGTATGTATCCGCATTGCCGCCGTATTTGCGGTCGAAATCGGCTTTGGTGATGAAGTTGTAATAAGCTTTTTCGAAGCCGTTCCGTTTGACGGAGAAAGTCGCTGAGGTGAACGATGCGGTCTTCAGGGCAATATCGACCGTGAGCGACGTATCGTAGTCGGTGCCTGCGGCTTCCGTGTGGAACTCCTTGTATTGCAGGGGACCCAACTTGCCTTCGGCATCGTATGCGAACGAGAAGAAGTAATATTCGCTGCCCGGCGAAAGCCGGTCTGTTTTCCAGGTGCCTTGGAAGTCGGCCGTGATGTCGTAGTCATAGGTCTTCGCATCCAGTCCGGCCTGGACGAATTGTTCCGGGGTGCCTGCGGCTTCGACGTCGGACTTGGTCGCATAGCCGGCATAGTAGGAAACGACGCCGTCCTGTTTTGTCAGGGCGATCTCCAACTCTTTGCCCGCAACCTGCGGTTCGCCCAGCGTGACAGCGGCCTGTCCTGCTCCGAGTTCGTCGCGGGCGGGGATCGTCAGCGGAATTTCGATGATTTCGCCGTAGTCTTCACAGACGACATCGACCCCTTGCCGGACAACGGGAGCGGCGTAGAGAAGGACTTGCTGCGACCGGGTCGAAAGCAGGGTTTTGTTCCACTCTTCGAACGAGGCGGTTTTGAGGCCCGCTGTCAGTGAGGCGACTTCGAGGTAATGGATGAACTGCTCCCGGGAATCGACCTTGAAATGCTCTTCGAAATCGGCGCTGGATTCCGTAAGGTCCGGGTCGAAAATTTTCAGGAAATAGAGCGGGAATTTGCCGGTGTCCACGTCGGCCTTGAGATAGATTCCGTGTGCGGTCGCCACGGCGTCGATCCGTGCGAATGCGGTATAGGCGGGGGTCGTGAACGAATGCGTGGCGGGTTCGGACGGTTCGTCTTTGCCGTTATAGGCTACGACTGTCAATACGTAGTCGGTTTCCGCCTGGAGGCTGCCGACCAGGAAGGTCGATTGCTGTGGCTTTTCGACGACGGTCATTTCGGCTGTTCCGTCGGGGACATCGACCTTGTAGGCGATCCGGACCGCATTGTCGAGTTTCAGGGTGAAGCGGATCGAACTGTGGGTCGTAGCGACCTCTTCGATCGAAACGACGGCGGGGCCGGTCGGAAGGGCTTCGGTTTTGAATGCGTGGGTGACGGGATCGGCGGCCTGCCCGTTTTCGTCATATGCGACGGCGGTGATTTGATAGTCGGTCGCCGCCTCCAGGTTGTCGGTTGTATAGGTGCCGCCTTCGGAGCCGTTTACGAACGTAAGTTCGGCCGTTCCGTCGGGAACATCGACCTTGTAGCCGAAGCGGGCTGCATTGGCGGTTTTCAGGGTAAAGGTTACCGAATTATAGGTGGCTTTCACCTCTTCGATGGAGATGGTTGCCTTGTCGGGATCCGGCGTGGTCGGTTTTTCGGGGGTCGTGAATGTTGCGGTGGCCGGATTCGAAGGGCGCTGGTCGGCGTTATAGGCGATCGCCGTCAGCTTATAAGAGGTTTCGGGGGTCAGGTCGGTTATTTCGACCGTTTTTTCTTCGGAGCTTTCTATCGAAACGAAATCGGCGTCATCCCCCCCCCTCGATCTCGATCTTGTAAGCCATCGAGATAGCATTGGTCGGAATTAATCGAAAAGAAACGTTGTCTGCTTCCGGGGAGAGCTCTGCGATTTCGATGGTTGCAGGAGGAGCTTCCGTCGAAGTGTTGTCATCGCTGCACGCAGCGAGTACGGTGAGTAAAGTTAATCCAGTTAGGAGAAACTTCAGTTGGGCGAAATTCAACATAACATGATTTTTAAGTTAGTAAAAGAGGAGCGCACTATTACAAATATAATAAAAAGAATTGATTTTGCAAATTTTACCGATTTGTTAAATTGTATATTTTAATATTTGAATTGTAAAATCTGTGGTCTATTCGTAAAATTTTATAAATTCGAAAAGAAGGCGAGTTCGATTTTTTTCGGGATTGTGTATTTAGATCGATTGAACCCGGAATCGCATTGTGCTTGTTGAGTAAGTACCTTGGATTGCATAAAATAAATGGCAGGAAGGGTGAGGGGGCACATTGTCGAGTTGCCGTTGGAGAGGGGCTTCGTGCTTCTTTTGGGAAGAATTTGGATGTTTTGGCGATTCGTTTTCAGGTGCTTTTCGCTGACGGGAATCTCAAAGTTGTTGCTATGATCGGGCGTCGGTACGGACGGATTCCGTATGGATTTTATGGGAGGACGGAAATTTTCCCGGGTGTAAGTCGGCGGGAGTACAAGGCGGAGAAAGAGAGAATCGGCAACTGCGCTATGGTCGTGCAGCCGAAAACAAAAAGCGACCTGTCGAAAAACAGGTCGCTGCATTATTTTGTGACGCCGACAGGACTCAAACCTGTAACCTTCTGATCCGTAGTCAGATGCTCT
>ERZ859817.521-NODE-521-length-24171-cov-1.806311_pt1 | contig 24171 bp, 25 predicted proteins | sample MGYA00509986_ERZ859817 | MGnify/ENA primary metagenome ERZ859817 (study PRJEB30046, sample SAMN00715155) | human gut metagenome | study: EMG produced TPA metagenomics assembly of the A metagenome-wide association study of gut microbiota in type 2...
TGGCGGCGGCAGCTTTTTTACGTGGCTTGTTTGTCAGTTCTTTGCCGGAAACAAGGACAATTATTGTTTTCTGACAGTTGAACTCCTGAAAGTGACAGTTGCGGGGCAAAGATGCGGTATTGCGTGATTATGTCTTCTGTTTTGGAAAATTTGGTATATACTGTAATCAGAACAAGGGAAAGAAATTAAAAGAACGTGAATGACAGCACGGGCAGAAGGGCAGGAAGCAAATGTAAAAGAGAATGTGAGGAGGTGGCAGAGATGTCTGATTATGAAAGCTGGCTGGTAAAAAGAGAAGAAAAAGCGGAACGAAAGAACGCAGTATTCTGGCTGATTTTTAGTATCATAATCATTGGTATTGCAATGTGGTGCTTTGTTGATACAATCCGGGAGTATCAGTTTTCCGAAAAACTCCTGCGGGAAGGAACGTGTATTACGGCAGAGTACTATGAAGGACATAATGCATATCAGTATTTTGAAGCAGGAAAAAGCAGGTTTGCTGTTTGTAAGAAAAGTATCATCTACAAAGACCAGGGTGATACCGTGAAAATGTATTATACAGGGGACGACTTTTCACAGGCAGTTCCATTGCTGGCAGACTGGGTATGGATAACGGGATTTGGCATTGAAATTGCAGTTATGGGAGCTGGTCTTATCGGTGTGATACGGCAGGGAAAGCGGATACACAGAAATAATCTGCGGAAACAAAGTAACCGTGTGAAAAGTGAAAGTGCATTTTAGGCAGATATAGGAAGTATGAGGGTAAAGTAAAGATGGTCAATAAAATGGAATGAATAAGAGCAGGAGAACAGCTCATGGACAGGTCAGCCGCAGGGGTGCGGCAGAAATGGAGGCAGTTATGTTTGGAGAATTAAATGGCGGCGACAGCATGATGGAAACACTCGGTTTACAGTTTAAAGACAAGATTTATGACGATATGAAAACAGATGAACACACCGATGAACGCATGGAAGCACTGCGGGAGCAGGAACTGCGTACAAAGCCTAAAAGAAAAGGGCTGTTTTCTATATTCAGAAGAAATAAGAAGTAGTCAGAAAATCTAAGTTTAAATTTTACAAAAAATTTAAACAGTATTTGCCTGATTCTCATTTGAACTTTACGAAGACATAGTAATATAGACTCCAGCAGTGAAGCTAAGATTTAGGAGGAAAGAAAAATGTCTAACGGAAAGAAAAAGAAAATGAAGAAGATGGTATGTGCAGCGGCGGCAGGCATGATGACCATGAGTTTTATCATGCCTGCTTTTGCGCAGGATACGGCAATTACACCGAAAAAAGCAGTCTATGGATATTATGTTGACGAATATCAGAAAAATGGAGAAGACGGCATAAAAGATACACTGCAAAATCCGGCAATTGGTGTACTCTCAGAAATGCTTGATTATTTTACACCGGGTACGGCATGGGATAACGGCACGATATTAAATTCTGCAATGCATGAAATGAACCTGAAGGAAACGGCAAAAATCAATCAGAATAGTACACAGACAGAGAAAGAACTGGCGTTCTATGATGATTTACATGACGGCAACTACAGTATGATTTCTGGACTTGGAATTTATGCAGATGAATTTAAAAAGGGTACAAATGCAAAAACCTCTGTTACGGAGATTCCGGCAGATGCTGATACCGTGAAATATTCAGATGCGTATAAGGATAACGGGAAATGGGCAGATGCAGACAGTACCTATGGCGGCATTGTGGAACTAGTGACAGCTCTTAGAAACGGTGCGGCAAGTACTTCTCCGGCAAAGAAGTATTACAAATATATGCGTCCGTTCCGCTGGTCAAGATTAAATGGAGAATATCCGCAGACGACCATTATTTCAAGTTTAAAGCCACAGGAAAAAGCAGACCCATCAAATGATGGCGGTTATCCGAGCGGACATACCAATGGTGCGAATCTGGCAGCCATTGCAATGGCATATGCAGTGCCACAGCAGTATTCGCAGATGATGCTTCGTTCCAGCGAATTAGGAAACAGCCGTATTGTAGCTGGTATGCATTCCTGTCTGGACGTTATCGGTGGACGAATGATGTCAACGGCGATTGCGGCGGCAAACTTAAATGCAGAGGATAATGCAGCAGTAAAGGCAAAAGCTGTTGCAGACGGACAAAAGCTGGTAGAAACAGTCGGAGCAGCTTCCGATTATGAAAGCTATCAGAAGGATAAAGAAACATATTTATACCGTATGACTTACAATTTGAAACTCGACAATGCAGATACCACAAAAGAAATGGTTGTGCCAAAGGGCGCAGAAGTCCTGCTTGAAACGAGATTCCCATATCTGTCAGCAGATGAGAGAAGATATGTATTGTATACAACAGGCATTTCTTCAGGATATTCTGTTTTAGACGATGCTGAAGGCTGGGGCAGATTAAATCTGTTTGAAGCTTCAAACGGCTACGGCGCATTTGCAACAGATGTTACGGTCGATATGGATGCAGAAAAAGGCGGATTTTGTGCGGCAGATAATTGGAGAAACGATATTGACGGAAGCGGCTTACTTACCAAGCAGGGAAGTGGTATGTTGGTGCTTTCCGGTGATAACAGCTACACAGGCGGAACTACGGTAGAAGGCGGAACAATCCGCGCAGATTACGACTCTGCATTTGGTGATGGAAATGTTGTCAATAACAGTACCATTACCGAAAATACAACAGGTACACTTGCGGTTCACGGGAATTTTACACAAAATCAGGAGGGCGTGTTGGAAGTTACGGTTTCAAATGAGCAGGATTATATTGCAATTGACGGAACGGCAGATTTAGGCGGAAAGCTGGTTGTAAATTTCACGGACGGTTATCTTCCGGAAAATGGATTTGATTTACTCAAAAGTACATCGCTGACATCACAGTTTGATGAAATTGTGGTCAATGCACCGCAGGATTTTGATGGAAGCATTGTATACACAGACAATGGTGTGGAAGTACGTTACCAGACCGTAGAAGATCATAACGGTCAGAACAGCGGACAGCAGGAAAACAGCAATGCAGATTCGTCACAAAACACCGGAAATAGGCAGGAACAGTCTGCCGGGGACAATGCAGCCGGTACAGCACAGAACAGTGGTTTACAGACAGAAAATGCCAATACAGCAGTTAAAAAAGCAGATACACCGGTGAAGACTGCTGATACTGCAAATATCTGGACATGTCTGCTGCTGATGGCATCGTCTGCAGCAACGGCAGCAGGCATTGGTGCAAAGCGTCTGAACAAAAATAAGAACAAGCAGTAACAGGATAATAAAACAGTATACAGGCAGGGAATGTCACACGTATTTTTGCAGGCGGACATAGATCCTGCCTTTTCGTGTTTCATTTCCACAGCCCTTGTAGATGAACTTGCCTGTGCCGCGGATAACAAGAATATCGTCCGGTTTTAACGCATAACTGTTGTTTTCCATACATTTTCCGTTGACAAAGATTTTCTGGGTGCGGAAAAGCTCTACCGATTTACTGCGGGAAAGCTTGGTGATTGAAGCAGTGACGGCATCAATGCGGGCAGAAGCACAGATGAGTTCAAGGTCTTCTAAAACCGGTGCAAAGTCATCGGTATCCGGTGCGGCAGGTTCACATTTTACATTGGTGTGTTTGATTTTGATAAGGTTTTCCATAATAAATGTGCTGATGTGGGACAGGCAGAACAGATACCCTACATTGTCACGAATCAGAATGTCGCCGATGAGGCTGCGTTCAATGCCCAGATTTAAAATAGCCCCTAAAAAATCGCGGTGGGTAAGGTCATCGGCAAATTTGCGGAGCAGGGGCGAGATTTTGATACAGTCAATCGGATACGGTTCGTCAAATCCAAAGTCGTCCGGGCTTCCGAAACGTACAATCTGCCGCTCACAGGAAACACTGCCACCAAAGGCTTCCGAGTGGATAAAGGATAGTTCGGGCAGTGTCCGGTAATACGTGTCCAGCTCAGACATGCTTAAAAAATTAGTATAGGTATAGATATTCTGACGGTAAGCCTTATTGGCAGTATCAATGAGTCTGCGTTTTAAAAGAATTTCTTCGTCCATATTGTTTCCCCTGTTCGTATTTATTTTAGCTTTATTTCAGGATTTTTAAGGCATTTTATAAAATCAGACCCCGGCTGCCGCATAAGACTGAATGATTCAGATATGGCGGCGCCGGTGCGTGCCAAAAGTATAACATATTTGTAAAGAAATTTTTAAAAAGTTTCAAATTATTTCAAAATAAGGAAGATTTTCATGGTGAAATGTGGTAAAATATATGCAATACATATGCAAGATAGACATGCTGCACTGGATGATTGGCAGAAGTCACAAGATTTGCAGGAAAGAGGGCAACATGATTAAAGATTATGAAGACTTTAAAAAATTTATTTTGCAAAGCACAACGATTGATTTAAATGCCTATAAGGAACGTCAGATGAAGCGCCGTATTGATACGCTGATTAGTAGAAATAAGTATGACGGCTACGACAGTTACAGTCAGGCCATTAAAAAAGACAAAAAGCGATGGAAGAATTCATCAATTATATTACGATTAATGTATCTGAATTTTACCGCAATCCGGCGCTTTGGAAGACGCTGAAGATGTAATATTACCGGACTTAATCAGCAAGTTCGGGGAAAATTTAAAAATATGGAGTGCAGCATGCTCCACAGGGGATGAGCCGTATTCCCTTGCAATGGTCATGGCAAAGAAAGTGCCGATGAACAAGATCCATATTTACGCAACCGATATTGATGAGCAGGTACTTGCAAAGGCAAAGGACGGCGTATACGGTGCGAACAGCCTGAACGGACTGCCGGATGAATATAAAAAGAAATACTTTGAGAAAATGGGCGACCGTTATTACAAGATTTCGGATGACATCAAGCGGTGTGTAGAATTTAAAAAGGCGGATTTGTTAAAGGATAAGTATCCGACCGGCTGCCATCTGATTGTATGCAGAAATGTTATGATTTATTTTACAGAAGAAGCAAAACTGGATATTTACAAGAACTTCAATCGTGCATTAGTTAATGACGGCTGTCTGTTTGTAGGTAACACAGAACAGATTATCAATCACAAGGATTTGGGATACACCTTTGATAAACTGTTCTTCTACCGGAAGGTACAGGGCATCTAAACGTTAAATGTGTACAAGCTGTAGGTATTTGTTTTCTGATGAGTGCAAATACACAAAGTCAATATAAACAATAAATCAGCCGGGCGGGATTTTCGTCCGGCTGATTTCATAGATTTATTGTAACAAATGCCATAAATAGGCAGTCAGAAAGTGATAAAGTGCGACAGGGGTGTTTAGGGTGTGCGGCTCAACCCATGTATAGCAGGTGTTTTTAGTTGCGGCGGTGCGTCTGGATTTGTCCACGTAGGCGGCAACGCTTTTATGTATGGCGCAGTTCTGCTCCGGCAGATAGTAATAATTCTTATAATCTTTGTAAAATAACTTGACACGGTCATTGACAACCGGAACGCACAGGCGCAGTTTATCCGGGAAAATCTTGCAGTATCCGTCCGGCTGTTTACAGTCGAGTGCCTTTGGGAAAGGAAAAACCGGCGCGGTTTCTAAAATCAGTTCGGTAATTTCATTCCCTTCATAATCAGAGGCGTAGTTGAACTCCATTGAAATATTTTCAAAAACTTTTTTAAAACTATCTACAGAATCCTTTTTTAAGGCGGTATCGTAAAGCTGTCCGTAGGCGAGGACAGCACAGATTTCATGCAGTCCGGCAAGGTCGTCGCTGTTGTGTAAAAGTAACAGCCGTTCAGAATCGGTATCTTTAGAGAGTACGTAGGATTTGTACAGGGCAATCAGCTTTTTGCCGTCTAATTTATCCGTGCGTGGAAAATTCAAAAAACTTTCAATGGTTTTCTGCTTATAATTGGTCAGATGAAGCAGGCTGTCATAAGATTTTATCATTTTAAAAATGTCAATGCTGTCACAGTCTGTAAGCTTTGCAGCAAGCTGTGCATCACATTCTAAAAGAGCCGCGCGTTCCTGTAAGAACGGGATATCAAAGCGTGTGCCGTTAAAATGCACCAGACAGCTTGTGGCGGAAAGTGTTCCTAAAAATTGTTCCATCAGTTCTTTTTCATCGGACGGTGAATCTGCAAAATACTGTGTCAGAATCAGGGAATCATCCTGTAAAACCAGAGTGCCAATCAGCCAGCACATTGAATTGTCTGCGGACAGTCCGGTTGTTTCAATATCAAAAAATATAAAATCTCCTGCGGCGTGCGCGGTATGAAAACAGGCACATAAAAGCGCCGCAGTCTGTGACGGTGCGGCAGTAGCAGGGATTGTAGATGTAAGCACTTTCATTGTAAACCTCATTTCCGGAGTCTGCTGTATAAAACCGGTAAAAGGCAGGTTTTTTGCACAAACTCCTGTTTTTGTGAAAAACTGTTAAAAAAATGTCAGATACTGTTAAAAATATATCACAAAATGTTAAAAATGTATCAGCTTTTGTTTATTATATATTAATATATACACAAAAAAAAGTAGCTTTTTTGTCGATTTTGCGATAAAATACAATGTAAGATTAAATTTATAAGGAGATTTATGTCATGGGAAAGTGTACATTTAAAGGTGGAGTACACCCTTATGATGGTAAGGAATTTTCTAAGGATAAACCTGTAAAAGAATTATTCCCTGCACAGGGTGAGATGGTATTCCCACTTTCACAGCACATCGGTGCACCTGCAGTTCCTGTCGTAGCAAAAGGCGACTATGTACTTGCAGGACAGTTGATTGCAGAAGCGGGTGGATTTGTTTCGGCAAATATTCATTCGTCCGTTTCAGGTACTGTAAAAGCAATCGAACCAAGAACACTTGCAACAGGCGGCAAGTGCAATGCAATCATCATTGAAAATGATGGTGAGTACAAAGAAGTAGAATATACACCGGCAAAGCTTGAAGACCTTTCAAGAGATGAAATCCGCGAAAGAATCAAGGCGGCAGGTGTTGTAGGTATGGGCGGTGCAGGCTTCCCGACAAATGTCAAGCTGACACCGAAGAATCCTGAGAACATCGATTACATCATTGTAAACGGTGCAGAATGTGAACCGTATCTTACTTCCGATTACCGCAGACTGTTAGAAGAATCTGATAAGGTTGTTATGGGCTTAAAGGTTGCCTTAAAGCTGTTCGACCATGCAAAGGGTATTATCGGTATTGAAGATAATAAGCCGGAAGCTATCAGAATTATGAAGGAAAAGACTGCGAATGAGCCGGATATTGAAGTCAAGGAATTAAAGACAAAGTATCCGCAGGGTGGTGAGCGCTGTCTGATTTATGCAACAACAGGCAGAAGCATTAACTCCTCTATGTTACCGGCAGATGCGGGCTGTATCGTACATAATGTCGATACGATTTACTCTATCTATATGGCAGTTATCGAAGGAAAGCCGCTGACAAAGAGAATTGTAACCGTAACAGGTGACGGCGTAAAAGAACCGGGTAACTTCTATGTATGGCTCGGAACCAATTACAGACAGCTTTTAGAAGCGGCAGGCGGTCCGGTGGGCGAACCGGAGAAGTACATTTCAGGCGGTCCGATGATGGGCTTTGCGATGTACAGCTTAGACGTTCCGGTTGTAAAGGGCAGTTCTTCGCTTTTAGTATTCAAGGAAGATGTTGTTTCAAAGCTTGAAACATCAGCATGTATCCGTTGCGGACGCTGCGGTGACGGATGTCCAAGCCATCTGCTTCCTGCAAAGCTTGCAGGATTTGCAAGCAGAAATGACGAAGCAGGCTTCTTGAAGTTTGACGGTATGGAATGTGTGGAATGTGGCAGCTGTTCATATGTCTGTCCGGCCAAACGTCCATTAACACAGCAGATTAAGTCCATGAGAAGAACCATCATGGCAAACAGAAGAAAGAAGTAGAAAGGTGGACAAAACAGGTGAGCGATTTATTTAATGTATCGACAAATCCTCATGTACGAAGCAAGGATACGACACAGACAATCATGCGTGACGTTCTGATTGCACTGACACCTGCAAGTATATTTGGAATTTATAATTTTGGACTGGGCGCACTGCTTCGTATTGTCATCGGCATTGCAGTCTGTGTGGCAGCAGAAGGAGCATACCAGTATTTTATGCACAAAAAAGTAACTATCAGCGATTTAAGTGCTGCGGTTACAGGTCTTTTAATTGCGTTAAATGTACCACCGACATTAAACATCGGTTATGAAATTGTCGGATGTCTTTTCGCGATTATTATTGTAAAACAGTTATTTGGCGGTCTGGGTCAGAACTTCATGAACCCGGCGCTTGCAGCAAGATGTTTCCTTTTAATTGCTTATACAGGTCCTATGACAAAGTTCGTTTATGACGGTGTTGCAGGTGCTACACCACTGGCAGTCTTAAAGCCGGGCGGAGAAGCAGAAGGCGCAGTGAAGCTGCTTGATATGTTTATCGGAAGAACAGGCGGTGTAATCGGTGAAACATCCGTATTATTCCTGTTAATCGGTGCAATTTATCTGTTAGTGCGCAAGGTTATTTCTATCAGAATACCGGCAGCCTACATTTTAACCTTTGCCGTTTTAATTTTCCTGTTTGCTCCGGGACATCAGTTTGATGTGCTGTATACAGCAGAACAGATTTGCGGCGGTGGTTTAATCCTTGGTGCATTCTTTATGGCAACCGACTATGTAACATCACCGATTACACCAAACGGAAAGATTGTATTTGGTGTGATTTTAGGACTTTTAACATTCATCTTCAGAATGTTCGGCGGTTCAGCAGAAGGTGTTTCTTATGCAATTATCTTCTCGAACCTGTTAGTACCGTTAATTGAAAAGGTAACGGTTCCAAAGTCATTTGGTAAGAAAAAACCGGAAAAGGAGGCAGCCTGATTATGAATAAAATTGTAAAAGATGCGTTAATTCTGTTTGCAATTACGCTGGTAGCAGGAGTGCTTCTCGGTTTTGTCTATGACATTACCAAAGACCCGATTGCGGCACAGAATGAAAAGGCAAAGCAGGAAGCTTATAAAGAAGTTATGGCAGATGCCGACAGCTTTGAAGCATTAAGCGGCGATGCTTATTCAGAAGCCAATATTACAGCAACATTTGCAGCTGCCTTACAGGCAGATGCTGAAAATTACACAGCAGATGAAATCACAGAGGTTGTTGCAGGTGTCAAGGACGGTAAGGTTATCGGTCTTGTTGTAACAGTTGTAGCAGGTGACGGCTACGGCGGAGATATTAAGTTTTCTGTCGGCGTCGGTGCGGACGGTACATACCTCGGAACATCAATTCTGTCGATTTCAGAAACAGCCGGTCTTGGTATGCGTGTAAAGACAAGCCCGGATTTCCTCGCGCAGTTTAAGAGTGCCAATACAGACAAGTTCGTACTTGTAAAGGATGGTTCCGGTGCTGCCGCAGGAGATGAAAAGATTGATGCAATCAGTGGTTCTACTGTAACATCAAAGGCAGTTTTACGTGGTGTCAACTCCGCTTTAATTGCTTACAAAGAAATTTATGCAGCAAAAGCTGTAACAGTAGGAGGTGTTTCAGTTGAATAAATGCGTTGAAAGACTTTATAATGGTTTGATTAAAGAAAATCCGACATTTGTTTTAACACTGGGTATGTGTCCGACACTTGCCGTTACAACATCGGCAATTAACGGTATCGGTATGGGACTTTCCTCTACTGTCGTACTGGTAATGTCAAACCTTATGATTTCATTACTTAGAAAAGTAATTCCGGACGGTGTCAGAATGCCGGCATTTATCGTTATCGTTGCTTCATTTGTAACAATGGTACAGTTCTTAATGCAGGGCTATCTGCCATCCCTTTATGATTCACTGGGAATTTATATTCCTTTGATTGTTGTAAACTGTATTATTTTAGGACGTGCGGAAGCTTACGCTTCTAAAAATCCGGTTCTGCCGTCTGCATTTGACGGACTCGGAATGGGACTTGGTTTTACCTGTGCGATTACAATTCTTGGTGCTGTCAGAGAGCTGATTGGTGCCGGAACCATTTTAAGCACAGGCAGCTCAGCACTTGTTACAATTCCTGAAAGCGTGTATACACCGGCAAGTATCTTTATCCTTGCACCGGGTGCCTTCTTCGTACTGGCAATGTGTATTGCGATTATGAACAAGATTAAGGCAAAGCACGGCATGGAACCGGCACAGGTACCGGATTACTGCTCAAAAGACGGCAGCTGTGATTCCTGCGCCAACACAATGTGCGGCGGAAGGCATTTGCAGAAGAAAAGAAGCAGGCATAAGGGAGGAAAGAAAATATGAATTTATTAATTATTGCGATTGGTGCTGCACTGGTTAATAACGTTGTATTAAGCCAGTTCCTCGGTCTGTGTCCTTTCCTTGGTGTATCAAAAAAGATTAACACAGCCGCAGGTATGGGTGGTGCCGTTATCGGTGTTATCACAATTTCATCAGCAATCTGCAGCTTGATTTACGATTTTATCTTAGTACCGCTCGATTTAACATATCTGAATACAATCGTGTTCATTCTTGTTATCGCAGCACTTGTTCAGTTTGTAGAAATGTTCTTAAAGAAGACTTCTCCGGCGCTTTATGAAGCACTTGGTGTATACCTTCCTTTAATTACAACAAACTGTGCCGTACTGGGTATTGCTTTAACAAATGTACAGAACAGTTACAATTTCATTGAATCTGTTGTAGCTGGTTTCGGTACAGCAGTAGGTTTTACGATTGCAATTGTCATCATGGCAGGTATTCGTGAAAGAATTGAATTTAATGATGTTCCAGAGAGTTTTCAGGGTATGCCGATTGTATTATTAACAGCAGGCCTGATGTCTATTGCATTCTTTGGATTCGCAGGAATCTTATAGGAGGAAAAGAAAATGACAGGTATTATTATAGCGGCTGTAGTTGTCAGCCTTACAGGTCTGATACTGGGACTTTTCCTCGGTGTAATGGGTAAGAAGTTTGCAGTAGAAGTAGACCAGAAAGAAATTGATGTCAGAGCAGAACTTCCGGGTAATAACTGCGGCGGCTGCGGTTACGCAGGCTGTGATGCCCTTGCAAAGGCAATCGCAGCAGGAGAAGCACCGGTAGGTGCCTGTCCGGTCGGTGGTGAACCGGTTGCCGAAAAGATTGCGGCAATTATGGGTGCTGAGGTTGGTGAATCTACCAGAATGACAGCATTTGTAAAATGTGCGGGTGACTGCGAAAAGGCAAAGGAAAATTACAAGTATTCCGGCGTAGAAGAATGTACGGTAATGCCATTTGCGCCAAACGGCGGTTCAAAGGCATGTACATACGGCTGTATGGGATACGGTTCTTGTGTCAAGGCATGTCCGTTTGATGCAATCCACGTTGTAAACGGTATTGCGGTAGTCGATAAGGAAAAATGTAAGGCATGCGGTAAGTGTGTTGCAACATGTCCTAGACATTTAATTGAACTCATTCCGTACGAAAGCAAGTATACTGTAAAGTGTGCTTCCAAGGATAAGGGTAAAGATGTAATGCCAGTATGTTCAACAGGCTGTATCGGATGTATGCTTTGTACAAAGCAGTGTGAATTCGGTGCAATCACCGTTGAAAACAACATTGCACACATTGATTATGAAAAATGTACAGGCTGCGGCAAATGTGCCGAAAAATGCCCGAAGAAGATTATTCATCTTCATTAATCAGAAATACTATAAAAACCGGAGGACTACAGAAAGATTCTGTGGTTCTCCGGTTTTTTATAAATTTCGTCCTTGATATTGTATGGTAACGATATTGACGGTTTTATTGGAATCATCAATTTTAAATACGGCAACATAGTTATCAATTAATAATTGACGATATCCTTTGCCGGCGTATTTGCCGGTATTACGTTCTTGATGAGATTGAGGAAATGTGCTTAAATCTAAAATAGCAGATTTGATTCTGCGGCCTGCCTTTTAGCATATTCGGGAGATAATTTTTCTTTTGCAATGTAATCATAGATAGCGTTTAATTCACGAATCGCTCTATGATTGATTTTTACTTTATATTTATCCAAAATATTTCTTCTCCAATTCTGAAAAAACTTCTTCTGCATCTACAGGTTCAAAACCATTAGCAGTCTCAAGTTCTGATTCGTAAATTGCCTGATCAATACGGTTTACTCCGGCAAATTCATCATATAGTTCACTGCTCATAACCACTAAATCACTATATCCATTTTTGGTAATGAAAATAGGTTCTTGTTCTTTATGAGCTATTTCTGATATTTCACTGGTATTTCTCAAATCCCGGATTGGCATTATAATTGGCATAATATCAACTCCTTTCTTTTCGTTATTATAGCATAATTATGTCACATTGTCACATGGAAATATCTGCGATTTTAATAGCGGAAGATGATATTGGCAGGATTTTTATTTTACACGGACAAAATGCTGACGGGGTGCTGTGATAGAATACAAAAGAATTCAAGGAAAGACGATTCGGACGTCCGGAAAACAGCACGAAAAAAACAGCAGCAGGCATTAAAAAGCCTGCGGAATGGAGAGAAGTGTGAAAAATCCTTAAATCTAAGATTTTTCACACAGCAGATTTGTGCCGCAGGCATCACAAATCTGTCTTTATCGCAGAGCAAAATCTGATATTTGGCTCGCGATTCCTCCGGCATTAGAAAATGCCTGCGGAATGGAGAGGAATATGAAAATTTGTCCAAAGTGTAAGGGAAATGTAGCAGATGGTTTGAATGTGTGTACGCACTGCGGGGCGGTGATTACGCCGCAGGCGGCAAAGCCGAAAAAGAAAGACAGCACGGAAGTCAAAAGGGATAATCAGGCGATAGCCATTACCAGTGTGATTATCACGTTGGTGGGAATCTTTATTATGTTTGAGGTGAGTGCATTGGTCGGTATGATTATTTATCTGATTGCATTTGCACTGTCATTCAATGAACTGAGAAAAGACCCCGAATTCCGCCCGGAAACAATTGTGCCTTTTGCAAAGAAGTGCCTTTCTAAAGAAAATTTTAAAGGCATGGGGCTGATGTTTCTGGTGGTAGCAATTCTTCCGTTGATGGCGGTTATTGGAAGTTATCGCTGGATTGTTACGGATACATACAGGGAAGTTGAATCGATGTACAACGATTATTATTAAAGATGAAAGGGGAAAAGACCATGGGATTTTTCAGCGGAGTATTTGATTCGGATAAACTGGCAGATGCCATTAACACAACAAAAAATGCAACGAAAAATCTGACCGGTAAGGTGGCAGGTTCATTTGCAGAGTCCGCGGGTGAAATGAAAAAATTCAGCGAAGAAACAAAGAAAATGAAACAGCCGGTTGAGGGCGCAATCACGCGCTACGGTGTCGCTTATAAAGGCGGACTTGCCAAATATCCGAAACAGCAGTCCGGGGAAATCGGACTGAATGTTATGGAGGAGTGCTTTTATTTAAAACCGACAATCGGCACAAATGACTGGTTTGAAGAAATGGCGATTCCATATGCCAAAATCAGGTCACTTGAAATCGTAGAGCGTAAAATCAGCAATACAGAGTGGCTGCTCAGTTCCAGCGATTCGGATATGAAGGCAATGGAACAGAAAAACAACATCGAAATCGAATATGAAGATGTAGATGGCAATGAACAGTTTATCCGGCTGGAAATGCTGACGGGAATCAGTATTTACGGTCAGGCAAAAAAATGTGTGGAATTTATGGACGTTTTACGTCAGAACGGCATTTTAAAGAAATTTGCAGGAAAACGTAATGCGGCACAGAATATGCAGGAACAGCAGATGTCCGGCGTGCAGGCAGGAGAAACACCGACAGCCGGTGCGGCACAGGTGTCAAACGGTGATGTGATTCTTGAGCAGATTGAAAAACTTGCAGGCTTAAAGGAAAAAGGAATTTTAAGCGAAGAAGAATATCAGCAGAAGAAGTCGGAACTGCTGGCGAAGCTGTAGAAAATGCAGTCTGACAGAAAAAGAGGTAGTTTTTGTAATCATTTTGGATACAAAAACTACCTTTTTGGTTTACACGGACAAACAGCTGTCCGGTGCATATGGTATTGTAAGGTTAAGTATAAATCACAGACAAGAGATTAGATTTCTTTTGGCGGAATGTATTCGATGAGTTCGTTTAGGTCACATTCGAGTACATAACAAAGACGTTTCAGAATATCAATATCAAGCCGCTGAACTTTTTCATCCCGGTAATTGCGAAGCTGCGTGCGCTGCATCTCCGTCCGGAAGGAAAGCTGGTTCATGGAAACGCCGCGCTGTTCCATCAGTTCTGCCAGATGAATCTTAAAAGTACCATACTCGTCTGAACTGGCAGGAAGCTGTCGCAAAGGATTTTCTTTTTTCGGCATGCCAACACCTCCTGATTAAATTATATTACTCCAACTTATTATTATATTTTGATTGGGATATTATTGTCAGATTCTTGTATGTGTGGTATATTTTAATAAGGGTGTATATATGCTCTATGCTGTGGTTTATACGATTAAAAAATTTATAGGGGAATATCAATCGTATGAAATGTGTTTGAATAGGAATTGCAAAAACCATTCGTACAGTAGTAAAATAAAAGCAACATATTGTTTGATAAAAGCAGCAAAGAGTTGTTAAAAGGAAATAATGAAAAGAGCTTTTTGACAGGAAAATATATGAAAAAGTACATATTTAAAAGCGTTGGCAATTTGTTGCGATAATAAAAGGGGGAATGAAATGAAGAAGCAAAAAGTGAACAGTAATGGCGATTCTGTAATAAGCAGGGTCGCCAATACGCATATCTGCCCACACTGCGGCGCAAAGTTAAGCCGGATTACGGGGAAGTGTACGATGTGCGGGTGGAAGAAGGTGGAGATACATAAGGAATAATAATACGTAAAAACAATACACGGACAGCGTGTGTCATTTTTATATGCTACGATGTACTTACAAAAAATAAAGGAAAGAGGTACATTACAATGAATAAAAGAAACCGGATTATGGAAATCTTTTATAGATTTATGAGTGGCGAACATATGGCTGTAAAAGACCTCGCGGCGGAGTATGAAGTGTCAGAAAAGAGTATCCAGCGTGATATCAGTGAAATAAAAAATTTTATGGCAGAATACGGATATTCTGTGGGCAGGGAAGAAGTAAAGTTTGATCGTTCTTCACAGAAAATGTATTTTGAAGCAGAAAAGTTTTTAACCAATGGGGAGATGCTGGCAATTACCAAAATACTGATTGCAACAAGAGCATTTCCACAGGATAAGATGAAACAACTGGTTGCTAAACTCGAAGAATTTGCTTCAACAAAAGATAAAAAGAGATTGCAGGAACTGGTAAAGAAAGAACTGTATCATTATAAACCAGTAGCAACGCTGTGCAATGATTTAATTGATAATCTGTATGCGCTGGCAGAGGTGATTGATGATAAGCAGGAAATCACAATTACATATTACAAGATGGACAAATCCAGAATTGACAGGAGAATTCGTCCGCTGGCGATTGTATTTAGCGAATATTATTTTTATCTGATTGCAATGCATGAAGCAAATGGAGTGTGGAAAGAACGGTATTACCGTGTAGACCGCATTACAGACATGATAAAACACCGGACACATTTTGAAGTGGAATATGACAAACGCTTTGATGAAGGCAAATTAAAAAATGAAATCCAGTACATGTGGCCGGGCAAGGAACAGCAGATTGAGTTTGAATTTACAGGGCCTTCTGTACAGGCTATTTTAGACCGTATTCCAAAATCGAAAGTCATCAAAAGGGAAAAAGATAAGGTGACGATTCAGGCAACGGTGGTGTACGGAACAGGAATTAAAATGACACTGTTAAGTCAGGGCAGCTGGGTGAAAGTGTTGTCACCGCAGTCATTTGTGGATGAGATGAAGCAGGAGGTAGAAAAGATGATGGAGGGGTATCGCTAAAGAAAAAATACATTATAGAATACAGGAGGAATTTAATGCAGGAAAAATTATTACAGATTTCCCAATATGTAATAAAACATCCAATTATGACAGAAAGTGAGAAGTACAAGAAGAACTATATAAATCTATTGGATTATTTCGTAAGGAAATATTCTCCAAGTGATAAATACTCTCGCAGTGTGTTGGAATTATATAAAAAAAGGCTGCTCGAACAACCAAAATTATATGATTACAAAGATGGGAAGCCGGAAAAAACAGCAAAAGGAACAAAGAAGAAAAAATGTAAATTCTTTACATACAGATATTGTTTACTGGTAGATACGCTGTTTATATGTGCTTTTTTTGATGAGAAGAAATCAGAGCAGATATATTTGGAAATATTAAAAATGTATGACAAAAGGTATTGGAAAAATTTAGAGATGCTGTATAAAACAGTAACCGGTAAAAGCAATAATGCAGTAAAAATCAGTCAGATAGATTATATGACAGAGTGTATTAAGGTGAACCGAAAATTTGTTGATAGAAGGATAAAAAATATTTTGGTAACAGCAAATATGAGTGCCGGAAAATCAACATTACTAAATTCAATTATTGGAAAGAAGGTGAATAAAACCCAGAATGATGCATGTACTGCAAAAACACACTATTTATTAAATAAGGCATTTGAAGATACATTGACATATGAATATGACTATGAATTGGAGTTAGATGCAACACTTCAGATACTTATGGATGACAATGGGGGCAATACAAGCAATGAAATCAGAGTGGGTACAAGGTTCAGGAGTATTGAAAATGTGGATATCCCAATCTGCTTTATAGATACACCGGGGGTTAATTCGTCACAGGATAGAGTACATAGGGATATTAGTGAAAAAGACATAGTAGAAAATCAATATGATTTATTGATGTATGTATTAAATGGTGAGAACATCGGAACAAATGACGATAGAAGGCACTTAGAATTTGTTGCAAAGAATTATCATGGAAAAATTATTTTTGTAATAAATAAGCTGGACAGGTATCGAAAAGATGATTCTGTTCCACAAACAATAAAAGCGGTTTATAAGGATTTAAAGGGCATAGGTTTTAAGAATCCTGTAATATGTCCGGTATCTGCGTATGCGGCATATCTTGCAAAGATGAATATGTTTCAGGAAGAACTGAATGATGATGAACAGGATGAATTAGAACGATTGTATAGAAAACTTAGTAAGGATGAATATAAGTTTGATACATATTATCCTGAAAAATATCATATAAAAGATGTTTCTGATAATAAAAATCATCAATTATTGTTACATTCGGGGATTTTGTCGCTTGAAAAAATGCTTTACGAAGAGAGGTAAAACAAATGAAAGAAATTTTTATTAAGTATAATCCGTACAGCTTGTTACGGAAATCACTATTGATGGACAGAAATTAAAAAAGAACAGCAAATTAAATTTTGAAGATAGACGTCTTCAGGAATGGGTCGAAAGTCTGCCTGATTTATTATTTGAAGAATGTAATACAAAAGATTTTAAGATTACATTCCATGGAACAACACCGGATTATGAAGATATGGAAGCAATGGCTAAAGAGGCAGAAGCAAAAGGAATCCATATTGAATTGGAACATATTCCGGCAAAGGAAATAGGAGATAAAGAAGTAGCAATTCAGGAAGTATTTGATGAGATTCAAAACGGACCTTTTAATGAACTTCGACAGCCGGATGTTATAAAGGCTTTTGATTTGGCAAAAAGCAAAGATTTTGAGGTAAATGTGGTTGCAACAATGAGTGCGGGAAAATCAACACTGATTAATTCACTATTGAGACAGAAACTTATGCCGGCAAAGCAGGAGGCTTGTACGGCAACAATAACAAAGATTAAAGATAATGATGCAGACTGTTTTATGGCAAAGGTATATGATAAAGATGGAACATTGATTCAGACGCATGCAGAGCTTACATACGAGACAATGGAACAGTTGAACGCTAATCCAAGTGTATCCAGAATTCAGGTGGAAGGGAATATACCATTTGTTACCGCTGATGATGTATCACTGGTGTTAGTTGACACTCCGGGTCCGAATAATTCAAGGGATCCTGAACATAAGGCGGCAACTTACAGAATGTTATCAGAATCTTCAAAGCCTCTTGTGCTTTATATTATGAATGCAACACAGTTAGCGGTGAATGATGATTATAATTTACTCAGTCATGTAGCAGAAAGCATGAAAGTCGGTGGAAAACAGTCAAGAGACAGATTTATTTTCGTTGTTAATAAGCTGGACGATTTTAAAAAAGGCGAGGACAGTGTTGAAGCGGCAATTACAAAAGTCAGGGATTATTTGAAGGACAACGGAATTGAAAATCCGAATATTTATCCGGCATCTGCTTTGACAGCACTTAATATTCGCACAATACTGGCAAACAGTGATGATGACAATGATGATGATGTGTATGAAGCAAAAGGTAAAGTACGTAAATTTAACCGGAATGAAGAAATGCACTTTGAAAAATATGCCCCATTAACACCGTCAATGCGGGGGGAAGTGGAGGATATGCTTGCAAAAGCGGTTGCCGAAGGAGATGATAATCAGCAGGCACTTATTCATGCAGGAATAGTTCCTATTGAAGCGGCAATTAGAATGTATGTACAAAAATATGCAAAAACAGCTAAGATAAAAAATATTGTAGATACATTTATCAAAAAACTCGAAAGTACACAGTCATTTGAAAAAACAAAACAGGAAATTGCCACAAACCGAGATGAACAGAAAGAAATACTGGCTCAGATTGATGTGATTAAGAAAAAACTGGCAAGCGGAGAAGATGCGAAAAAGTTCAAGACCCAGATTGAGCAGATTAATTATGATAAAGAAATAAGTAAGCTTGCTCAAAGTGTAATTGTTGCTGCACAGAAAAAAATCACCAAACAGTTGTCATCAACAGATGCAAAGTTGTCAAAACGGGATGCGGAGAGTATTTGTCAGGTATTTGCAAAATTTGCAGAGGGATTGCAGGCTGAGGTACAGGTTAAGCTGGAAAATTTAATATCCAATCATGTTAAAAAAAATGCAGAGGACCTTCTTGAACAGTACAAGAAAAAGATTGCTGAATTAGCGCAGGATGTGAAAGTCGGTAGTGTTGAGCTGAATCCGTTTGAATTAATGCAGGGAGATATTATATCAGACACAAGTGCATTGATTTCTAAAATGACAAAATCGGAAAAGGTGAAAGTAGGAGAGGAGTGGATTGCTAATACAGATAAGAAATGGTATAAGCCATGGACATGGTTCCAGGAAAAAGGACATTATAAAGAGATTTATGAGGATAAGGAATATGTAGACGGAACCGAACTGGCTCAGAAGTTTTTTGCTCCGATTCAGGAATTACTGTATGAAAACAGTGAAAGTGCCGTTGAGTATGCAAAGAAACAGACAGCGTTAATAAAGAAAGAATTTGCAAAGAAATTCGATGAACTTGATGCTGTATTACAGTCAAAGTTAAAAGAACTGGAAATATGTGCTAAAGATAATGAAAATATTGAAGCAAGAATTAAGGAAACACAGGAAAGACTTGACTGGCTGGAAAAAATTCAGAACAAGGTAAATGGAATACTTGAAATTTAAGGAGATGTTTTAATGGCTGTAACGCAGGAATTTAAGCAGGCTGTATTGCAAAATAACAATCTTAAAACGAAAATCATGTTAAAAGACAGTTTGCTTGTAGATACATCTTTTAATCAGTTTGATGAAATGCTTAGATATGCTGAATCAAAATTAATGGAATTTTGGGTCAAAGATGAGGAAGACGATGAAATATTGTCAGATGACCCGCAGGAGTTTGATGTAATTCTTGCAGGGTTAGTTAATAATTTCAGCCATAAGAGGGTGAATCACCTGAAGAAAATGATTAGTACGATGTATCCTCGGAAAGTGGAAAAAAAGTTACCTCTGGTTAAAAAAAAGCGGTTTGTTATTAGGCAGACAGATGGAGTACAACAAGAATGCAAGAGAATAACTAATAGCAGTACAGATATTTTAAATGTTGTATCACTAATTGATGAAAAAAAATATATGGATGATAAAGACATTGCTAAAATTATAAAGGCTGCAAAGAGTATTATAAAACATTGTGACAAAATAACGGGAAGTAGGTGCAAAAATGGCAATAACAAGTGAATTTATGGAAGCTGTTAATAATGGGAATAGAACACGCGTGAGGATTATGTTAAAGGACATCATGCTGGTTGACCCGACTATGGAGAAATTTGATGAGATGTTAAAGTACGCGTCATCAAAAATGAATGATTTATATGATGAGCATGACGATGAAACGTTAAAATATGACCGCACAGAGTGGAATGAGGCATATTTAAACAATCAGATGGTAGTGGTTGTTGGCAATTTTTCTAAAGAGCGGGTTGAATTGCTGCGGAATATGGTCAGATTTTTATACAGAGATAAGGCAGAGAAGATTAAAACACAGGCAGATTCAGAGCAGAGTTATCAGATTACAAGAAAACAGGTTGGAACCGGTGTGACAGCAGTTGGAGCAGTTGCGGCAGTTGCGGGAATCTGCGTTCAGTCAGGTGCACTGATAGCAGGTGGTGTGGTAGTTGCAGCAGTTGGTGTAGGCATGATTGTTACGGATAAGGGGTGATTAGATGAATAATAATGCCGATTTATCAGATGTAAAAACGGCAATAACGAATGGACAGCAAAGAGCAGCGAATGTAAAGTATCGTAATATAGTAAATGGGTATCAGGCTGCGTTACAGGTTGTTGATGATGTTGTTCTTAAAAATTATATAGGAAATCTGACAAAAATGCCGGTTGTGCCATTGTCAAAAGATATTCTTGAAAATAATATTAAGAACAATGTGCTTTTTTTCAAGATTACCGAAATGGTTTATGAGAAAGAAGAGTTTGCTACATATAAATTTGCCAGTGTATTTAATTCACTGGCAACAACGGAAAGTGCGGTTTTTGTTATTATTGACAGTGACGGCATAAAAACGGATTTTTATATGGGAGTCCGCTCTCTGGATTCGGAAAGAACGACAAGTTCATTGCGTGATACAGTTGAAAATGCGATGAAGGGACAGTTTCCGGGCATTAAAACTACGGATTATACAATAGAAGAAATGGAGAGTATTTTAGAAAAGATACAGGCAAATAGCATATCTTCCGTTTCATGTGTGGCAAATAGTAAGGCACATACGATTGAATCCAATAAAAATTTTGTTCAAGGTCTGGAAAAACTGGTGCTTTCAATGCAGGGCGAAAAGTATACAGGAATAATCATTGCAAATGGTACTACATCGGATCAATTAAGAGAACTGCGTAAAGGATATGAAAGTGTATATACCCAGATGTCGCCGTTTGCAACAACCCAGGTAAATTATATGGGGAATAAAACCGTTAATTATACTTTTACTGAAACGGAAGGGAAAAGTCGTTCAACTTCACATACAACCAATTCTTCTGAATCTGAAACGGAAACAACCAGCAGTGGAAGCAGTATTACGAATGGAGAATCAAAAGAAAGTGTTGCAGGGAAAACGCTCAAGGGAATTTCTTCTGCGGCTTCTATTATCGGGGCGGCATTGGGACCGCTTACAGGTGGTATGAGTCTTGCGGTTGGCGGAGTTGTAGCAGGCGGTGTAGGACTGCTTGGAAATGCTGTGCAAAAAACAGTATCCAATTCAACAACGGTTAATGAATCAATTTCTCATAGTATTGCAAAAGTATCCGGAGTTAGTGACGGTATTACAGAGGGTGTTAATTACGGAACATCTAAATCGGAAGGCTACACAAACGGTATGTCGGAAGGAATGACATTAACGCTTCATGATAAGTCGGTTGAAACAATGTTAGAAAGAATTGATAAACAGTTAAAGCGAATTGATGAATTTGAAAGTTTAGGCATGTATGAGTGTGCAGCATATTTTCTTTCAGAAAATCAGTACGCGGCAGAAGTCGCCGCTTCAACTTACAAAGCGTTAATGAGAGGCGAGAATTCGGGCGTTGAAATATCGGCAGTCAATTCATGGGGAAAGTCGGAAAAAGAAATAACCAAGCAAATAGGTCAGTATGTTACGAATTTTATTCATCCTGTTTTTAGATATGAAGGAACAGCCGGTAATATAGAAGTAACGCCATGTTCTTTGGTAAGCGGCAGTGAACTGGCAATTCACATGGGGCTGCCAAGACGTTCAGTGTGTGGTCTGCCGGTTATTGAACATGCGGATTTCGGAAAAGAAGTTGTAACTTACGGACGAGCTTCAAAAGGCGCCAGCATAAATCTGGGTAAAGTCTTTAATATGGGGAGTACAAGTGAGAATGCGGTAAGGCTGGATATTAATACGTTATCAATGCACACATTTATTACGGGGTCTACCGGTTCAGGTAAAAGTAATACCGTTTATGAACTTGCAAGACAGCTTGATGCAAATGGCAAAAATTATTTAATAATAGAACCGGCAAAAGGAGAGTATAAAAATGTTTTCGGATTACTGCCAGATGTAAAAGTATACGGAACAAATCCATATTATGAACCACTTCTGAAAATTAATCCGTTTAAGTTCCCGAAAGGAATTCATATTTTGGAACACATTGACAGGCTGGTGGAAATATTTAATGTATGCTGGCCTATGTATGCAGCAATGCCGGCAGTGTTAAAGGACGCACTGCTTCAGGCATACAGGGTATGTGGCTGGAATTTGGTTAATTCTGAAAATATGTATTCGGATGATTTATATCCGACATTTCAGGATTTATTGGCAGAATTGGTAGATGTAATAAAAAATTCGGCATATTCGGAAGAAGTTAAGAGCAATTATATGGGATCGCTTGTAACAAGAGTAAAATCTCTTACAAATGGTCTTAATGGACAGATTTTTGCGGCGAAAGAAATTGATAATAAAATATTGTTTGATAAAAAAACGATTATTGATTTGAGTAGAATCGGTTCAATGGAAACAAAATCATTAATTATGGGTATACTGATTATGAGATTAAGCGAATACAGAATGACCAGTAATTATGAAATGAATCAGCCGCTTAAACATGTGACAATTTTGGAAGAAGCACATAATATTTTAAAGAAAGTATCTACGGAACAGAATTCAGAAGGGGCAAATGTAGCAGGAAAATCGGTTGAGATGATTTCAAATGCGATTGCTGAAATGAGAACATATGGCGAAGGATTTATTATTGTAGACCAGTCACCGAGTGCAGTTGATATTTCTGCAATCCGAAATACAAATACAAAGATTATTATGCGGCTTCCGGACGAACAGGACAGGCGCATGGCAGGAAAATCAGCAGGACTTAAAGATGAGCAGCTTGACGAAATCGCAAAACTTCCGAAAGGTGTAGCGGTAGTATATCAAAATGACTGGGTTGAACCGGTGCTTTGCAGTATTCAGAAGTTCAGAGGTGAAGAAGGCAGATACCAGTATGTTTTTGAAGGAACAGAAGAAAATGCCACGGCATTATTTAAAACAAAAATATTGGAGCTGCTTTTAAAATACCGCGTGAATGACCCGGTAGACAACGACATTGATGAAGTAATTGAACTTTTAAATGATGCGGACATTGCGGTGAAAAATAAACTGGTATTGCGTAAATTATTAAATACATGCAAAAAAACAGAGGATTTGCCAATGTGGAAAGATGATAATTTTGAAGAACTTTCCGGTGTGGTAACAGAAATTCTCGATGGTGCATTAAAAACAAAGTCAGCTATTGAATGTTCGCAGGATTATGATGAATTAACCAATCATCTGATGAAGTATATTGCAGAAGAAACCGAGGACTTACCAAGGTCATTTGCTTTAGCAGCTTCACAGTGTTTGATGAAAAATGAATCTGTGGATAATAAAGAAAGCAGAGACATTTATGCAGCATGGATTACGCATCTTAGAAACAAAAGTGTACTTTAATCAGAGATACTCAAGTAAAGGAGGAATTCAATGTTTTCTTTTGGTGATTTTAGTGGAATAGAAAAACTTGGCATTGACAGATCAGAACTTTCAAAGCTGGCGCAGTCAATGGACAAATTAACAGATGAAAAGGATATTGATAAACCGATAGCAAAGGAACTGGATGAAGTGAAGGGCTGCCCGATTGAAGGAAATGGCGGGCATTGGGAAGGAGAAAGAGGAAATTCAAAATGGTTTCCGAATAGGGATGAGATACCTAAAAATCCTTTGACAAATCCGGATGGATTGACATGGGGACAAATACTGGACAAATACGGTATTGATGGAATAGAATTTAAAAATGGGGAGCCGGATTTTTCACC
>ERZ859817.537-NODE-537-length-23731-cov-3.599679_pt1 | contig 23731 bp, 24 predicted proteins | sample MGYA00509986_ERZ859817 | MGnify/ENA primary metagenome ERZ859817 (study PRJEB30046, sample SAMN00715155) | human gut metagenome | study: EMG produced TPA metagenomics assembly of the A metagenome-wide association study of gut microbiota in type 2...
GGCGTAGCAGTCTCAATGCCATCATTGCTTATCGTGGGAAAGGGGATTTTACATTTAATGAGGTAACCCCAGAGTGGTTAAAAGGCTTCGAGATTCACCTTCGTTGCCGTGGTTGTAGCTGGAACACAGTTTCCACTTATTTGAGAACGTTTCGTGCCGTTTATAATCGAGCAGTCGACAGTCGTATGGCACCGTATGTACCGCATCTATTCCGTGCGGTTTATACAGGTACACGTGCTGATCGCAAACGCTCACTGGAAATGGAAGACATGAAAAAAGTGTTTACTAAAATGCAAGCGCCTGCTGTAACTCCTGACATGCAACGGGCTAGAGAACTGTTTGTCCTAATGTTCTTATTACGGGGATTACCGTTTGTCGATTTGGCTTATCTACGTAAAAGTGACTTGCATGATAATGTAATCACCTATCGCAGGCGTAAGACTGGACGCCCTTTAGCAGTAACTTTAACACCGGAAGCGATGGGGATATTAAAAAGGTATATGAGCCGTGACAGTTCATCTCCCTATCTATTCCCAATACTAAGCAGCCGTGAAGGAACAAAGGAAGCCTATCGGGAATACCAACTGGCTCTCCGTAATTTTAACAGGCAACTGATGCTACTTGGGAAAATACTAGGGTTAAGCGACAGATTAAGTTCATATACCGCTCGCCATACTTGGGCAACAACAGCATATTACTGTGAGATCCATCCCGGTATCATTTCTGAGGCTATGGGACACTCGTCAATTACAGTGACCGAGACATATCTCAAACCCTTTCAAAATAAGAAAATTGATGAAGCTAACAAACGTGTAGTGAATTTTGTAAGACATTCTATATCAGCAGTAATCTGCTGAATATAAACCCGTTACTTCGTAGGTAACGGAACTGTATATCGCTGCAAAGATGAATATATTTTGGAGAATATGCAAACAAAAAAGACATTTTTTTGATAAACTACTTAAAAAAAGAGAAATAACACGATAAAATTGCGGATTTCTTTTTATTAGACCTTTTTAACCTGCTAATTCCATTCAAAGATTTCCCTCCCCTCTGCTGCCTTTCGGAAGCAGGGGTAAATAAGTTTCATTGTCAATACATGTGTTTTTTTGTACAGAAGGCTCTCCTGAAGCCCGGACAAAGGTTTACCCGTTACCTACGAAGTAACGGAACATTATTATTGAAACTTAGTGTTTAATAATATATTATTAATGTAATTTTTAAGTAGTTATGAAAAAAAAGTTTGTTAGAGTGATGTTCCTTGGAGCGTTGACACTTGCGACAACAATGTCTTTCGTTGGTTGTAAAGACTACGATGATGACATTAACGCTATCAATGAACGTCTTGATGCTAATGATGCTACACTTACTGCTATTCAAGAAAAATTAAAGAGCGGAGAGTGGGTGCAGAAAGTAGAACCTATTACTAACGGTATCCGTGTTACACTAGGTAGCGGTACAACTTACGACATCACTAACGGTGAAAATGGTCAAAACGGCAAAAATGGTACTGTCTATGAAATTGGGGAAGACGGCTACTGGTATCTGATTAAAGAAGATGGCCAAAAAGAAAGAACTGATAAGTATGCTTTAGCCCACGACCCCAAAATAGTGGATGGTTACTGGATGTTTTGGGATGCTGCCAAAGGGGAATATGTAAAATCCATAGCCGCCCAGGGAAGTACTGGTGATGATGGAAAAGACGGACATTCACCTTATATTAATACGAGCAATAATAACTGGATGGTATGGGATGTTACCTTAAAGGATGGTGAAGGTGACTTTAAAGATTCAGGCATCTGTGCTAAAGGTGACAATGGAACAGATATATGGTATGAACCAAATAGTGACACAAAAACCTGGTGGAAACATGAAGGTGCTAACGCTACAGATACTGGGATCTCTTATTTAGCAGAGGGAACTATTACCGCCATCAAAAATGAAGATGGTAAAATCATGCTATATGGCATACCTGGATATGAAGACGGATATACGTTGGTTAACAGCAGAACCCTGAACAGCGTGACTCTAATTCCAAGATTATTCATTGATGGAATTCCTGCCATAGACTTCCGTACATTGAAATATACTCCCAAAATGTTAAATGCTAGTAAGGAGTTGGTGGACAAAACAGGTGCGTCAGCGATGACTGTAGATAATGGTGCTACTACAGTTTATTATCAGCTAAGCCCGGCCCACCTTACTAAAGATGATATTGCTATGCCTCATTTCATATCAAATAAAAATGTTGAGACTAGAGCAGATATGGGCGATGTAGATGATTTAATCACAGCTAAAAGTTACGATGTAGAAGCAAAAGGACGTTTGAAGGTAACTGTTAACAAAGTAGCTGGAGGATCATTAGAACTCACCAACGGAAAAATAAACATGGTAGCTGCACAAGTAGCTTCTTCACAGGCTGTACTAGATGCTACCGGCAAGGAAGAAAATATAATCACTTCTGAATACACTCGTCTGGCTGAAACTTCATTCACTCCATCCATTGCTGCTCTGACAAAACAAACTAATGGATGGGATGATTGGAAGACTGCAAAATATGGCTGCACAAAGGACAACCATCAACATTATGCTGATTATGCTACTGCTTATGCATATCAAATCGGACAAGGTATAGCATCCGAACTTAACTATTTATCCGAAGAACCGCTTGACCTGCGTTTACTAGTGACAGGTTGCTATATGTCTGGTACAGGTGATGACGAAAAAGCTGAAGAAATTACTACAGAAGAATTAAAAGCATATGGTTTGGCATTCCGTTTTGAAGTTCCTCAAGATCCATATACTTTAGGTACAGTCGGAACAGATCAACAAAAATTCGCTAAATTATTGGAGGATGGTTATCGGTTAACTTCACAACTTCCAGCAGGTAATACAGACAAGAAGGCTGCTTGTGACAAAGAACCTATTATCTGTGTTATGTTAAGGGATACAGTAAACGATAATTTGGTAGACCAAAAATATTTCAAAGTAAAATTCGCAGAAAAAGCAGCGGTTGTAAATCCTATCGACTGTGGAGAAATTCAAACTTTCACAGAAGCCTTAAGTTGTGGCGAATATACAATGTCTGTTAAGTGGGAAACTATTACAAACGAAGTTTACGGACATGATGACATTAATATGTCTAAGGAAGAATTTACTTCTATATACACTCAACTTGAAAAGGTAACAGGTACAGGTACTGCTGAATTGGTTGCTGCAACTGACCCGGAACAAGGAACAACTGTTTTAAAATGGACTATTCAGAATAACGATGTAACAATCGCGCCAGAATTGTCTAAAGAGTTCACAATCAACTTGAAGTACGTTGATCCAACAGGCAAGAATGGTGATGTGCTATTCTCTTTGAAAACTACTATTTCTATTGACAATAAACCAGCCTTAATAGGTATTGTCAAGAACTACTGGCTGGACAACACTGCCGAAACCCCGGTATATTATCCAGTTTATCCGGTTCATTATGATGTAGATGGTGCTGATGATCAAGTATGTGAGTATGCTAACCCATTGATTAATGCATTTAACAAGGATGATCAAGGCAGATTTGTTAAGAACATCGGTTTGGATTGCGCTGGATGGGATATCCAGTTCGCATTGAATGACCAACCTAATGGTTATACTCCAGATTATACAGGCAATGTACCAGCTTTATCCAATGGTTGGAAATTAACCAAAGGTGGCAATAATCTGGTATGGTTAAGTTGGGAAGGAAACCAGTGGAAGGCTAGCGAACCTGTTATTCACCTGAAACGTGCGGGTCAAGACTTGTTAACAGACCTTGAAACAGTACAAGCCAAAGAAACTGCTAAATATAAAAATGTAAAAGCTACTGTATGGGGCAAAGCTAATGACAATAACTATTACAATGTAAAAGAATTCAATTTTGTATTTGTCAATCCATTGGCTATTAAAGCTGAAATTAAAGGAGCGTTTGAGGATGGTATCTATTCCGGTTCTAGGGTAGCTATTGCAGATGCATTTACAATGGTTGATTTCCGTGGTTATACCGTAGCAGAAAATGCTATTGAAGGAGCTACAGCAGAGAAAGAAAAATATGCTGATAAACTTTACAAATACTATGGTGTAGAAAAGCCTGAATGGGATCTAAACATGGGTAATGTAAAAGTTAGCATGAAGAAAGACGCTCAGGGTAATACTATTGTGGATAATCAATTAACACCAGATAATCCTGCATGTTTGACATTAGAAGAGGTGTGTGGAGCTGACGCTTCCCTGACATTTGATTCAAACACTAATGAATTGGTATTCAAGAATGCTAAGGGCTCTGACACTCAAGAAGAATATACGATGTTTGTAAAGGCATCTATCAAGCATTTCTGGGGTGTTGCAGAAAGAATAGCTGCCATCAAGGTATATCCTAATGGTCAAAAACCGGCGGATAAATAATCCCCTATTAAAAATTAGAAAAAAAGGGAAGGGTATCTTTTTTAGAAAGGATACCCTTTCACTGATAATGCAATATCGTATAAAAAAAGATAAGCATGAATACAAAGAAACTGTGGATGGCTGTATTTGTAGTATTAGTTAACAGTACGGTAATCTTTGCACAAGAAAAACAAATCAAAGAAGAAGGTAAAATTACATTTAAGCCTCATTGGTTCATTCAAGCGCAGATAGGAGCGGCCCATACCGTTGGTGAAGCCCAATTCACTGACCTTATTTCTCCGGCTGCCGCCCTTAATGTTGGTTATAAGTTTGCTCCTGCATTCGGTGCACGTGTTGGTGTAAGTGGCTGGCAGGCAAAAGGTGGATGGGTTAATCCGCAGCAGAACTATAAGTATAAATATCTGCAAGGCAATGTGGATATTATGACTGATCTCAGTACCTTGTTCTGTGGTTTCAATCCGAGGCGGGTGTTCAATGGTTACATATTTGCCGGTGCGGGACTGAATCGTGGTTTTGATAACGATGAAGCCAATGCGCTTGATACAAGAACTTATGAGTTGGAGTATCTTTGGCAAGAAGGTAAGATTCTTCCGACGGGTCGCTTCGGGCTTGGTTGTGATCTTCGTCTGAATGATCGTTTGTCCATTAATATCGAAGGAAATGCGAACGTATTGTCTGATGAGTTCAACTCCAAGAAAGCTGGTAACTGTGACTGGCAACTGAATGCCCTTGTAGGTGTAAGCATTAAACTGGGTAAAAGCTATACAAAAACTGCTCCTGTTTATTATGAGCCAGAGCCTGTGGTAGTGGAACAGCCTAAACCTGCTCCTGTAGTAGAACAACCACAGCCTAAAAAAGAAGTGGTAGTAGAACCTATGAAACAGAATATCTTCTTTGCCATCAACTCTGCCAAGATCCTGGATGACCAACAGGTCAAGATTGTTTCTTTGGTAGAATACATGAAGAAACATCTTGCTGTCAAAGTTAATGTGACCGGATACGCGGACGTTAATACTGGTAATGCGAAAATCAATAGCAAATTATCAGAGAAACGTGCAAATAATGTCGCTGAAGCCCTGAAAGCAAAAGGTATCGCAGCGAACAGGATTACAATAGATTATAAAGGTGATACTGTTCAGCCATACAATACACCTGAAGAAAACCGGGTAAGTATCTGTATAGCTGAATAAAAACGGATGAATGTCCAGAAATTTAAATATTCCCTTATTTCTCACAGGAGAGTTTTTCCCCACCTTTGATACTTTATATAAAGTGCTCTCTCTGTGAGATACCCCAAGAAGTCCGTACTTGTGAAAGCCCGTACTTCTGCAATAACCCTTTCTTCACTTAAATGTGAAGAGTACACATGGGAAACAGAGGAAAAGGTGATGCTTGTGAAAGTGCACTTTTTTACAGAGCTGTTTCTTATCAGAGGATACCTCCCACTATTTCCCACGGGTATCCTCTATTATACCAAAGCGGGACTGTCTCAGAAACTGGGTACAGTCCCGCTTTTATTATGATATACCACATTGAGTATCAAAATCATAGCCAGTGATAAAATAAAGGAAAACGACGAATTAATTTTACAGTAATAGATTTTTTTTTTTACTTAACCAGTTTTTTCTTACCAGCGACATATATATTTCATGACTGTTTTTCCTCCCCCTCCCATCACCCGAAATCCTTATAGATGAGAATAAATTGAAGCACAGAGATTGCACCGGAATTAAATGGTGCGTATAGCTTCAAATAACATAAAACAATTTCCGGGTTGCCCCCAATACTTAGAGATCATTGGGAGATTCAATTCGAAGGATAGCAGCCGTACCAGTAATTATCACAGCTACAGTCTGGGTAATGAAAGTATGACAGTCTATCAAAGAGCCAAGTCAGGACGAAGAGTCTTGATAACGGCTCTTTATTTTTTTTCTTCTCCTTCCCTCTTCACCTTAAACCCTTATATATGACAAGAATAAGAAATAAGAATAAAAGACAAGAGAACAAGAACATATTATTAACCAACAAAAAAACAAGAGAAAATGAAACATTTAATGAAAGGAATCAGAATCGCAGCATACATTGCTGAGATCATTGTGGCAGGTTCAACTATTGTGGAACTTGTAGAGAAGTATAGTGGCAGGAGTAAACGTAAATCCGCCGCAAGTAAAGTTGATACAGGCAATGTAGCAACTGAAAACCCATAGAACGTCTAGTGAATGGATTATGATAAGGCACAGGACGTAATTATAACCATCCTTGAGGTAACCACATCCATACTCAAGGGAATAAAGAAGCTAAGAGGAATATTTGTAAAAGCAAAGAAATGAACCTCTTGGCTTTTTCTTTTATCGGATTTTATTAACCAATTAAAAATTATAGAAATATGGAAACTACAAGAGAACTGTCTGTCGTTCCACCACAAGGAATGATGACAAGAATGGGTATGATCAACCCAACCTTTATCGAAGATGCAGTAATCGTATCAGAAAAGGAACAGGAGAAGGAACATCCCAATTTTATTGAATCAAACACTTCAGGCATTACACTTGAAGAACTGGAAACGAACTGTATTGTACCCAGCTTTGGAGACAACCAGCTTACAATCAGCCACCAGACTTTTATACATCGTATCGAGGAGGCGGCAAGCATGTTTTTTGCAGGAGAAACTTTCGGTAATACGGAAATCAGAGTCTCACATAAGATTTTAGGCAGACATCCTTCCGCACTGACAAAGAGGAAGGAAGAACTCAAACCTGAAGACGAAACCATCTATTATCAGAGAATGGCATTCTGTTTTCATATCCGAACCATATGTCGGGAAATGAACGGTGAGGAAGTGCATCTTTGTATCGGCGGCGTAAGAAGCCTGAACGAAGAGAACCTGTACGGAAAAAAATCCCCTGAAAAATTTAAAATCTTTATCGGATGGAGAGTCAGGGTATGCAGCAATCTTATGCTGACATGTGACGGCTTGACAGGACGTCTGGAAGTGATGGGCGATACGGATATCTATATAGCCGCACTAAAACTGTTCCGGGAATTCAACCCCGAACAAAATCTGAAGCTTCTTGAGAATCTGGGAAGAACAATGATATCCCAGGAACAGTTCTGCCAAATAATCGGACGTTTACGACTTTACCAGGTATTACCGGCATCACAAATGAAAGAATTACCGAAAGTTATCTTAGGTGATTCAAACATCAATGCAGCCACCAAAGGCTATATTGACAACCCTAACTTCGGCTTACGCGGAAACGCAAAAATTTCATGCTGGGACCTGATGCAGCTTCTTAACGAGGCGGCCAAACAGTCCTATATTGACAAATTCCTCGAAAGGAATCAGAACGCCACAGATTTTGCGGTAGGCATTCAGAAAGCTTTGAGAGGAGAAGACACTGAAAATTACGGATGGTTTCTGGGATAGACAGGGAAACATCAAAATCCTATGAAGGGAGAAAGATCTAAAAATAACAAACAAGATCTTTCTCCCTTCTTTTGTTGAATTAAAATCAGAAAGGAGAAAAATATATGAGCGTAACATGTATACAGGACATATACCATTGTGACACCTGTAAATCAGCACTAGACGAGCACGGAAGGAATTGCAGGCACGGGATGTTATTTCCCCTGCTTCTTTTAATGGGAAACTTTAAAAAGTGCATGAATTATGAATTTGATGCGGAGAAGGTAAAACTTCAACTGCAAAGAAAAAACATATGGATAGAACACTCTGATAATAATTCTGAATAAATTATTTTATCAAAACGAGAAATATCATGGTACGAGAATTAATGCAGGATTTAAAAATATATTTCAACAATATTAAGAATCCGTCAGAAAGAGAAAGGCAACTTTTAAACCAACTTAACGCCGGGTACTTTGTAATTACGTCTGTACATAGGAATGATTTGGCGAGAACAGGATTTGATGTTAAAAAAATCAGTAACAATGACATGGATAAACTCGCAGAAAAGATAGCAAATGATTATTGCAACCAATTATTTTGGGAAAGCATGGAAACAATAGCTTTCGAAATTCTTGTTTTTCCCAAAATAGAAGAGTCAAACGGAAATCGAACGGACTAATACAAAAACATTATGGAAAGATTTGAACTTGAGAACAGCAATGAGTCCAAGGCGGTACAGGAATTGGCAAGGGCCTTGAATAATTACGGGTGGAATGAAAAACGATTCGCACTTGCAACGACAATATTTCACCAAACCCTACAACAGACATTGTTCAGGATTATTGTAGAGATATTGAAGGTGTATGCAGATCCTCAAAGAAGGACGGAACTGAGAAATGAAGCATCAAAAAAAGGTGCAAAAAAGTTAATGGAAGTGCTGGAAGAACTGCATGTACCATTCATCTGAGAGAAACGGTTGAAACATACCGGAATTATATCTGAGGAGGATATCACAATCAACGTGGTGTCCTCCTTTTTTATTTACCGACATTTTAAAACAGGAAAGATTATGTTATACTACAAATTTAAAAATTACGAAGAATTCAAGGACATGTTTGGAATTGTCAAGCATGGAAACGGAGTATGCAGCAGAAAGAACAGGATACTGCTGGCATATATCAAAAACAAGGGATTGCTGCATGAAGCAATAGAGGCAAACAATTATACGTTGCTTCATATTTCCTCAATGGCGGAACTGAAGAAGACCATTACACGGACAATAATTATAAGCGGGCACTCAGACATGTCATTACGTTATGTCCTGGAACTGGACGGAGACTTCTTCTATTCCAGGAACTTTGAAACGGACGATCTGAAAGGGCTGTGTGAAGACGGGGATACCAGGTCAATCCGCTACATTAACCATGAGAACGGAGGGAAAACGTTTAAAATGAAAGCGGGGAAACTCTACCGTTCCCTCATACTGGATACAGAATTCGGTAAAACCCTCCCAGAGCAGGTAGTGACTTATCTGTGCGAGGAATTCTCGGCGGACTGGCAGACTTATACAACGGGGCGGCTCCCTAAAAACAGGTTATGCGTAGACAAGAATTTCGGGAAGATATACTCATCCTCCTCTTGCGTGGGAGATTTTCATTCCTGCATGGTAGACAGGAAACTGCATGATTTCTATACGGAATCAGTCGATGCAAACGCCGCATACCTGACCAATGAAGAAGGAAAGGTGATTGCAAGGTGTGTCATCTATAACAAGGTTACGGACCAGAATGGAAAGATATGGAGACTGGCGGAAAGACAATACGCTACCGATGAGAACAACACCCTCAAACGTGCTTTAATAGATGCTCTGATAAAGGGAGGACACATTGACGGTTACAAGAAAGTCGGTGCCGGATGTGGTGATTCAAGAGCTTTTGTTGACCTGGAGGAGAATTCATTGTCAGACAGGAAATTCAGGATAGAATGTGACCTGGACTATGACGATACCCTAAGCTATCAGGATTCATTCAAATGGTACAATCAATCCGGGAGGACAGCGGACAATTACGGAAGTGGCGACATCGCACTTGATATTACTGACGGTTCTTTGAATGGTGAGGAGGAATACGATGATTTCCATGAATACAATTGTCGTGAAACCACCACCGTATATTATCATGGGCAGGAATATTATTGTGATGTAGAGAATCTGGGAGAATTTACATGGATAGAAAAACTGGAAGAATACCACCATGACTCCGACGTACTATCATGCTCCGAATGTGAAGAGGATTTCCTGAAAGAGGATAAATACTATTCAGACATAACGGAGAAGGACTATTGCTGTGAAGAATGCCGGAAGAAAGCGGAACAGGAGTACAAAAAGGAAAACTGGCATTATTCCGACTATGATGAGGAATACTATGAGCATACAGAAAGCATAACCATATACCGGGTATGGAACAATATCCTTTGTGAATATGAGATAAAGACAATATCCGTAGAGTCAGCACAAAGACTGCTGGAAGCGGAAGAACTTCATAAATTGAACGGCAAACTTTATGACGGGATAGATGAAGAAACAGGACTGCCTTATGCATACGAGATGAATGAAATAAATGTTTAACCCACAAAAAATAAGAATTATGGAATTGCTTAAGAAATTATACAAGGTTTATAGCCCGAGCGGAAAAGAACGGGCGATGATCAAGTTTATATGGAATTATACCAAGAGAATTCCCGGTATTAAAATAGAAACGGACATCACCGGGAACTTGTATATAACAAAGGGAGAGGCGGAATCATACCCTTGTATCGTAGCACATCTTGACCAGGTGCAGAGGTTACATTCAAAAGACTTCATGACTGTCGAAACGGGAGAAATCATATTCGGTTACAGTTCCCGGAATAAAAGACAGGAAGGACTCGGAGCCGATGACAAGAACGGAATATGGATAGCACTCAAATGTCTGAAAAAGTATGATACCTTAAAACTGGCATTCTTTGTCAGTGAAGAGGTGGGATGTGTCGGTTCAGGAAAAGCGGTGATGGATTTTTTCAATGACTGCCGATTTGTTATACAGCCTGACAGACGGGGATATCAGGATATTATTAATGAAATAGGTTGGACATCACTATGTTCTCCCGGGTTCCTAAAAGCTGCCGGATATAAAAAGTTCGGTTACAAAGAAACACATGGAATGATGACGGATGTGCAGGAACTAAAGGAACGGGGGCTTCAGGTCAGTTGCATCAATCTCAGCTGTGGATATTACGAACCACATACGGACCATGAGTTTACGATAAAGAAAGACCTCATGAACTGTCTGTCACTGGTAGAGCATATCATTGAGAATTGTACTGACACTTATCCACACCAAGCAGAAATACCGGGAAGACGAAGAGGTATCTATGATGAATTCGATGAAGCGATGGATGAAATATTTGCCCTGCTCGACCAGGGGGAATTATGGAGTACGGAAGATCTCTATTATATGTATCACTCCGTTTTCCCGGAACTAGATATGGAGGATTACAGGAGAATATATACTGAATATTACAACTTAAATACAATCGAATGAATATGGAGAACAAAAATTATGATCTGAAACTGGCAGGGTATATATGGTCAATCTTAAAGACACAGCCCATTATAGTCATGTCATGGGGAGTAGATATGGATACGATAAAACCAGTTAAAGGCGGATTGGAATTTCATGTGCAGGGATTCAAGCATACGGGAATGGTACAGATTGTTCTCGATGAAGGAAAGGATCTCTTTGAAGTACATCTTATCCCCGATTCTGAAGGGGAAAGAAAAATAATAGAAGACGTTTATCTGGACATGCTTGTTTCTGTGATAGACGAGAATATAGAAAAAACGGATGATTATGAAAAAAGGATTTCTGATACATACGATATTATAAGGTAATAGGGAATCTTTGAGATATTCAGAATTTGAAAAGATGGCTTTCTGTGAAAAAGTAGAGTTTATAGGAACTTGAAATCTCATGGAAAGCCCTTTTTTATGTAATAATGTGAATGGTTCCATAGATTAGACGAGCATCTAGTCAGCGGAACCACTGTTAAAACTATTAAAATTTAAAATCAATGAACAATCAATATGTAGCTTATCTTCGGGTAAGCACACAGAAACAAGGATATTCAGGACTGGGACTTGAAGCACAAAGGGAAATTATACAGAAATATCTTCGTGACAAAATTCCGGTTGCTGAATTTGTTGAAATTGAATCGGGCCGAAAAAAGGACAGACCTAAACTTAAAGAGGCATTGAGCCTTTGCAGAAAAACAGAAGCGACACTGATCGTTGCCAAATTGGACCGGTTGGCAAGAAATGTTTCCTTCCTGTCAAATCTTCTGGAGAATGATGTGGAGATCGTGTTTTGTGATTTCCCACAAGCCAATAAAATGGTGTTGCATATCTTGTCGGCAATCTCACAATACGAAGCGGAACTGATAGCAGCGAGAACAAAATCCGCCCTGCAGGCAAAGAAAACAAGGGGATTCAGGTTGGGTAATCCGGAACACTTAATGGATAAACATGAACAGGCAATTCAGAACAGTATCAGAACCTGCAGGGAGAAAGCAGACAATAATCCCAATAACAAGAGAGCCGTCGCCATGCTGCGTACATTAGTAAAAGAGGAACATACCCTGCAGGAGATAGCGGATATTCTTAATAAAGAAGAATTCGTAACTTCTAAAGGAGGCAGGTTTTACAAATCAACCGTTTATAAATTAATTAGAAGGTATAATCTGAAATGAGAAAGTTTATAATCTGTTATATGATAATCAATGGTAACATGAGTTTTGGGTAATAGAAAATCTTTATAAAGAGAGAGGCTAAGGAATGACTTAGCTTCTTTTTTTCTTCATCGGGTAAGTCAGAGACAGAGAGTATACGATAGTAAATACATAGCCGTCAGGATAATGTAGATGTCATAAAATATACTACAAAAAATGTACTTCTATTATAAAATGTACACGATTTGCACACTTTTTTATAACGCTTTCATCTCCTCCCAGGAGTTATGTATATTACCACTCACTTCGTTCACAGACTATTTGCCTCCAGCTTACTCGATGATAAAACCTAGGCTGTTTACTTTGAATGCTGTCTTCTTAAAGCATAATGAATTCAAAAAAGGAATACATATAAATAGAACTTCAAAATAAAACGTTTCTTTCATAGAGAAAGTCATCCTTTGAATAAAAACTGTGGCTATTTTATTTAGCGCATCATAAAAACAATATTATATCTTACCGTTTTTCTCATAGGACCATATCAACCTCTAAATTATTAGATAACCTGAAACATCATTGGCATTACCTAAAACACGAAAAGAGCCCCATAACCCTCCGCTGAAGTAGAAGCCCTTTCTTAACACAAAAACTTAACTTTGACTTTACTAACTATTCCATTTATTGAGTTTCACAACCCACATGTTTACGTCCTACAAAATTATAATGGAAATTTATATATCGCAAATTATTAACACAAAAAACATCATATACATCTCAAATTCTGAAGTATACCGCTCAATAAAACATCATTAATATTTTATGGAGTATTTATTGAACCAAAGAAAAAATAAAGCGGCAAGAATCCGCTGACTCTCATCGCACAATAAAACACGACAAATACTGGAACGCTTTTCACAAAGGGTACAATATTTAGAGATTCTAAAAACAATAGACAAATCTCTTATTTCTAAAATAAACAAAAAACAAAGTCCGTTGGTTTACTTAAAAAATCATTATTTACAGAAAGCCTTAATTTTAAGCAATAGATAACCACAAAGACATTATCAAACAAATCAATCTGCAAATTTCTCCACTATATTATTCTTCCTCTTCATATAGACAATCTCTCCTCTTGAAAATAATGACTATTCAAATAAGAGAAAATAAATAAAGCGATGATAATCCAACGACTAACACCGCTTGTTAACAATTTACTGCTTAAGACCCTTTTCACAAAGAGCATGCTACAGAAAGAAAATGAATCACTTTCCATTTTATTTTTAGGACAAGCAAAAATATAACTTTTTCCTGAATTTAAGAAACAACATAAACTTTATCCTCCGCAAAAATCTAATGGAATAAATATATTTATGTATGAATCATTTGCAAATAATTAAAATATTGAATATTTTTGTTACAGGATATCTTAAATCACAATACTCTCATGGAAACCTTTTTACTTATCGGCATTACCATTGTAACTGCCATATGGATTATACGAAAAGAAAACAAGAAACTCAAGAACACCTGTAGACTGCACAGAGCCAATAAAACATTCAGCGAAGAATGTGTCAAGCTACTTAAGTATGAAAAATACGGATGTTACAAACTTACCGGGATGCAATACAAGTGCCTGAAACAGGCTGATTATGGAGTACATCACGGATATGCAATAGCAGAGGGAAATAATCAATATGACAATGCCGTTATAATAAAGAAGAAAGACAATGGGAAGATTATAGCTTGTGTGGAAAATGATGAAAACAGGCAATTACATGATTTTATCATTCAAAATGAAGGAAAGGTACATGCACTATATTACATCTGGAAATATGGTAAAAATAGAATTTACGGATGTGCTTATATTAAGAATAAGGAGGAACATCGATAATTGATATCCTTTATGATTGAATATTATTTCGTGTCACTAAGCCATGAAACTTGTGAAGGGTAATACGACTTTTCAAAAGGATCCAATATAAAACAAAGCGATGAAAGTTCTTTAGGGGAGCTCACATCGCTTTAACATAAAAAATACTAGTGTGCAATGATCACCTTCTCACAAAGATGTATTATTGCAATATACAACAATTAAAATGATACAACAGCGTACATAAACCAAACAAAAATACAAAACTTCTCAGACTTTAAAAAATATTGTGACCCCCAAATCAAAAAACTAAAGGTTATTATAATCACCCAAACAAAGTCTTATCAGCACCTCGCAATAATCGTGAATGCGTTTCATCATTCAAATGAAAAATGCACAATTAATAAACAAAGCATTTGTATTGGATAACAGTGATATGATATACAGAAAAACTGTCGTAGACATAATTCTTCTTCAATTACTCATCAGGCACAACACCAACTGGGACGGGACGATTGTTACATCATTAAAGCATAATACACCGTAAACAACAAACAAAGCGATGAAAGTATTAACTCGCACCGCTTAAAGAAACTATAACAAGTCGTAACTCTTTTCACAAAGAGTAGCTACGACGGAAGATTCACACTGATACTAAACCGAGAACAAAAATAATTATTCCCCAGGTATCTACAAAGAAATAACGCCCTAAAAATGCGACTTATAACAAGCTGCTATCAAAAACAGAATCAGAAGAATATCTCATCACTAACTATCAAATATAAAATATCCCTACCACAGATAAAATAATGCACCTCCGGAAGAACAATATAAGAAATAAATTGCTATTTTTGTCACTATCAATAGTACGAAAAACACACCCTAATGTCATTTATGGCATCCTCGAACTAAGTACTAATCTGATATATGATACTGCACTGTATGAAATCTAGAGAATCAGCCCCGGTATCATCCACCAAAAACAAACAATCTGTGAATTGGAATACAAAGAAGATAATCAACCTCAATACGAAAGCATGATTGTTCTCAGATCTATTTCAGTAGCAGAACTTATTGGAAACCCTTTAATCATTTAGATAAATAGACAATTCTAGTTTATAAGTACTTGCTTTAAATTCTACATTCCTCTAATGAAAAAAACGTAATGCCCCTGTCAGTTACGATAGGGGTTTTGTTGTTTATAGCATTAAAAATTCAATCTTGGGACACTGTCATACTACTAATTGGTATTCAATAAGGAAAGTATTTATGCACTTTTATTTTTCTTCATAGGAGAGGTGAAATCTAAAGAGAGACCGCTACGCCGTCAGCCTAAAGTGATAAACAAAAAAACTTCACCACATCCCTATTATCCCCAACGAAGTTTGCCTATGCACATCTACTGGGACACTCCTAAGTGGGACACGCTACTGGGACAGCTTCTTGGTGGGACGACAGGGATAAGGTTCATTCACTCTTCTTTAATTCGTCTATGCCTGATCTTTACCCTTTCTAAAAATGTCTGTTTTGCCGTTCAAATCCCTCGAAAGCTTGATATATGTATGAAAGCAAAAAATATAATATTGTCAAGTAAGAACGATAGTTCTATACTGGACCGTCAGGTAAGGGATTGTCCTGATGTCAACGAAAAAACAGTTCCACAGAGAATTCCCAGAAGATACAGGGAAGATATCAAAAGGTTACAGGAGAGATATGACCTACATGAAGGGGTGGTCATTAATGTGTCTCTCAAAGAATTCAGAGGGATATGTGAGAGGGATTATCCTAAGATTGAAGCATACCTGGGATTAAAGAAATTCCTGTTGCGCACTTTCGGAGTAACCCTGAATATCCACTCACAAAAAACAAAGGGTGATTTGAATAAAGATAAAAATACAGCAATAACACAAAAATAATAGATACACAGATGGATGCAATAGTAATTAAGAAATCGGAACTCATAGAACAGATCAGAGAGGATTTTAAACTTTGGGAAGAAATGTCACCGGATATCGACGAAGGCTATTTTGACGAAGAGGACGTACAGTCTTATCTGAATTTCCTGATAGAAAGATATCATGACGAATGGATTGTCATAGATGACACACAGGAAGGAGGTGATGTATGAAAGAGCTTTTCAATATAATCCCCAATTCGACTGGTGACGGATTCAGAATGAAACTCAGTACGGGAGTTATCGATGTCCCGGATGATAACGGAGGCTATATCATTTCCTCCGGCTGTGGTAGCGGTAAGACTGAAAGCATAAAGAGCCTGATCCGACAGAAATATAACTCGGGGATTCTGTATTGTGTTGATACCCGTGACGAACTGGGCAAGATGTATGACTGGATTCTGGCTAACCTGGTGAACAGGGAATTGGGGTATGGTGATATATTGAGAGAAAGCGACGTTATGATCATATCCAGTGACAAGGAACGTTCATCCTTTCTGAATCAATACAGGGACAATCCCGAGATTCTTATGGAGAAAAAGATCATCCTGATCACACATGTACGTTTCTGGACTGACCTGATCAATTATTTCCTCATTTACCGTCCCCAAGTACCCGTAGATTCATTTGACGGGGATTTCAGGAAACTAATGGTACGACCGGATCTTAGACGGTATATCCTGTTTGACGAGACTCCCACATTTATCAGACCTTTCGTGGAATTCGACCGGACGATACTGGGGGTATTCAGTAAAACCGATGATACGGGCAATATCATTTGTATGTCACCGGAAGAGATAACCCGGTATTACGACCATTTCATCAGGAATACCAGGAATGATCTTTTCAACCAGTCTTACCGGATTAACCGTATCAAGCGTGACGTGGCATTAAATCTGATTCCGCAGTATTATGACTCATGGATGCTCTCCGACAGTGACAAGGCAGGCATCACATTCTATCCCGTTGACCTGTGTCCTTTGGGAGTCTACATAAATACGCATGTACTGATCTTCGAAGGTGCAGGCGATCTTTTGTTCAAGGACTCCAGGAACTTCAGGCTTCTTGATGTGGACCGGAAATATAACTGTGTGACTGAATTCCGGAAAATAGACTTCGGACTGTTCAGAAGAAATCTCAATCCCCGACGTTTTGACGAGTTTACCACACGTATCGCCATGCTTATAAACAAACCTACCCTGGTCGTATGCTGGAAGGATATCAACGGGGGTGACGACGGTCCGGGTAAATCAGAATATGCAGAACAACTCAGTGAGGCTTTACTACTAAAGGGTGTCCCCAAGGAACTGTTCACTGTTACCTATTATGGGTCTTCAGATAACAAGAGTACCAATAACTACCGGGATATAGACCAGATTGTAATGTGCGGTGACTGGACCGTGCCCAATATAGAATCAGCCAGAATACGTCGGGCTTATGGAACCACTACCGATACACAGAATCAGAAAGACTGGTTCTTCAGTCAGTTAATTACAAGGATAGGCATAAGAAAACACGATGGTGGTACTTATACGGTATATTATACGGATGACTTCAAATATGATTTCATAGGTAGAATGTATGCGTACTTTAATGAGAACAGGGTAATCAGTTCGTCACATAGCCGGGAATCATCTGACTGGAAAAACAGGCTGGATAGAATGAATATCCGGAGTAACCTTAAGAATGAAATTATACAACTGGCTATGGATGATGAGGATATGAGGAATGCTATCGGTATGGACTGTGAATACACTAAAGAGGTCAGCTTTGATTATCTGGAGAATTTGGGGATAAAGAGATGCGTAAGAGCAAGAAGCAGATATAAAAATCTAACCGATATCCTAGCTAAAATAAAGATATTTGTAACGATAAAATAGGAAGGTTGCTAAGTTTGTCACTTATTTGTATTGTAACCTGATATAAACAATGAATGGGCTACTTACTTTTTTTCGATGGGCTAGTTAAATTATATAAGGAGTAAAAAAAAGTAAGTAGATGGTTGATAAATAGAAATGGTAGATAAGAATAAATAACAATTGTAAGTTACCCGCTTTTTTTCGATGGACTAGTTAAATTATATAAGGATCAAAAAAAAGTAAGTAGATAGTTGATAAATAGAATTGGTAGATAAGAATAAATAACATTATAAGTTACCCCCTATTTTTCGATAAACTAGTTAAATTATATAAGAAGTAAAAAAAAGGGGGTAGATAAATAATAATAGAAATGGTAGATAGAAACAATAAATATGATAAATCATAGATATACAAGTTTTACAGATTAAATAAGAAAGACCGCTACGCTGTCTCTCAAAGTGATACAGAGAAAAACTTTAAATATTTTATCTTCCCTTCTCTTATCACTTAGGAAAGAGCACGAAGTGGTCTCTCTCTTGTTTATTCAATTATTTATTTACATTACTTTTATTCCAGTCTATTACCATAAATACTGAACATAGCACCTCCAATGAAAAAGAGTGGTTATGTGTAGAGAGAATGACAATAATAAAAATCCCCAATATGATGATTAACAAAACAGTCAGTTACTACAACAATGCGGATGATTCCAAGAGTAAAAGATTCTATAACCTTGATTATGTCCTGGGTATGATTAAGGATAATCAAGAACTGTTCCAGCAAACGGTAAGAGTCAGATCTATGCCGACAGAAGAATACAAGCAGACGAAAAAGTTGTTACCAATGATTGCTCCATCGGGCGTATTTGATTACCGAAATGATGATCCGGAAAATCTCAGGGAGTATTCCAATGTGTTGGTTCTGGATTTTGACCATTTCCAAAGCCACCTTGATGCCGGGGAATTCAAGAGAAACCTGATCGATAATGCAGACCGTCTTCATATCTATGCACTTTGGTTTTCACCGAGTGGATTAGGAGTAAAAGTGGTAATGCCCCATGATAACACAAACCCTATGTATCATAATGAGCTTTTCAGATGTATTAGAGAACAACTCTACCCAGGAATACCAGAGTTTGATGATAAATGCGGTAATCTTAGCCGTACATTTTTCTTAAGTTCGGATCCGGAGATTTATATCAATCCGCAGCGGGCTTCTCTTACCCCTTATCATTTTGAGCATTCCCCGTCAGTGAGGGCAACTCCTATGAAAAGCTATAATCAGGGTTACATAAGCAATTGTTTCACACATACCTCGGCAGAAATAATCCAGAATAATTGTTTTCAGGCACGATGGAAAGACAAAACACTGATCAATTACATAGATAAGAAGTGGCGCCTGGAATATCCTGAATCCTATGAAGACGGTCACAGGCATCAAGCAATCCTGTCAAGAGCTAAATGGCTATGCAGGTATGGTGTGCTCTATGAAAATGCATTAGCGTATCTCACCGGGACATTTGGCTTGCATGGGATTGATAAAGCTGATATAGAAGCTATGGTTATCAATAATTATAATGCCAACAGGAGAGACTTCGGAAAGGACAGAATGAGGTTGTGCCTGAAAAAAGAATCCGGCAGGAAGTATAGGAACCAGAAGCTGAAAGGGGAATAAAGTATTCGGGTGTAGTTTCTCCTCCGTTCCCAATCACCCCAAAACCTTATCCATGAAGAAATAATACTCACATATGAAGAGTACCTGAAACCAAAAGTATCCTGCTACTTGAACTAACACAGATTAAGAAGCAAAGGGAACACTACGGCGGAAGGTACTCTCTATTTTTTCTGTCCGCTAAAAAATGACAAAACGCTCTTAGGATCCCGCCAATTCCTAACTAATGATGAAAAAAAGCATATTTGATATGTGGAGTATTATGAATTTATTCTTTGGTGGTCCCCCAGAGGAATCACTGAAGCGTCAGGTTGGAAAAAAGGCTTCTTGTCCTGATGTTAGCGAAAAAACGGAAAGCAAGCATAATGAGAAGTACGAACAGGATATTACAGCACTCAAGGAGAAGTTCGGAAACTCTTTTATAACCGGACTCTGTATCAAGATTACACTGAAGGAAGCACTGGGGATGATGCCACGTAACCGAAAAAAGGTTGACGCATATTATGGGCTGACCAGGTATCTGCAAAACGAATTCGGAATTACATTAACCATTTATTCACAAAAAACTAAATCTAACAACCATGAAGAAGATAATTTATAAAGGTACAATAGAAGAGAGCGATTATAACCGTGTGAAGGACATAGACAGCGAGAACTATATAACCCCGGACGGGAAAACAGTTATGCCTAAATTAACACAGATGCCATTACGGGACCTCGCTATCCTAAGTTTCACCAGTGAGAACGAACTGAAGAAATACTACACCGGCAATGAGGAGTACTTTTCATATTCCGTTGTAGAATTAATGCTCGATACAAGAATACAAACCAGTAACTTGAGCAGACACAAGGTCAGCAGTTTTGAGGATGCATTGTATCTGCTTTATAACTATTCAGAGGAGATACCACAAGCAGACGATCCCAAATATCTGTCCATTCTTATTGCAGCCGACATATTGAATGTAGAGGAGGAGGATATCATAGAAGAGGCAAGAAGGGATAATAAGTTGTATTCGGACGAAGACAAGAACCTATTTGTGCCGGTCCGGTGGATTGGGGACTGGTATAATGATGCTCTGGCTACTTTGGGGATATCGAGTGTCATCTATATACAGACTAAGGGAACGGGGAAAGTTAAAATATTAATTGAAAGAGACCTAGAGTAACATGAAAAAGAAAATATTTACAATGGGCAAGGTGTATGATTTGGGTACACTAGGAGTCAATGAGATAGAAAATGCTGTTCAAGCGGATCTGGATAAGGTCTTTAATGCCGGTGGAGTCAAATTTAAGCTTAGAGAAGTATCGGGGAAAACATTGGAGCTGACATTTTTCCGTAAATACAGGGAGAGGGAAATAGACTGGCTGAATTATGATCCAAAGACAATCTATAATATTGATGCAAACATTATCACCGGGCATAGTTTTAATGGCTTCAGAGTACCGGATTACTGGGGAGGCGTTCCATTCGGGTACACGTTTTTCATGCCGAAAAGAGAATTCACGAGGTGTTATAAGAATTCTGCTGTACTACTTGGGACGGATCAGATAGAGAGAGTTAAGATCACAGCACAACCGGAGAAAGTAGTGATGAGATTGACATTTTAAAGCAAGAGAGAAGATAGTTAGAGATAGCTGTCTTCTCTGCTTTTTTGTTTTATAGAGGTACTAGAAATTACAAGATTGATTCTCTTCATAGGCATCCATATCTCACCTTCTCCTATTCAACAACAAAAATTCCCCTGTAAAGTCTATTTCGAATTATCTATGAAAATATATATCAACGATCTTCACAGACAGTTGATATATGGGGTAAAAAAAAGCATATCGGAAATCAACCGATATGAAAGTGCCGGTTAAGATACACCGCTGTGCCCTTCTTAACCAACGAAAGATGTAGGGTTCTTCATCCTGTAGCATGAAGTTAGGGACCTACATATAGCAATTCAATATAAAATGTAACATATAATACTAATATTCAAATCAATATGCTATTTAAGAAGATAGCTTCTCATATAACATAACTGCTTTTATCAACCGTAGATTCTCCCTGCAAAACCAAGGAAAGTCAATACAACGGAAATCAACACGATATTCATCAAGCAGATCATAAAAACGAATATCCTGTATCAACTCACGAACTGAAATGAACAGAAGCAAATACTTCTTCCTTTTACAATAAAACAATGCTTTCTGCAGTTCTGCATAGGCAATATTTTCTCCTGTTTTACATTCTGAGTTTTTTTCATCACAAAAAGACAATTGAATCTTTAACGAATTATTCCGTTCTAAATATTCTGTCAATCGTTCTTGTACTACAGGAGAGGAAGTATTACCATATAATACAACATCTTTATATTCCATATCCGATATTTCCCCAGAAGGAGCGCTTTTCAAGTCAGAACACAACATATTATATTCTTTAAAGAGACTTTGTTTCGTAGATCTTCGTAATTTTTCAACAGAATAGAAAGCATACCTGAATACATAATGGGTTCCCCGCTTCTCTATTGTTTCCTGTTCTGAGAAAAAAGCATGTAAACGCCTTTTATTGGTTTGAAGAGATTGCTTGGGAATATCTTCAAGCGTATTGGTGATATATTCGACTACCGTCTTTTTCATATATCACAGATTTATCTGTCACTTTTCTCCATATCCATAGCCATAGCCATAACGTTTACCATAACCGTAGTACTTACCGTACTTGCCGTAGCCGTAGTAATAACCGTATTTTCTCTTTTTCAAGTCTACACCATTGATTACGGTACAAAGCTTAGACAACTTCTTCTCAATAGCCAACTCATTGATCAATGTATATTCGGCTTTATGAGTATAGTCGGCACGGCATACGTATACTGACAAGTCAGCCACACGACCTACCAATAAAGTATCGGTTACCATACCGATAGGAGCAGTATCAAGGATGACATAATCAAAGTTCTTCTTCAAGGTTTCTATGGCTTTATCCAGACCGTTACGAGCTAACAACTCCGTTGGATTAGGAGGCACAGCACCACCCGGAAGAATAAACAGATTGTTATTGATATCAGAAGGTTGAACAAGTTCCATTAAATCCGTTTCAGGATTGGAAAGATACTGAGTAATGCCTTTCTCTTTATTGGAGAGATGGAATACTTTATTCAGTCCCGGCTTACGAATATCGAGCCCGACAATCACCACCTTCTTTCCCAAAAGAGAAAGACTGATAGCCAAGTTTGCCGAAACAAACGATTTTCCTTCCCCACTGACTGTTGAGGTTACAAGGATTACCTTCTGGTCATTATCGAGCATAAACTGAAGATTGGTACGAATATTACGGAAGGTTTCACTCATCAGATTATTCTTGTTCTCGAAGACAGCAATAGAACCATTCTTATCATTCTTTTCGTCAGTCAATGGAATATCACCTATAATAGGAACACTCGTCAGTTTCTCCACATCAGCACGACCTTCTATCTTGAATTTCGTCAGTTCAATCAGGTAAATGATACCAACAGGAATCCCAACACCCAACACCAATGCAATCAGATAAATCATTTTTCCTTTAGGAGATACCGGAGTATCATCAGCTATCGCTTCATCAATAATCTTCGCATTATTTGCAGTAGCAGCTAACGCAATTGCATTCTCTTCACGTTTCTGCAACAACATCAGATACAATCCTGCTTTAATTTCCTGCTGGCGAGCAATGCTTACATAAGCACGTTCCTGACCCGGAGCGTTGCTGATACGACGGGAATAGCGACTCGCTTCACGGTCAAGGTTTGATTTAGTGATCA
>ERZ859817.538-NODE-538-length-23731-cov-2.055330_pt1 | contig 23731 bp, 24 predicted proteins | sample MGYA00509986_ERZ859817 | MGnify/ENA primary metagenome ERZ859817 (study PRJEB30046, sample SAMN00715155) | human gut metagenome | study: EMG produced TPA metagenomics assembly of the A metagenome-wide association study of gut microbiota in type 2...
ACTTTATGGCAGGAATTGAGGCAGCTAAAGAAACGGTTTATCCGCTTCTTGGACAGCCGCCGGAAGAATCTTTTGTGAGACAGTTAAAGGAACTGGTTATGGAAGATGAGCATATTATCGGAATCCATGATTTGATTGTACATAATTATGGACCGGGAAGGGTTTTTGTTACCCTTCATGCAGAAGTGCCGTATACAATGAACCTGCTTGCCGCACATGATATTATTGATATTGCGGAACACAGAGTAGCCGGTCAGCTGCACTGCGGCATATCCATTCACATGGATCCGGTTGTCAATGATGATAAAGAAGTGGAAGAATTAAAAGAAATGGTGCTGGAAGTTATTGCAGAAATTGATGACCGTTTAAGCATTCACGATTTCAGAAGCACTAAAGGCCCATACCTTACCAATCTCATCTTTGATTTAGTTGTACCGCATCAGTATAAATATACCGACAAAGAGGTACAGGATATGGTTCATAATGCCATTCAGAAAAAAAATCCGAAGTGCTTTGCAGTCGTAACCGTTGAGCGGTCGTATATCAAATAAATCAAATCCATCCGCCGTCAAGCTGGATAACCTGCCCGGTAAGATAGCCGCTGTCACTGCATAAAGATTGTACCAGTGAGCCAACTTCCGCAGGTGTTCCAAGACGTCCGGCTGGAATTTCTTCTATAAAGAAGCACGTTCATCTTCGCTTAAAAAAGCATTCATATCTGTATCAATTGCACCGCAGGCAATGGCATTGACCTGAATATTGCTCGGTGCAAGTTCCTTTGCCAGTGCGCGGGTTAAGGCATTAACAGCTCCTTTAGAAGCGCTGTATGCGGCTTCGCAGCTTGCACCTGCAATCCCCCAGACTGAAGAAATGTTAATGATTTTTCCACATTTTTCATGTACCATATGCGGAATGGCAAAATGGCAGCAGTTATAAACAGAGCCGACATTTGTATCCATCAGCCGCATCCAGTCTGCACGTGACAAATCCTGAAAAAGTCCGATTATAGAAATTCCTGCATTATTTATGAGAATATCCACACCACCAAAGGTCTGTTTAATATCCCCAAACATTTTTTCCGTTTGTGTATAGTCGCTCACATCGGCAGGAAAAATAGCACATTTTGCACCGCCCTTACATACCAGCGCCTTTGTTTCATTTAACTGTTCCACATTCTGACGACAGTTTAAGGCAACCTGCCAGCCTTCCTTTGCAAAAGAGAGTGCAATGCCGCGGCCGATACCGCGGGAAGCTCCCGTAATTAAAACTGTTTTGCACATATCTGATATAAAACCTCGATTCTGAAAAATTTCAATATTGTAAATGCCGCATATCCGGCAAATCCCGGATCAAAATCCCCTGGATAAGGGTGTTGTACACTCTCTTGTCTACGCTCTGCTTTGACCCGGATATTATCATATATCTTACAGTAAAAAGAAAAAAGATTCAAACAAATGCTCACAGTTGTTGGAATATAAATATTTCTCAAAAAATAATTGACAAAAAGGCGCTTGTGCAACTCTGCTAAAAACAAGAGGCATCTTTACACATCTCAAAAAATTATCGACATTCATTGACAAATTATTCCGAAGTTATCCCCACGCAAAAAGTCCGTTTTTTGCGTGAAAATAAGTTATGCACAGAGTTATCCACATTATCCACAATGGAATGTGAGTATTTCCACAATGGGGATAAGTTTGTAAAACAGAATACATGTTTTGTTAAAAAATCATAAATCGCAATTTTACGCAAAAAAACAGGGCGAAAAGGCTTGACAAATCTGTTGCATAGCCAGTAAAAAAGCCCATCTTATTTTTGAATAAAAAATATCATAAAAAAGAATAAATTGTGTGAATTTGCTTGTCTAAATCCAAAATTGTGTTATAATAAATACATCAGATAGATGGTGTTCATTAGCAATACCACGATGAAAATACACAATAAAGGAGTTGGACATCATGCGTTTTATTATTACAGGAAGAAATATCGATGTTACAGAAGGGTTAAAGTCAGCAGTAGAAGAAAAGCTTGGTAAGCTTGACAGATTCTTTGCTCCAGAAACAGAAGTGAACGTAACTTTAAGCGTTGAGAAGGAAAGACAAAAAATAGAAGTCACGATTCCGGTCAAAGGCAATATTATCAGAAGCGAGCAGGTAAGCAGCGATATGTATGTTTCCATCGATTTGGTAGAAGAAGTTATCGAACGTCAGCTCAAAAAGTACAAGAATAAGATCGTAGACAAGCATCAGAATGCAGCAGCATTTGCTCAGGAATTTGTAGATAAAGACTACAATGATGAAGATGAAGTAAAGATTATTCGTACAAAGAGATTTGGCATTAAGCCAATGGATCCGGAAGAAGCATGTGTACAGATGGAATTATTAGGACATAACTTCTATGTATTCTTCAATTCAGAAACAGAAGAAGTCAATGTCGGTATAAGAGAAAAGGCAACACATACGGACTCATTGAACCGGAACTGGATTAGTTCTTCATAAAACTAAATAAATAAGCGAAAGAAGCCGGCAGTACGGGATGGGATGATTTTCCGTACTGCCGGCTTTTTTATGTCAGTCATAATGTGAAATTTATGTAAAACAGAAGAAAGGGCGGGAATCCCAGTGAAAGAGCGGCGCGTTTTACTTGCCTAATTATGGAATGAGTGGTACAATAGAGCAATGTGGCATAGTGTATCAGGGATACGCCCAATCGTTGAAATTGAAATGCCGGTTGCGCGGCGGAATGGAGATTAAAATGGGATTAGCGCAAAAGTTATTTGGAACACACAGCCAGCATGAGCTGAAAAGAATTGCACCAATTGCTGACAAAGTGGAAAGCTATCGTGACACAATGATGGCATATAGTGACGAAGAATTAAAAGGAAAGACCAAAGAATTTAAGGAAAGATTAAAAAAAGGGGAAACTCTTGATGATATTTTACCGGAAGCCTATGCGGTTGTCCGGGAAGCCGGACGCAGGGTCCTTGGCATGGAACATTACAGAGTACAGATTATCGGTGGTATTATTCTGCATCAGGGACGTATTGCAGAGATGCGTACCGGTGAAGGTAAGACACTCGTTTGTACCCTTCCGGCATATTTAAATGCCCTGACAGAAGAAGGCGTACTTGTTGTTACTGTCAATGACTATCTTGCAAAGCGAGATGCAGAGTGGATGGGACAGATTCATCAGTTTTTAGGACTGACGGTCGGCATTGTCCTTCATGATTTAAAAGAAGAAGAACGAAAAGCAGCATATGCCTGTGATATTACATATGTAACCAACAATGAACTTGGTTTTGATTATCTGCGTGATAACATGGCAATTTATAAAGAACAGCTGGTACTTAGAAATCTCAAGTACTGTATCATCGATGAAGTCGATTCTGTATTAATTGATGAGGCAAGAACACCGCTTATCATTTCAGGACAGAGCGGTAAGTCTACGAAGCTTTATGAATTGTGTGATGTCCTTGCACGCCAGTTACAGCGCGGCGAATACAAGGGCGAGATGACTAAGATGCAGGCAATCATGCAGGAAGAAATGGAAGAAGACGGTGACTTTATCGTTAATGAAAAGGACAAGGTTGTCAACCTTACCGAGCAGGGTGTCCACAAGGTTGAACAGTTCTTCCACATTGACAACTACGCAGACCCGGAAAATCTGGAAATCCAGCATAATGTGACACTGGCACTGCGTGCACACAACCTGATGTTTAAGGATAAAGACTACGTTGTAAAAGATGATGAAGTTTTAATCGTTGATGAATTTACAGGACGTATCATGCCGGGACGAAGATATTCAGACGGTCTGCATCAGGCAATTGAAGCGAAGGAACACGTAAAGGTTAAAAGAGAAAGTAAGACCCTTGCAACCATTACATTCCAGAATTTCTTTAACAAATTTGAAAAGAAAGCCGGTATGACCGGTACAGCGCTGACGGAAGAAAAAGAATTTCGTGAAATTTATAACATGGACGTTGTTGAAGTGCCGACGAACAGACCGGTTGCCAGAGTGGATTTAGAAGATGCCGTATACAAGACAAAAAAAGGCAAATTCAATGCGGTTGTTGAGTCTGTTATCGAATCCCATGAAAAGGGACAGCCGGTACTTGTTGGTACGATTACAATTGAAACTTCCGAGCTGTTAAGTGAAATGCTCCGCAAAAAAGGTATCCAGCATAACGTGTTAAATGCCAAGTACCATGAAAAAGAAGCGGAAATTGTTTCGCAGGCAGGTAAGCATGGTGCAGTTACGATTGCGACCAATATGGCAGGACGTGGTACGGATATTAAGCTGGATGAAGAAGCAAGAGCAGCAGGCGGTTTAAAAATTATCGGTACGGAACGCCACGAATCCCGACGAATTGATAACCAGCTGCGCGGTCGTGCAGGACGTCAGGGTGATCCGGGTGAATCAAGATTTTACATTTCACTTGAAGATGACTTGATGCGTCTGTTCGGACAGGAACGTTTAATGAACGTCTTTAATGCACTCGGCGTTGATGAAAACGAGCGGATTGAGCATAAGATGTTAAGCAGTGCGATTGAAAAAGCACAGAAGAAGATTGAAACCAATAATTACGGTATCCGAAGCCATCTGTTACAGTATGATCAGGTTATGAATGAACAGCGTGAAATCATTTATGCGGAGAGAAACCGCGTATTAAACGGCGAAAGTATGCGTAACTCTGTGATTAAGATGATTACGGACTTTGTAGAAAGTGTTGTCAACCGCTGCATCGGAGAAGATGCTTCACCGAAGGAATGGGATTACACAGAAATTAATGAATTATTACTGCCGACCATTCCGTTAGAACCGGTTGTATATGATGAATCGATTAAGAATAAGAATGAATTACTGCATACATTAAAGGAAAAGGCTTTGAAAATGTATGAAGACAAAGAAGCACAGTTCCCTGAACCGGAACAGATCCGTGAAATCGAGCGTGTCGTATTATTAAAGGTTATCGACAGAAAGTGGATGGATCATATCGATGATATGGACCAGTTAAAGCAGGGTATCGGTCTTCAGGCATACGGACAGCGTGATCCGGTTGTACAGTACAAGGTGATGGGCTACGATATGTTTGATGCCATGACAACTGCGATTACGGAAGATACGGTAAGACTGCTCATGCATATTCAGGTAGAGCAGAAAGTAGAACGTGAGCAGGTAGCCAAAGTAACGGGAACCAATAAAGATGAAGGTGCTTCCGTAAAAGGTCCTGTAAAGCGTGTGGAAAAAAAGGTTTATCCAAACGACCTGTGTCCGTGCGGCAGTGGCAAAAAGTATAAAAACTGCTGTGGAAGACAGGCATAAATATTGATTGTGAGGTATGGAAAGTGGTAGAATTAGACCAGTATCGATACAAAATATCAGATTATGATAAGCCGCTTCAACAGATTAAAAATTCACTGGACTTAGATAATAAGCAGAAAAGAATTGAAGAACTGGAGGCGGATATGGAAGCGCCGGGCTTCTGGGACGATACGGAAAAGTCCCAGAAGGCGATGAAAGAATTAAAAGCCTTAAAGGATTCTTTTGAAAAATATGATGCTTTAGTCCGGGGACTGGAAGATACAAAAACGCTGATTGAGATGGCGGAGGAGGAAAATGATGCCTCCCTTCTGCCGGAAATTGACAGTGAAATTACGACATTTGAAGAACATCTGGAAGAACTGCGCATAGAAACCCTGCTGTCAGGCGAATACGACAGAAGCAATGCGATTCTGACACTGCATGCAGGGGCGGGTGGCACGGAAAGCTGTGACTGGTGCCAGATGCTGATGCGTATGTATACGAGATGGGCGGAACGCAAAGGATACACAACCGAAGTGATAGACTATCTTGAAGGTGAAGAAGCCGGTGTAAAGTCTGTTACGATAGAGATTTCAGGACCGGATGCCTACGGACATTTAAAGTCCGAGCATGGCGTACACCGTTTAGTCCGTATTTCACCGTTTAATGCGGCAGGAAAAAGGCAGACCTCATTTGTATCGTGTGATGTTATGCCGGATATTGATGAAAATATAGACATAGAGATTAATCCGGATGATCTGCGGATTGATACGTATCGTTCCAGTGGTGCCGGCGGTCAGCATATCAACAAGACGTCTTCTGCAATCCGTATCACGCATCTTCCGACAGGAATTGTTGTACAGTGCCAGAATGAACGTTCACAGCATCAGAACAAAGATAAAGCAATGCAGATGTTAAAGGCAAAACTGTATTTGTTAAAGCAGCAGGAAAATGCCGAAAAGACCTCGGATATCCGTGGAGATGTCAAGGACATCAATTTCGGTAACCAGATACGCAGTTATGTTTTACAGCCTTATACAATGGTAAAAGACCACAGAACCAATAAAGATGTGGGAAATGCCCAGAGTGTTTTGGATGGAAACATTGATCCTTTTATCAATGCTTATTTAATCTGGCTGAGTACCGGTAAAAAGGCAGAATAAAAATGCGGACAAAAGAGCAGGATTGTGTGCATAAGATATAGAAATGTGTACACAGCCGGCTGTCAGAATGGAGGAAAGTATGGCAAATTATGTAAAACCAGTTGTATTCCTTTTGGGGAAAGAAATGTATGGCGTGGATATTAATCTGGTGCAGTCAATTGAAAAAGATTTAAATGTTGTTCCTGTGCCGAATTCACAGAGTTATATTAAAGGAATTGTCAACATGAGAAATGAAGTCATTCCGGTATACAGCCTTGCAAGAAAATTTGGAAAAGAGCAGGAAGCAACAGCAGAAAGTACGATCATCATTAGTTCGGGCGGATTAAAGCTTGCACTGGAAGTGGATGAAGTGCTTGAAATTAATGATATTGATGAAAGTCATATTCTGCCAATGCCGTCCATGTTAGTTAAAGCAGATACACAGTATTTGGACCGGGTTGCCAATGTAGATGGTAAATTAATTTTATTACTTGATGTTGAAAAACTGCTTTCAGATGATGAAGCAGAAGATGTGAAAAAAATTACAGAAGAACTGCAGAACGGGTAAAGCTTAAATTGCTGCAAGGGGACATGGAGGTGGCAATGATGAAAAATGAAACAAAGAAGCAGACATTTGACAGAAGTGCGGGGGTTCTGATGTCAATCAGCAGTCTGCCGTCCGATTACGGAATCGGAACAATGGGCAAAGCGGCATATGAATTTGCGGACTTTGTCAGAGCATGTAACCATAAGTACTGGCAGGTACTTCCAATCGGATCAACCACGTATGGCGACAGCCCGTATCAGTCCTATTCGGCATTCGCGGGTAATCCGTATTTTATAGACCTGGATATGCTCGCAGAAGACGGTTTATTGCTAAAAAGTGATATGCTGGCAGTTGACTGGGGTGACGGAAAAGTTCCGGTGCATATTTCAGAGGAAGAAGCCAGAAACGGAAACTTTACGCAGAATACCGATATCGGACTGGGTAATGAGTGTTATGTCAGCTATGAAAAAATGTATCAGAACCGTTTTGCGGTACTGCGAAAAGCATTTGAAAGCTATAAAGCGGTACGCAGTGAAAGCAAGGTAAAGCTTGCAGCAGGACTGCCGGAGTATAAAAAGTATGATAATTTCATACGGGATAATGCAGACTGGATTGAAAATTATGCGCTGTTTATGGCGGTTAAAGAGCATTTTAACGGTGTTGTGTGGTCAGAATGGGATGAGGATATCCGCTTCCGGACCGAAGAAGGATTAAAAAAATACCGCAGTCTGCTCGCGGATGATATTGATTTCTGGATATTTGTCCAGTATGAATTTGATAAGCAGTGGCAGAAGCTTAAAAATTATGTCAATAGTATCGGTGTTGAAATTATCGGAGATATTCCGATTTACATGGGCTATGACAGTGCCGATGTATGGGCAGAGTCGCAATATTTCCAGTTAAATGAAGACCGCCTGTGCGAAAAAGTGGCAGGTGTGCCGCCGGATGCCTTTTCGGATTTGGGACAGAAATGGGGGAATCCGCTCTACGACTGGGATACGCTGGAAAAAGATGATTTTTCGTGGTGGTATCGCCGGATGCACAAATCCGCACAGCTCTACGATGTCATCCGCATTGATCATTTTATCGGCATTGTGAAATATTATACAATCCCTGCGGATATGCCGGATGCAAGACAGGGTGAATACTGCATGGGACCGGGAAAGAAATTAACCGATGTCATCAACCGTGCAATCGGCGATAAAAAGATTATTGCGGAAGACTTAGGTGTACTGGTACCGGAGGTCAATGAACTCTTAGAAGAAAATAACTATCCGGGAATGAAAGTACTGGAATTTGCGTTTGGCGGCGACAGAAAGAATCCGCATCTTCCACATAATTACACGCAGAATTGTGTGGTTTACGGCGGAACACATGACAATGAAACACTGATGGGCTATTTTATCGAGCATCCGGACTGGGAACTCGGTTATGCGTATGACTATCTGGACACAAGGGATAAAGAACGTATGGTAGATCAGGTGTTCCGTGCCGCTTACGGCAGTGTTGCCAATCTTGTCATCTTTGCGGTGCAGGATATTTTAAAGCTTGGCAACTGGGCACGCATGAATACACCGTCCACGCTTGGCACGAACTGGAAGTGGCGCGTGAAAAAAGGCGAATTAAATGACAGTCATATCAAAGATATGCGCTATCTGGCGAGTGTCTTTGGCAGAGAGAATGGCTGACAATCAGTACGTTACATGGAATGTTGTCAACGGACACGTAGAGTAGCGAATTGACAGCTGCCATAAGATAAAAAGAACAGTTTCACACTGATAAGGGGATATTAAATATGCCCGGCAGTGAAACTGTTCTTTTTGTATGTTCAAAAAATGATAACCGTGTTGGTATTTTTTTCTTGCATTTATCAGTAGAGTATGTTACTATTCTTTGCAGGGAATACAGTTGTCTTCTATAGGCGAACACCAAAAGACATATGTATTCCTCACACAGACACAAACAATAAGATGGTGGATTATGGACGAAAATATTAAATATTATGTTGTAAAGCAGAAAGCACTGCCGGAGGTTCTGTTAAAGGTTGCACAGGCAAACCGGCTTATTGAAACAAAGGGGATTTCTGTTGCGGATGCCACAGAACAGGTTGGTATCAGCAGAAGTTCTTATTACAAATATAAAGAAGATATTTTTCCGTTCCGTGATAACGTGAAAGGAAAAACAATCACATTTGTCCTTTCAATGGACGATGAACCGGGACTGTTGTCACTGGTGTTGAAAAAAGTTGCAGAATTTCATGCAAATATTTTAACAATTCATCAGACTATACCGGTAAACGGCGTCGCATCGCTGACATTGAGTGTGGATATTCTGCCAAGCACCGGAGATTCTTCAAAGATGATTGAGGAGATTGAACAGCTTCCGGGTGTGCGGTATTTAAAAATATTAAGTCGCGAATAGGAAAGGGTAGAGACGATGGCAAAAATTGCAGTATTAGGTTATGGAACAGTCGGTTCAGGTGTTGTTGAAGTACTTGAAACCAACAAAAATTCAATTGAAAAACGTGCAGGAGAAGGCATTGAGGTAAAATATGTCCTCGATTTAAGAGATTTTCCGGGCGACCCGGTTCAGGAAAAGATTGTACATGATGTAGACATCATTATTCAGGATAAAGAAATTGATGTTGTTGTTGAAGTTATGGGCGGCATTGAACCGGCATTTACATTTGTAAAAAAAGCACTGGAAGCCGGAAAGAGTGTCTGTACTTCCAATAAGGCACTGGTTGCGGAACACGGACCGGAGTTGCTTGCAATGGCAAAGGAAAGAAACTTAAACTTCATGTTTGAAGCATCTGTCGGCGGAGGTATTCCGATTATCCGTCCGTTAAACCAGTCACTCACAGCTGATGAGATTACACAGATTACCGGTATTTTAAACGGAACAACCAACTACATTTTAACAAAGATGAGCCAGGAAGGCAGTTCTTATGAAGATGTATTAAAGGAAGCACAGGATTTAGGCTATGCGGAGCGCAATCCGGAAGCGGATGTGGAAGGCTATGATGCCTGCCGTAAGATTGCGATTCTGACATCGCTTGCATTCGGTTCAACCGTAAAGTTTGAAGAAATCCAGACAGAAGGCATTACAAAGATTTCAACAGCCGATTTTGCATATGCGGAAAAGCTTGGCTGTGTTGTCAAACTGCTTGCAACAAGCTTTAAGAAAGATGAAAAGGTTTATGCGATTACAGCACCGTTTTTAATTGATGCTACACATCCGCTCTATAATGTCAATGACGTCTTAAACGGCATTTATATTCATGGAAATGTCATTGGTGACGTGATGTTTTTTGGAGCAGGTGCAGGAAAGCTTCCGACAGCCAGTGCGGTTGTTGCGGATGTTGTAGACTGCGTAAAGCATAAGGGCAGAAATGTCATGACACTCTGGAGCTATGAAAAGTTAGAACTTGGCAGTGCAATGGAAGTAGAACGCACTTTCTTTGTAAGAATTAAAGACAGAGCGGCGCTTGAAAAAGCAAAAGAAGCATTCCACGCAGTACAGACAGTTACGGTAGACGGACTGGATGATGAATTTGGTCTTGTAACAGCCAATATGACAGAACAGGCATTTGCACAGGCAGCAGCACAGTTTGATGTTGCCGGCAGAATCCGTTTTGATAAAACAACCATTTAAAATAAAAAACTGACGGTTACAGTAAATGAGAAGGAAATGAGGAAAAGAAAATCATGAAGTATTTAATCGTTTTAGGCGATGGAATGGCAGATAAGAATATTCCTGAACTTGACAACCGTACACCCCTTGACTATGCAGACACGCCGGCAATGGATAAGTATTCAAAATTATCCGAAATCGGCATGGTGCGCACCGTACCCGAAGGTATGGCACCGGGAAGTGATACGGCAAATCTTTCTGTATTGGGCTACAATCCGAGAGAATATTATACGGGACGTTCTCCGCTCGAAGCGTTAAGCATCGGTGTGGATATGAAACCGACCGATGTGGCACTGCGCTGTAATATCGTTACGGTATCCACAGACGACCTTCCATATGAAGAAAAAACGATTATTGACCACAGCTCCAGCGAAATCTCAACAGAAGATGCGGCTGTATTACTGGAAGCGGTCCGTAAAGAATTAGAACGGATATTTATAAATTCTATGTTGGAACAAGCTACAGACATTTAACCATCTGGGATAAGGGTGAAGTTGTAGAACTGACACCGCCGCATGATGTACTTGGACAGGTCATCGGACAGTATCTGCCAAAGACAGAAGCACTGCGCGAAATGATGAAGAAAAGCTATGACATTTTATCAAATCACCCAATCAATGTAGAACGCATGAAAAAGGGCTTAAATCCTGCCAATTCCATCTGGTTCTGGGGTGCAGGCACACGTCCGGCGCTGGCACCGTTTGTTGAAAAGACGGGACATACCGGTGCGATGATTTCTGCGGTAGATTTATTAAAGGGGATTGCTGTCGGTGCAGATATGAAGGTTGTTGAAGTAGAAGGTGCAAACGGCGGACTCGATACTAATTATGAAGGTAAAGCCGATGCGGCAGTAGAAGCACTGTTAAAAGATGATTTGGATTTTGCATACATTCATCTGGAAGCCCCGGACGAAATGGGACATCAGGGCAGCTTTGAGCGTAAGGTGCAGGCAATCGAAAATCTCGACAAGCGCATTATTAAGCGTGTGACAGAGCAGTTAGAAGCGGCAGGAACAGATTTCAGAATGTTAGTTCTTCCGGATCACCCGACACCGGTAGCCATCAGAACCCATGTATCAGACCCGGTTCCGTATATGCTCTATGACAGCACAAACAAGCAGAGCCACACATGGAATTACAATGAAAAAGAGGCGCAGGAAAGCGGCAATTATATCGACAAAGGATATACAATCATCAATCATTTATTTGAAAAATAATAGAGAAAGGCAGTTACATAAAAATGGTAAAAGTAGTTAAATTTGGCGGAAGTTCATTAGCAAGTGCAGAGCAGTTTAAGAAGGTTGGCAACATTATCCGTGCCGAAGAGAGCAGAAGATATGTTGTGCCGTCTGCACCGGGAAAGCGTTTTTCAGAGGATACGAAAGTAACGGATATGCTCTACAAATGCTATGCCGAAGCAGAAGAAGGCAAAAATTTTGATAAATCCTTAAAGGCAATCAAGGAACGTTACAACGAAATCATCAAGGGGCTCGGCTTAAAGCTTTCCTTAGAAGAACAGTTTGAAACAATTAAGAAGCAGTTTGCTGCAAAGGCCGGCAAGGACTATGCAGCTTCCCGCGGTGAATATTTAAACGGTATCATCATGGCAAATTACCTTGGCTATGAATTTATTGATGCAGCAACCGTAATCTGCTTTGATAAAAATGGTGAATTTGAATCTGAAAAAACCAATCAGGTGATGAGCGAACGTCTTGCAAATACAGAAAATGCCGTTATTCCGGGCTTCTACGGTGCAATGCCAAACGGTCAGGTAAAGACATTTTCAAGAGGCGGTTCCGATGTAACCGGTTCTATCGTGGCAAGAGCTTTAAAGGCAGATGTATATGAAAACTGGACAGATGTTTCCGGTTTCCTTGTAGCAGATCCAAGAATTGTAGAAAATCCAAAGCCGATTGCGATTATTACTTATAAGGAATTAAGAGAATTATCTTACATGGGTGCTTCCGTATTACACGAATCCGCAATCTTTCCGGTAAGAAAAGAAGGAATTCCGATTAATATCCGCAACACCAATGCACCGGAAGATAAGGGTACAATGATTGTAGAAACGACCTGCAGTATCCCGGAATGTATCATTACAGGTATCGCAGGAAAGAAAGGCTTTGTAGCAATCAACATTGATAAGGATATGATGAACTCTGAAATCGGTTTCGGTAGAAAAGTACTTCAGGTATTTGAAGATAACGGTATTTCATTTGAGCATATGCCGTCAGGAATCGACACCATGACAGTCATTGTACATCAGGATGAATTTGTGGAAAAAGAACAGAAGGTGCTTGCAGAACTGCACAGAGCTGTGAATCCGGACAGCATTGAATTAGAGTCAAACCTCGCATTAATCGCTGTTGTGGGACGCGGTATGAAAAACAGTGTCGGTAATGCCGCAAATGTAATTTCTGCACTGTCCAATGCGAAGATTAATGTTAAAATGATTGATCAGGGATCAAGCGAATTAAATATTATCGTCGGTGTAAGAAACCGCTATTTTGAAGCGGCAATCCGCGCAATCTATGATGTATTTATTCCACAGAAGTAAAAAATAAAGAAAAAACGGCAGTTTTTGCAAAGCTGGTGTAGCGGAGTAATCCAATACAGATTTGCAGAAACTGCCGTTTGTTATTGATGCTGCCTATGCACGTGGCTCGACAGCATAGACGGACATATATTCCTGCATATAATTTATTAAACTTGGGTCATGCAGAATGGAAAGCATCATAACAAAGAAAAATAACATTAAAACAATGCCGGAAATGCCAAGACATAAACCGGCAACCGCTTTTCCTTCAAAACGTCCAATGCGGCTGCGGGAAAGGATTGCCAGTACAATTGCTGAAATCGTACATGGCAGACTGATGTAATACACTATGGAAGTCACACAGCCTGCAATGGCTAAAATCAGTGAAAAAGTCGCAAGCTTATCCTTTGGTTTAGCCGGCGGCACCGGATAGTCATTATTAAAATAATTCTGATTCGGATGCTGGTTTCCATTTATATTCTGATTTTGATTTGTATTGTTATTGTCACTCCAGTTATTCGGGTCGTAATTATCCATGAAATCCTCCTTAATTTGCATATATTTATGATATTGGAGTCGAAACCCCTGATAATAATACCTGCGGATTGTTCCGTGCTTTGCATTTTTGCAATTATTGGTATCATTTTATAATCTTATCATAAGGTATGATGGATTGCAAATCAGCCGCAGCTCAAAGTTGCGAAACCTCTCCCAAACTGGTATAATAATAAGAATTCAGAAAAAAGGGAAGAAAAAGGAGAACGTCACACGAATGGACATTATCAAGAAGATAGCAGAAGAATTACAGATAAAGGCAACACAGGCGGAAGCCGCTGTCAAGCTGATTGACGAGGGCTGTACGATTCCGTTTATTGCAAGATACCGTAAAGAAGCAACAGGCGCATTAAATGATGAGCAGTTAAGAAATTTAGATGAAAGACTGCGTTACCTGCGCAATCTTGAAGATAGAAAAGAACAGGTAATCGCAAGCATTGAAGAACAGGGTAAATTAACAGACGAGTTAAAGCAGCAGATTCTGGCGGCAGAAACAATGGTACTCGTAGAGGATTTATATCGTCCGTATAAGCAGAAAAGAAGAACAAGAGCGACAATTGCCAAAGAAAAAGGCTTAGAACCGCGGCAGAATTTATTTTACAGCAAAATACCGACAAGCGTTAGAGGAGGAAGCCGCCAAGTACATCAGTACGGAAGAAGGAAAAGAAGTAGCCGATGCCAAAGCGGCAATTGCGGGGGCAATGGATATTATTGCAGAGCAGATTTCCGATGTGGCAGACTACAGAACATATATCCGTGATATTACAATGAAAGAGGGTAAACTTATTTCTATTGCCAAAGATGAAAAAGCAGAATCGGTTTATGAAACCTACTATGACTACAATGAAAGCTTAAGCACCGTTCCGGGACACAGAATCCTTGCGATTAACCGTGGTGAAGCGGAAAAGTTTTTAACAGTGAAGATTGAAGCACCGGAAGAACGCATTTTAAGATATCTGGAAAAACAGGTGCTGACTTCGGAAAATGAATTTACAGCGCCGGTATTAAAAGCAACGATTGCAGATGCGTATGACAGACTGATTGCACCGGCAATCGAGCGTGAAATCCGCAGCAGTCTGACGGAAAAAGCAGAAGATGGCGCAATTAAAGTATTCGGCAAAAACTTAGAACAGCTTTTATTACAGCCGCCGATTGCAGGAAAAGTCGTACTCGGCTGGGACCCGGCATTCCGTACAGGCTGTAAGCTTGCTGTGGTGGATGCAACGGGAAAGGTGCTGGATACAAAGGTCATCTATCCGACAGAGCCGCACAATAAGGTTGAAGAATCCAAGCGTGAAGTAAAAAAACTCATTGACAAATATCATGTAACGCTTATTTCCTGCGGGAACGGAACGGCTTCCAGAGAATCCGAAAAAATTATTGCGGACATGATTAAAGAAATGAATTTAAACGATGTGGATTACATCATTACCAATGAAGCCGGTGCTTCCGTATATTCGGCAAGTAAGCTGGCAACAGAGGAATTTCCTGATTTTGACGTAGCACAGCGTAGTGCGGTATCCATTGCAAGACGTGTGCAGGACCCGCTTGCCGAACTTGTAAAGATTGAACCGAAGTCGATTGGTGTGGGACAGTATCAGCATGATATGAATCAGAAAAAGTTAAGCGAAACCCTGACCGGTGTCTAGAAGACAGTGTAAATAAAGTCGGTGTTGATTTAAATACAGCATCCGCTTCATTATTGGAATACATTTCAGGTATTTCCAAGGCAGTTGCAAAAAATATTGTAGACTACCGTGAAACTAACGGTAGATTTACGAACAGAAAGCAGCTGTTAAAGGTGGCAAAGTTAGGACCAAAGGCATTTGAACAGTGTGCGGGCTTTATGCGCATTACAGGCGGTGACAATCCGTTAGATGCAACAAGTGTCCACCCGGAAAGCTACGAAGCAGCAAAGAAGCTGCTGGCGTTAATGGGTTATGACAGCAATTCCATTACTTCCGGTGAATTAATTGGTTTAAGAAGCAAAGTTCACAATTTAAAAGAACTCTCCGAAAAGCTTGAAATCGGTGAAATGACCTTAGAGGATATTATCAAGGAACTTGAAAAGCCGGGACGTGACCCGAGAGAAGAAATGCCAAAGCCGATTTTACGCAAAGATGTCTTAGAAATGAAAGACTTACAGCCGGGCATGATTTTAAAGGGAACGGTAAGAAATGTCATTGATTTTGGTGCATTTGTAGACATTGGTGTACATCAGGACGGACTGGTACACATTTCACAGATGAGAAGTGACAGACGTGTCGAACATCCGTTAGACGTTGTCAGTGTCGGTGATATCGTAGATGTCCGTGTAATTGAAGTGGATGCCAATAAAGGCAGAATTGCACTTTCTATGATTTTGGATGAAAAAGAAGCGCAGAATAAAAAGATAAGCAGACCGGCAAAAGACCGCCGGACAAAAAAGGACCGTCCGAAAAAACAGGAAGGACTGAATCTGAGCGGATTGTCAAAATTTATGCACTAAAAAAGAGTAAAGATTGTCCGGATAATGCCGGGGCTGAATTAAGAAAGGAAAAGTTATGAGTGAATCGAACAAGCCACAGGGCTTACAGGTGCAGTTTGAAACACAGGTTACCGAACAGGATTTGATGAATTTTAAATTATACCACAATTACCACAGTGTCGGCGGTGTGGCAGGACTGTTGTTTGGGATTGTCGCACTGATTATCTGTGTAGTATCCGTAGGCCAGGTCAACATTTCCTATACACTGATGATGGGCTTTTTTGGGCTCTTTTTTACCGTGTATACACCGATTGGCATGAAATTAAAAGTGAAACAGCAGATGAAAACCGTTGCAGCTTTTAAAGAACCTGTCCGATATACAGTTACAGAAGAAAAGATTTTGTTACAGCAGGGGGCGGTGACCGAAGAAATGCTCTGGGAAGACATTTTTAAGATTAAATGTACAGGAAAAAGTCTTGTTTTATATATTACCAGTGTCCGTGCTAATATCATTCCATTGCGTGACATCGGTGATGAACTGGATGCGTTTCTTACAATTGCAGAGAAAAAATTGAAGCCGTTTCAGATAAAAGTGGGAGACAGATATGGTCATAGAAACAACTAGCGCAAAAGAAACCTTTGAAGCCGGATACAGGCTGGCACAGTCCGTACATCCGGGACAGATTTACTGCTTAAACGGCGATTTGGGTGTCGGCAAAACCGTATTTACGCAGGGCTTTGCCAAAGGACTTGGGATTGAAGAACCGATTAACAGCCCGACCTTTACGATTGTACAGGAGTATCATGAAGGCAGACTGCCGTTGTACCATTTTGATGTATACCGCATTGCCGATGTCAGTGAAATGGATGAAATCGGTTATGAAGAATACTTTTTTTCAGATGGTGTATGCCTGATAGAATGGGGAACGCTCATAGAAGAACTGCTCCCTGACAGCACAATAACTATTACGATAGAAAAAGATTTGCAGAAAGGCTTCGACTATCGTAAAATAACGATTTCAAATGGAGAAAAACAATGAGAATTCTGGCAATAGAAAGTTCCGCAGTTACTGCTTCTGTTGCAATTTTAACAGATGACGTACTGACGGCAGAATATACGGTAAATTATAAAAAAACACATTCACAGACACTGCTTCCGATGATTGATGAAATCTGTAAAATGACGGAAACAGAGCCGGAAAGTTTTGATTTGATTGCTGTATCACAGGGACCGGGTTCTTTTACCGGACTGCGTATCGGTGCGGCAACAGGAAAAGGCATTGCACTGGCACTGGATAAAAAAATGGTCGCAGTGCCAACCTTAAAAGCAATGGCATATAATGTCAGTGAAACAGACTGCCTGATTTGTCCGGTAATGGATGCAAGAAGACAGCATTTATATACGGCGCTGTACCGGCTGGATAAAGACGGGAAACCACAGGAAGTATTGGCACAGAGCCTGTTATCTTATGAAGAACTGATAAAGCTTTTAAATGAGAAAAATGAACCGGTACTCTTTATCGGCGATGGTGTTGTACCGGCAAAACAGGCATTTGAAGAAGGCCTTACCTGTGCTTATAAAATCGCTCCGGCGCATATCTGCACCCAGCGCGCAGGCAGTGTGGCGCTTGCGGCAAAAGATATGGCAGAAGCGGGAGAGGTCATTTTATCAGACGCATTCCATCCGGAATATTTAAGACCGTCACAGGCAGAAAGGGAGTTGAAGCGTGGAACAGTTTCAAATTCGTGAAATGCGTGAAACAGATATTGCACAGGTCGAAGCAATAGAACAGGAAATTTTTTCTGTACCGTGGTCGGAAAATCTTTTCTTTCCGCCTGCACAACGCCTGAAAATATTTATCTGGTGTGCCTTGCAGGCGAAGAAGTTGCAGGCACTGCGGATTGTGGAGTGTGCTTGGCGAAGGGAATTCACCAATATGGCAGTGGCAGAAAAATACCGCAGAAACGGAGTGGCGGAAGCGCTGATGAAAGAAATGGAAGAACGCGGCAGACAAAAAGACGTGACGATATTTTTTCTTGAAGTGCGTGAAAGCAATGATGCAGCGCGCAGGCTCTATGAAAAAATGGGATATGAACAAATCGGTGTCCGTAAAAATTTTTACGAGAAGCCGGCGGAAAATGCCATAATCATGTCAAAAGGCTGGCGTACGGCATAGGAAAGGTGTATACTAAAATTAGAAAAGGAAAGACTAAGAAAAATGTTAGATGTATGTTTACTAGGTACAAGCGGAATGCTTCCGTTGCCGGGAAGATGGCTGACATCGCTGTTGCTGCGTTATAACGGCAGCAGTATGTTAATCGACTGCGGCGAGGGAACACAGATTGCAATAAAAGAAAAGGGCTGGAGCTTTCATCCGATTGATGTCATCTGCTTTACACATTACCATGCAGACCATATCAGCGGACTTCCGGGACTTTTACTGACAATCGGCAATTCCGACAGGACAGAACCGGTAACACTCATCGGGCCAAAAGGGCTTTCAAGAGTGGTTTCCGCACTGAGGGTCATCGCACCGGAGCTTCCGTATGAATTGCGTTTTATTGAATTGAGTGAATCCAGAGAACATATTTCTATCAATGGATATGAAATAGATGCATTTAAAGTGAATCATGCCGTGACCTGTTACGGTTATGCGGTAAATATTCCGCGGATCGGCAAGTTTGACGTCGAAAAAGCAAAGGCACTTGAGATTCCTCAGAAAGCATGGAACCGCTTGCAGCACGGCAGTACAGTAGAACTGGACGGCAGGGTGTATACACCGGATATGGTCATGGGTGCACCAAGAAAAGGTCTGAAAGTGACTTATTGTACGGACAGCAGACCGGTGAAGTCTATTTCAGAAAATGCACAGGGCTCGGATTTGTTTATCTGCGAGGGCATGTACGGCGAGAAAGGTAAAGAAAGTAAAGCAAGGGAATATAAACATATGACCTTTGTAGAAGCTGCACATCTTGCCCGGGAAGCACAGGTGAAAGAAATGTGGCTGACACATTTTAGTCCGTCACTGGTGCGCCCCGCAGATTATGTAGCAGGAATACAGAAGATATTTCCGAATGTTCAGGCAGGTACAGACGGTAAAACGGTAGAGCTTGGCTTTGAAGATTAGGAAAGGGCAGCTGCAAAGGAGGTAGCGTTATGAAAAAGTATGCAAGAGTCACAATCGCAATTTTAATCATGGCAGCATTGGGCGTTGGATATTACTATTACTTGTCCAACAGACAGCCGCGGCAGGATGCGACACAGCAGTCGCTGGTGAATGAACAGCTTGCCCAGTTAAAGACAAAAAATATTGAACAGAATTACCCGGAATCCGTAAAAGAAGTGGTCAATCTGTTTATGCGCATCAGTAAAATGTATTACACATCCAGCGTATCCGATGAGGATTTAGGCATTCTTGCAAGTCAGGCACGTCTGCTATTTGATGATGAGTTAAAGAGCAAACAGACCGATGCAGAATACCTTGAAAGTTTAAAGCAGGATATAGCGGATTATAAGAAGGTCAACAGATACATTTCTGATTTCAAACTTGAAGGCAGTTCAAATGTAAAGTACAAGACCTTAAACGGTCAGAAGTATGCTACAATTCTTGGACTGTACTATATCCGGGAAGGCAGCGGACTGGAGTATTCCTATACAAAGTTTACACTGCGTGAAGATGCGCAGGGACACTGGAAGCTCCTGTACTGGGAACTGGCAGATGAATCAGACATTAATGAATAAAAAGTAGGAAAAGGTCATGGAAAACAAAGACGTATTAATACTGGCAATCGAAAGCTCCTGCGATGAAACGGCAGCTGCGGTTGTAAAAAACGGAAGAACGGTATTATCCAGTGTGATTAATTCACAGATTGATATTCACACGCTTTACGGCGGTGTTGTGCCGGAAATTGCTTCCAGAAAACATATTGAAAATATTAATCCGGTTATCGAACTGGCATTAAAGCAGGCAGATGTCACGCTGGATGATATTACGGCAATTGGTGTTACGTATGGACCGGGGCTTGTCGGTGCATTGCTTGTTGGTGTTGCAGAGGCGAAAGCTATTGCATTTGCAAAGAAAAAGCCGCTGGTTGGTGTACACCATATTGAAGGCCATATTTCAGCAAATTATATCGAACATCCTGATTTAGAGCCGCCGTTTGCGGCACTGGTGGTGTCGGGAGGACATACTCACCTTGTTATGGTAAAAGATTACGGCACATATGAAATTATCGGGCGGACAAGAGATGATGCGGCAGGAGAAGCATTTGATAAAGTGGCGCGTGCCGTAGGTCTGGGATATCCTGGAGGCCCGAAGGTTGACAAGCTGGCCAAAGAGGGCAATCCCCATGCAATCGAATTTCCGCGGGCACATGTTGACGATGCACCGTATGATTTCTCATTCAGCGGAATCAAGTCCGCTGTATTAAACTACATCAATTCCTGTGAAATGAAGCAGATTGAGATTAATAAGGCAGATTTAGTGGCATCATTCCAAAATGCAGTTGTAGAAGCACTTGTTTCAAGAGCAATCCGTCTGACAGAGGAAATGCACATTAAAAAGCTTGCCATTGCGGGCGGTGTGGCATCCAATTCTGCACTGCGTGCGGCACTCACAAGGGAATGTGACAGCCACGGTATTCAGTTTTATTCACCGTCGCCGATTCTCTGCACAGACAATGCGGCAATGATTGGTGCGGCTGCATACTATGAATACATGCGCGGAACACGGCACGGATACGATTTGAATGCCGTTCCGAATTTAAAACTTGGAGAGCGGTAATCGGACAATGAAGTGCAGAATGTCTGCGGAATAGAGGAGCATATGAAAAAAATTGCGGTTGTACTGGCAGGCGGACGCGGCAGCAGAATGAACAGTGACATTCCAAAGCAGTATCTGATGTTAAAAGACCGGCCGGTACTTTATTATGCCTTAAAGGCATTTCAGGACAGCGATATTGATAGTATTGTATTGGCGGCAGGTGAAAATGATTTGGAAATGTGCCGCACACAGATTGTTGAAAAATACGGCATAAATAAAGTCATGGCAATTGTCGCAGGCGGCGCACAGCGGTATGATACAGTATACAATGCACTGAAAGCGGCGCAGGAGCTGGCAATAGATACAGCACCAGAAGAGGTGCTGATTTATATCCATGACGGTGCAAGGCCGTGTATCAGCCGGGAAATTATAAAAAACTGCGAAGAAGCCGCATTACAATATGGTGCCTGTACGGCAGCAGTCCCGGTTAAGGATACCATTAAGGTGGTCAGTCCGGAAGGCTTTGCGGTTGATACACCGGACAGAAATACGTTGTGGCAGATTCAGACGCCTCAGGTATTCCGCAGTGACATTATAAGCAGTGCGTATGCAAAAATGTATGCGGATACAGACAGAGGTACGATTACAGATGATGCCATGCTTGTAGAACGTTATACGGACGTTCCGGTCAAAATGGCAATGGGCGCATACACAAATATAAAAATTACAACGCCGGAAGACATGGGGATTGCGGCGCAGTATCTTTAAAAAATAAAAACCAGAATAGAACAGGCTGTTTAAGAGGGTAATTAGCACAAGGTGCATGATTATAGAATAATGGAATGCTGTAAAATACAGCGGAATGGAGGAGTTACACAATGGAACAGACAATTCCGTATAAGATTTATCTGGAAGAACAGGAAATGCCAAAGCAATGGTACAATGTACGCGCTGATATGAAAAAGAAACCGGCGCCGATTTTAAATCCACAGACTTTAAAACCGGTTACAGTCGATGAATTATCGGCTATTTTTTGTACAGAGCTTGCAAAGCAGGAACTGGATGATACAACACCATATTTTGATATCCCGCAGGAAATCAGGGATTTCTATAAAATGTATCGCCCGTCACCGTTAGTACGGGCATACTGTCTTGAAAAGAAGTTAGGCACACCGGCACACATTTATTACAAATTTGAAGGAAATAACACATCCGGAAGTCATAAACTCAATTCTGCAATTGCACAGGCATACTATGCAAAACAGCAGGGATTAAAGGGAGTTACAACAGAGACAGGTGCAGGACAGTGGGGAACAGCACTTTCGATGGCATGTTCTTATTTTGATTTAGATTGTCAGGTTTATATGGTAAAGTGTTCTTATGAGCAGAAACCGTTCAGACGTGAAGTTATGCGTACATATGGTGCATCTGTACCCCGTCACCGTCTATGAAGACCAATGTCGGACGTAAAATCAATGAAGAATTTCCGGGAACAACAGGAAGCCTTGGCTGTGCGATTTCAGAAGCAGTTGAAGCAGCAACAAGTCAGGAAGGTTATCGTTATGTATTAGGTTCTGTGCTGACACAGGTATTATTACATCAGTCTATTATCGGTCTTGAAACCAAGGCGGCACTGGACAAATACGGTGTAAAGGCAGATATGATTATTGGCTGTGCAGGCGGCGGTTCTAATCTCGGTGGATTAATCTCTCCGTTTGCAGGACAGATGCTGCGCGGGGAAGCCGATTACAAGTTGATTGCAGTCGAACCGGCATCCTGCCCAAGTCTTACAAGAGGAAAATACGCATACGATTTCTGTGATACAGGTAAAGTATGCCCATTAGCAAAAATGTATACACTCGGCAGTGGATTTATTCCGTCCGCAAACCACGCAGGCGGACTGCGTTATCATGGAATGAGTTCTGTAGTTTCCGAATTATACGACCAGGGACTAATTGAAGCAAGAAGCGTAGAACAGACAGAAGTATTTAAGGCAGCAGAACAGTTTGCACGGATTGAAGGAATTCTTCCGGCACCGGAAAGCAGTCATGCAATTAAAGTGGCAATTGATGAAGCACTCAAGTGCAAAGAAACCGGTGAAGAAAAGAATATTGTATTCGGACTTACAGGTACAGGCTACTTCGATATGTTTGCATATCAGCGTTACAACGACCATGAAATGTCAGATTACATTCCGACAGACGAAGAGCTGCAAAAGTCACTGTCTACCCTTCCTGTAGTAGAGTAGGGGTATCAGTGTAATCAAAAATCCGGTATACAGAACGGATTCGTACGGATACAGAGTGCCTGCGGTAGGAGAGCAGGAAAAAGACAGGATATATAACTTCGTGCCTGCCGGGCAGTGCGGACGGTATTTGGATAAAATATCCGGCGGAACAGTGAAAGTATTAGAACTGTTTCTGCCGGATATTTTAAATGAAAGTACATTTTTGACAGTCTACAAATGAATGTCCGGTATATTGGAAACAAAAGAGAGCAAAAAGTGGGGAAAGGCGTAAAATAAAAAGAAAGCATAATATACGTAAAAACAGCGTAAAAAGGCGGTGTGAGAGCAGAAAAACAGCGGATAAATAAAAAAGTTAAAAAAATTGAAAAAAGTTGTTGACAAGTAGCAGACGAGGTGATATTATAAACAAGTCGTCAGCGATGAGCAACAACGCAGACATGACAAAAAGAATATGGAGAGGTACCGAAGTGGTCATAACGA
>ERZ859817.541-NODE-541-length-23702-cov-6.931408_pt1 | contig 23702 bp, 18 predicted proteins | sample MGYA00509986_ERZ859817 | MGnify/ENA primary metagenome ERZ859817 (study PRJEB30046, sample SAMN00715155) | human gut metagenome | study: EMG produced TPA metagenomics assembly of the A metagenome-wide association study of gut microbiota in type 2...
TAGAGCATCTGCCTTGCACGCAGAGGGTCAACGGTTCGAATCCGTTATTCTCCACGCATCCCGCGAGGGAAAGAGGATCTTTGACATATTGGACATCAAAAAGAAGAAACAAGTAGAGCGAGCTTAAGATATATCAACCCGTACGTATGTACGAGGTGAGAGAAAGTAAGCAAGGGCAGACGGTGGATGCCTTGGCTCTCGGAGGCGACGAAGGACGTGATAAGCTGCGAAAAGCTCGGGGGAGGCGCAAATAGCCCTTGATCCCGGGATATCCGAATGGGGCAACCCGGCAGGCTGAAGGCCTGCCATCCCGTAAGGGAGGCGAACGTGGGGAACTGAAACATCTAAGTACCCATAGGAGGAGAAAATAAACAATGATTCCGTAAGTAGTGGCGAGCGAACACGGAAGAGCCCAAACCCGTGCCGTCTAGGCGACACGGGGGTTGTAGGACCACGACGTGGCAAGATAGAGTCAAGTGGAACGCCTTGGAAAAGGCGACCGTAGAGGGTGATAGTCCCGTACACGACTGACGATTGAAGCCTAGTGGCATCCTGAGTAGCGCGGGGCACGAGAAATCTTGCGTGAAACAGCGGGGCCCATCCCGTAAGGCTAAATACTCCCGAGAGACCGATAGCGAACCAGTACCGTGAGGGAAAGGTGAAAAGAACCCCGAGCAGGGGAGTGAAATAGACCCTGAACCCGTCTGCCTACAAGCGGTCGGAGCATCGTCAAGATGTGACGGCGTGCCTTTTGCATAATGAACCTACGAGTTACCTTCCCCGGCAAGGTTAAGTACCTAAGGTACGGAGCCGAAGCGAAAGCGAGTCTGAAGAGGGCGGCCAGTCGGGGGGGGTAGACGCGAAACCGAGTGATCTACCCTTGGCCAGGTTGAAGGTTGGGTAACACCAACTGGAGGACCGGATGGGTAAGCGTTGAAAAGCTTTCCAATGAGCTGAGGGTAGGGGTGAAAGGCTAATCAAACTCGGAGATAGCTCGTACTCCCCGAAATGCATTTAGGTGCAGCCTCTTTATAGTATATCGTGAGGTAGAGCGACTGATTGGATGCGAGGGCTTCACCGCCTATCAAGTCCAGATAAACTCCGAATGCGCGATATATATTTACAGGGAGTGAGGGCGCGGGTGCTAAGGTCCGTGTCCGAGAGGAGAAGAATCCAGACCACCGGCTAAGGCCCCCAAATGATCGTTGAGTTGAACTAACGAGGTCGGATCGCAGAGACAGCTAGGATGTTGGCTTGGAAGCAGCCATTCATTTAAAGAGTGCGTAACAGCTCACTAGTCGAGCGATCTGGCGTGGATAATAATCGGGCATAAACGATCTGCCGAAGCCGTGGATGTCGTAAGACATGGTAGGGGAGCATTCCATGCGGCGTCGAAGATGAGGGATGACCCTTGTTGGAGCGCATGGAAAAGCAAATGTAGGTATGAGTAACGATAAGGGGGGCGAGAAACCCCCCCGCCGAAAGACCAAGGTTTCCTGATCAACGCTAATCGGATCAGGGTGAGTCGGGACCTAAGGCAAAGCCGAACGGCGCCGCCGATGGAAGAATGGGTTAATATTCCCATACTGCCTCATGGAGTGACGTGGAGACGGAGAAGTGACAGTCCTGCCGGCTGACGGAATAGCCGGTTGAAGGGTGTAGGAGTCGATCATGGTAGGCAAATCCGCCGTGAGATCCGAACCTGACAGTATACTGAGCGCTTGCGCGACGTAATATGGACGTAACCATGCTCCCAAGAAAATCCGCTAAACTTATCCATGCGGCACCCGTACCGTAAACGGACACACGTGGTCGGGTTGAGAATACTGAGGCGCTCGAGTGACTCACGGTTAAGGAACTAGGCAAATTGACCCTGTAACTTCGGGATAAAGGGTCCTCGTCGTAAGGCGAGGCGCAGAGAATAGGTCCAGGCAACTGTTTAACAAAAACACATGGCTGTGCTAAATGGAAACATGACGTATACAGCCTGACACCTGCCCGGTGCTGGAAGGTTAAGAGGAGATGTCATCGCAAGAGAAGCGTTGAATTGAAGCCCCAGTAAACGGCGGCCGTAACTATAACGGTCCTAAGGTAGCGAAATTCCTTGTCGGGTAAGTTCCGACCTGCACGAATGGTGTAATGATCTGGACACTGTCTCAACCGTGAGCTCAGTGAAATTGTAGTATCGGTGAAGATGCCGATTACCCGCGATGGGACGAAAAGACCCCGTGAACCTTTACTATAGCTTTACATTGAATTTGGGCAGACGATGTGTAGGATAGGCCGGAGGCTTTGAAGGGGGTACGCCAGTATCCTTGGAGCCGCCGTTGAAATACGGCCCTTCGGTTGTTTGAGTTCTAACTCCTAGGCAGGAGGACACTGTATGGTGGGTAGTTTGACTGGGGTGGTCGCCTCCAAAAGCGTAACGGAGGCTTCTAAAGGTGCCCTCAGACCGATTGGTAACCGGTCGTAGAGTGTAATGGCATAAGGGCGCTTGACTGGGAGAGATACAACTCGATCAGGTAGGAAACTAGAGCATAGTGATCCGGTGGTTCCGCATGGAAGGGCCATCGCTCAAAGGATAAAAGGTACTCCGGGGATAACAGGCTGATCATTCCCAAGAGCTCATATCGACGGAATGGTTTGGCACCTCGATGTCGGCTCGTCACATCCTGGGGCTGGAGAAGGTCCCAAGGGTTGGGCTGTTCGCCCATTAAAGTGGCACGCGAGCTGGGTTCAGAACGTCGTGAGACAGTTCGGTCTCTATCTATCGTGGGCGCAGGAGATTTGAGGGGCTCTGACACTAGTACGAGAGGACCGTGTTGGACGTACCACTGGTTTACCGGTTGTCCCGCCAGGGGCACCGCCGGGTATCTAAGTACGGATCGGATAAGTGCTGAAAGCATCTAAGTACGAAGCCGGCCTCAAGATTAGATCTCCCTCAAGGGTGGTTATAGACGATGACCTTGATAGGCCACAGGTGTAAGGGCGGCGACGTCCGAGCCGAGTGGTACTAATAGCCCGGGACTTTCCTCACGTGAAGGTTGATATATTTTAAGGCGATAAGGCGAAGCTGGTCTCTTCGGATTGATGTCCGGTCAAAATCTTGATAATGAAATTAAGGTGGCTATAGCACGAGGGATCCACCTCTTCCCATTCCGAACAGAGAAGTTAAGCCTCGTCACGCCGATGGTACTGCGTAACAGTGGAAGAGTAGGTAGCCGCCGTCTTGAGGCAAGGCGACAGCCGATGGAGAGGAGTCAGTCCGTAAGGGGTGACTCCTTTTTCTGTTATATACACCAGCCGTCGTAGAGACCTAGCGTGCCGCATCTCGTATCGTCTGACGATATTCTAAGTTACCATTTGAAGGGATGAGACGCTGCACGCTACGTCTCTACAATTGGGTGAGATTTCATTGTTTGCTGAATCGGGAACAATAAAGTTCGTATCTTGCCGTTATATTAAGAATTCACCGAATGATTCTGATTTATGAGCAGCATATATGATTCTCGTCAAAGATGGAAATTAGGCTTTATTTTTGCCGCTGTATTGATCGCTATGGCTTCTGTGGTAGTCTCGGATCTCTTGATTAAAGATCTGGCCCGAGAAGAGCGTCAGAAGATCGAGGTTTGGAGTGAGGCAACCCGGGTCATGACCAGTGAGAATCCAAGCCTTAATATGAATCTTATCCTAAAAATCATCCAAGGGAATACTTCTATTCCTGTTATATTATGCAGCGAGACGGATAGCGTGGTTTCTTACAATAATATAGAGATTCCGGAAAAGAATGTAGCGCAGTTCATGACGAATAAGGTTAAGGAACTGAGAACCAAAAATCCTCCGATCGTAATTGACATGGAGGATGGTACTTACCAATATTTATATTACGATGATTCGATTATCTTAAAGCGACTGCTTGTTTATCCCTATGCGCAATTATCAGTTGTATTTGTTTTTATATTAATCGCTTTTTTAGCCTTGGCTAGTACAAAGAAGGCAGAACAGAATAAAGTGTGGGTGGGGTTATCGAAAGAGACGGCTCACCAATTAGGAACGCCTATATCCTCGCTAATCGCTTGGGTTGAATATTTGCGAACGAAAGATATAGATCCTTCTCTATTGACAGAGATGGATAAGGATGTGAAACGCTTACAAACGATAGCGGAGCGTTTCTCTAAAATCGGTTCAGATCCAGATCCGGTTCCGACAAATATCGTGGAATCCATCCGTGCGGCTTTGGGATATATGGAGACCCGTATTTCCTCGAAGGTGAAAATTAATACGTATTTGCCGGAGCGGCCGATATTGGTCTTAATGAATGATTCCCTGTTCGCTTGGGTAATCGAGAACCTGACGAAAAATGCGGTGGACGCCATGGAGGGGCAGGGTGAGATTTCGCTAAAAGTAGAGGAAAGAGAGAAGTTCGTGCTGATCGATTTGTCTGATACCGGAAAAGGTATCCCAAAATCAAAATTCAAGACGGTTTTCAATCCGGGGTATACGACCAAGAAACGTGGCTGGGGACTAGGCTTGTCCTTGGTTAAGCGTATTATCGAGTCCTTCCAAGGAGGAAAGATTTTCGTGAAGAGTTCGGAGTTGGGGAAAGGGACGACTTTTCGTATAAAATTGAAGAAATATAAGGGTTAAATCGTATTATAGGAAAAAATAAGCATAAAGGTATTGTTTTTGTATTTAGTTTTTTCGTACCTTTGCAAGGTTTTTACACTAAAAGGCTTTGGGGAAATTTAAATTATATAATGTAGATTTGAAAAATCTCTCTCCGGGAGTACACGAATTCGAGTATCTTTTGGAGAACAAGTTTTTTGTGGACATTGACGGAACCGAGGTCCAGAAGGGCAAAGTGAAGGTTCATCTTACCGTAAAACGGTCGTCAATGATGTTTGAGATGAACTTTCAGATAGAAGGGGTTGTTGTTGTTCCATGCGATAGATGCTTGGACGATATGGAAATTCCTATTGATACCCACAATCGTCTGGTGGTAAAATTCGGCAAGGAATATGCCGAGGAGAGTGATGAGGTTGTCGTGATACCGGAAGAGGAGGGCGCTATTAATTTGGCGTGGTTCCTGTATGAGTTTATCGCTTTGGCGGTTCCCATGAAGCATGTACATGCGCCGGGTAAATGTAATAAGGCAATGTCGTCTAAATTGAAGAAACATACCGCCAGAAGTTCGGATGAGACCGAAGACGATTTTGAGGATGACATGGGAGGTGATGATTTGGCGTTGGAAGATGACGGAAACGCTAGTCCTGCCGATCCTCGTTGGGATGCTCTGAAAGGTTTGCTAGAGAATGATAACAATTAAATAAATAAAACAATGGCACATCCTAAAAGAAGACAAGGTAAGACAAGAACAGCCAAGAGAAGAACTCATGACAAGGCTGTAGCTCCAACAATGGCAATTTGCCCGAACTGTGGCGCATGGCACATCTATCACACTGTATGTGGTGAGTGCGGTTATTACAGAGGTAAATTAGCGATTGAAAAAGAAGCTGCTGTGTAAGTTTGTCAACTTATATGGTTTGATGAACAAAAGAAATAGCCCTAAAAGTTTTTTTAGGGCTTTTTTTTAATTGGGATAAGTAGTCCTTTTATTTTTAAAGTTATGGATAAGATAAATGCGGTTATCACAGGAGTGGGTGGATACGTTCCTGAAGATGTATTGACGAATGAGGATATTTCCAAGATGGTCGATACGACGGATGAGTGGATCATGACTCGTGTGGGTATTAAGGAGCGCAGGATATTGAAAGGGGAGGGCGTAGGACTCTCTTACATGGGTATACGGGCCGTGAAGCAATTGCTCGAGAAAACGAACCTGAATCCGGAAGAAGTAGAGGTTGTCTTGACCGCTACGACTACCCCGGATCATCATTTCCCGACAACTTCTTCTATCATCGCTTATCATACAGGTTGTAAGAACGCGATGACTTTTGATATGCAAGGTGCGTGCGCAGGCTTCTTGTATGCTTTGGAGACGGGCGCTAATTATATTCGCTCGGGGCGTTATAAGAAGGTGGTTGTCGTATCGGGTGATAAGATGACATCTATTACAGATTATCAAGATCGTTCTACTTGTCCTTTGTTCGGGGATGCTTGCGGAGCGGTCTTGTTGGAGCCAACTACCGAGGAGTTTGGTATCTTGGATACAATTTTACGGACAGACGGCGTAGGCTATCCGCATCTGATCATGAAATCGGGCGGCTCGGCTTATCCTCCTTCTCACGAGACGGTGGACAACCGTGAGCATTTCGTTTATCAAGATGGACGTGTGGTGTTCAAGTATGCGGTTTCTTATATGGCGGACGTGGCCGCTGAGATCGCGGAGAAGAATGGCTTGACGCATGATGATATCGCGTGGATCGTTCCTCATCAAGCGAACCTGCGGATTATCGACGCTACGGCGAAACGCTTGGGCGTAGATATGGATAAGGTGATGATCAATATCCAGAAATATGGCAACACAAGCGCCGGTACGATTCCTATTTGTCTATGGGAATGGGAGAATCAATTGAAAAAAGGAGATAACCTGATCCTTGCCGCTTTTGGAGCGGGCTTTACGTGGGGAGCGGTTTATCTGAAATGGGGGTATGATGGAAAAAAAGCATAAATCGGGTTTTGTCAATATCGTTGGAAACCCAAACGTAGGTAAGTCTACGTTGATGAATCGTTTGGTCGGGGAGCGGATCTCTATTATCACCTCGAAGGCGCAAACGACAAGGCATCGTATTATGGGTATCGTGAATACCGACGATATGCAAATCGTGTATTCTGACACGCCGGGAGTCTTGCGGCCGAATTATAAGTTGCAGGAATCCATGCTTAATTTCTCTCAATCCGCCTTAGGCGATGCCGACGTGCTGTTGTACGTGACGGATGTCGTCGAGACGATTGATAAAAATAACGAGTTCCTAGCACGGGTACAGAGCATAGAGTGTCCGGTTCTCTTGTTGATCAATAAGATCGACCAGACCAATCAGCCGGAGCTGGAGAAGCTCGTGGCCCAGTGGAAGGAATTGCTTCCGAAGGCCGAGATCATCCCGATCTCCGCGCTTTCGAATTTCAATATAGATTACGTGAAGCGTCGGGTGGAGGAGTTGATGCCTGATTCCCCGCCTTATTTCGAGAAAGACGCCTTGACCGATAAACCGGCCCGTTTCTTCGTGACAGAGATCATTCGTGAGAAAATCTTGTTATATTATCAGAAGGAAATACCTTACGCGGTAGAAGTGGTCGTCGAGTTGTTCAAGGAGGATGATGAGCTGATCCATATCAAGGCACTGATCATCGTGGAGCGTGATACCCAGAAGGGGATTATCATCGGGCATCAAGGGCAAGCATTGAAGAAAGTAGGTGCTATGGCCCGGAAGGATATCGAACGTTTCTTCGGAAAAAAGGTGTTTTTGGAAATGTTTGTCAAAGTGGAAAAAGACTGGCGTAACCGTGACAACATATTGAAGAACTTCGGTTATCAGCTGGACTAATAATAGCATACGAAAGGAGAATTTATGGGAAATATAGTAGCGATAGTGGGGAGACCCAATGTAGGTAAGTCCACCCTTTTCAACCGGTTGACGGGTACCCGTCAGGCGATCGTGAACGAGGAGGCTGGTACTACCCGTGACCGTCAGTACGGCAAGGTGGAGTGGACCGGCAAGGAGTTTTCGCTGATTGACACAGGCGGATGGGTGGTTAACTCGGAGGATGTTTTCGAGGAGGAGATCAACAAGCAGGTAAAGTGGCTATCGAGGAGGCGGACGTGATCTTGTTCGTCGTCGATTATTGAATGGCATCACGGATCTGGACATGGAGGTGGCGCAGATCTTGCGTCGTTGCAAGCGGCCGGTGATCGTGGTGGCGAACAAGGCGGATAATTACGAATCGCATCCGGCCTCGGCGGAGTTTTACTCGTTTGGCTTGGGAGATCCTTTCTGCATCTCGGCCATCAATGGTTCTTATACCGGGGATTTGCTGGATAAGATCGTGGCGACGTTGCCCGAGGAGAAGGTGGAGATACTGGAGGAGGAGTTGCCCCGTATCGCGATTATAGGACGCCCGAACGCGGGAAAGTCTTCTCTTATCAATGCTTTTATTGGCGAGGATCGGCATATCGTTACCGATATCGCGGGCACGACCCGTGATTCCATCTACACGAAATATAATAAATTCGGCTTGAACTTCTATTTGGTGGATACGGCGGGTATCCGTAAGAAGGGGAAGGTGAATGAGGACTTGGAGTATTACTCGGTGATCCGTTCGATCCGCGCGATCGAGAACTCGGATGTCTGCGTGCTGATGTTGGACGCTACGAGGGGCATCGAGAGCCAGGATATGAATATCTTCTCGCTGGTGCAGAAGAATAAGAAGGGATTGGTGGTTTGCGTGAATAAGTGGGACTTGGTCGAGGATAAGAGCCAGAAGGTGATCGACTCGTACACGACCGCTATCCGCGAGCGTCTGGCTCCGTTTACCGACTTCCCGATCTTGTTTATCTCGGCCATGACGAAACAACGTATCCTGAAGGTGCTGGAGACCGCCAAGGAGGTTTACGAGAATCGCTCCAAGCGTGTCCCTACGGCCAAGCTGAACGAGGTGATGCTCCCGATCATCGAGAATTATCCTCCCCCAGCCTGGAAGGGTAAATATATCAAGATCAAATATATCACCCAGCTTCCGGCGGGCAGCGTGCCTTCTTTCGTGTTCTTCTGTAACTTGCCGCAATGGATCAAGGACCCGTACAAACGTTTCCTTGAGAACAAGATCCGCGAGAACTGGGATTTTACCGGTACGCCGATTAATATATTTATCCGGGAAAAGTAAATACTAGATACAAAAAAGCCGCTTCCTGTAATGGGGAGGCGGCTTTTTCTATTTAGAATAGGTCGGAATGCGTTCCGGTATCGGTGAAAAGCAAGATTAGCTCCGTGTCGTCTTGGCTCCATATCAGCAGCCAGTCTCCTTGGATATGACATTCCCACAATCCCGCGTATTTCCCGGATAGCTTATGCGGGTGGTATTGGGAGGGAAGGGAACCGGTTGTTTCAAGCAAGTTGGATACTTGCTCGAATAAGTTCATATCATATCCTCTTTTTTGGCATAGCCTCAAGTTCTTCTTGAACTTTTTGGTATAGTTGATGGAATATTTCATCAGCCTAGGATTTGTTTCATCAAATCCTTTGTGCTTTCCGCATGATAAATCCTTCCTGCCTTCACGTCCTCCAAGGCCTCGTCCAATCCGGATTTCTTCTGTGCCTTTACCTTGCCTTCCAGCGAGGTGATGAATTTCTTCAAGATGTCGGCGTATTTCTCGGGGATGGTTACCTCGAATGTCTTTAAGGATGTCGTTGTCTCCATATCGTTCTGTTTTAGGAATTTCCTTCGCGAATATACGGAATAAAAAGAGAAGGGGAATTGTTTTCCTTCTCTTTTTATTTCCCGCTTCCGCGTCGGGAGGGAGGGACGTGACGGTTAGATCTCGTCCGGGCTCTCGGAGTCTCCGCCGGGCGTAGGCTCGGGTGTAGGCTCGGGAGCGGGCGCCGGTTTCTTGGCGGAGGCCATGCGCTGGTTGTAGGCGGCGGTGGTCTCGGCGATCAGCTGGTTGAGGGCGGCGATGAAGGCGGTCGCTTTCTCGGACGGCTTCGCTACGCCATAGGACTGGGCCAGCAGGGTGAGATCGTCATAATACACGTCGATCCGCTTGCGCAGGTTGGCGCCGCTTTCCTTTTTGGAGGTGGTCCGGTTTTGGACGCGTTGCTGCGACAGGCGGTCGTAGGCGTTATTCTCTTTCTCCAGTTCGGCGAGGTAAGCGTCGAGGCCGAGCGTGGTGACGTACGGCTTGTTCTCGTCCTTGCGCAAATCCAGCAAGAGGCCCTTTATCTTGGCGGTCTCCTGCGCCATGGGAAGGCGGGCGATGCCGTTATAGGGCTTGATGACCTTGTATAGGTACTTGCCCGCGTCACGCTCGGCCTCCAGCGGGAGGGTACCGGCCCGTGAGATGCGGGTGATGATATAGATGGCGAGGTTGTCGCGGTTGGTATCGTGCAAGGCCATTTGCTCGGTCTCCTGCGAGGTGCGGCTCTCGTCCACCACGTCGGCCATGGCGAGGAGGTCTGCCTCGTAGGTATCGAGGAATTCTTTGGTGAGGCCCAGCTCGGGGATGCCGTCGCTGCCGGTCAGCAGGGAGATCTCGTCGGGGGACTCGGAATCGCCGCCACCGCTGTTTCCGTTGGCTAGGTCGAGGACGTGGTTCATGAAGGAGAGGTACTCGGCGTTGTTGAAAAGAGAGAGCGGAAGTGTCTTGATTTTTGTGTAAGTACTCATGGTAAATTTGATTTAGAGTTTAAAAACTTCTCTAAGTTAGGGATATTTGCTGAATAAGGGCTTCTTAGGTCTAAAAAATGGGGATTGAATGGCGCGAATAATCATCTTAGGCCTAAGAAATGGCTTTTCAAGGGTGAAAATAGGCTTTTTAGGCCTAAGAAATGGTTTCGCGGCCTTGAAAGTCCCTTCCTAGGCCAAGGAAATCACTTTTCACGGTTGAAAAACTATCTTTTAGCCCTAAGAAGTCATTTTTCACCCTTCGAGGGCATTTCTTAGGGCTAAGAGACATTAAGAATCTGATTGTTTTGCGAATGTTTTAAAAAAACACGATCTTCGCGACGTATTGGAAAAATAACGTAGAAGCGTTTCGATATTATCTTGTACTGGAATCTGGACAATTTCATTACCCAAGATAATAGGAAAATGGCTCCTGCGCTTTATCTGTTATATACCTACCCATTCATGGATAGATTATATACCTGCATAAGGCGTGGGATCATTGTCTTATTATTGGGTAAGGGCAGTCCAGAGCCTCAGTACAGTGATAGACAATGGTCTCCACGCTTCTTTATTTGTTAACCGCCTACCGGAGGAGGCACGGGAGGAAGAATGTGATAAAGATATGAGAAAATTGGTTTATTTGTTAGGTTTATTATTTTTTATGGCCTGTGGAGAAGATGCTAAAGAGGGAATTATTCCTGAACCTGATGTTCCTTATGATTATAGTGAGTTCGGCGGCTATCATGTGAAGGATACTGTCGGTTACGATATGGCGACGCTTGAGTTTTACTCATCTAATGATACGGCTTGGATTTATGCGATTAAAGGTCAAAAGGTGTGGTTTGGTATGTTCAATGACAATACGAAAGAACAAATTACGGAATGGAAGGCCTCCTCAAGTGAGGAATCAGACTACACCAGTTCATTTCTTGGTAATCCATTTAAGGTAGGAGATAAATATGTATGTTTCATGAAGATTGCTCCTGAGTTATATAAACCTTTTTTGTTGAAAGAGGAAAGCGCTATCTCTCTTAAAGAACGAGAAGCCAGTTGGGGAAGTGAGAACTTTTTTTCAGTTAGAGAGTTTGGAGAGAATATATTGGTTTATCATCCTCATTTTTATGGTAACCTATTATATTCATCAGAAGGAGTTGAGGTCATAAATTCTGTGGCTTTTCAGGATGATCCTGAATCTGATAATGAGTATTTATCAGGTTTTAAGAATGATAAAGTGTGGTTTGGTATATACGAAAATGGTGAATTGCGAGAAGAATATACGGGCGAGAATGTTTATGATAGAAATATAAAGATCAATAAAGGATATGGCGAATACGAGGAATATTTTGTGAAGGCCTTGTCTTTCGGTTATTCGAGCGGTTTGTTGAAAACAGAATGGGGGTATGTATTTTATCCTACGATCAAAGATTCTGAAAGTGGTGGTTATATTCATGATATGTTTTTTTGTAATGGAGGGAAAATGTTTCCGGTCTTTGTTGGAACATATTATTTAGATATAAGGAATTGGTATGATGGAAGTGTTCTAATGGGTAACAAAGTAGTCTTCTCTCCGGAAGGTAAGAGGCTGATAGAATTTGAAGATAATGATCTAGGAGATGATAGGATGTTGAGTGTATTTTGTAAAGAACCTAGTTCTTATACTCATATAATAAGGTTGATGCATGCAAGGATGTGGGCTGATTATACGGTGGTTACTATCGACAAATATGATTTGGAATCAAAGAATTCTCTTTGGAGCGTGAATGTGGATGCGCTGGGAGAATGTGCTGTGAATAGTAAATTTGTTGCTAAGGTATTGGGAAAAGATAAAAATATTTGGACGATGGAAGTGTCTGTGATATCATTTGAAGGACAAGAAAAGATCTCGAATTTTAAGTTGAATACGGATACGGGTGAGATTATCTATTTATAATCATTATCTGTGATAAGATCCTTTTAACGGATTAGTGAAAATATCTATATGACCATAAAACCTTCTCCGTCAAATCTTATTGTATGAAATGGAGAAGGTTTTATAGTTCCATATATTTTATTTTTCCAATATCCCTATCATGCCCCCCTTCAGCACCGGGATATGGTTCATGATAAGCGTCCAAAGAAAATCGGGATCGATCTTTAGTATCCTATTTTGGCCTACCCTTAAAGTAACTCTCAGTCTCTTCGATAGAAAGTAGCACATCATAAAGATGTTTCTCGATATATTCATCCATAGATCAGCAATTTTGTATTATCAATATTCTTTCTTAGGATCGGGTTCCGGATCGACTTGTCCTCTAGCAAGTCGATCTCCCGATGGAAGATGGCAGATAAGGCGTCGCACAGATCGAAGAAATTATTTACGTAATCCACCTGTTCCACTTCTTTGTTGAAATCCACCACAAGATCAATATCGCTCTTCTCCGTAAAGCGGTTCGTGAGGACGAAACCTGAAGCGAACCGCCGGCCTTGTCTTAAGCCTCCACCCCATTCCTGTACAAGTAATCCGGAGCGAAGTCGGCCCTGTTGTACCATTCGAGTGTCCAGTGGGTGAGCCTGAACTGGACGAAATTCCGGAGGTCTTTCTATGGCTCGAAAAGTTTCCCTTTCAGTAAAGGGAGGAAGTTCACTAATTTCACCTTACCGTTGCTAAATTCCAATCGCATGGTATAGTCCTTGACATATTCCACGCCAGTGACGCATATTAAATCTATATCTTCAGTCATAACTTTTTCTCTTTTAAATGGGGCTTAGGGGATTTTCATCACGAATATATGGAATAAAAAAGATAAGGGTACGAGTTCGCCTCTCTTTTTTGTCTTTCTTTCATCCACATTTCCTTGAAACCCTTGGAATCCCCATTTATAATCGTACCTTTATGTCTCTTTACCTTAAAAATTAAAAATAATCATGTTTACGCCATCAATGACAAACGAGGAAATAGAGGCAGTGGCCTATAAGGACTTTCTGGAGATCCGGGGAAGAGTGGAAATCGCGAAGGATAAATTCGTACAAAGGGTGAGATGCACGCCCCCGGGATTTTGGGCCTTGCATTCCTTGCAGGAGACACATACCCTTCAAACCCGCTCCAAGAATACATGGACTGTATATTTCTATTATTTGTACACGACACCGGCCGGTGCCGTGAAAGTCTCATCTATGATCTACACCTCCCTGCCGGGAGATGAAGGCACGGATTACCTGTTTATGAATAATCTCGACCGCTTCCGGCTGGAGAGGGTGAGCTCGCGTTTCTCGCGACAATACGAGGAACGCTATATCGACCCGAACCAGATCCAACTGAACGGCCTTCTGCCCGCTATCTATTTCATGAGGACTGCCGGCGACCGGAAGATCGCTCCCTACACTCCCGATACATGGACCGAGGAGGAGAAAAAGGACAAATATCTCTTCGTGTCGGAGCAAGGGACCATGGAGGCGAAGCTGGAGGGGCGTGTGGAGACCTACCTTACTTTCAGGAAGCCGGAACACTCGGGTGATTAAATAAGTAGAGGGCGAGGTTGATACCCCGCCCTCCCGATAACTAGGTAGATACCTCCGGGCTTATCTTTTCAGAAGATCGATCCTCTCGCCGGGCAACAGTACCGCATGAACCTTCTCCGTTACCCGCCCCTTCACGTTGAAGGAATCCCTTAGGCGGATGTCGTCGGCGGAGGAGCCAATCTGCGCCTCATATTTACCGGACTCTACGACCCAATGACTGGCGCTCTCGTCGAAGGAGGCCAGATCCGTATCTTTCACCTTGAAGATGATCTCACGGCTCTCCCCCGGCTGGAGGAGTTGGGTCTTGACGAAACCTCTCAACTCTTTCGCCGGCTTATCCATGCTCTTGCCGGGGGCGGAGATATATAGCTGGACCACTTCCTTCCCGGCTACCGGGCCATTGTTCGTGATCGTGCAACTGATGCTGTAGTCCGTATCGCCCATGAACACTTTCAAGCTCGAATAATTGAAAGTTGTATACGACTGTCCGTAGCCAAACGGATAGGAGACGGGCACGCCGAACGTATCGAAGTAACGGTAGCCCACGTAGATACCCTCCTCGTAGTTGGTATAGTCAATATTCTTACGATCCGTATGCTCCGGGCCTCCTCCCATGAAACCGGCTAACATTTCTTTCAGGTCGATACCCGAAGCGTCCGGGAAATTCTTCGTGGAGGCTACGTCGGCGATGCTCACGGGGAAAGTCATCGGGAGCTTACCGGAAGGATTCACCTTTCCGGACAGGATATCGGCTACCGTGTTACCCCCTTCCTGCCCGGCTTGCCAAGCCAATAGGATGGCGTCCGGTTCCGATTTCCAGCTGGCGGTCTCGATCACGCCCCCGATATTCAAGATTACGACCACCTTCTTCCCTTCCTTATGGAAAGCGTCGGAAACCGATTGGATCAACGCTCGCTCATTCTCCGTCAGGTTGAAATCTCCCTCGATCTTCCGGTCTTGGAACTCTCCCGAGCTACGGCCTATCGTAACGAAGGCGATATCCGCCTCTTTCGCCTTAGCGGCCAGCCCTGCGGCATCCGGTACGAACTCCGGGATACGAGGGTGGTTGAAGAAAGCGGCGGCGGGACTCGTGTCTTTCGGCTGTTTCGCCTTTTCCTCGGTACTGTATTTCTCGTATAAGGCTTTCACTTCGGCGTCCATGGTATAACCGGCGTTCTCCAGACCTTCCACGAGGGATACGGTATAAGCCTCGTTCACGTCGCCGCTGCCGGTGCCTCCGGCGATAAAATCGTACGAGGTGGTACCGTAAGCCGCTATCTTCTTGATACCCGGGGCCAGCGGCAAGGCATTATTCGTATTCTTTAATAAAACCATACCTTCGGAAGCGGACGCACGGGTTACCTCGGCGTGAGCTTTTAGGTCCGGTTTGTCGGAATAGGCGTATTGGGCAAAGCGGGGGGCTTGAAGGATCAGTCGTAATACACGGGTTACGTCCGTATCCACGTCGTCGATAGAGAGAGAACCGTCCTCAAGCGCTTTTAGGAGGGCCTCTTTCTGGTCCGTCCGTCCGGGCATCAGCAGATCGTTTCCGGCGTGGATCTGGGCGGGGGCGTTCTTGCCGCCAAACCAGTCGGTCATGACAAGGCCGCTAAAGCCCCATTCGTCACGGAGGATGGTCGTTAATAAATCACGGCTTTCGGAGGCATACTCACCATTTATCTTATTGTAGGAAGACATGACCGTCCACGGGCTTGCCTCTTTTACGACCATCTCGAAACCTCTTAGGTAAATCTCCCGCAAGGCACGAGGGGTGAGGCGGGCATCCGTTCCTGTCCGGTTGGTCTCTTGATTATTGACGGCGAAATGCTTGATGGAGGTTCCCACGCCATTGCTTTGGATACCGTTTACCATCGCTGTCGCTATCCGGCCCGTCAAGTAGGGATCTTCGGAATAATACTCGAAGTTACGTCCGCAGAGAGGGCTTCGGTGGATATTCAGCGCGGGGGCCAAGAGTACGTCGCAACCGTATTCTTTCACCTCGTCGCCCATGGCGTTGCCTACGTTTTTGACCAATGCGGTGTTCCATGTGGAGGCTAGCAAGGTAGCGACCGGGAATGCCGTGCAATAATAGGTCGCCTCGTTCCCCTCGCGAGTCGGGGAGATACGTAATCCGGCGGGACCGTCGGCCACTACGATAGCGGGGATTCCCAGACGTTCGATCGGGAAGGTCGTTCCGGCGGCTCCCGGCACTATATTTTGCGTGCTGCCGACTACGGCTGATTGGCCGCCGAACCCGGGCATTCCGGTTCCGACTAACAGGGATACTTTCTCTTCGGCAGTCATGCGGCTACGATTTTCTCGATAGGATCTTTACCCAATTGCGGCAAGGTTTGGGAGTGCCCTACTTGCATGGCCATCGTAAGGCATGCGCCCATTAATAGTTTGTTCATATAGAATGGTTTTTGTGTTTTTCAGTGCCCCAAAAGTAGGCGAAGGAATCGAGGCGGACAAAGAAAAAGAAAGGTATCGGAGGTAAGGATTTCGTTTTTTGATGAATATCAAACATTGTAGGGGTTTGATGATATATTTAGGGGACGCCGACTGCGCAGTCGGCGTCCTGTACTATTTATAATGTATTCAGAAGTTTATGAATCTCATTAACCATCTGCGTAGCGGATTCTTGTGTCTCGGATAAACCTTCCGGAGTGATCTTGGCAACCGTCTTGTTCAACTTCTCGAGTTTGCCTTTAGCTCCTTTCGTTGTCAGCTCTTCCCGGAGGATGCGGATCTTCTCGCAATCTTGTATACCCTCGACCAAACGTTCGAAGCGAATGCTACTGCGTGGACCGGGATAAATACTGTATGTATCGCCTGCCGCCCAAGTGCGGAAACGCGAATCACGCAGAGGATCGGCGGTCCAGCTATTAACTGCCCAACGTAGATAACCGTCGTAACCACCAGCTACGGCGTGCAAGACCGTCCATGCCGCTTCCGCCGGGTCGGAGAAGGTGAAGGTATTCGGGAACGCTTCCGCGCAACAGGTATAAACGGTACTGATCTGTCCCGCTTTATCACGGGCAGCCTTTACGTCTTCTGGGAATTTATGCCCATAGGGAATACTTAAATAGTATAAGTCCGATTGAATTTCCGGATGATAATTTCCGGCCAGCGTGATCTTGAACTCCGGATCGGCTTGCTTGATAACCTTGATCGCTTCACGCATCGCCTCCATCGGACGCTCGTCCATAGAGATGGCGGTTTTCTCGAACCAACCTTTCTCGCGAAGGTGGCGGGAGAAATCTTTTAGGAAAGTACCCCAATAGTCTGCGTAAGCGGCGTCACCCGGTTTCGTGTTGAGGAATTGTACACGATTTGTCGCCTCGTCGTAATAATCGAAAGATAAAGCCCAAGGGATCATGGTGTAGCAACTGATCATATCATCGATACCGATCTCGTTCATCATGAATGCCACCCATTTGTCGAAGACGGCGTAATCATATGCCCAAGTGCCGTCTATCTTCTTGATCCGGGTGATCATGCTGTCGAAATGATCCTCGGTCTGTCCGGCCCAAGGTTTATGCATGATACTGGTGGTGATAGCGCGCTGTCCGGCGTTCGCCAACATCTTCATGATCGGGCGCATAGCGTCGAAATGCTCTTTACTCCAAAGAGGAACTTGGTAGTAACGGGCCACGGAATACGGGTTCTGCCATAAGTCCAGATGGAAAGCCCAGTCCTTCGGGGCGGGAAGTGTGCGGTTCAATACGTCCACTTCTATTTGTAATTCCATGGGGGAGGCATTTTTTCCCGTGACAGTCAATGTCCCTTTATATTTACCGGCTTTTGCGGATTGAGGTACCCAGATATTCATCCAGATCGGCTGGGTGGTGCGTGCCTTGATATCACGGATCTTTACGATATCCAATACATCTGCTACGACGGAGGAATCCCATTCCGCCTTATTCTCTCGGTGGCCGCAACCGCCTTTACGGTCTTTATTCAACTCATCGGTCATGACGTAACGGACAAAGTTCGTCATGATAGCGGAGGATGGGATGATGGAAGAACCGCTCTTTAAGTCGCTCACGGTGATAGAGGCATCCTCGAGTCCCACCTTGGTCCATAACACGGCTTGTGCGTTTACCCGTTCCCCTTTCCATGCTTTCGTCTGCCAGCGATTGCTTTTCTTGACATCGGGAATACTGAGTTTCGGATATCGTATATCGGTCGTGCCCCAGCTTAATTGGGTTGGGGCCGATAACTTGTCCCAGATCTCGTCGCTGTCATGCGGTTTCGTGTCGGTCAATTCCGTATAGTCGCCTAGCGGGTATTTCTCGGATTGCTGGGCTACGGTAAAAGAACTTAGTGCCAGAAAGGCACAAAGGATGAAAGTGTTTTTCATACGATTGCTTATTTTAGAATATTAACTAGGGCAAAGATAGGAATTAGTTGACAGTTGTCAACTGTCAACTAGCCTTTTATAGTGGCATACGAGCAGATTCCCCTCATCATCGTATAAGTGCATCCCGTTGCCTTCGCAATAACGGAACATCTTACAATCCGCGCATTCCCCTTTTTTAGCCCACTGGCGGTTACGATACGGTTTAAACTCATTATTCCAGATATCAATGAAATCGTCTTTATAGATGTTCCCTTGGTGGAAGTTCGCCCGTATACTGGGACAACCGGAGATAGCGCCATCAGCGAGGACAGAGGCCGTATTGATACCGGCGTTGCATTGGAAAATCGAGTCTCTCACCTCTGCCTCATAATTCCCGAGGAAGCCCTCACAGCCGTAGCTAACGTGTATTTTACCCTCTTTCCGGCAGAAGCGGATGAAGTTCATGACCCATGTAAACTGCTCGTTCGTCAGTTGCAAATCGGTCTCAGTCGCGGCACGTCCAACTGGGAAGATCGTAAAGATACGCCACCGTTTTACGCCCATCTCGATCAAGAAATCCTTGAAGAGCATCAAATCCTTGAAGTTGCGTTGGTTTACGCAAGTCACCACATCCCAGATGATCTCCTTTTCCTCGGCCAACATACAGATGGCATTCAGTGCCTTCTCGAAACTTTTAGGATTACGGCGAAGCCAGTTATGCGCTTCCTCGAAACCATCCAAGCTGATAGTCGCCGAGTGCAATCCGGAAGCCAAGAGCGAGTCGAGCCGTTCCCGGGTCATCAGATAACCATTGGAGACGATCCCCCAAGGATATCCCCTGCGATACAGTTCCAACCCGCATTTCTCGATATCCTTACGAACCAGCGCCTCGCCTCCGGTAAAGATGACGAGCACTTTGTTCGGCTCGACGTAAGGCGTGATATCGTCTATGACTTTCAGGAAGTCTTCGACAGGCATATCCGGGACAGAGGCCGAGACATGGCAATCGCTCCCGCAATGACGGCAGGATACATTACAACGAAGCGTACACTCCCAAAAGAGTGTACGCAATTCATGTAATTTAGCCCTGTTCTTCTTGATACTTCGAAAAAGCTCTAGGGCGATACGTTTTTTGATGTTTGGGCGTTTGTCCATATTTTATTCTTTTTTCTCTTTAAGTTTGATGTCGGGGATGTTAACCTCCGCTTTCCCATGGAACCAAGATTTACTTCCCTCAAATCCTTCGATCTTGACATCTATCGAATCCGTCTCGAATGATCCGTTTTCAGGCCCGTCAATATCTTTAGCGATAATGCGTACGATACCCATTGGGGAATCCTCGAATTTTATATCGTAACTTCCGTCTTTTTGGGTTTGGGGTGATTTATATATTTCGCTTATATATGAGGGAGATAATACGTTATTATATATGCCCCCATAGTTGATCTCTATTCCTTGGATGGGATCTCCGTTCATATCTGTAACTTTTCCTTTCAACTCGTATTCTGCGTAGGGGCTACCATACTCATCTGTAGCGCCACAGGAAGTAACGCTGAAGCCTAGTAGAGAAAGAAGCCCCGCTAAAATCCAGTTAAAACCTTTTAATATGGAATGATACACTGTTTCCATTTTCTAGTTTTTGCGTGTTAGTTGGAAGTTAATTTCTTTTGATCCTTTACCCATTAACATCCCTTTCCCTTGTGATAATTCAATTTCGGCGAAATTTACGATAATAGAATCAGTTTTGCAAGCGTTTGGGTCATTCCAATACGAAGATAATTTTGTGTAGATGGTATGTTCGATAGCCGTAGCCTTATCGTAGGTGAATTGATATCGTCCGGTCTCATCCGTGATAGCCGGAAAGCTGGAAAGGTCGTCCTCTTGAGTAGGGGTATATGCCGGTGAGGTTAAGATTGCGACTCCGGCCAGCGGATAGCCTTGATCATCAGTTACTTTTCCGTAGATCGTGTACAATGCGTAAGGTTCCGTATGTGTATCTACATATTCCTTAAGTGTGATCTTGATTTCCTTAGAGGCACTACCTTCGTACCATCCATCACCTCCAGTAAGTTCCTCGCTGTCGAAGATTACTTGAGTCGTATCGGATGCGAATTGTCCTCCGTTCATTTCTTCATCTATGTCTTCCGTGATGAATCGGTATTTTAGGATTGGAAAATCAGTTTTCTTCCAATCAAACTCTCCGTTAGCGTTGGTCCTTACGGTATCGGTATGCAGCCATCCGTAAGGATAAATTCTTGCGTCATTTCGATTGATACGTATTTGGGCGTTAGGTATCGGATTATCGTTTGTATCCACGACTTTTCCTTTTATCTGAAAATTGGCGTAAGGAGTGCCATATTCACAAATTATGGGACCTTCTCCCTCGTCGTCAGTGCAGGAGAAACCTAAAAGCATTAATAAACTCGCCAATACGCAGTTGGCTTTTTTCAACAATTGCAAGTGCATCCTTTTCATGGTGTAAATTATTTTTATTTACGATTCTATTTATTTGATGAATGGGGCAGCAAAATAGTTGCATGCGAATGCGTAAGAAAATGTGATGACTTTTTGTATCTTTGCCACTTCAATGTAACAGATCAATTTATGAGAGATTTCATACGTATTTTAAAGCGTTTCGTTCCCCCTTACAAAAAGTATATGGTTCTGAACATCGTGTTCAATGTACTTTCCGCTATCTTGAACCTGTTTTCTTTCGCCTTGATTATCCCGATCCTTCAGATCTTGTTTAAGATGGATGAGGGGAATTACACCTTTATGGATTGGAATTTTAACGCGGGAAGCTGGGAGTCGTGGAAAGCCTTGCCGGAGTTGATCAAGAATAACTTTTTTTGGTACGTATCCGATCTGATAGAGGTACACGGAGGTTCGTTCGCCTTGATTATGTTGGGAATCTTCCTGATCGTGGCGACTTTCTTGAAAGTGGCGACCATGTATCTGGCCTTTTATACGATGATCCCGATCCGGACCGGAGTCGTTCGTGATATCCGTAATCAGATTAACAAGAAGATTACGCAGTTGCCGTTGAGCTTTTTCTCCGAGGAGCGAAAAGGGGATATTATCGCCCGTGTATCCGGAGACGTGAACGAGATCGAGACATCCATCATGAGTTCATTGGACATGTTATTCAAGAACCCGATCCTGATCGTGATCTATCTGGTGGGTATGATCGCTATCAGTTGGCAACTTACCGTGTTCGTCTTGATCCTGCTGCCGTTGGCGGGTTACGTAATGGGACAAGTCGGCAAGAAATTGAAACGGAAATCCTTGGAAGGACAGCAACAATGGGGATTCCTGATGAGCCAGATCGAGGAGACATTAGGCGGACTCCGTATTATCAAGGCCTTTAACGCCGAGAAGAAGATACAAGACCGCTTTGAGCGAAGCAATGATACTTTCCGCCGGTTGACGAACCGTATCTATCGCCGCCAACAAATGGCGCATCCGATGAGCGAGTTTTTGGGAACCGTTACGATCGCTATCGTACTTTGGTATGGAGGTACGCTGATCTTGAGTGCGAATAGCCCGATCGACGCTCCTACGTTTATTTATTATCTGGTTATTTTCTATAGCATTATCAATCCCGCGAAAGATCTAAGTAAGTCGGTTTATGCGATCCAGAAAGGTCTGGCCTCTATGGAGCGTGTCGATAAGATCTTGAAGGCGGAGACGGATATCCATGATCCGGAACATCCGAAGAAGATCGCCTTGAAAGAGAAAATCAGTTATAAAGATGTTTGGTTTAAATATCAGGAAGCTTGGGTCTTGAAAGGAATCAATCTGGATATCCGGAAAGGAACAACCGTGGCTTTGGTCGGTCAATCCGGTTCGGGCAAAAGTACCTTGGTGGATCTATTGCCTCGCTTTTATGATGTGAATAAAGGGAATATCCGTATTGATGATACGGATATCCGTGAGGCCACCCTTTTCGATCTTAGGGGATTGATGGGAAATGTCAATCAAGAGGCTATCTTGTTTAACGATACCTTCTTCAATAATATCGCTTTTGGAGTGGAAGGAGCTACGATGGAACAGGTGGAGGAAGCCGCCCGCATCGCCAACGCTCACGATTTTATCATAGCGAGTGAGAAAGGTTACGATACCAATATCGGCGACCGGGGTGGAAAACTGTCCGGCGGACAACGCCAGCGAATCAGTATCGCCCGTGCGATCTTGAAGAATCCCCCGATCTTGATCTTGGATGAGGCCACATCCGCCTTGGATACGGAATCCGAACGTTTGGTACAAGAAGCGTTGGAGAACTTGATGAAGAATCGTACGACCGTAGTGATCGCCCACCGTCTCTCTACGATCCGTAATGCGGATGAGATCTGTGTGATGCATGAGGGTGAGATCGTAGAACGGGGCAAACACGAGGAGTTGTTGGCTTTGGATGGCTATTATAAACGACTATGTGATATGCAAAGCTTTTAGGGTGATACTGCAACCCGGGTTGCAGTGGATCGCCTCTTCGGCTTTTGATGGAAAAACAATAACAAGGAATAATCGTATGAATATGAAAGGACTTTATTTGATTTTGTTATCGTTCCTTTTCGGTTGTAATTTGCCGGATATGCAGACTGGGAAGGAGGTCTCTTATTATTTTGACCAACCAGCGCAGATATGGGAAGAAACTTTGCCTTTGGGAAACGGCCGTATCGGTATGATGCCGGATGGTGGTATTGAGCGGGAGAATGTGGTCCTGAATGAGATCTCCCTGTGGTCCGGAAGTAAGCAAGATACGGACAATCCTTATGCGTATTACTCTTTGGCGAATATTCGTCGCCTCTTATTTGAGGGACGGAATGACGAGGCACAGGATTTGATGTATAAAACTTTCGTCTGCAAAGGGACCGGGAGTAATCTGGGGGACGGTGCGAACGCTCCGTATGGGAGTTACCAATTATTCGGAAATCTAGTGCTGAGATATACGTATCCGAATGAATCGGATTCTATCGCTGAGTATCGCAGGCGGTTGAACCTAAGCGAGGCTATCGCTTCCGTCTCTTTTAAAAGGGGGAATGTGAATTATCAACGGGAAATGTTTACCTCTTTTTCCGGGGATCTGGGAGTGATTCATTTGGTAGCGGACGCAGATCGGGCCTTGAATTTCTCATTGGGTATGAATCGTCCGGAACATGCGACGATCTCTTTGGACGGAAAGGACTTGCTGATGCGGGGACAATTGCCGGACGGGGTGGATACGTTGGAGATGAAAGGGATGCGTTTCGCCTCTCGTGTCCGTATCGTCTTGCCGAAGGGGGGAGATTTGACCGCAACGGATAGTAGTTTATCGGTGCGAAGTGCCTCGGAAGCGATTATCTTGGTAAGTTTAGGTACGGATTATTTCGATAAAGACGGCGTCGGACAATCCTTGGAAAAATACTTATCGCAAGCGGAATCTAAGGATTTCTCCACCTTGCGCCGGGAACATACACTCGCTTATCGCTCCCTGTTTGATCGGGTCTCTTTGGATTTGGGAAAAGGCGAAAGGGATCATCTT
>ERZ859817.544-NODE-544-length-23687-cov-2.368187_pt1 | contig 23687 bp, 21 predicted proteins | sample MGYA00509986_ERZ859817 | MGnify/ENA primary metagenome ERZ859817 (study PRJEB30046, sample SAMN00715155) | human gut metagenome | study: EMG produced TPA metagenomics assembly of the A metagenome-wide association study of gut microbiota in type 2...
GACGCCTCGAGGCGTCCGGCCGTACTTTCTCAGGCCTTCCGAACACCCGCTTCCGCGCGATCGGATCCGAAGATTCCACTCTTTCGGAGAAGAAGTGACCGATTATCGACAAAAAAACGTCGAAATCATTGCAAATCATTCGTCAAATGTTTAATTTTGTTAGATTAAAGACTGATATTGTTAATTTTAAGTAAAATCAATCACCATATGAAGAAGCTTATATCTGCTGCCGAAGCGGCGGGAATGGTAAAAGACGGAATGACGGTCATGATCGGCGGCTTTCTGGGCAACGGAAGCCCCCACGCGATCATCGACGCACTGGTTGAATCGGGCGTAAAGGACCTCACCCTCATCGTGAACGATACGGCTTATCCGGACAAAGGCTGCGGACGGCTGATCGCCGGGAAGCAGGTCCGCAAAGTGATCGTATCGCACATCGGCACCAACCCCTGCACCAGCGAGCAGATGAACAGCGGCGAACTGGAGATCGAATTCTGCCCGCAGGGAACGCTGGCCGAACGGGTTCGTTCGGGCGGGGCAGTCTGGGCGGTGTGCTCACTCCGGTCGGACTCGGAACGATCGTAGCCGAAGGCAAACAAATCATCAACGTCGATGGCAAGGATTACCTGCTCGAAAAACCGCTGCGGGCCGACGTAGCCCTGCTCGGCGCGAGCCTGGCCGACCGATCGGGCAACCTGGTCTATAAAGGCACGTCACAGAATTTCAACCCGTTGATGGCCACCGCAGCCGACCTGGTGATCGCCGAGGTGCGGGAGCTGGTAGAAACCGGAGCGATAGCCCCCGAAGCGGTCCGCACGCCGGGTATCTTCGTAGATTACATGGTCGCTCCGGCCAAATAACCGAACGGCCGAAAGAACAAATCCGCATCTCAATCGAATTAAAAATATCAGGTTATGGAAAAATCAATGATACGGCTTCGGATGAGTGCCAAAGACGCTCATTACGGAGGCAATCTGGTGGACGGCGCCCATATGGTGCATCTGTTCGGCGACGTGGCCACCGAACTGTTGATCATGCACGACGGCGACGAAGGACTGTTCGTGGCCTACGACAACGTCGAATTTCTCGCCCCGGTCTATGCCGGCGATTATATCGAAGCGGTGGGCGAAATCGTGAAGGTGGGCAACACCTCGCGCAAGATGGTCTTCGAAGCCCGCAAAGTGGTGCTGCACGCCCCGACATCTCGCCCTCTGCGGCCGACGTACTCAAAGAGCCCGTCGTGGTCTGCCGTGCCAGCGGCACGTGCGTCGTAAAAAAAGAGGACCAGCGCATCCCTGAGAGCCGCTAACGGAATTTTCGGCCCGTTCCGGACACGAAAGCGTCCCGCGATGCGAAGACCGCAGGCAGGAGCGCCGGAGAGAGAAAACGGCCGATGCGACCGGAAATTCTCGGCGAACAGGTCCGAACAGGTTTAGCCGCCACATCGGACAAAGCAACGGAATTCAACCATTTTCAAACTTTTCAACCAAAGACCCCATGGAAAAACTGATCATAACGGCCGCGATCTGCGGAGCGGAAGTACTCAAGGAACACAACCCCGCAGTCCCCTACACGGTGGAAGAGTGCGCCCGGGAGGCCAAGTCGGCCTACGATGCCGGCGCGAGCATCATCCACCTGCACGTGCGCAACGACGACGGCCAACCCACGCAGGATAAAAACCGCTTCAAACAGGTTATGGACGCTATCCGTGCGGTTTGCCCGGACGTAATCATCCAGCCTTCGACGGGAGGTGCCGTCGGCATGACCAACGACGAACGGCTGCAACCTACGGAGCTGCTCCCCGAAATGGCGACCCTCGACTGCGGCACGCTCAATTTCGGCGGCGATGAAATCTTCGAGAACACGGAGAACACGATCAAGTACTTCGGTCAGAAGATGATCGAGCGGGGCATCAAACCCGAGCTGGAGGTCTTCGACAAGAGTATGATCGAAATGGCGCTCCGCCTGCACAAGAAGGGCTATATCGCCGACCCCATGCATTTCGACTTCGTGATGGGTGTGAACGGCGGCATCGGAGGCGACATCCGGGATTTCGTCTTCCTGCGGGGCAGCATTCCGGCCGATGCGACCTACACGGTAGCCGGCGTGGGACGCTACGAATTTCCGTTGGCGGCCCTGGCGATCATCGACGGCGGCCACGTGCGCGTAGGTTTCGAGGACAACGTCTATCTCTCCAAAGGCGTTCCGGCCAAATCCAACGGCGAACTGGTCGAGAAGGTCGTTCGCATGGCCAAAGAGTTCGGACGCGAGGTCGCTACACCGGACGAAGCTCGCCGCATTCTGGGACTCAAGAAATAAGATCACCCAAAAAACATCAACACTGCAACACAACAAAACACCATAATGAAAAAAGGACATAAATACGGCACACACCGGGTAATCTCCCCGAAGGGCGTGCTTCCCCAGCCGGCAGACAAGCTGGACAACAACATGGACGAGATCTACGACAACGAGATCCTAATCGACGTACAGACCCTCAACATCGACTCGGCCAGCTTCACCCAGATCTCGAACCAGGCCGGAGGCGACAAAGCCAAGATCGCCGAGATCATGCTCGACATCGTCGAAAAACAAGGAAAACACCGCAATCCGGTAACCGGATCGGGCGGCATGCTGCTGGGTACGGTCGAGAAGATCGGCGACGCGCTCGTCGGCAAGACCGACCTCAAGGTAGGCGACAAGATCGCCACGCTGGTTTCGCTGTCGCTTACTCCGCTGCGGATCGACAAGATCAAGGAGATTCGCCCCGATGTCGATCAGGTCGATATCGATGGCAAGGCGATCCTGTTCGAAAGCGGCATCTACGCCAAAATACCTTCCGACCTGCCCGAAAAGCTGGTAATGTCGGCCCTCGACGTGGCCGGAGCTCCGGCACAGGTAGCCAAACTGGTTCGCCCCGGCAACACGGTGCTGATTATCGGCGCAGCTGGCAAATCCGGCATGCTCTGCTGCTACGAGGCTCGCAAGCGGGTCGGCGTAACGGGCAAAGTGATCGGACTCTGTTACAGTCCCGAGGAGAAGGAGCGCCTGGACAAGTTGGGCTTCTGCCACGAGGTCGTCTGCATGGACGCTCGTCAGCCGATTCCGGTACTCGAAAAGATTACGGAGCTGACCAATGGCGAAATGTGCGACATCACCATCAACAATGTGAATGTTCCCGACACCGAAATGACCAGCATCCTCTGTACGAAGAATACGGGCATCGTCTATTTCTTCTCGATGGCCACGAGCTTCACGAAAGCCGCTCTCGGCGCCGAAGGCGTCGGCAGCGACGTGACGATGATTATCGGAAACGGCTATACGAAGGGACATGCGGAGATCACGCTTCAGGAGTTCCGCGAATGCGAAGCCTTGAGAAAGATATTCACCGAGCTGTACGCCTAACCGATACGAACGACACCTGCCGCCTTTCCTCATCGTCCCCGCCCGGCGCAAATTAAAAAAGCAGGACGGATCCGACTTACCGAGGCAGGAGGCACTCATCGAAAATAGCCGTCCGCCGCATTCGTTTTCGATGAGCGGACGGCGAAAACAAACGCTCGCTACATCGGCGAAAAAACACAAACCGCAACAACGTAACAATCGAACGAAACAAATAAAATCAAATGACACCTCTCACACCCGCAATGAGCCGCAGAAAAGAATTCTTTCCCGAAGTGACCGACCAGCAATGGAACGACTGGCACTGGCAGGTAAAAAACAGGATTGAGACCGTAGATGAGCTCAAGAAATACATCAAGCTGACCGCTGAAGAGGAGGAAGGCATCCGTGAATCGCTCAAAACGCTCCGTATGGCCATCACGCCCTACTACCTGACGCTGATCGATCCGGAAAATCCGCACTGCCCGATCCGCAAGCAGGCCATTCCTACCGTCGAGGAGCTGAAGCGCTCGCCCGCCGACCTGGAAGATCCCCTGCATGAGGACAGCGACTCGCCCGTACCGGGTCTGACGCACCGTTACCCCGACCGGGTACTGTTCCTGATTACCGACATGTGCTCGATGTACTGCCGCCACTGCACGCGCCGCCGCTTCGCCGGCCAGCACGACTGTGCAACCCCCGAGAAACAGATCGACGACTGCATCGACTACATCGCCCGTACACCGCAGGTACGCGACGTGCTGCTCTCGGGCGGCGACGCCCTGCTGGTGAGCGACGAAAAACTCGAATATATCATCAGCCGTCTGCGTGCCATTCCCCACGTGGAGATCATCCGCATCGGCTCGCGCACCCCGGTCGTGCTGCCTCAACGCATCACACCGGAATTGGTGAACATGCTCAAGAAATACCACCCGATCTGGCTGAACACCCACTTCAATCATCCGAACGAAGTGACCCCCGAATCGAAGCAGGCCTGCGCACGTCTGGCCGACGCCGGTATTCCCCTGGGCAACCAGTCGGTGTTGCTGCGCGGTGTGAACGACTGCACGCACATCATGAAAAAGCTCGTGCACGAACTGGTGAAGATGCGTGTGCGTCCCTACTATATTTATATCTGCGACCTGTCGCTGGGCATCGGACACTTCCGCACTCCGGTATCGAAAGGCATCGAAATCATCGAGAACCTCCGGGGACACACCTCGGGTTACGCCGTTCCGACATTCGTCGTGGACGCTCCGGGCGGTGGTGGCAAGATTCCTGTCATGCCGAACTATGTCATCTCGCAGGCTCCGAACCGCGTGGTACTCCGCAACTACGAAGGTGTGATCACGACCTATACGGAACCGACCGACTACAAGGACGAATGCCACTGCGAAGAGTGCGAGAAAGCACGTCGGAAGGAAGGCGTGGCCGAGTTGTTGAGCGGCGGACGTCTTTCGCTCGAGCCGTCCGAATTGAGCCGCAAGACCCGTAACCACAACCTTTAGAACGTAACGCTGCAAGACCAGCCCGCACCGGATTGGGATTCGTAACGAACATATCGGATTTCGGCAGCCTGGCCATCGTCGGCCTGGAGAAGAACACGGGTAAAACCGAATGTCTGAACTACATTCTGGGACAACTCGGCGGCCAGGCGGAGCGTTTCGCCCTGACTTCGGTCGGAATCGACGGCGAGAGCCGGGATCAGGTGTGCCAGACGGCGAAGCCCGAGATCGAGATTCCCGAGGGAATGATCTTCGTCACCTCGGAGAAACACTACCGGGAAAAACGGCTCGCGGCCGAGGTCCTCGACGTGAGTCTGGAGCGGACGGCGCTCGGGCGGCTGATAACGGCCCGCGCGAGGATGAGCGGCAAATTGCTGCTCTCCGGACCTTCGGACACGGCGGGCCTGAAAGCCCTGATCGACCGGCTCAAAGCCCGGGGCGTAGGCACGACGATCGTGGACGGCGCCCTGTCGCGGTTGAGCCTGGCTTCGCCGGCGGTCACCGAAGCGATGATCCTGGCCACGGGAGCTGCCGTCGCGGGAAATATTCCCGAACTGGTCCGCAAGACGAAATACGTTTACGAACTGATCGGAATCGAAGAGATCGAGGATGCGCTGCGTACCCGGCTCGATCCTCTGACACAGGGGGTGTGGGCCGTCAGCGGCGGCGGCGAACCGATCGACCTCGAATTACCCTCGGTGCTGATGCTCGAACGGAGCGGAGAGAACCTGTTCCGGCACGGCCGGCGGATTTACGCCACCGGCATCGTCACGGACAAGCTGTTCCAACTGCTGCGAACGCAACAACGGGAAGTGGAGTTGATCGTCCGCGACTTTACGCGGGTGTTCGCCTCGCCCGAAGCGTTTTACGCCTTCCTGCGCCGGGGACACCGGATCAGGGTGGTGCACCGCAGCCGGCTGCTGGCCGTCACGGTCAATCCGACGGCTCCGTCGGGGCTGGTACTCGACTCCCGACGGTTGTGCGAAGCGATGCAGGAGGCGTTGCAAATACCGGTTTACGACGTAAAGAAAATGCCCGAATAGAAACGAATACGGCTACACACGAACAAAATCAAGGATCTTAAAGTCCCCTCCGAGGAGGGGAGTCAGAGGAAGGTCAGACGCTCTGATACGGCCGGAGACCGTGAAATAAATACGCGAACCCGTGTAAAATTGCATCGAATAACCAGAAAACGAATGCGACTCAAAGAGGCCATACAACATACCAGCGGACTGCGCTGCGTCGTCGAAGGAATGGAGATCTGTTCCTCCGTCGGGCGGCGTATGCTCCATGAAATGACATGGCTCGGCGAGGAGTCGGCGATCACGGCGGAACACGACCGCATCGCCTCGGTGTTGCGCCTGCTCGAAACCGAAGCGGGACGCGACCGCACCGAAACGATTCGCCGCAAACTGGCCCTGCTGCGCGACATCCGCTCAACGATCGAACGCACGGGCGGCAACTGCGTATTCGACGACATCGAACTGTTCGAATTGAAGTTTTTCGCGCTGCTGGCGGAAGAGCTTCGACCACTGGCTTCGCAAGGGCATCTTGCGGAACTTCCCGAGCTGAACGGGGTCGTCGATCTGCTCGATCCGGAAGGCAACCGGCTCCCCCATTTCTTCGTCTATGACGCCTACTCGGAGGAGCTGGCGACCCTGCGCAAACAGATCAAAGCACGCAAACAGGCCGGAGCCGACGAGTCTCAAGTGCAGGAGCTCTATTTCCGCAGCGTGGAAATCGAAGACCGCATTCGGGAGAGACTCTCCGTCGAATTGCGGAAATACCACGAAGCGTTGCAACAGGCACTCGACCGGATGGGATGGCTCGATGTGGTGATCGCCAAGGCGATGCAGGCCCGCGACTGGGGCCTTACCCGTCCCGCGATAACGCAGGACACGACCTCCTTCCGAGGCTTGTTCAACCCCGAGTTGCGGATTTCGCTCGAAGCGGCCGGGAAGCGATTCCAGCCCGTGAACATCCGCCTGACGACGGGACCTACGGTAATCACCGGCGCCAACATGTCGGGCAAAACCGTGTTGCTGCACAGCGTCGAGCTGGCCCAGTACATGCTGCAATTCGGATTTTACATTGCGGCCGAAAGGGCGGAAATAGCCCTTGTGGACGAAGTGCACTGCTCCATCGGCGACGGACAGGACCAGCTCAGCGGACTCTCGTCGTTCGCGGCCGAGATGATGCGGATGGACGAACTGGCCAAAAGCGTCCGGGCAGGCAGGCGGGTGCTGGCTCTCATCGACGAACCGGCCCGCACGACCAATCCGGTCGAAGGAAGGGCGATCGTGAACGGCGTCCTCGAATTTCTGGCCGACTACGAAGTCCCTTCGCTCGTAACCACCCACTACAACGGCATCGCGGCTCCGTGCCGCAAGCTGAAGGTAAAAGGCTTCTCGGAAACGAACGCGGAGGAGAGGATCACGCTGAAAAACATCAACGATTTCATAGACTACTCACTCGAGGAGGTCACGACGGACGAAGTTCCGCACGAAGCGATCCGGATCGCCCGTATTCTGGGCATCGACCCGGAGATCCTCCGGCGAATCGAACGCAACGAAGAACTCAAAAACAACCAATGACGGCAGCCGTACGGCACAGCCTACATGAACGATATGAAAAGCAAATTAGGAATAGACTTTAACCAGGTGGAACACGCCCGGGACGTAGCGCGCAAGATCGCCAACGGGGTGCAGGATTTTGTGGAAGGTTATACGACGGTAGCCGTCGAGCGGACGCTGTGCCGTCTGATCGGCATCGACGGCGTGGATGCCAACGCGGTACCGCTGCCGAACGTGGTGGTGGAAGAGCTGCGGGAGAAAAACGTATTGGGCGAAGGCGCCCTGTTCTTCCTCGGCAACGCGATCGTCGAAACGGGACTCACGCCCCAGCAAATCGCCGAGCAGATCGCTGCCGGCAAACTCGACATCACCCGCTCGGCCGTATGTACGGCAGCCGAGCGCGAAGCGGCGCTGAAACCGTATATCGACGCCAGCATCGCCAAAATCGCAGCCAACCGCCAGCGTCGAGAAAACTACATCGCCACCATCGGCGAAGGGCCGCGCCCCTACCTCTACGTAATCGTAGCGACGGGTAACATCTACGAAGATGTCGTACAGGCACAGGCCGCAGCCCGACAGGGCGCCGACATCATCGCCGTAATCCGCACCACGGGCCAGAGCCTGCTCGACTACGTGCCCTACGGCGCGACGACCGAGGGATTCGGCGGTACGTTCGCCACCCAGGAGAACTTCCGCATCATGCGCAAGGCTCTGGACGAAGTAGGCGAAGAGGTCGGCCGCTACATCCGCTTGTGCAACTACTGCTCGGGCCTCTGCATGCCCGAGATCGCCGTAATGGGCGCACTCGAAGGTCTGGATGTGATGCTCAACGACGCCCTGTACGGCATTCTGTTCCGCGACATCAACATGCAGCGCACGCTGGTCGATCAATATATGTCGCGCGTAATCAACGGCTTCGCCGGCGTAATCATCAACACGGGCGAGGACAACTACCTCACCACAGCCGACGCGGTCGAGGAGGCTCACACGGTGCTGGCTTCCGACCTGATCAACGAACAACTGGCCCTGCTGGCCGGCCTGCCCGAGGAGCAAATGGGTCTGGGACACGCCTTCGAGATGGATCCAATGCTCGAAAACGGCTTCCTCTACGAGCTGGCGCAGGCGCAGATGACCCGCGAGATCTTCCCCAAGGCTCCGCTGAAATATATGCCGCCGACGAAGTTCATGACCGGCAACATCTTCCGGGGACATATCCAGGACGCACTGTTCAACATGGTGGGCATCTGGACTTCGCAGGGCATTCAGTTGTTAGGTATGCCGACCGAAGCCATCCACACCCCGTTCATGTCGGACCGCTACCTTTCCATCGAGAACGCCCGCTACATCTTCAACAACATGAAGAACATCGGCGACGAAGTGGAGTTCAAGGAAGGCGGACTGATCCGCAAACGTGCCAAGGAGGTGTTGGACAAAGCTACCGCACTTCTCGAACGCCTCGAAAAAGAGGGACTCTTCTCGGCGCTCGAGAAGGGAATCTTCGCCGACATCAAACGCCCCATGAACGGCGGCAAGGGTCTGGAGGGCGTGAGCAGCAAGGGCCGCAACTACTACAACCCCTTCGTGGAGATTATGAAAAACGGCAGTCGCGCCGCAGCGAAAAAATGATATTCCGATGCTGCAAGTACGACCAAACGCCTTATTTTAACTATATTAGCATATTGATTCTATGAGTGGAGGATTATATTCAACCGAAGGCAGGGATTTCGACCAGACCCTCGACCTGAAAAAGATAAAGCCCTACGGCGACACAATGAACGACGGCAAAACGCAGTTGAGTTTCACACTGCCCGTGCCCGCCGGCGACGAAGCCATCGAAGCGGCCAAACAGTTGATGAAAAAGATGGGCTTCGAGAACCCGCAGGTAGTATTCCACCGGGAGCTGACGGCCGGTTACACGTTCTTCAACTGCTACGGAAGCTGCACCCATACGGTCGATTATTCGAATATCCATGTCCCGAAAGTCGAATCGACCAAATGGGACATGGCCGAAACGGACAGCTTCATCCGCGAGCAGATCGGCCGCCCGATCGTGGTGATCGGCGCCAGCACCGGCACGGACGCCCATACGGTAGGTATCGACGCCATTATGAACATGAAAGGCTTCGCAGGCCACTACGGACTGGAGCGCTACGAGATGTTCGAAGCCCTCAACATGGGCAGCCAGGTGACCAACGAAGAGTTCATCGCCAAAGCGATCGAACTCAAGGCCGACGCCCTGCTGGTTTCGCAGACGGTGACCCAGAAGGATATCCATATCAAGAACCTCACGGAGCTGGTCGAAATGCTCGAAGCCGAAGGGCTGCGCGACAAAGTGATTCTGGCGTGCGGCGGCCCGCGCATCTCGCACGAACTGGCCAAAGAGCTGGGCTATGACGCCGGCTTCGGCATGAACACCTACGCCGACGACGTGGCGTCGTTCATCGCCCAGGAGATGGCCCGCAGAATGCACCGCAAATAGGAAACGGTCCCGGATTCCAGAACCGCCCCGTTTCAAGACAGTACGACGAACAGACAAAAACGACATAAATCTATGGAAAAGGAACAGATCAGAGAAATCATCGCCAAACGCGTGGCGATGGAACTCAAAGACGGCGACGTGGTGAACCTCGGTATCGGACTGCCGACGGCCGTCCCCGATTACCTGCCGGAAGGCGTTCAAATCTTCCTGCAGAGCGAAAACGGCCTGCTCGGTATGGGCCCGACCCCCGCACCGGGCGAGGAAGACCCCGAATTTATCAATGCCGGCGGCGGATTCGTCACGGCCCTCGAGGGCGCCTCGTGCTTCGACAGCGCCACCTCGTTCGGCATCATCCGCGGCGGTCATGTGAACGCTTCGGTACTGGGAGCCTTGCAGGTCGATGAAAAAGGCGACCTGGCCAACTGGATCATCCCGGGCAAGAAAGCCCCCGGCATGGGCGGTGCGATGGACCTGCTCACGGGTGCCGACAAGGTGATCCTGGCCATGGAACACACGGCCAAAGGCGCACCCAAAATCCTCAAGAAATGTACGCTGCCGCTGACGGCCAAAGGCTCCGTGAACATGATCGTAACCGAAATGGGCGTCATGGAGATTACCCCGGAAGGCATCGTGCTGACGGAAATCAACCCCGAATTCACCGTCGAACAGGTTCAGGCCGCTACCGAAGCGCACCTGATCGTGTCCAAGGATCTTAAACCCATGAAAAAATAGGCCCGCCATGATCAAAACAGGAGATAAATACCGTCACGAAGTGACCTATACGCAGGAAGGCGTGATCGCTTTCGCCGAAATCACGGGCGACAAAAACCCGATCCACCTCGATCCGGAATTCGCAGCCAAAACCCCGTTCGGCCGTCCCATCGTGCACGGATTCCTTTCGGCCTCCGTATTCTCGAAGGTCTTCGGAATGCTCTTCCCGGGACAGGGCACCATCTATCTCTCGCAGGAGATGTCGTTCCGTGCACCCGTCTTCGCCGGGGAGAAATATACGGCCGAATTCGAAGTAATCGACGTAAACACCGAAAAACACATCGGTACGATCAAATGCCTGCTGCTCGATGCTGCCGGCAAAGAGTGCATCACGGGCACCGCCAAACTCAAACACAACAAAGAATTCATCTAAAAAGAGATAACCATGAAAAGACTTGAGAACAGAGTCGCCATCGTCACGGGCGGCACGGCCGGTATCGGCGAAGCAACGGCACTGCGTTTCGCACGCGAAGGCGCACAGGTAGTCGTATGGGCACGTAACGAAGCCCGCGGTAAGGAAATGGAGAAAAAAGCCGCAGCCGAAGGGCTCGCCATCACCTTCGACAAGGTCGATACGAGCGATTTCGAGGCGGTAACCGCTGCGGCCAAGCGCGTCGCCGACAAGTTCGGCAAGATCGACATCCTGATCAACAATGCCGGCATCACCAACGACAGCACGCTCAAGAAAATGACCGTCGAACAGTGGCAGAACGTGATCGACGTCAATCTTTCGGGCACGTTCTACTGCTGCAAGGCCGTGTTGAACTACATGCTCGAAGCCGGCTACGGACGCATCGTCAATGCCTCGTCGGTAGTAGGGCTTTACGGCAACTTCGGCCAGACCAACTACGTGGCCACGAAAGCCGGCCTGATCGGTATGACCAAAACGATGGCCCGCGAACTGGGACGTAAGGGTATCACGGTCAATGCCGTAGCCCCGGGCTTCATCGAAACCGAAATGGTTGCCAAGATGCCTGAGAATGTACTCGACGGCATGCGGGCCAAAGTTCCCGTAGGTCGCCTGGGTCGTCCCGAGGAGATCGCCGCCGCCTATCTCTACCTCGCATCCGACGAAGCGGCCTACGTCAATGGTGCCGTTTTGAGCGTAGATGGCGGTATGACTGTTTAAAATCATTAAAAAACCATACTTATAAAATGAATTTCGAATTGACCAAAACCGAGCAGCTGTTCCGGCAAATGATCCGCGAATTTGCCGAAAACGAGGTGAAACCTCTGGCTGCCGAAATCGACGAAGAGGAACGTTTCCCTGTGGAAACCGTAGAGAAAATGGCAAAACTGGGAATCTTCGGTATTCCCTTCCCCGTCAACTACGGCGGTGCAGGCGGCAACAACATCCTTTATTCGATGGCCGTCGAAGAGCTGTCGCGCGTATGCGCCACTACGGGCGTGGTCGTATCGGCACACACGTCGCTCTGCGCCGCTCCGATTTATGAGCACGGTACCGAAGAACAGAAAATGAAATACCTGCCCAAGCTCTGCTCGGGCGAATGGCTCGGCGCTTTCGGCCTCACGGAGCCCAACGCCGGTACGGATGCTGCGGCACAGCAGACCACGGCAGTCGATGCAGGCGACCACTATATCCTGAACGGCAACAAAATCTTCATCACCAACGCCGCTTACGCACACGTTTATATCGTGATGGCGATGACCGACAAGTCGCAGGGTACGCGCGGTATCTCGGCATTCATTGTCGAGCGCGACTTCCCCGGTTTCTCGATCGGCAAGAAAGAGAAGAAGATGGGTATCCGCGGTTCGGCGACCTGCGAGCTGATTTTCGAGAACTGCATCGTTCCCAAGGAGAATCTGCTCGGCAAGGTCGGCAAGGGCTTCAGCATCGCTATGAAGACCCTCGATGGCGGCCGCGTCGGTATCGCTTCGCAAGCCCTCGGCATCGCGCAGGGGGCGATGGACGAAACCGTGAAATACGTCAAGGAGCGCAAACAGTTCGGACGGACGATCGGACAGTTCCAGAACACCCAGTTCCAACTGGCAGACCTGGATACCAAAATCGAAGCTGCCCGCCTGCTGGTACGTGCAGCAGCCTTCAAGAAAGACCAGAAGCTCCCATTCTCGGTCGATGCCGCCCGGGCCAAGCTCTTTGCAGCGGAAACCGCAATGGAAGTGACGACCAAGGCCGTGCAATTCCACGGCGGATACGGCTACACGCGCGAATACCCCGTTGAGCGCATGATGCGCGATGCCAAGATCACCGAGATTTACGAAGGTACTTCCGAAGTACAGCGGATGGTGATTTCGTCGGCACTGTTGAAATAGCGGCGGGCGACCGTGCATCCGGTTCCGGAATAAACCCCGAAGCCGGTCGTACTCCCCTCGCAAGGACACATAAAGTAAAAACAATAAAAAACAGATATTCGAATGAAAATTGTAGTTTGTATAAAACAGGTTCCCGATACGACGGAAATCCGCCTCGATCCCGTTACGGGAACGCTGATCCGCGACGGTGTGCCCAGCATCATGAACCCCGACGACAAGGCCGGACTCGAAATGGCTCTGGAGCTGAAAGACCAGTACGGCGCACACGTCACCGTTATCACGATGGGTCCTCCGCAGGCCGACGACATCCTGCGCGAAGCCTTCGCAATGGGTGCCGACCGTGCGATTCATCTGAGCGACCGCAAATTCGCCGGTGCCGATACGCTGGCGACTTCGAACGCTATCGCCGGTGCTCTCCGCATGCTGGAGTTCGACCTGGTAATTACCGGTCGTCAGGCTATCGACGGCGACACGGCCCAGGTAGGCCCGCAGATCGCCGAACACCTCGGTCTGCCGCAGGTGACCTACCTCGAAGGCATTAAATACGAAGGAGGAAACCGGCTCGTCGTCAAGAAATGGACGGAAGAGGGGTATCAGTTGCTCGAGGTGGAAACCCCGTGCGTGGTAACCGTACTCTCTTCGGCCAACCGGCCCCGTTATATGTCGGTACGCGGCATCGTGGAGGCATACGACAAGCAGGTGGAAGTCTGGGGTTTCGACAACATCTCCGTCGAAGAGTCGAAACTCGGCCTCAACGGTTCGCCGACCCGCGTCTTCAAATCCTTCACGAAGGGTGCGAAATCCGCAGGTAAGGTCTTCGAGCTGGAGCCGGCCGAAGCAGCCGATCTGATCGTCGAGAAGTTGCAAGAAAAATTCATAATCTGATCGGCCCCGGCAACTGCGAAGCTGTAAATTACCGATCGTTCATTTACAACAGTCGTTTTCTGCACCCGGCAAAAGCCGAATCCTTTCGGTCCAGCCCGCTGAAAACGTTCATAAAAAACACAGTTACTTACCAAGATGGATAAATCTCAATATAAAAACGTTTACGTGTTCGTCGAACAGCGTGACGGAGTCGTTCAGAACGTCGCTCTCGAACTTCTGGGAAAAGCCCGCAAACTGGCCGACGCACTCCATGAGCAGGTAATCGCCCTGCTGCTCGGCAAAGGAGTCAAAGACAAGGCCGACGAGCTGATCGCAGCCGGAGCCGACGTGGTCCTTTCGATCGAAGCCGACGAACTCGCCCAGTACACCACCGAGCCTTACGCACAGGCCATCACCCAGGTAATCCACGAGCGCAAGCCCAGCATTCTGCTGATCGGTGCCACCAGCATCGGCCGCGACCTCGGTCCGCGTCTTTCGGCACGCATCGGCACGGGACTTACCGCCGACTGTACCGGACTCGACATTTCGGAAGACGGCGACCTGCTGATGACGCGTCCTGCCTTCGGCGGTAACCTGATGGCAACGATCATCTGCAAGGAACATCGTCCCCAGATGTCCACGGTACGCCCCGGTGTGATGCGTGCCAAAGCGGCCGATCCGACCCGCAAAGGAAAGGTCGAGGATGTAAAAATCAATTTCGACAAATCGAAGTTCCGCGTACGGATTCTGGAAACGGTCAAGGAACAGAAGAATATGATCGACATTACGGAGGCCAAAGTACTCGTTTCGGGCGGCCGCGGTCCACGGCAGAAGGGTTCCAGACCCTGCGCGAGCTTGCCGACGTGCTCGGTGCCGAAGTATCGGCTTCGCGTGCGATGGTCGATGCAGGTATTCTCGCACACGAGCGACAGGTCGGACAGACCGGTAAAACGGTTCGTCCGGATCTCTACTTCGCCATGGGTATCTCGGGTGCGATCCAGCACCTGGCCGGTATGGAGGAGTCGGACTTCATCATCGCCGTGAACAAGGATAAATTCGCTCCGATCTTCAACGTCGCCGACGTGGGTATCGTATGCGACGTGCACAAGGTCGTTCCGATCCTGACAGAGAAACTGAAGACGATGAAAAAGTAAGTCCGGGGACTTGCTCTTCAAAATAAGGGAAGATTCGATGATCGAATCCTCCCTTATTTTTTATGGCCGGTGCGAATCCTCTGAAACCCGCCCGACCAGACCTCTCCCCTCCCACATATTCACAAAAAACAGGCAGTTCAGCCCTTGTGAAACAAATAAAAAAGCAGACGCAAGGTTTTTCCTTGCGTCTGCTCCTGATATCGAGATATAATCCGCATCAAGGCAATCCGTCCTCATTCGGCACGATTGCACAGATACCCGGAATCTATTTCGCAACTTTTTTGAGGAATGCCTCGATCGTATTCTCGATCAGACAAGCGATCGTCATCGGACCTACCCCGCCGGGCACTTTCGTGATCAGCGAAGCCTTCGGCTCGCAAGCCTCGAAATCGACGTCGCCGCACAATTTCCCCGTTTCGGGATCACGATTGACACCCACGTCGATCACCACGGCACCGTCGCCCACCATATCCGCCGTAACGAACTTCGGACGGCCGATCGCCACGACCAGAATCTCCGCTTCGCGTGTCACATCCGCCAGGTTCTTCGTCCGGCTGTGAGTAATGGTCACCGTAGCATTCTCATCGAGCAACAGCTTGGCAACGGGAAGCCCCACGATCGTACTGCGGCCGATCACAACGGCTTTGCGTCCGGCCAGCTCCACGCCCGAATCCTTCAGGAGCTTCATGATACCCTTCGGCGTACAGGGCAGCACGCAGGGCTGTTTCTGCCAGAGAGCCGCCACATTGAGGGGGTGGAAGCCATCCACATCCTTCTCTTGACGAATCCGTGCGATCACCTTATCCGAATCGATATGTTTCGGCAGCGGCAGCTGGATCAAAATTCCGTCCACCGTATCGTCGGCATTGAGGTCGTCGATAATTTTCAGCAACTCCTCCTCCGAAATGTCCGCCGGCTTGCGAATCGTCGTATTCAGGATACCGACCTCGTCGGCAGCCTTCGTCTTACCCGTCACATAGGATACGCTGCCCGCATCCTCACCGACCAGCACCACTACCAAATGGGGCAGCCGGCCGTATTTCTCCGGGAATGTCTTCACCTGCTCGGCCATCTTGGCCTTGCAAGCCGCCGCTAATTCTTTTCCGCTGATTACCATATATTGTTTTGATTTTAAAGATTGCTTATCCGTCCCATCCAGGGATTCGAAGGACAAATATAACTATTTTTTCACTAAAAACGAAAGAGCCTTCATACCGATATCGGATCGATAGAAAAGATTCTCGCAACCGATTTTCCGGACCTCCTCGAGCGCCCGGCACCTGGCCTGCTCCGGGTCGGCACTCCGGCAGACGACGATCATCACCCGGCCGCCCGAGGTAACGAGCCGCCCCTCTTTTATCGCCGTGCCCATATGGTACACTACGCCGTCCACCTGCTCCGTTCCCGTAATTTCATACCCCTTCTCATAGGAGCCGGGATATCCTTTCGATGCCAGCACGATCCCCAGAGTCGCAAAGTCGTGCCACTCGGCCTCGCCCGGATCCCGTCCGTCGGCTACGGCGCTGAAAATATCGTAAATGTCGCTCTTCAGGCGGGGCAGCACCACTTCGGTTTCGGGATCGCCGAAACGGGCGTTGAACTCGATCACGCGGATTCCCTGCGGGGTCTTCATCAAACCGCCGTAAAGCACGCCCGTGAAAGGACATCCCTCGTCGCAGAGAGCGTCGGCCGTGCGCTGCATCACCTTTTCCAATGCGAAAGCCTCGTCTTCCGGAGTAATGAACGGCAGCGGGGAGTATGCTCCCATACCGCCCGTATTGGGACCTTCATCGCCGTCGAACGCCCGTTTGTGATCCTGCGCCAGCACCATCGGCAGCACCTTGCGCCCCGACACGAAACACATGAACGAAAATTCGGGTCCGGTCAGAAAATCCTCCACGACCACACGTCCCTTGCCGAACTTGTCGTCCAGCAACATGTCGCGCAACGCGGCATCGGCCTCCTCCATCGTCCGGGCGATAACGACACCCTTTCCCGCAGCCAGACCATCGTATTTCAGGACGGCGGGCAGAGGGCGCGAACGAACGTACTCCGAAGCCTTCCGGTAATCGTCGAACGCCCGGTAACCGGCCGTCGGAATACCGTACCGCCCCATCAGATCTTTTGCAAACTCCTTGCTCGACTCGATGCGGGCCGCCGCCTTCGTCGGGCCGAAAATACGAAGTCCCTCCTCACGGAAGCGATCGACGATACCGGCCACGAGCGCCGCTTCGGGTCCTACCACCGTGAGGTCGATCTCTTTTTCACGAGCAAGGGAAAGCAATCCCTCGACATCGGTATCCTTGACCGGCACACACTCGGCCTGACGAGCGATACCCGCATTGCCGGGAGCGCAATATATCTTCGAAACCTGCGGCGAACGCGACAACGCATCGACGACGGCATGTTCGCGGCCACCGCCGCCTACGACTAAAACTTTCATAACCTATCGTTTATTCCCGACCGCACTTTCCGCAAAGAGCGGCTCGGAAATCGTCCATAAAAAATAATCCGACCGACGGACACGAAATCCGCAGTTTAATGTTTGAAATGACGCATCCCGGTAAACAACATCGGAATACCCGATTCATTGGCCTTCCGGATCGAATCCTCGTCCCGGACGCTGCCTCCCGGCTGCACGATCGCCTCGACGCCGCTCGCAGCCGCCAGGCTCACGCAGTCGTCGAAGGGGAAAAAGCCGTCCGAAGCCAGTACCAGCCCTTCGGTCACACCCTGGGCATGGGCCTGCTTGAGCGCGAGTTCCGCCGAGCCGATGCGATTCATCTGCCCCGCTCCGACACCCAGCGTACGACCGTCCTTCACCACTACGATAGCGTTCGACTTCACATGCTTGACAATACGCCAGCCGAAATCGAGATCGGCGAGCTGCCTTTCCGTCGGCCGCTTCTCCGTCACGCACATATCCGCCGTCACGGGACGTGTTTCGAGGTCGAGGTCCTGCACCAGCAATCCTCCCGTCACACTCACCAACTGGCGCTGCTTCGCATCGCTCTTCTCCATCGGAACTTCGAGCAGACGCAGATTCTTCTTCGTCGAGAGCACTTCGAGGGCTTCGGGCGTAAACGAAGGGGCCATGATGATCTCCAGAAAAATCGGCTTCATCAATTCGGCCGCCTCACGGGTCACAGGTCGGTTCAGGGCGACGATACCGCCGAAAATCGACACTTTGTCGGCCTCGTAAGCCTTCGTCCAGGCATCCGCCGCATCCCGCCCCACCGCAGCACCGCAGGGATTCATATGTTTGAGTCCCACGCAGAACGGCTCATCGAACTCCCGCACGATCGCAAGGGCTGCGTTGGCATCCTGTATGTTATTGTAGGACATCTCCTTGCCATTGAGCTGCCGGGCATAGGCCAGCGAATAGGGCACCCGTTCGCCGCTGCGGTAGAACTTGGCCTGCTGGTGCGGATTCTCGCCGTAGCGGAGCGGCTGAACCAGATCGAACTCCAGGAACAACTTCTCGTCGAGCCCCGCTTTTTCACGCATGTACGTAGCGATCATCGCATCGTACTCGGCGGTATGGGTATATGCCTTGGCCGAGAGCTGCAACCGCAATCGGGGAGTCGTATTGCCGTATCCCCTAATCTCCGCAAGGATCGTGTCATAATCCGCCGGGTCGCACACTACGGTCACGTCCTTGTAGTTCTTGGCCGCACTGCGCAACATCGAAGGTCCGCCGATGTCGATATTCTCGATCGCCTCGTCCATCGTCACCCCTTCGCGGGCGATCGTCTGACGGAAGGGATAGAGATTCACGCACACCATGTCGATGAACTCGATGCCGTTCTCCCGCAACGCTTTCAGGTGGTTCGGATCGTCGCGGCGAGCCAGCAGGCCGCCGTGCACCTTGGGATGGAGCGTCTTGACACGTCCGTCGCAGATCTCCGGGAACCCCGTCACATCGCTGATGTTGATCACCTCCACGCCGCTTTCAGCCAACAGTTTCATCGTACCGCCGGTGGCGATCACCTGCCAGCCGAGCTCTCGAAGTCCGCGCGCGAACTCCACCACGCCGGTCTTATCGCTCACACTGATTAATGCTCTCATATTGCTAATTTATATAGGCAATCATATCTTTCAATATACCATTTCCGACGATCTCAACACCGAATCCGAGAGTCGCTTATTCGCGGTCCAATGACCGCATTTACCACTCCGCCTTCCCCTAATCCTTTCTCGAAAGGGACTCGGGTCGCTGCATTTCCAAAGAGGTACACTAAAGGATATGATCGCGTTAATATATACGTAGTTTTATCGTTTTCGACTCGCGGTCGCCGTTATTCACGGTATCCGACGATGTGTTTCCAGGTCCGAATCCGCACTAAACCGCGACGTTCCCGCGATCCTATTGCTCCGCAACCAACTTTGCCACCGTTTCCACATACAGCGGATGTTCGACGGCATGCACCCGGGCTTCCAGCTCTTCCGGATCGCTCCCCAGATACTCGAAAGCCCGCTGGGCGATGATCCGGCCCCCGTCGAGCTCTCCGTTCACATAGTGGATCGTCACGCCGAAGACCTTGACGCCGTAAGCAAAGGCATCGGCAATGGCATGCGCCCCCTTGAACGCAGGCAACAGCGAGGGATGAATATTGACGATCCGGTCGCGGTACGCCTCCAGCACCACATCGGAAAGGATGCGCATATACCCCGCCAGACAGATCAGCTCGACCCTTTCGGCCCGAAGCCTGCGGACGATCTCCCGTTCGTAGTCGGCTTTCGAAGGGTACTCTTTGGGGTTGAACGTAAAAGTCGGAATACCGTAACGGGCAGCCCGCTCGTTCACGAAAGCCCCCGGCTTGTCGCAGACCATGAGGGCGATGCGGGCCGCAATGCGCCCATCGGCACAAGCCGCAGCCAATGCTTCGAAGTTGGAGCCGTTTCCGCTGGCGAATACTGCGATCGTCTTCATCGCCCTATCGGATTTCCACGCCCGGACGATCCGTCGCCCGGCCGATCACCGAAGCTTTCTCGCCCTGTTTCTCCAAAATGGCAATCACTTCGGAAGCCTCATCCTGCGAAACCGCGATCACCATACCGATACCCATGTTGAAGATATTGAACATCTCGCGGTGAGCGATCTTGCCGTATTTCTCCAACAGGCGGAACACGGGCAGGATCTCCCACGTCCCCTCGTGAATCTCGATACCCTGGCCCTCGCTCAGGATGCGGGGAATATTCTCGTCGAAACCGCCGCCCGTGATATGACTGATGCCGTGCACGTTACAGGCTCGGATCACTTCGAGCACCTGTTTCACGTAAATTTTGGTCGGCGTCAGGAGCACCTCGCCCAACACACGGCCGTCCAATTCGGGATAAGCCTTGCGAAGATCCAGTCCTGCATCGGCAACCACCTTACGCACAAGGCTGAAACCGTTCGAATGGACACCGCTCGACGCGATACCCACCAACACGTCGCCCACACGCACCTTCGTACCGTCGATCAGGCGCGACTTCTCGACCACGCCGCACGTGAAGCCCGCAATATCGTACTCGCCGCCGGCATACATGCCCGGCATCTCGGCCGTTTCGCCGCCGATGAGTGCACAGCCGGCCTGACGGCAGCCTTCGGCCACACCCGCCACGATCGCTTCGATCTTCGCAGGCTCGTTGTGCCCCACGGCTACATAATCCAGGAAGAAGAGCGGCTCGGCCCCCTGCGCCAGCACGTCGTTCACGCACATAGCCACGGCGTCGATGCCGATCGTGTCGTGCTTATCCATCTCGAAAGCCAGCTTGAGCTTGGTTCCCACGCCGTCGGTACCGCTCACGAGCACCGGCTCCTTGACATTAAGCGCCGAGAGATCGAACATTCCGCCGAAGGCGCCGATGTTACCCATCACGCCCAACCGCGAGGTCGAAGCCACGTGTTTCTTGATGCGGCGCACCACTTCGTATCCGGCCTCGAGGTTCACACCGGCCTTTTCATAACTTTCCGCCATAACAATAGTTGGTTTTAGCTGTTTCCTGAATATTTCCACCCGATGTTTTCGAAATACGCATGCAGGACAGGTTCTTCCCTGACACCGCAGATCGAAAACGAAGCGGTTTGTTTAACATTTTTCTTTTTTGTTCGCCTCCTCGATCGTCCCGTAAAGCGACGTCGGATAATTGCCCGTGAAGCAGGCCATGCACAACTCGCAGCGATTGCCCGCCTTCAGCAAGGCATCGGGCGAGAGGTAAGCCAGCGAATCGGCTCCGATATACTCGCACGCCTCCGGAACCGACATGCGGGCGCACAGCAGCTCCTCGTACGTCGAAGTATCAACACCGTAAAAACAGGGATTCTTGAACGGAGGGCTGGCGATGCGGACATGAACTTCCGTGGCCCCCGCCTCACGCAACAGACGCACAATGCGCCGGGAGGTGGTACCGCGCACGATCGAATCGTCAATCAGCACCACACGCTGCCCCGAAACGATACCGCTCACCGACGAAAGTTTCATCCGCACGCCCTTCTCACGCATCGACTGCGACGGCTGGATGAAGGTGCGGCCGATGTATTTGTTCTTGATAAGTCCCATCTCGTAGGGAAGACCGCTCGCTTCGGCGTATCCCATGGCAGCGCTCAAACTCGAATCGGGCACTCCGACCACGATGTCCGCGTCTGCCGGCGCCTCCTTGTAGAGCAAGCGTCCCGACTCCTTGCGGAAGGCGTGCACGTTACGGCCCTCGATGTCGCTGTCCGGGCGGGCGAAATAGATATACTCCATCGCACACATCATATGGCGCTTGAACATCGAATAGTCGCTGCTGCGGATGCCGTGCCGATCGATCGTAACGATCTCGCCGGGCTCTACGTCACGCACGAATTCGGCACCCACCACCTCGAAAGCACAGGTTTCGCTGCTGACGACATAGCCGTCTCCCAACTTGCCGATCGAAAGGGGCCGCAGACCGTGTTTGTCACGGCAGGCATAGATGCGGTTAGCCGTCATCACCAGAAACGCGAACGCTCCTTCGAGCATATTGAGCGCCTCGATGATCGAATAGATACGGGGCCGGTTGTGGTTGCGTACCTCCTTTTTGATAAGATGGGCGAACACTTCGCTGTCCGAAGTGGACTGGAAAAGACTGCCCTTGTTCTCCAGGTAGTTGCGCAGCAGATCCGCATTGACGATATTCCCGTTGTGGGCCAATGCGAAATCACCCGTGTTATGATGGAACAGAAAAGGCTGTATATTCTCCGTCCCGCCGCCACCGGCCGTCGAATAACGGACATGACCGATGGCCATATCGCCCGCAAGGTTTGCCAGCTTGGCTTCGTTGAACACCTCCGTAACAAGTCCTTCGCCCCGAACACGCCGCATCGCCCCTTCCTTCGAAACGCTTACGATACCGCACCCTTCCTGCCCGCGATGTTGCAGGGAATGAAGGCCGTAGTAGGTCAGGTTAGCTGCGTCGGGCACTCCCACGACGCCGAAAACGCCGCACTCCTCGTGCAGCTCCCGGTCGCAGATCGGCTGCATTATGCTCTCTTTGTGCATCGGAACTTATTTGATTACTTTTTCCAGACGGGCCAGGATCTCCTCGTAAGCCTCGCGCACCTTACCCAAGTCACGACGGAAGCGATCCTTGTCGAGCTTCTCGTTGGTAGCCATATCCCACAGCCGGCAGGTATCGGGCGACACCTCGTCCGCCAGAACGATCTCGCCGTCCGACGTGCGGCCGAACTCGATCTTGAAGTCGATCAGGTTGATATTCATCTTGGCGAAAAGCTCCTTGAGCACCTCGTTGATCCGGGCGGTCATGGCATAAATCTGTTTCAACTCGTCATAGGTTACGACACCCAGCGCCACCGCATGATGATCGTTGATCAGCGGATCGCCCAGCTCGTCGTTCTTGTAACAGATGTCGAAAATCACGTTCGAAGGCTTCGTTCCCTCCTCGATACCCAGACGCTGGGCCATCGAGCCGGCGATGACGTTGCGGACGATCACCTCCAGCGGAATGATCCGCACACGGCGGCACAACTGGTCGCGGTCGTTCAGGGTCTTCACGTAGTGAGTCTTGATCCCCTGCTTGTTGAGATATTCGAAGATCAGGGTCGAGATCCGGTTGTTCAGCACGCCCTTGTTCTCGATCGTGGCCTTTTTGATGTTGTTGAACGCCGTCGCCGCATCCTTGTAGTGAATCAGGATCATATCCGGATCGTCCGTCAGGAAAACCTGTTTGGCCTTACCCTCGTAAAGCATTTCGCCTTGTTGCATAGTGGTTGGTATTTTATAATTGTTATTTTGTTTTCCGGAAATAGTTCACCGCATTCGTGAAGATGTCCTGCACCTTCTCTCCGGCGATGTTCTTAAAGAGGTTCTCCCCGTAACGCTCCGTATGGCCCATCTTACCGAGTATCTGCCCGTCGCGGCTCACGATACCCTCGATCGCATAATACGATCCGTTGGGATTGTACGGGGCTTCGGCCGTCACGCGGCCTTCGGCATCGACATACTGGAACGCCACCTGCCCGTTCTCGAACAGCTCGCGGGCCAGAGGCTCGTTCACGACGAACTTGCCCTCGCCGTGGCTCACGGCGATCGAATGGATATCGCCCACCGAGAAACTCGACAGCCACGGGGAGTTGGTCGTCGCCACGCGGGTCGAAACAATCTGGACACATGACGGTTGATGTCGTTGCGGAAGAGCG
>ERZ859817.547-NODE-547-length-23556-cov-2.251351_pt1 | contig 23556 bp, 23 predicted proteins | sample MGYA00509986_ERZ859817 | MGnify/ENA primary metagenome ERZ859817 (study PRJEB30046, sample SAMN00715155) | human gut metagenome | study: EMG produced TPA metagenomics assembly of the A metagenome-wide association study of gut microbiota in type 2...
CACCGCGGGGTGGGGGACGAGCCGTTGCAGATCAAGCGCAAATTTCCCGATACGGTCGTGGTCGTGTGCGAGAAACGGGCAGAGGGGATCCGCCGTCTTCGGCAGGAGCATCCGGAGGTCGATCTCGTCGTGATGGACGACGGCTTCCAGCACCGTTACGTAGAGCCTAAAGTCAATATCGTCATGATCGATGCGACACGGCCCGTGCAGCATGATCGGATGTTGCCTGCGGGCAATCTGCGGGATTTGCCCGAACAGTTGCACCGGGCGCATTATTTCATCGTGACCAAATGCCCCGAGAATATGGCTCCGATCGACCGGCGCATTCTGCGCAAGGTTCTGGTTCAGGTCGCCTATCAGCGTGTTTACTTTACCCGTTTCGAAAGTTTCCGGCCTCGGCCGCTCTTCCCTGAGTTCGTGGATGAGGAACTGAATTACGGCCAGCAGGTGATCGCCATGTCGGGTATCGGCAATCCGGGACCTTTCGTGGAGGGATTGAGAAACAATTACAAGGTGATCGAGGACGTTCGTTTCGACGACCACCATGTTTACCGGGTGAAAGATATGAAATTGGTAGCGAATTTGCTGGCAAAACACCCGAAGGCGGCGATCATCATGACCGAAAAGGACGCGGTCAAGATGAGCCATCCCGAAAAGATACCGGCGGAAGTACGCAAGAGAATGTATTTCCTGCCCATCAATATTTCATTCATAGATGATTCGGAAACGGATTTTCTCCAAAAATTAGAGTGCGATGTTAGAGAGAATTAAAGAGACTGCGGCCTTCATTCAGGCACGCATCGAAAACTTCCAACCGGAAGTAGGCATTATTCTCGGTACCGGATTGGGCGATTTCGCCGACCGTATCGATGAGAAATATTCGATCGACTATAAGGAGATTCCCAATTTTCCCGTTTCGACGGTCGAGGGACATAAGGGAAAATTGATTTTCGGTTTGCTCGAAGGGCGCCGCGTAGTGGCCATGCAGGGGCGGTTCCACTATTACGAAGGTTACACCATGCAGCAGGTGACGTTCCCCGTGCGGGTGCTCAAGCTGCTCGGGATCCGCTACCTGTTCGTATCGAACGCCAGCGGCGGCGTGAATCCTTCGTTTCGGGTAGGCGATCTGATGGTCATCACCGACCACATCAACCTGATGCCCAATCCGCTGATCGGCCCCAACATGGCCGAGTTCGGCCCCCGTTTCCCAGATATGCACAACTGTTACGATCAGCACTTGATTATCCGTGCGACCCGTATTGCCGAGGAGAAGGGAATCAAGTTGCAGTACGGCGTTTACGTGGGCGGTACGGGTCCGACGTTCGAAACGCAGGCCGAATACCGTTATTTCAAGGCGATCGGCGGCGATGCCGCCGGTATGTCCACCGTGCCCGAAGTGATCGTGGCCCGGCACATGTCGATTCCCGTTTTCGGGGTATCGGTCATTACGAACTGCGGGTTGAGCGATGAGGTCGGCGACCACGAGGATGTGCAGCGTCAGGGGGCCAAAGCCGGCGTGAAGATGGCCGAGCTCTTTATGGAGATGATAAAAAACTTATAACGAGGCGATATGGTAAATAAAGTGATTTTGATCGGCAATGTAGGTGTGGATCCCGAGGTCCGCACGCTCGAAAGCGGAGCGAAAGTCGCCCGGGTTCGTCTGGCGACGACCGAACGGCTGTTCGACCGCCAGGCCAACGAAACCAAGGAACATACCGAGTGGCATACGATCACTTTGTGGCGCGGTTTGGCCGACGTAGTGGATCGCTACGTCAATAAAGGATCGCAGATTTACATCGAGGGGCGCCTGCGTACCCGCGAGTGGACGGACAAGGATAACAACAAGCGTTATACGACCGAAATTCTGGCCGACGATATGAAGTTGTTGGGACGCCGTGGGGATAACCAGTCGGCGGGAGCTCCGGCAGGCGGGTATGCCCAGCCGCAGGGACAGCCGTCCTATCAGCAGCCGGCGCAGCCTTCGTACCAGCAGCCTGCGGCCCAGACTCCCGTTACGCCTGCTGCGGACGATCCGGACGATCTCCCGTTCTGATTTTCCATACTATTACAATTGAATATCCGCCGAGACAGTCCCTGCGAAAATCGTATCGTTCTGTCCGGCGGATTTTTATTGAGTGTAAACTTAAAAAGTGAATATATGCAGCTTTTTATTTTGAATCGTACGAATGAACGGCAGACCAAGAGTGTCGGCCGCATTTTGCTGTACGCGCTGTTGTTCTTTATCGTAACCCGTATCGCCGTGATGTTGATGCTTACGGGGTGTACGGCGATTTACATGGCCAATACGGGAATCAACCCGATGCAGGGGCTTTCATTTTTCGGAAATCCGTCCGTAGCGGCTGCCGGCATGGGATGGTGGGCATTGCCGTACGTGCTGCTCGTAGCACCTTTTTTCGAAGAGTGTTGTTTTCGGCTGGGACTTTCGTTCCGGCGGTGGCAGGTAGCGGTTGGATTGGGGGCACTGACGCTCTTTTTCGTCTCGCGGTTTTTAGCGATAGCCGGGGCGCAGCATTCTTTCTGGTGGGGGCTTCCGGCAGGTATCGTTGTAGCGGGGCTGCTATATGGATTTACTACAGATGCTTTCTGGCAGGCTAAGAAGGGGTGGCTGCGTCCGATGATGTGGTGCTCGGCCGGACTCTTTGCCTTGGTGCATCTTTTCGCCATGCAGGGTCTTACCTGGTTCCTGGTGCCCTATGCGTTACTGATATGTCTGATGCTTTTCTTCGCCGGTAGCGTCATGGTTTACCTGCGGGTCAACCTGGGTTTCTTGTGGGCGGTCGGGGCGCATGCCCTGAACAATGTGCCTGCGGTGTTTATGATAACCCTTGTGCTGATGCAGTCTTAACCGTTTTTTCGAATGGAAATCGTACGGTATGCAACCCGTTACTCCGGGTTTTCGAACAGTGGCTCGACAAGCTGAGATATACCCGTTACGGATTTGCCAAATATACATGCGGCGAACTTGTCGAAATAGATCGTCGCGCGGGATTCGATAGCGTAGAGTTGGTCGAAATCGAACGAGGAAAATTCTTTTATATCCGGTGCAAGACCTGACCTCCGGCATGGATTCCGGCTTTCAGGGCATCCACTCCGCTACACCCGTCAGGGGATGTGCTTCGCGCCAGCGAACGAAATCGGGGTAGCTGCGGATGCCGTCCCGCAGGACGGCCATGTAGTATTCGATGCCTGCGATTTTTTCCGTATCGGGCGTTTCCCACTTGAGCCGCAGGATCGCCTCGCGCGTTTCATCGGTCAGGGCCGCCGAAATGCGTCGGGCCACCTCTTCGAAGTAGCCGTCGTAGCGGGAGCCTTTCTCGATATGGATCATATCCAACTGCCAGAGTTCGCCTTCCTGGTCTTCGTACCAAGCGTGCCATTCGAGGCACCGCTCTTCCGTCGCCACAAGTTGCCGTATTCGATTCGTTTGACGGCAGGATTGGCGGCAAGCTTCGCTAAAGCGGTAAAATCATCTTCTGGCCGGAGGACAGCCGAATAGATATGGAAGTCGATGTCCCGGTGCTTCATGAAAAGACCGGTGCTGAGCGAGCCGACCAGGTTTATTTCGGCTCCGGCGGATTCCCAGATGTCGATGATGCCGGTATCTCGGATGATCCGTCGGGCTTTCTCTGTGTTGCGGGCGGCGATGGCAGCGATTTGTTGGGATGTCATTGGGGAAATTTTAGAGGTGGATAGCTGTGGCGGGAGCATGGGGTGTCGGGAGAAATCTTGCTGACGGGCCTTATTTCGTGCGGATCGGCAGCCGCTCCCAGAGCCATTCGGGAATCAGCCTCCAGAAAAATACCAGCACGGCGTAACGGCGGTCGATGACGATGCGCCGTTTCCGTTGTTCCAGCGCCCGGACGATTCGTGTGGCGACTTTTTCGGGGCGCATCAGCATCGGGTATTTCCCTTCGCGCAGCAGGGGTGTGTCCACGAATCCGGGCCGGATGTCGGTGATTCGGATGTCGAGCCGCTGCATCCGTGAGAGTTGTGCCAATGCGTCGAGATAGGTGTGCGGGTAGCGTTTGCGGGCGGAGTAAGCCGCCGCTGCGCCGAGGCCTTTGGTCCCGGCGATCGAACTGATCGCTGCCAGATGTCCTCCGCCCTGCTTGCGGAAATAGTCGAAAGCCGTGTCCATGATGCGCGTGAACCCTACGGTATTAGTTTCCGCCGTTGCGATTTCCCGTGCGGCGTCGAGCTGCGGGTTGTTGTAGCCGATGCCCGCGCAATGCAGCAGCAGGTCGCAGCCGCCCAGATCGGCAATCAGCCGCAGCAGCAGCTCTTCCGCTTCCGGGGCCGTGATGTCGATCGAACGTATTTTTACCCGGTCCGGCGCCGCAGCCCGAAGTGCTTCGAGGTTTTCCGTGCGGCGACCTGCGGCCCCGACTTGCCAGCCGGCGGCGATATACAGTTTGGCGATCTCCAGTCCGATGCCGGAAGTGGCCCCGAGGATGACGATTCGATTCATGGGGATAATCGATGAATTTTTACAATTAAAGACAGTGTGAGCCGAGAAGAAAACGGGGGATTTGCAGTTTTCAGGGGCGTGTTCTTATCCTTTACAAAGATAGTACGATTCGTCGGATTTTGCGATTTTATATAAATATATATTGTATATGTATTGATCGTTAATACAGAAAATAAAACAGTTCGTCTGGCGAACCCGCCAGACGAACTGTCCAATATTATGTTCTATACAACAATTACATATAGAAAGGCCGAACGTATGATACATTGTAAGACGGTGCGTATGGCTTGGGTTCGGCAACCTTCACTTCGGCCTTGACAGTCTTTGCGACAGGAACCTTTGCTTCAAAACTCTTGGCATTGAGTGTAAGACCCGTATTCTTGCCGATCACATCGGACTTGGGGAGTGCGAAAGAACTCTTTGATGTTGCGTTGATCTGCTCAACAAGATCGATCAAATCCTGAATGTCACCCTTGTTCTCTGCGGTTGCGAGAGTGGAGAGACGACCAAAAGTACCCGGGTTGCCATCGTTGTCTTCTGCATAGACAAATGCTGTCTGCGGCTCCTCCCAATTAACAACATAGAATGAGTACGGCTGTGACTGATCGATCTCCAGCCAACTTGCTTTCAACTGACTCCAAAGGGATGCATCGGGGTATTGATCGACATCTGTCATTTCGCCCCACCACATTACAGCAGATAGTTTCCGTGCACCATCGAAACCGCTATACTTGACGACAGTGATAGCCTTACCTCTCGTTGCGTCTGGTTGTCCGAAGATTTGACCGGCCTCGTCGTCACCTGACCAGTAGCCGATAAGCTCGACGGAAGGATTGATGTTGCCGAGTTTGCCGGTAGTTGTGATGTTTTCGAACTTGTGAATTTTGACAACATGGCCTGTTTCAACAGAGAGCGCTGCTACAAAGCCGGAGCAAGCAGTTTCAGGAGTCAATCCTGAAGCATCGGCAAGGAAAACACCTTTATAGTAATATGTACTAAGAACTTGAGCAACAGTAGTGTTAGGATCAAACATCTGTGACGTTGCGAACATCTCATCGAAACCTGCGTTTATATCTGCGGTAAGTTGGTCAAAATCAAGAGTCTTAAACTCTTCTGTTGGCATGAATTTCACCGTATAGTATGTGGTAGTCTCGGATGGTGTTACCTCTGCAGAGAAACCATAAGGGGAAATGTCGGAAGCAGTTATCTGGAAGGTGGTCGATTCCGGATCCGGAGCCGCAAGGGAGCGGAAAGTCTCCATCACAGGCTCTGTAGTTACACCGCCGGCATAGCCGAAGGCAATGACGTAGTAGTAGGTGTCGGCAGCATCGAGTTTGTATTTATACGGGCTGCCGGGGCCGCCCGTGTAATCCTGAACGCCTTTATATAGCATGGCTCCGTTGTTCATAAAGTTGCCATACTGTGCTACGATGTCGTTCATAACCTCCGTAGCTGTCTTCTTCCCATCCCACGGAGCCACCATCCAGCAGAAGGTAGCGGTTTCATCTGTCGGAACGATCTTGATAGCGGCATTCATAGCCTCGACCTCACCAACGGTAATTTCGAAAGTAAAATCTTGGGCCTGGGCATTACCGGTGGTATAGGTGGTTGTAGTAACATCGGTAGCGATGGTCACCTGACCTTCCGGAGTTATGATAAAGCCTGCGATTTGGTTGATATACTCCGTGTTGGCGGTAAGTCCCTTGCCTTCGAGTTCCAAAGCCCCCTTGTGGAAGATCGCATTCATAATTTCAGTATCCGACATGCCTTGCTGACGCCGGGCTTCGATTTCCTGCTGGAGACAGAAGAGCATGAATTGCCGTGTTTCCATCTTGTATTGACCGGCAGGATCGGTGTATGTGTCGTAAGTGGCTTTGGGAAGAGTGGTGAAGTACCACACGTCATCGTTGTTCGAAGGGATGATTTTGAATGTTGCAGAGTTGCCGTCCACAGTCGTCTTAACCTCGAATGTTATGTTGAGATCCTGGAACTCTTCAGTCGTAACGTCTTTCTTAACTACGTCAGAGTTAGCCTTATATCCGTTGGCCGGATCTACTCCGAACAGGATGATGTAGTATTTGGACGCCGGGGACAGATTCGAGAACTTGCCATCGGTGATAGCCCCCTTATCAACGATTTCCGGCATATACTCTGCTAAAGTCTTGCCCTGTGCGCCGGCTTCAGCCTTAAGCTCCTCCAAGATGGCCTCCACGAGAAATTCATCGCGAGTAAACGACTCGACTGTTTTGGCATCGGCCAATATGCACAGGTACTCGGCCTTAAGGTCGGAGGGAGTTACAGTGTAGGCAATGGAGGATGAGGTAATCTCGCCAACCGTTACCTCGAAAGTCAAATTACCACCATCGTGGGGGGGGGGAAATTCGCTCTTCATCATTACAAGCGGCAAACGATAGTGCGAATACCATCATAAGCGCCATCAACAAATTAAATTTTTTCATACGTGTTTTGGTTAAGGTTTGTAAATAAGGTTCTAATGATTAGGTGTTGTATCGTATTTTCCACACCTCCTGAAAATTTTCCGCAGCACATTTTCACTAATAGTACAATCTTTATAAAGTAAAAATACATCTATTTTTTCTTTTATACAAGTTTTTTTTGAAAAATTACCCTCCTTGAAATTTAAAAAAAATGCTATCTTTGTGTGAATTTTGGAAATGGGGTATTTTTTAATTTAGTCGAAGATGAAACTGAAATTTTTGTTCTGTGCAGCGGCGGCTTTTCTGTCGGCCGGGTGTAACGATGAGGACGGTAGCGGCGATTTCGGAAATTTGAAATTTCCCGATACCGGGGAGTTGGATCAGACTTTTAAGGCCGATCAGACGAGTAGCAGGCTGACTTTCGAAGTGGCGGAGGCGTGGACCTCGGAGGTTGTGTACGGCGATTCGCGTGCTGACGAGACGACCGGGTGGGTAAGTCTTTCGCCCGATCACGGCGGGGCGGGACGCGTGACTGTCGAGATTGCATTGACCCCTAACGATACGGGTGAGGAGCGCTCGGCTTCGATCGTCATCCGCTGTGGAGAGAATCGTGTCGAGGTTTCGGTCCGGCAGCAGGCGGCAGGCGGGGAGGACCCGTCGCCCGAACCCGATCCGTCGCCTGAACCGAAACCGGGGCGACGGATCGTGGCGTTCGATTCGTTCTCCGATAATGGGGACGAACCCGGCGGGGAGCTGCATCATGATTTCCGCTGTAATATCGAGTACGACACCGAGGGGCGTGTTGCCCGTGTCGTGATCACGATTCGCCGGAAACCGGTGCCGGCGAGATGGAAACGCCGATCGAGTTTACTTACCTGGATGCGACGACGATGAAGGTCGTGGCCCGTGACGACGATTTCGAAGAGGTTTATACCGTTACGCTCGATGCGGCGGGTCGGGCCGTAAAGGTGGTGAGCGAGGGCGAGTCGGTAGTCTGGACTACTTCTTACGATGCGGCGGGTTATGCCCAATCGTGCGTGATAGAGGACCCGACGAAAACCTCCTACGATTTCCGCCCCCGGGCCGATTTCACCTGGAGCGGCGGTAATCTGATGCAGACGGTCGTACCGGCCGTTGCTGGGAGCGGGATGGAGGACTATGTGTACGATTTCGCCTACTCCGACCTCTCGAACGATCCGGAGCGGTTGAGCATAGACCTCAATGCGTTCTTCGGAGCCGTGCCTACCGATCCCGAGGACGACGGTGTCTGCGGTATCTTGGCGCTCGCGGGACTGATGGGGGAGCGGAGTGCGTTTTTGACCACCTCCTCGGCCGATGAGTACGACGTACCGGGGATGCCGGATGATCCCCAAAGCGAGTACCGTTATGTTTCCGAAGGCAGTGCGCTGCCGATGGTCTGGACCTGCGACGGCGAGGGTTATCCCGTTCGGGCCGATGCCACCTATGAGCTGCGGGTTTATAAGGAACACAAAGTGACGGGCGAACGTACCCTGGTGCGTACTACCTCCTATCGTAGCCGTTACGAAGTTCTTTATGCGGAGTAGTCTGCATGGAGTAAGGGGCGGAACGGGATATTCGAACAGGTAAGCCGCCTTGTTATTCCCGGTATTGTGGTTCGGGCGTTTGTTTCGGATTCGCTCTTCTTACTCTGAATCGTTCTGTATCTTAAATGGGAGGTGTCCTGTTATTTCATCGGACACATCCCATTTTTGTTCGGGGTGCTGTAGGGTAGATGCACGGCGTTCGTTCCTGGGATGTTGGCCGATGCCGACGGAACGGCGACCCGCTTGTTTTGGAAATAGTCGATTGGCCGAGCGGCGCTTCGGGAGATTCTCGAAGATACGATTCCCATGATGTGAAAGTGTCTATGAAAAAGGAGCGCAATGATTATTGCGCTCCTTTTTTCGTAACGATTCGGACCTATGCTTCGAATTCGATCTGTACGCATTCGATGCCGACCCGGCGCAGCAGGTCGAGTCCCTCTTCGGAGCGGTAATCGTCGCTGTAAACCACCCGTCGGATACCGGCCTGAATAATCAGTTTCGAACATTCGATACAAGGGGCGGCGGTGATGTAGAGCGTCGAGCCGTCGCAGTTGTTGGCGCTTTTGGCCACCTTGGTAATGGCGTTGGCTTCGGCGTGCAGGACATAGGATTTGGTCTTACCCGTTTCGTCCTCGCAGATATTCTCGAAGCCGGCCGGCGTGCCGTTGTAGCCGTCCGAGATGATCATCTTGTCTTTGACGATCAGCGCCCCGACCTTGCGGCGCACGCAGTAGGAGTTTTCCGCCCAGATGCGTGCCATGCGCAGGTAGCGCATGTCGAGCTGGTGTTGTTTCTCTTCCTTGTAACCCATCGTCGGTCCGTTTTTGCGGTTATAAACCTTTGCCGTGACAGTTCTTGTATTTTTTGCCGCTGCCGCAGGGACAGGGATCGTTGCGGCCGGCTTTTTTCTCGACATGCACGGGCATCGGCTTCTGTTTTTCGGCCTGTCCCGCCTGTGCCGCAGCCTGCATGCGCGAAGCCTGCAACTTATTGACATCGACTTTGGCTCGCTCCTGGCGTTCGCGCTGTACGTTCTCGGCCGTATTCTCCCGTACCGGGATGTAGGCCTTGTTGAGGGTGCTCAATACGTCGGCATTGACTTTGTTGAGCATTTTCGAGAAGAGTTGGAACGACTCGAGTTTGTAGATCAGCAGCGGGTCTTTCTGTTCGTAGGTGGCGTTCTGCACGCTCTGGCGCAGGTCGTCCATTTCGCGCAGGTGCTCGCGCCATGCGTCGTCGATCGTGGTGAACATCACCACCTTGGAGAATACCTTGAAGATCTCCTCCCCGTCCGAATCCTTGCAGCGCTGCAGGTTCACCGGGACGTTGTAGCCCAGGTGTCCGTCCGTGATGGGGAAGTAGATATTGGTGTCCAGCTGGCCTTTGCGGTCTTCATAAACACGCTCCATAACGGGGCGTACCATATCGGCGATCGCCTTCATCCGGCGAGTATAGGCGCCCTGCAGGTCGGCAACGATCAGTTCGATCAGCTCGCGGGGCTTGGCTTTTTCGTACGCCGCCTCGTCGAACGAAGGCTGGATGGCCGCTTCGCGGATCATTTCGATACGGAAATCGTCGAATTCGACGCCTTCGTGATTCTCCACGAACGTCGTGGCGAAGTCGTACATGATGTTGTTCAGGTCGATCTCGATCCGTTCGCCGTAGAGGGCATGGCGGCGGCGCGTGTAGATCACCTCGCGTTGCGAGTTCATCACGTCGTCGTATCCAGCAGGCGTTTGCGGATGCCGAAGTTGTTCTCCTCGACCTTCTTCTGTGCGCGTTCGATGGCTTTGGTCATCAGGCCTGCCTGGATCACTTCGCCCTCCTTGAGGCCCATGCGGTCCATCATCGAGGCGATACGGCCCGAGCCGAACAGACGCATCAGGTCGTCTTCGAGCGATACGAAGAATTGCGACGATCCGGGGTCGCCCTGACGCCCGGCACGTCCGCGCAACTGACGGTCCACGCGGCGGCTTTCGTGCCGCTCGGTGCCGATGATGGCAAGACCGCCCGCCTGTTTCACTTCGGGTGTCAGCTTGATGTCGGTACCGCGGCCGGCCATGTTGGTGGCGATGGTCACCTGGCCCGAACGTCCGGCCTCGGCGACGATCTGCGCTTCCAACTGGTGCTGTTTGGCGTTCAGTACGTTATGTTTGATGCCGCGCAGCTTGAGCATGCGGCTCAAAAGTTCCGATATTTCGACCGAGGTGGTACCCACGAGCACCGGACGGCCCTGTTCGACGAGTTTGACGATCTCCTCGATCACGGCGTTGTATTTCTCGCGCTTGGTCTTGTAAACCAGGTCCTGACGGTCGTCGCGGATGACCTTGCGGTTGGTCGGGATGACCACGACATCCAACTTGTAGATACTCCAGAACTCCGATGCCTCGGTTTCGGCCGTACCGGTCATACCGGCCAGCTTGTGGTACATGCGGAAGTAGTTCTGCAGCGTGATGGTAGCGAAGGTCTGCGTCGCGGCTTCGACCTTGACGCGCTCCTTGGCTTCGATGGCCTGATGCAGCCCGTCCGAATAGCGCCGGCCGTCCAAAATACGGCCCGTCTGCTCATCGACGATCTTCACCTTGTTGTCCATCACCACGTATTCGACATCTTTCTCGAACATCGCGTATGCTTTCAGCAACTGGATGACCGTATGCACGCGCTCGGCTTTGACGGCGTAGTCGTTGATTACGGCATCGCGCTTCTGGGCCTTTTCCTCCGGAGTAATCTCCTCCTTCTCGATCTCGGCGATGCGGGCCCCGATGTCGGGCAGGACGAAGAAGCCCTCCTCGTTGAAATATTTCGACAGGGCTTCGTGGCCTTTGTCGGTGAGTTCCACCGAGTTCATCTTCTCGTCGATGACGAAGTAGAGGTCGTCGGTAATCTCCGGCATGCGGCGGTTGTTGTCCTGCATGTAGATATTTTCGGTCTTTTGCATCTGGGCCTTGATACCCTGTTCGGAGAGGAACTTGATCAGCGGTTTGTACTTGGGAAGACCTTTGTGGCTGCGGTAGAGCTTGATGCCGCCCTCTTCGTTCTTGCCTTCGCCGAGCAGCTGGCGGGATTCCGCGAGCAGGTTGGTCACCAGGTTTTTCTGGAGGTTGTAGAGGTGCTCGATGGCCGGGCGATACTGTTCGAAGAGCTGGTCGTCGCCTTTGGGGACGGGACCCGAAATGATCAGCGGGGTGCGGGCGTCGTCGATTAGCACGGAATCGACCTCATCGACGATGGCGTAGTGGTGCTTGCGCTGCACCAGGTCCTTGGGCGACGAAGCCATGTTGTCGCGCAGGTAGTCGAAGCCGTATTCGTTGTTGGTGCCGAAGGTGATGTCGGCCATGTAAGCCTTGCGTCGGGCGTCCGAGTTGGGCTGATGGCGGTCGATGCAATCGACCGTCAGACCGTGGAACTGGTACATCGGCCCCATCCATTCGGAGTCGCGGCGTGCCAGATAGTCGTTCACGGTCACCATGTGGACGCCTTTGCCGGCGAGTGCGTTCAGGAACACGGGGAGGGTAGCCACCAGGGTTTTGCCTTCGCCCGTCGCCATCTCGGCGATCTTGCCTTTGTGGAGCACCACGCCGCCGAAGAGCTGCACATCGTAATGGATCATATCCCAGCGGACGTCGTTGCCGCCGGCGAGCCAGTGCGTCGCATAGATCGCCTTGTCGCCCTCGATTTTGACGAAGTCCTTGGTGGCGGCCAGCTCCCGGTCGAAATCGTTGGCCGTGACTTCGACCGTTTCGTTCTGGGCGAAGCGGCGGGCCGTATCCTTCATGATGGCGAAAGCTTCGGGCAGGAGTTCGTCGAGTTTCTGTTCGATCTTCTCGTCGATGCGTTTTACCGTTTCGTCGATCTCCTTGGAGATTTTCTCCTTGTCGGAAAGCGACGTGTCGGGCAGCTCGAGACGGGCTTTCAGCTCGACGATACGGGCTTCGTCCGCAGCGATGAAGTTGGCGATCTGTTTTTTCAGGTTACTGCTGTGGGCACGCAGTTCGTCGTTCGAAAGCGCCTCGATCGTCGGATAAACGGCTTTGATTTTTACGAGATAAGGTTCTACTTCTTTGCGATCTTTGTCGGCTTTGGATCCGAAAAAAAGCTTGATTAAACTGGCGGCTATGTCCATATTTTCGATGTTGTTATTTCGTGTGGAAATTAAATCTGTCAAAGATATTCATTATTTCGGAAAATACAATACGAATTTGCCTCGAATAAGGCGGATTTTTCATTCGCTATCGGCGTCCGGGAGGGTCGCCTCGGCATATTCCGGACGGAAGGGCCGATATTTCCGGGAATCTTCGCCGTTTCCTGGGCGCTGCGTGTGCGGCGTGCGGGATTCTATTGTCGTTTCCGGGGGCTTTCCGGCTGTAAGCGGGACTTCTCCGCATCGGCCCGGCTGCGGCTTGTCGTCACCAGAAGACACCGCTGAAAATCAGCAATACGGAGCAGATTTTGGTCGGATCGAATGTTTCCATTCCCCAACATACGGCCACTAATGTAGCGACCAGCGGCTGGATGTAGTTGTACATGCCGGCGACGGTCGGACGCAGGTTTTTTTGTCCGACGATGATCAGCATGTAACTCAGAAACGTGCTGCCGACGACGATGAATGCCAGGGAGCCGATCGCTGCTGCGGAAAGGGCCTGCCAATCGGTCGAAAGCAGGTCGCGGCCGGTGAAGGGCAGGATACAGAGCGTGGCGAAAGTGAACATCCATTTCATGATGGTCGTGAGCGAGTAACGGGTGACGAAATTCTTGTATAACACGAAGTAGAGTGCGTAACTCAACTGCGCGAACAGGACCAGCAGGTCGCCCGCGACGGAGTGCCCTCCGGCACTGTCCGTATTTCCGCTGCCGAGGACCAACAGCAAGGCTCCCGAGGCTCCGGCGGCGATGCCGAGTACCTTTTTCGCGGTGATCGGTTCCTTGAGGAAAATTGCGGCGAGAATCATCGCCCACAACGGCATGCTCGTGGTGATGATCGAGGCGTTTACGGGCGAAGTCATGCCCACGCCCAGGATGAAGCTGCCCTGGTTGAGGACCACGCCCAGCAGCGATGCACCGAAGAGTTTGGCCAGGTCTTTCGGCGGTACGTGTTCGGACTTTCGGAAGAATGAAAGGATCCAGAACAGGATCATGGCGCCCACGATCCGCAGGTCGGTGACAGCCAGCGGTGTAACGATACCGCCGAGCATTACGAATTTGGCGACGGGGGACATCAGCCCCCAAATAGCGTTGGCGCCGAACATGGCGCCATGTCCTTTCCAGTTGATCGTCTGCATGATTTTTACGGTAATTCGCCGGTCCCGGGACCGTTGCGAATCGGATTTTTTTGACAGTTGTTTTTTTATCCCCGCCGTCAGCTTTTCGGATTTTGAAATCCGACCGTCGTTATTCGCAGGCCGGGCTTTTTCCCAAATGATTTCCTTTGAAAAATCAGGACTGCCGGCAAAAGCGGAACAGATGGCTGCCGGTGGGAAGCGTATCCTCCCGATTATTGCGATCGGGTGATTTTATCGATGATCCGCCGCGCGACGGGACAACATTCGCAACGTTGTGCGGCGCAATATTCCCTCGACAGTTGGATCAACCCCTGCGTGTCGAATGCGTTGCGGGGATTGACTCCGGCTGCGATCCACGGCCTCGTGTATTTGTTCTCTTCGGCGGGAATACATTCCAGCAGGGCGATAGCCCGGTCGCGGAGTTCTTCGTTCTGGATGTAGGAGCCGTAAACGTATTGCAGGATGCTGACCACGTTGATACCGAAGACATCCGTTTTGTGCTGTCCGACCCGTTTGGGGTTCTCCTCCGGTCCTTCCGGGGTCTGTCTGGCTCCGGACCAGTAGGGCGACGCTTCGGTACGGAACAGGCGGTTCACCTCCTGGCGGGTACGGCAGGCCAGCAGTTGTTCGAAAACGAAATCATGCTGCGAGAGAAACGAGGCCAGTTGCGCGATGCGCAGCCGCGGAAGGTTGCCCGGTCGGATATTGGCCGTTTTCCATGCCGAAGGGTCTATCGGTTCGATGTCGTATCGTGCACGGAAGTAGGCGAAGTCATCGCGCAGGCGACGGATGTAGTCGTCCGGGCGAAAGGTGTCGAGCAGTCCCGAGGTGCCGAACAGCAGGGCTTCGATCCGAGGCAGCGAACGTCTTTCCCGAAGCACCATCGTATAAGTAGCACGCCGGGCGAGCTCCGTATAGGTGTCCTGATTGGAGAGGTCGCCGATGTAGCGGAACAGCAGCGTGTAGAAGGTCTGGTTCCAGTTCTGCCCCGAAATGCGGTAGATTTCTGCGGCTGCATCGTATTTGCGCCGGAGCCGGTCGTACACCAGCCCGGTCAGCAGGTCTGCGAGGTGCAGCGGATCGAGCGTCGTGAGGAATCCGGCGCAGGCATGGCCGGCGGCTCCGGTTCGGAGCCGTTCCAGGATCTCTGCCGTTTGGTCCGCGCGGGGTTCCACCGGTTACAACATGTTGAGTTCGAGCAGCGCCTCTTCGGACATCATGCTCTTGTCCCATACGGGATCGAACGTGAGGATGACATTGACGCTCTTCACGCCCTTGACTTTGGCGACCTGTTGATTGACGTCTTCGACCAGCATGTCCGCCATCGGACAGTTGGGGGCGGTGAGGGTCATGCGGATATTCGCCACACCGTCCGGTTCGTAGTCTATTTCGTAGATCAGCCCAAGGTCGTAGATATTGACCGGGATTTCGGGGTCGTAGATATTCTTGAGCGTGGCGACGATATCTTTTTCTACCTGTAAAATCTCTTCTGGTGTCATGTTGCGTAAGAGTTATTTTTTTGAAAAAGCGAGCGCATAGAGCCGCATCTGCTTGACCATGGCCAGCAAACCGTTGCTCCGCGTGGGGGAGAGGTTGGCGCTCAGGCCGATGGCGTCGATGAAATAGAGGTCCGTGTCGAGTATCTCCTGCGGTGTCCGACCGCCCAGCACCCGGATAAGCAGTGCGATGATTCCTTTGGTGATGATCGCGTCGCTGTCGGCCGTGAACCAGACTTTGCCGTCTTCGTAACGGGCGTCGATCCAAACCCGCGACTGGCAGCCCTGGATCAGGTACTGATCCGTGCGGTGCTCGGGTGCGATGGCCGGGAGCGTGTCGCTCAATCCGATCAGGTATTCGTATTTGTCGAGCCATTCATCGAATACCGAAAATTCTTCGATGATCTCGTCTTGTCGTTTGTCGTTTGCCATGGTTAAATATTGCTTGAAATAACTTCTTCGAGTACCGTTCCCTCCGAAGCCGCCGGAGCCTCGATACCGAGCAGACGGCAGAGCGTCGGGGCGACCGCCGTCATATCGACGGGGCGGTCTATCTGCCGGGGAAGGATGCCTGCGCCGTAGAAGATCAGGGGAACGCGGGTGTCGTAGCCGTACATCGAACCCGACGAGGAGCGTTTGTGGTCGTGCTCTTCGATCCATCCCGGCATCAGGTTGATGATGACGTCGCCCGAGCGGCGGGGATAGAAGCTGTTCTGCATCTTGCGGGCATAGCCGCTGCCGAAGTAGCTGGTCCGCATGGCCGTAGCCGAGAGAGCGTGCGAAACGCCCCGGAACTGCATGGCGAACGTGGCCACTTCGTTCTGAATATCTGCCAGGCTGAGGTCTTTCTCATACACGAGGTTGTGATTCAGGTACAGGCATTTGTCTTCGTACTCCAACACCCAGTTGCCCGGTCCGTAGCGGGCGCTGAGAAATCCGTTTACGATCACTTCGAACTGGCGCGTATTGAACCTGTCGCACGCTTCGCGGCCGAAATCGTAGGAGGGGCTGCTGCCGTGATCCGACGTGAGTATGACGAGTACTTCATGAGGCTTGAACAGCGTATAAACGTATGTCAGGAACTCTTCCAGATCTTGATCGAGCCGGTAGTACATGTCTTCGGCTTCGATCGATTCGGGGCCGTAGGCCTCGCGGATCGCACGCGGGGCGTCGAGGCAGATGTTCAGCAGGTCGGTCCGGTCCCGTTTGCCGAGGTCGAGTTGTGTCAGGGCCGTTTTGGCGAATTGAAGCGTCAGGCAGTTGCCTGCCGGCGAATACAGGATGTTGTCGTAGCGGCTTTCGGAAGGGGCTTTCGACGAGATCCGTTTGACGGCGTCGGCCGAGGTGTCGGCCGAACGCTTTTTCTTGGCCATGGAACTCATCAAGACGATGTCCGAACAGCGTTTGTTGCGGTATTTGTCGTCGTTCAGCAGGGAGTGCCACGGTTCGCCGATGTAAGAAAGGTAGAGTTTGTCCGCATTGAATCTTTTGACCCAGGCCGGTAAAACGGGCAGGTAGTAGGTGGAGGTGGTCCAGTTGCAGGAAACGCTGTCCATCCAGAAGGTCATGCCTTCGCGTCCGCCCATCACCACGGCCGAAATCGGGTCGAGAGCTACGGTTACCGACCGACTGTCGGGAGATTGCCGGAGCAGGGCCTCCCCGACGGTCGGGGCGATCAGGTTGCGGGGCGAGTAGGCGCCGTTGCCGTGGTAGTATTCGGGATCGCGGACGCTGGGGTCGTCGATGAGCCCGACCGTTTTATTGACGATGTAGTCCCGCCAACGGGTCGAAATCACGCCATGCGTCGAGGGCATCGCTCCCGTGGTGAGCGTGGCCAGCGATACGGGGGTCGAAGTTTGCTGATAGTCGTAGGAACCTTCCGTGAAGCGGGCGCCGCCCTCTGTCAGACGCAGAAATCCGCCCGTGCCGAACTGGCTCCGGTAACGGTCGATGTCGTCCGGACGCATGGAGCTTACGACTAAATTGATGACCAGACGGGGCGGAGTGTTTGCGAGGATCGGCAGAACACCCGGCAGCAGGAGCAGGACGAGCAGGATTTTCTTCATTTTTTCGCGTGTGACTATCGAACGGCAAATTTATGAATTTATTTAGTATTTTCTTCATTTGTTTTGTGCCGTCCTTCAAAAAAAGAAATCGAATGCCGGAGCCGGATTTCATTCTCGGTTTTCCAGCAGTGCGAAAAATTCGCCGGCCTGCCGTCCGTCGATGAATCCGTGGTGTACGTCGAGCGATACGGGCATCGTAAGCCGATCGCCGGACCGGGTCAGTTTCCCGGTGGAGATGCGGGGTATGGAGTCGCCTCGATTGGCCGACCGGGCATGTTTCATTTCCGTAAAGGCGAACCAGGGAACAGCCGAAAAATAGATCAGATCCGTGCGCCCGGCTCCCGCTCCCAGACAAAGACCGTCCGCTGCCTTTACGCGTTCCGTTTCCCGCTCGGCCGCCCGGATGAATTCGTGCAGGTCGGAAAAGTACTCGAAGAACCCGTAGCCGAAGCTGCCGTCCTCGCGTCCGATAGTCGGGCTCGCGTGGATTCGGTCGTAACAGACCACTTCCCCGTTTTCGATCCGGTATCGGAATGCCTCGATCCGGTTTACGGCCGTTAGAATACGGTGCAGGGAACAGAGGAAGAACGAAGTACGCCTCTTCTTGGCTTCGAGGTAGCACTCCGTAAAATCGACCGGAACGACCGTTCCCCAGAAGGGATCGTCCATTCCGTTGAAAAATTCATAATGTTCGCGTCTTTTCCAGGTCGTCGTGTCGATTTTGTACTTCATATCGTTTTTATAGAAACTGGTTGAAAAATTCTTTTTCCCGGCTGAGGTCTATTTCTGGAAGCGATTCAATGATTTCCAGTTGTTTGCGGCAGAATCGACGGTATTCGTCGCTTTCGGGGTGTAGCGGCCGGTGGCCGGCGGCGGTCGTCAAGGCTTCGACTTGCGGGAGTTTTCTGCGGGCCTCCTCGGTGAGGGTCGCTGCGGTGAAGAGTTCCCAGATGTATTGCTGTGCCTGTTGCGAGGGGTGTACCAGATCGTCGGCATAAAAACGGTAGTCGCGCAGGTCGTCCGTGAGGATTTCGTAGGCGGGGAAGTAGGCCGAGTCTGCATGTCGGCGGCAGATTTCGTCGATGGCCAGGCGAAGGGTCGCTTTGCTCAAAAAGTTGTCGGGCAGACCGTCCCCGAGGTGCCGGACGGGACTGACCGTGAGGATCACTTGCTTTCCGGCGAGCGGGCCTGCCTGCAGATCGTCGTAACGGGCGACGATCTCTTCGACGGTCAGACGCCGGCGCCGAAAGAGTTCTGCAGGTTGCTTGTGGCAGTTGGCCACGATCTCTCCGGTCGAGCGGAGCTCGTACACCCACGCCGTCCCGAAGGTAAGAATCACGCGGTCGGCTTCGCGCAGGGCGCTGGCTCCTGCCCTGCGGGCCAGATTCATTTTCGAGAGAGCCATTTTCTGCGAACCGTCCGAAAAAGCTCCGTGAAAACCGTAGTGGACCCAGAGCCGTTGCGGCAGCCGAGTTCTTCGGGGACGACCTCTTGCGGCGCGGCGTAGGATTCGAGGGTTGCAGCGAGCGAAAGGGGGTTGAACAGGATGCCGGAGGGATTGCTCGTGATCCGAAACCGGGCTCCGGACAGCCGGCCCGAGATGTGTTCGGCGAAGCAGGATCCCAACGCCAGCAGACGGTTTTCATAGCCGATCCGGACGGAGAGCGGCGCGATTCGTATTTCAGTGCGGAATTTCATGCCGTAAAGATAGACGGAAACGGCGTAAAACGGAAATTCCCGACAGGGAGTTTTTTCGAGCGGAAAACAGAGGAGGGGGCGGGAAACAGAAAATAAATTTTCGATCGCTCTCGCCTTTCCCTGTCTTTGACATAGTTTTAGATGGGATGCGCCGAGAGAAAACTGCGAACAAGTTCCCGTTTTCTCCCGGCTTTCACTATCTTTGTCATATGATTCGCAAGGCAAATTGTAAGATCAACATCGGGCTGGACGTGCTGTGCCGTCGTGAGGACGGGTATCATGAATTGGCGACCGTAATGATTCCTGTGTATGGACTGTACGATGTCGTCGAAGTGGAACATGCAGCGCAAACTTCCTTCCGGTCGAGCGGCCTTACAGTCGATTGTTCGGATGCCGATAATCTCTGTATGAAGGCCGTACGGCTGATGCAGGCATGTTACGGTGCGGGCGATGTTTCGGTTGCGCTCGACAAGCGGATACCTTTCGGTGCCGGGCTGGGGGGCGGATCGTCCGACGCGACCGCCGTAATCTTGGCGCTCGATGAATTATTCAGGTTGAAGCTTCCGGAGCGGGAGTTGATCGACTGTGCCGCAGCACTGGGAAGCGATACGGCCTTTTTCGTGCGCAATACGCCCCAACTTTGTACGGGACGCGGCGAGGTGATGACTCCCGTGAAACTCGATCTGCGGGGGCTGTGGATCGCTGTGGTAAAGCCTGATTGCGGTGTTTCCACGCGCGAGGCTTATGCCGGGATTCGGCCTGGCGTTCCTGCCGTCCCGCTTGCGGAGCGGATCGCCCGACCTGTGACCGAATGGCAGACATTCCTGAAAAACGATTTCGAACCCCATATTTTTGCCGCCCATCCGGAGATTGCCGCAGCCAAAGCCGCGCTTCTGGATGCCGGAGCCGTTTATGCCGCCATGTCGGGTTCCGGATCGGCCGTTTTCGGGCTTTTCGATGATGAAGAAAAGGCGCGGAGCCGAAGCCTCACGCCTTTTGTCTTTCCCTTACAATAAATAAAACGTTGCCGTTCCGCTGCCGGTTTATTGACGGTTGCACGCCTTGACGGGAATCTTCTCGATGCGTCGCTGGTGACGGCCGCCTTCGAAATCGGTGGCGAGGAACTCTTCGACGAATTCCACTGCCTGGTCGTTGGTGATGAAACGGGCGGGCAGCACGATCACGTTCGCGTTGTTGTGCTGGCGGATCAGGTGGGCGATCTGCTTGTCCCATACGAGTCCCGCACGGATGCCCTGGTGCTTGTTGAGGGTAATGGCCATGCCTTCGCCCGAACCGCAGAGTCCGATCCCGCGCTCCAGCTCCCCGCTTTCGATGGCATTGGCCAGCGGGTGTGCGAAATCGGGGTAATCGACGCTCTCCTCGGATTCGGGGCCGAAGTCGAGGACATCCCAACCCTTCGCAGCCAGATAGCCTACCAGAAATTCTTTCATTTCATAGCCCGCGTGGTCGCTGGCGATACCGATTTTCTTTTCCATAACGTATTTGTTTTTAGTTGATACCTCGTGTACGGCAATATTTCTGCCGCGATCGCTGCCCGTGTTCCGGGCGTTTTCTGAAAAACCGTTCGGACTTGTGTGCCATTCCGAATGATTTTCTCCATATTTTACAAAGTTACGGAAAATAATTCGAAATCGGCTGTCTTTCGCAGACTTTCGTATCGGGATAAAACGGCGACGGTAAAGTACGGCCGACGGACTCCTTTTTCGACGGAGCCCGTTCGGTGCAAGGCATGTTGAGAGACCTGTCGTTACTTTTTCCGTTCATTCGGGTGTTTGCGGCCCGATATGGTGCGAATGACGTTGCAAATCGTTTCTACGATCTGTTCATCGCCGGAGATCGAACTGTCGAGCATCATGTGATAGTAGTGACGTTCGCCCCATTCGCAGCCGGTATAGTGCAGGCAGTGTTCCCGCCGCTCCTGGTCGATACGTTTGAGCAGACTTTGAGTCCGGTTGTCAGCCACGCCGTATTCGGACGCTATGCGTTTCCGGCGGGTCGCTTCGTCGGCGTAGATGAAAAGATGTAAACAGGCGGGGCGGTCTTTCAGTACGAAGTTGGCGAGCCGACCGACGATAACGCACGGTTCTTGGCAGGCGATGTTGCGTATCACCTGGCTCTGTGCGCGAAATACGGCGGTCTGTACCGGGTCGTCGTACATCAGTCGTCCGCTCACGGTTTGTTCGCTCTCTTGTACGGTACTTTCGCCTAATCCGCTTTGCTGCGCGGTCAGCGAGATGAGTTCTCTGTCGTAGAATTTCACGCCCAGCCGTTGCGCCAACCGTTCTCCGATGCGATGTCCTCCGCTGCCGTATTCACGCGAAATAGTGATGACGAACGGCAAAGATTTACGGGCCGACAGGCCGGGACGGTCGTCATCGGAGTTCAGGCCCGTTCTGCGGTTCTGCGGATTGAACGACGAGGCGTGACGGCGTCCGAAGGCGTAGTAGTAGCCTGACGACAGCAGACACGGTACGATCATGCAGAGGAACATGGCGTCATAACCCAGTTGCTTCACCAGTATGCCTGCCAGGAAGCCGCCCGACGCAATACCGAAGTCGAAAGCCACGAAAAACGTGGAGCTTGCCGCCCCGCGCCGTTCGGGTGCTACGGCGTGCATCGCCATCGTCTGTAAGGAGGGCTGGATGGCGCCGAAACTGTAACCCAGCAGAAGAGCCGACAACAGGTAGCACGGTACGTTGTGCGCGAACACCAGCAGCAGAATACCGATCACGATGGCTGCATTGCCGGTGTAAACCAGCCTCGCTTCGCCGTACCGATCGACGGCACGCCCCAGCAGAATACGCGTGGCTACGGTAGCCAGTGCGATGAAGATAAAGTAGATTCCGCCTCCGGGCAAGCGGCAGGAGGCGGCGTAAATCGCCATATATACCTCCACTACGCCATACGCCATCATGAAAAAGAACTGCGTGACGGCGGCGGGCAGGGACATCGGCTCGAACAGCTCCCGAATGCGCAGCGGGGCGTCGGATACCGCGTAGTTGCGGGACCGAATCCCCATGCCTGTCAGCAGGGCCGCCAAAGCCGTCAGCGCAGCGATGGCGAACAACGGTCGGAATCCCCAGGCGTTCATTACCGCCAGCCCTAATGCAGGAGCTACGGCGGTGGATATGGCCATCGAAAGTCCGTACATTCCCAATCCTTCGCCCATGCGTTTGTGCGGGATGATGTCCGTCACCCAAGTGGAAGAGGCATTGCTCGAAGCTGCATGGAACACGCCGTGCGCCGTGCGCAGTATAACGGCCGTCGCGATGCCTGCCGATACGAAATAACCCATCGGGATGAGTGTCATGCCGATAAGTCCCAGTACCAATATCGCGTATCGTCCCCGCGTGTCGATGAGCCATCCCACGAACGGTCGCGATACGATGGAAGCGATGCTGAACAGTGCCGTTGCCAGTCCGATAGTTACCGCATCGCCGCCCAAGTAGGTGACGAAGAAGGGGAAAGTAGGCAGCAGCGCATGAAAATTTACGAAAATAAAGAGATTCACCAGGCAGATTCTTAAGAAAGAACCTGTCCACAATCGATCCTGTGTCGTTGTTCCTTTCATATTTTTTTCGGTTGAGTTATGGCAAAAAAAAAGTGTCTGAACAGATAAATCGCAACTGGATTTACGTGTTCAGACACTACTCGTTGTTCTCTTTAACGTCCGCAAAGATACGAATAAGCCGCGAGCAAAAGCAAATTTTTTTGCATTTTGCCGAAGCGAAGTATCTAACGCGAAGTCAAAGATACGAAAAAACTGAATGTAAAAGCGAATTTTTTGCAAATGACCGGAACGAAGCGTTTAAGGTCCACCCGAATATGAAAAAAACTTGTCGGGCGGACGTGTTTTCGCAAAAACCGCTAATTTTACTGCGTGAAAACTTTGGGAGCCATACTCGGAAGCTTCTTTCTGGGACTGGGTATCGTCGGTGTCTTCGTGCCGTTGCTGCCGACGACGCCTTTCCTGCTTCTCGCCGCAGCCCTTTACGTTCGTTCTTCGCCACGCCTCTATGCGTGGCTTCTGAACCAGAAGCATCTGGGACCTTATATCCGTAACTTTCGTGAAAACCGAGCAATACCTTTGCAGGCGAAGATCGTTTCCGTGTCGTTGATTTGGCTGACGATGGGGTATTGCATCTTTCGGGTCGTCGATGCATGGTGGTGGGCGCAGCTCGGGCTGTTTCTGCTCGCAGTCGGAACCAGTTGGCACATCCTTTCGTTCGCTACGTTGAGGAAGAAGGAGTAGTCTTCCACGTTTTGCGTTGCGTGTCGAGTACGACGATGCTGACGGCCGCAACGACCAGTCCCACGCCCAGGGCGCTTGTCCAGCCGAACCGCTCTCCGAAGACCGTTGCACCGATGGCTACTGCCGTCAGAGGTTCCAGTGCCCCGAAAATCGACGTGAGCGTCGGCCCGATGAATTTGATCGCCCTGACCAGCGTGATGTTGGAGATCGCCGTGGCCGGGAGCGCCAGTCCGAGAATGGCGAGCCTCTCTT
>ERZ859817.553-NODE-553-length-23179-cov-6.886698_pt1 | contig 23179 bp, 11 predicted proteins | sample MGYA00509986_ERZ859817 | MGnify/ENA primary metagenome ERZ859817 (study PRJEB30046, sample SAMN00715155) | human gut metagenome | study: EMG produced TPA metagenomics assembly of the A metagenome-wide association study of gut microbiota in type 2...
CGCTCCAACTATTTGTCAACTAGTGTATTACACGCGTTTGGTTGCAGGTGGCAGATGTTTTTATGTTTTTTCAACTTTATAGAGGAAGGATTACGCATCAAAATTAGGGTCACAACCGTAATCATAAACCAAATTCACCTCTGTGCCCTCCGTGTCCTCTGTGGTGAAAACAGTGCAAAAATGAACTATTCAATTAAATAACAAACCGAATAATATTTTTTTATTCTAAAGTGAATCAGCTAATGAGCTAACGTCTATACGATACAGTATAAGGTTGGTAGCTTGATAAAAGTTTTTTTTAAGCTAAAAAGTACAAATCTTTAAACTTTATTTCTTTACTTTGTTATTTATAGAGTGAGACTTATAGCGAACTTAAACTAGAAAGATTATGAAAGTAAAGCAGATTTGTATGATGGTGCTACTATGGTTGGGAGTGATTCCGGCGGTGCAGGCACAGACTTTCGACAAATTATGGAAAGAAGTGGAGCAAGCAGAGAAAAAGAGCTTGCCTAAGACAGTGATAAAACTGACTGATGAGATTTATCAGAAAGGGGAAAAAGAGAAAAACTCTCCGCAGATGCTCAAAGCATACGCGTGGCGGATGAAATACCGGGAAATGTTGAATCCGGATAGTCTTTATGCCGGTCTGAAAGGACTGGAACAGTGGGGGAAACAAACCGACCAACCAATGGACCGTGCTATTTTGCATTCTCTGATAGCCGGAATTTATGCAAATTATGCTGCCAACAACCAGTGGCAACTTCGCCAACGGACGGAAATCGTAGGCCAAACGCCTTCCGCGGATATACGCGAGTGGACCGCCAATATGTTTGTAGAAAAAGTGCGGACAAATGTGAAAGAAGCCTTGGCTGACTCTGTGTTACTGCTCAAAACTTCTTCACGCGACTATATCCCTTTTGTAGAACTGGGGAAAACGAGTGAATATTATCACCATGACCTCTATCATTTATTGGCTTCCCGTGGCATTGATGCTCTGTTGCAAGTGGAAAAACTAGGTAGCGGGTATACTGAAACGAACGCCGTAAATCCGGTGAAACAGGATATAATAGCTATTTACGGAAATATGCTTTCTGCTTATAAAGCAGCCGGATTGAAAGAAGGTTATGTGTTGACTGCACTTAACTATTTGGAATGGAGACGGGGAGCGGAACGGTATATCCGACCTCTCCAAGCAAAGGGAGAGGCTTCGGTATTGACGGATGACACTTATCTGAAAGCATTGAATACATTGAAAAGTAAATATGCTTCGGAACCGATATGTGCTGAAGTGTACCTGGCACAAGCCCGTTATGCTATTGAAAAGCAACAGCAGGTTAATGCATTGCAGCTTTGCGATGAGGCGATTCGTCTTTATCCGGGGTATGACAGAATCAATGCTCTGAAAAATCTTCGGGAAGAGATATTGGCTCCTTATTTGAATGTCTATGCAGCAGATCAGGCTTTCCCGAACGAAGAGATAGAACTAAGAGCCTCACATAAGAATCTGGATGGCTTCACCGTCCGGATTTATCAGGCGAAGAAACTGATAAAAGAACAACATTACTCTGTAATTCGTCCGGAAGATTACCGGACACAGGACACGGTGTTTACGTTCAAAGCTCCCGAACTTGGAGCTTACATAATGCGTATCATACCGGATATTCGTGCAAAGAGAGACAGTGAAAGCAAGTTTGACGTAACACGTTTCAAGGTGTTGACTTGTCGTCTGCCGGAAAAACAATATCAAGTGGTGACGTTGGACGGACAGACGGGACATCCTATTTCGAATGCGAAAGTTACGATGTATAGTAACGATGAAAAAGTTTTGCAAGAGTTTACGACGGACAAAGATGGTAAGGTGGTATTTCCCTGGAAATCTGAATACCGCTATTTGAAAGCCTCCAAGGGTACGGATACAGCGATGCCGAAGCAAGGTATCTATGCAGGAAGTTACGGATATTACGGTGACGAAGATAAAGTGGCGGAAAATATGACTTTATTGACTGACCGTTCTTTGTATCGTCCCGGACAGACGGTGTATGTGAAAGGAATTGCCTATTCTCAAAAATCAGATACGGCGGATGTGCTTCCGAACAAGGAATATATGGTTACTTTATTGGATGCAAATAATCAGGAAGTAGGGCAGAAGTCGGTACGCACCAATGAGTTCGGCTCGTTTGCCACTGATTTCGCGTTGCCTTCAGCTTGCCTGAACGGAATGTTCTCGTTGAAGGCAGGAAGAGGTCGTACAAGTATCCGCGTGGAAGATTATAAACGTCCGACATTTGACATCACTTTTGAAAAGCAACAGGGAAGTTACAAGTTGGGAGATGAAGTGCAGGTGAAAGGCAAGATAGAATCTTATAGTGGTGTATTGCTTCAGGATCTTCCGGTAAAATATAAGGTGATGCGTTCTACATATAGCCTTTGGCGCTTTGCGGAATCGGTGCAGATTGCTTCCGGTGAAGTGACGGCCAATGAGAACGGAGAATTTACGATACCGGTCCGCCTGCAGGAAAGTGACTCTTATAAGAATGATGATAAAGTATATTATCGCTATTCCATTGAAGCTACTGTTACCAATGTGGCGGGTGAAACACAATCTTCTACGGATGTCATTTCGGCCGGAAATCGTTCGTTGGTTTTGCAGGTGGAATTGCATGATAAGACTTGTAAGGATAAACCATTCGACACGATGTTTAACGTGCAAAACCTGAATGGACAACCTGTGGAAGTGAAAGGAAATTATTACTTATATCCTGCCAAAGACCAGGATTTCAAACAACTGGAAGAGAAACCGGTTTTAACGGGAACTTTTACTTCTAACGAAGAAATAACGCTCGATTGGAAGAATCTTCCTTCGGGCCCTTATGTACTGAAAGCATCGGTGAAAGATAATCAGGGCAAGGAAGTGACTACTGATACTAACACGATTCTTTTCTCCATTGAGGACAAACGTCCGCCTGTTGAAACGACGGTTTGGTTCTATGGAGAAAATATGGAATTTGATGCGACTCATCCGGCTGTATTCTGCTTCGGTACGTCGAAAAAGGATACTTATGTGATGATGAATGTATTCTCCGGTGATAAACTGCTGGAAAGTAAGATGTTGAACTTGTCTGATACGATTGTTCGCTTCGAATATCCATATCAGGAGAGTTATGGTGACGGTGTGTTTGTGAATTTCTGTATGGTAAGAGATGGACAGGTTTATCAGGAACATGCCCGGTTGACCAGACGTGTGCCGGATAAGACATTGACTATGAAGTGGGAAGTGTTCCGCGATAAGTTGCGTCCCGGACAGAAGGAAGAATGGAAACTGACGATTAAAACGCCACAAGGACAAGCCGCTAATGCGGAGATGCTGGCAACGATGTATGATGCTTCACTGGATAAGATATGGAACCGTCAGCAGAATTTCCAAATCTTCTATAGTCAGATTGTTCCGTATTCTAATTGGATGAGCGGATATTCCGGCAATAATTCATTTAATTACTGGTGGAATACGAAAAGCCTTAAAGTGCCGGGATTGGCGTATGATCGTTTTGTGATGCAGCCGGGGTATGGTATCGGAATTGCTTTAGAAGGAAAATTGGCCGGAGTGATGGTGAGAGGATATGGATCGACAAGAAAGATGACGTTGACAGGCAGTGTTTCGGCGATGGATGTTAGTGCACCAAATATGAAATCGGCTATGGCTGCTGATGCCGTGAATAATGTGGAGTTTCAATCGGAATTAGTATCGACGGAAGAAAAAGCGGATGAATCGTCTGACAGCGAAATGCTTCCCGAAGCTCCTGCCGACCTGCGTACGAATCTTGCAGAAACAGCCTTCTTCTATCCGCAACTTCGCACCAATGAACAGGGAGAAATCTCATTCTCTTTCACGATGCCCGAAAGTCTGACGCGTTGGAACTTCCGTGGATATTCTCATACGAAAGGGATGTTGATGGGAACATTGGACGGTGAAGCTACCACGAGTAAGGAATTTATGCTGACTCCTAATCTTCCCCGCTTTGTACGTGTGGGAGATAAGACTTCTCTTACAGCTTCTATCTCTAATATGACTGGTAAGCCGCAAGCCGGAACAGTAACTCTGATTCTTTTCGATCCGATGACGGAGAAAGTAATCAGTACACAAAAACAGAAATTCAGCCTTGTTGCCGGAAAGACGATTGGCGTGAGCTTCCAGTTTACCGTCAGTGATAAATACGAAATATTGGGATGCCGGATGATAGCCGACAGCGGTACTTTCAGCGATGGAGAACAACAGTTGCTTCCGGTGCTTAGCAATAAAGAGCATTTGGTAGAGACACTTCCAATGCCTGTACGTGGAGAAGAAACCCGTACTTTCTCACTCGACCGCCTGTTCAACCAACAAAGTAAAACGGCAACCGACCGTAAACTGACTGTCGAGTTTACAGGAAATCCGGCCTGGTATGCTATTCAGGCATTGCCTTCTTTGAGTCTTCCTACAAGCAATAATGCGATCTCCTGGGCTACGGCATATTATGCAAATACCTTGGCTTCGTTCATTATGAACAGTCAGCCGAAGATCAAAGCAGTGTTTGAAAGTTGGAAATTGCAGGGAGGTACGAAAGAAACCTTCTTGAGCAATCTGCAAAAGAATCAGGAAGTGAAGAACATCATTCTGTCCGAATCTCCCTGGGTGCTCGAAGCGCAAACGGAAGAGCAACAGAAAGAACGTATCGCCACTTTGTTTGACTTGAACAATATCCGTAGCAATAATATAGCGGCTTTGACCCGATTGCAGGAGTTGCAGAACGCAAGTGGTGCATGGTCTTGGTATAAAGGAATGACCGGCAGCCGATATGTCACTGCCTATATCGCCGAACTGAATGCCCGTCTGGCTATGTTGACAGGTGAGAAATTAACAGGTACAGCTCTCTCCTTACAACAAAATGCTTTCACTTACCTTCATCAATCAGCTTTAGACGAATATAAGGAAATCTTGAAAGCACAGAAAGAAGGAGTGAAATTTACCGGTGTTTCGGGCAGTATTCTGCAATATTTGTATCTCATCGCTATTTCCGGAGAGCAGGTGCCTGCTGCCAATAAAGCTGCTTATACCTATTATCTTTCTAAGGTAGGAGAACTGCTTACTTCTCCTTCGATGGATACGAAAGCGATTGCCGCTATTGTACTGGATAAAGCCGGACGCAAGAAAGAAGCACAGGAGTTTGTCGCTTCTCTGAAAGAATTCCTGACCAAGACGGATGAACAGGGAATGTTCTTTGCTTTCAACGAGAATCCGTATACATGGGGCGGAATGCAGATGCAGGCTCACGTAGATGTGATGGAAGCATTGGAGGCGATAGGCGGTAACAGCGATACCGTGGAAGAAATGAAACTTTGGCTGTTGAAGCAAAAGCAAACACAACAATGGAACTCTCCGGTAGCTACTGCCGACGCGGTATTTGCATTGCTGATGAAAGGTGTTAATTTGCTCGACAATCAGGGAGATGTACGGATTGTAATTGCTAATGAAGTGCTGGAAACGGTTGCTCCGAGTAAAACAATTGTTCCCGGATTGGGATATATCAAACGTTCTTTCACACAGAAGAGCGTGGTGGATGCCCGCAAGATTGAAGTGGAAAAGAGAAATCCGGGTATCGCCTGGGGAGCTGTATATGCAGAATTTGAATCCCCCATCAGTGATGTGAAACAACAGGGTGGTGAGTTGAATGTAGAGAAACAATTGTATGTGGAACGTATGGTAAATAATGTCCCTCAATTGCAGCCTATAACAGCGAAAACTGTTCTTCAGGTAGGTGATAAAGTCGTTTCCCGTTTGAGCATCCGTGTAGACCGTCCGATGGACTTTGTGCAGTTGAAAGATCAGCGGGGAGCTTGCTTCGAACCGATCGGCAGCATTTCCGGTTATCGTTGGAACAACGGACTGGGCTATTACGTAGACATCAAAGATGCATCGACCAATTTCTTCTTCGATCATTTAGGAAAAGGAGTATATGTATTGGAATATAGTTACCGTGTCAGTCGTGCGGGAACTTACGAAACAGGTCTGGCAACTATGCAATGTGCATACGCACCTGAATATGCTTCACATTCTGCTTCGATGACGGTAGACATTAAAGAGTAACGCAAGACATTTGCAAAAGAAATATCCAGGCACGCATTACGCCTATTTCACGGTTTTAGTTTATCTAATGAACCGTGTAATCCGCGTAATCCGTGCCTGAATCTATTTGATACCTCTTGATGGAGAGAATTATCCTCTTTCGTCAATCTGTGTTAATCTGTGTAATCTGTGGTGAAAAACTCATCTAAAACCCCTACATTTGTGCACCAAAATAAAAAATATCGCATGAAACGTAGTTTACTATCTATATTATCTTTACTTACTGTCGCTTTGGCAGCCGTTGCCCAACCTCGTATCTCTTCAAATAAAGAGACACATAACTTCGGACAAATTGAGTGGAAACGTCCGGTGACAGTGGAATATACCATCACTAACACGGGAAACCAGCCATTGGTACTGACCAATGTCACAACCTCTTGTGCCTGTGCCGTGGCCGACTGGACCAAAGAACCGATTGCCCCGGGAGGAAAAGGAGTAGTAAAAGCTTCTTTTGACGCAAAAGCGTTAGGACATTTTGAAAAGTCGATAGGAATATATAGCAATGCCAGTCCGAGCTTGGTCTATCTGAAGTTTACCGGTGAAGTAGTGCAGGAAATAAAAGATTATACAAAGCTACTTCCTTATACAATTGGAAATATTCGTTTAGATCGTGATGAGTTTGCTTTCCCCGATGTCTATCGCGGACAGCAGCCTTCATTGACCTTCGATATCGCCAATCTTTCGGATCGTCCTTACGAACCGGTATTGATGCATCTGCCTCCTTATCTGAAAATGGAAGCGGAACCCAAAGTCTTGTTGAAAGGCAAGAAGGGAACTATCAAACTGACGCTGGATGCGAGCCAGCTAAAAGATTACGGATTGACACAGACTTCTGTCTACCTTTCCCGTTTCTCCGGTGATAAGGTGAGCGAAGATAATGAAATACCGGTTTCGGCCATTCTTCTTCCCGACTTCTCTCGTATGACGGAAAAAGATTCTTTGAACGCTCCTGCCATGCACATTTCGGAAACGGATATTGATCTTAGTATCCCGTTGATAAAGAAGAATAAGGTAAGCCATGATATATTGATAGCCAATTCCGGAAAGACTCCGTTAGTCATCAGTAAGTTGCAGGTATTCAATTCATCGGTAGGAGTGAGCCTGAAGAAGACAGTCCTTCCTCCGGATGGAATGACGAAGCTCAAAGTAACTATTCGTAAGCGTGACGTAGGTAATAAGAAGCATCATTTACGTATCCTGATGATAACAAATGATCCGTTACGCCCGAAAGTTGAAATCAATATCAAACGCTAAATCCTATGATTATGGAACATCCTGAAAATAGTGAAGAATATAAGGGGCTTGTTGTCAATAAAGGCATTGAGCAACCCTCATCTGTGAATCCCTACTTAAAGCGGAAACCTAAGAAACGCCAACTTTCAGTAGCAGAGTTTGTAGAAGGTATCGTAAAAGGTGATGTCACCATATTGAGTCAGGCTGTGACATTGGTTGAAAGCGTAAAGCCTGAACATCAGGCTGTCTCACAGGAAATCATAGAGAAGTGTCTGCCATTTTCCGGAAATTCGATCCGGATTGGTATCAGCGGCGTTCCCGGTGCGGGAAAGAGTACATCCATAGATGTATTCGGTCTGCATGTGCTCGAAAAGGGGGGCAAACTGGCGGTATTGGCCATCGACCCTAGTAGTGAGCGTAGTAAAGGCAGTATCTTAGGCGATAAAACCCGTATGGAGCAGCTTTCCGTACATCCTAAATCGTTTATCCGCCCTAGTCCGTCAGCCGGTTCTTTGGGAGGAGTGGCACGCAAAACACGTGAGACGATTATTCTTTGTGAAGCTGCCGGATTCGATAAGATTTTTGTGGAGACCGTAGGAGTGGGACAGAGCGAAACGGCTGTTCACTCGATGGTTGATTTCTTCCTGTTGATTCAGTTGTCCGGTACGGGCGATGAACTGCAAGGGATTAAGCGTGGTATTATGGAGATGGCGGATGGTATCGTTATCAATAAGGCCGATGGAGATAATCTGGAACGTGCCAAGTTGGCTGCCACTCAATTCCGTAATGCATTACATCTGTTTCCTGCGCCTGAATCCGGATGGATTCCCAAAGTATTGACTTACTCCGGTTTTTATAACCTGGGAGTGAAGGAGGTCTGGGATATGATTTACGAATACATTGACTTCGTGAAAGAAAACGGCTATTTTGAATATCGCCGCAACGAACAAAGTAAATACTGGATGTATGAAAGCATCAATGAACAACTTCGTGACAGCTTTTATCATAATCCGAAGATTGAAACAATGCTCTTAGAAAAAGAACAGCAGGTATTGAAAGGCAACCTGACTTCGTTTATAGCTGCAAGAAGCTTGCTCGATACTTATTTTGAGGATTTGAAATAAGACTTTTCTGCTTTTTCAAGATCAGCTCTCGATTTACTTTGAGTCACAATATATACTCCTAGGAATACGAGCGCGATAGCGATTCCTTTCTCCCAGCCGAAACTTCCGATACCCATCGCGATTGCCGCAATCGTAGCCACGATCGGTTGCATATAATTGTACATACTGACTACCGTAGGACGGAGCAGCCTCTGTGCAGTCATAATGCAGAGATACGCGAGGAAGCTACCTCCTAATACGACATAAAGTACCTGTAGAATGGCGACAGTGGAAACAGAAGTCCATTGAATCGTAGAAATATCATAATAGGAGAACGGAATGTAACACATCGAAGCATATATGAACATCCATTTATTAATCGTTACTGCCGAATATCGTTGAGACAATCCCTTGAATACAGTCAGGTATATGGAAAAACTGATTTGTGCAACGAGACAAAGCAAGTCACCAATCAGGCTTCCATTTCCGTTGCTTCCTGCCTGGCTACTCATAATGAGAATAAGTGCTCCCATCGCACCTACAAAAATCCCCAGTACTTTCTTATTGGTAATAGGTTCTTTCAAGTAAATGGCTGCTACAACCATTGTTACAATCGGTAGAGTGGTAGTTACGATAGAAGCATCAATAGGAGAAGTCATAGAAAGCCCGAAGATGAACACTCCTTGATTGAATACTAGCGCAAACAGTGAAGCAAAGAAGATTTTCAGCATATCTTGATGATTCACATGTTCCTGTTTGCAAAACATGGAAAGGATCCAGAAAGCGGCTGCTGCCCCCACCATGCGGAATGTAGTGACAGAAATCGGGGAAAACTCTTGAAGAGCCGACTTACCGATGGGAGACATTAATCCCCACATAACGTTTGCTGTAAGCGCAAACAAATGACCATACAGGTTCTTACTTTTGTCCATGTTGATACTATTTATTTTACCATATCTCTGATATCATTAACAATCAAATAGAGAAAACGGTTGCAAAGGTAGTCTTTTATCGTATGATTTGTTTATATTTGCCTTGATTAAACTTGAATATTATGGAACAACAAGCCAATTATATCCGTCGTATCGAGATACACGGACTATGGGAACGCTTTAATATAGGATGGGATTTGCGTCCCGATGTGAACATCCTCTCCGGCATCAACGGAGTAGGGAAGACTACCATTCTGAACCGTTCGGTGGGATACCTCGAAGAACTTTCCGGTGAAATGAAAAGTGACGAGAAGAACGGAGTGCGTCTCTTTTTCGACAATCCCCAGGCAACCTATATTCCTTATGACGTCATCCGGAGCTACGACCGTCCCCTGATTATGGGTGACTTCACAGCCCGCATGGTCGACAAGAATGTAAAGTCTGAACTGGACTGGCAGCTTTATCTCTTGCAACGCCGTTACCTCGATTATCAGGTCAACATTGGTAATAAGATGATTGAAATGCTTTCCAGCATTGATGAAGAGAGCGTCGTAAAGCAGCTACATTATCTGTAGCCAAACGTCGTTTTCAGGATATGATTGACGAACTGTTCAGCTATACACGCAAAAAGATAGACCGGAAACGGAACGATATCGCTTTCTATCAGGATGGCGAACTATTATTCCCTTATAAGCTGTCCTCCGGTGAAAAGCAAATGCTGGTTATCCTGCTGACCGTACTCGTGCAGGACAACAGCCATTGTGTATTGTTTATGGATGAGCCGGAAGCTTCCCTTCATATAGAATGGCAGCAGAAACTGATTGCTATGATACGTGAACTGAATCCGAATGTGCAGATTATCCTGACTACCCATTCGCCTGCCGTCATTATGGAAGGCTGGCTGGATGCCGTGACAGAAGTAAGCGATATATCTACCACCGTAGGGCACAAGCTCGACAAGGATTCTCCCAACTGTAATTTGTAATTCGTAACCTGTAATAGAACAAATGGCAACTTCACTACGAGATAATCTGACTTCTTCTTATTTCAATGCCGCCCATAAGCTTTATCCGAAGAAAGCCCGCCGACGTATCATCGCTTACGTAGAAAGCTATGACGACATCGCTTTCTGGCGCACATTGCTTGAAGAGTTTGAAGACGACGAACACTATTTCCAAGTGATGCTTCCTTCGGCCACTTCCCTGGCAAAAGGAAAAAAGATGGTACTCATGAACACGCTGAATACAGCCGAATTGGGGAGAAGTCTGATTGCCTGTGTGGACAGTGACTATGATTTCCTGTTGCAGGGAGCTACCAATACTTCCCGTAAAATCAACCGGAACAGGTATATTTTTCAGACTTATACCTATGCTATTGAAAACTATCATTGTTTTGCCGAAAGCCTTCACGAAGTATGTGTGCAGGCTACGTTGAATGACCGTTCCATTTTAGATTTCAACTTCTACCTGAAGAAGTACTCCGAAATTGTATATCCGCTTTTCCTCTGGAACGTATGGTTCTATCGCCAACGGGATACTTATACTTTCCCTATGTACGATTTCCATACTTATACTTCTTTGCGCGAGATTAATCTCCGGCATCCGGAAAAGAGCTTGGAATCCCTTCAACAACGGGTTAATCAGAAGTTGGCAGAGTTGAAAAGGAAATTTCCCCATAACATCAATCAGGTGAATGGATTGCGGACTGAATTTAAAGAGCTGGGCTTGGTGCCGGAAACTACTTACTTGTATATGCAGGGACACCATGTGATGGATAATGTGGTAATGAAACTACTGATTCCGGTCTGCACCGTGCTGCGTCGTGAACGGGAACAGGAAATCAAGCGGCTGGCCGAACACAATGAGCAATTCAGAAACGAACTGACTTGTTATCAGAACAGCCAGGTGAACGTAGAAATCATGCTCAAGAAGAATGTAGCCTACAAAAGACTCTTCCATTATGATTGGCTACGGCAGGATATCAGTGAATATTTGGAAGAAGGAAAGAATAAAGAAGAAAAGAAACAGAGATCATAAATAAAAGAAAAACTAAAAAAGAGAGAGACGATTGCTTATGAAAGAAGTAAAAGAAGTGGTTGATACAGTGAGTGTGGCATTGGCAAACGGGCAACCGGAAGAAGCAGGTAATGTGGTGATGCAAGAAGTGAATCATGCTTTGCTCTCGATGGGAGTGGATGAAGCTATGGCTGATAAGATTGATAACTTTATCATCTTATTATTTATTATTGGAATAGCATTACTGGCCAATCTGATTTGCCGCAAGATTATTCTGCGTACCGTGGCTAAATTGGTAAGACAGACAAAAGCTACTTGGGATGATATTGTATTTAATGATAAAGTAATGGTGAACATCAGCAGGATGGTGGCGCCTATATTGATTTATATATCTATTCCTATTGCCTTCCCCGAACATGCAGACTCTGCTTTGCTTGATTTTCTTCGAAGACTTTGCATGATTTATATCCTTGCAGTCTTTCTTCGCTTCGTCAGTGCTTTGTTCACGGCTGTGTATCTGGTATACAGCGCGCGTGAGCAATATAAAGACAAACCTTTGAAAGGGCTTTTGCAGACAGCGCAAGTCATTCTTTTCTTTATAGGAGCTATCATCATTATCAGTATTTTGATAAAGCAAAGTCCGGTGGTGTTGCTGACCGGATTGGGAGCTTCCGCTGCGGTTCTGATGTTAGTTTTCAAGGACAGTATCATGGGATTTGTCTCCGGCATCCAGCTTTCCGCCAATAATATGCTGAAGGTGGGCGATTGGATCACGATGCCGAAATACGGTGCGGACGGTACGGTGATAGAAGTAACATTGAATACCGTAAAAATACGTAACTTCGATAATACCATCACCACCATTCCTCCTTATCTATTGATTAGTGATTCTTTCCAAAACTGGCAGGGAATGCAGGAATCCGGCGGACGTCGTGTGAAACGTTCCATCAATATAGACATGACCAGTGTGCATTTCTGTACACCGGAGATGTTGGCAAAATACCGGAAGATACAACTGTTGAAAGACTATGTGGATGAAACGGAAAAGGTAGTGGAAGAATATAATAAGGAACATCATATCGACAACTCTGTGTTAGTGAATGGACGTCGGCAAACAAACTTGGGAGTTTTCCGGGCCTATCTGACTAACTATCTGAAGAGTCTGCCTACCGTCAACCAAGACCTGACCTGTATGGTACGTCAGCTTCAGCCTACTGAAACCGGTATCCCATTGGAACTTTATTTTTTTTCTGCCAATAAAGTATGGGTTGCCTACGAAGGCATACAGGCAGATGTTTTCGATCATGTGCTTGCCATTATTCCCGAATTCGACTTGCGTGTCTTCCAAAACCCGTCGGGGGCAGACCTGCATCGGATAGGGGTAAAGATAGAAAACTAATCAAACGATAAAACGCTTATAAATTGTAATTACTATGACTACACCGTTATCCAACCAGATTATCCGTGAAATCACTCCTTTGTCAGATAAGGATTGCTTTTACATTGCGGAACGTTATAAAACGGAATTCACTTATCCTATACACAACCACTCCGAGTTTGAATTGAACTTCACCGAAAAGGCTGCCGGAGTAAGGCGGATTGTAGGAGACTCTTCCGAAGTGATAGGTGATTATGATTTGGTATTGATAACAGGAAAAGATTTGGAACACGTCTGGGAACAGAACGACTGCCATTCGAAAGAGATACGGGAGATTACGATTCAGTTTTCTTCCGATCTTTTCTTCAAGAGCTTTATCAATAAGAATCAGTTCGACTCTATCCGCCGGATGCTGGATAAAGCACAAAAAGGGCTTTGTTTCCCGATGTCTGCCATACTCAAAATATATCCGTTGCTGGATACGCTTGCCTCCGAAAAACAGGGATTCTATGCGGTCATTAAGTTTATGACGATCCTGTATGAACTTTCTCTCTTTGAAGAAGAAGCGCGTACCTTGTCCAGTTCGTCTTTTGCCAAGATAGATATTCATTCGGACAGCCGGCGTGTGCAGAAAGTGCAGGAGTACATCAATACACATTATCAGGAAGAAATACGCCTGGGGCAGTTGGCCGATATGGTGGGGATGACGGATGTGTCATTCAGCCGCTTCTTCAAACTGCGTACAGGCAAGAATCTTTCCGATTATATCATTGATATTCGGCTGGGCTTTGCTTCCCGGTTGCTGGTAGATTCTACGATGTCTATCGCCGAGATTTGTTATGAGTGCGGTTTTAATAACCTTTCCAATTTCAACCGGATCTTCAAGAAGAAAAAGAGTTGTTCGCCCAAAGAGTTTCGTGAGAACTACCGGAAGAAAAAGAAACTGATTTAGCCTATTCTCTTTTATGAACTCGGTGATTAACTCCCGAGTTCTATCTTCCACTCACCAATCGTTCGTGTGGCACTGTCAAAGTTTACACCTGCTTTAACTATTTTCCTGTGATCCGCCTGATACGGAATAGCATACCCCTTGCTGTTAATCTGCGCTAATGCTTCTTCGGGTGTACCATCTACTTTAAATTCAAAAACATAGATGGTATCTTGAAGTTTCACAACCGCGTCTGCTCTGCCGATGGCTGTATCCACTTCCACATCTATATACTGTCCCATCAGCCGGAAAAACAGATAAAAGATAGTTTGGTAATGTTTCTCCTCCTTGTTGTTCAGTTTATTCGGGATAGATGCAAAGAAAGACTTCAGTCTTTCCAGACACTCCTCTAAATGACCGATACGCAAGTCTTTAATAAAGGACACTACATAAAATGTATTCTCTCGTGCAGGCAGATGCACATAAGCGGGCATCAGCGATTCGATAAATCCTTTTCTTACTTCCTTGTTGGGATAAGCCAGTGTATACAGTTGGAAATCCGGATCATATCCCTTAATTGTGAGATAACCGCTTTGGTAGAGCACCGGAAGAGGATCGGTGATTCTATTGCTGGGCGCATCAAACTGTTCGGCGGTGGCGGTCGTGTTATCCAGTTCCCGGATATCAAAATCGCTTTCTTGCAGAATATCTATCAGGAAAGTGGGAGTACCGGTCGAAAACCAAAAATTGGCATACTTCTTCTGTGCGAATGCATTGAACAAACTGAATGGATTATAAATATCTTCACTGTTCTCACTGAAATGATAGCCGTCATATTGTTGTTTCAAATGTACACAGGCTTCCTCGTATGTTTCTTTGTTGGCTTGCGCCATTTGTTCAATATCAATTTGTAGCTGCGTGCGCAACTCTTGTTCGGTGATGCCGCAGATGGCACTGTAATCATCCCTCATGCTGATATTCTGCAAGTTATTCAACTCGCTGAAGATACTCATTTGGCTGAATTTGCTGATACCTGTCAATAATAAGAAGCGAAGATACTGTCCCTGGGCTTTCAGTGGACTAAAGAAATCCCGCATGATATTACGTATTTCCTTTTGAACTTCATCATTATGATTGCTGTCCAGCATTGGTGAGTCATACTCATCTATTAATACCACCACCTGTTTACCCGTCTGTTTGTAAGCACGACGAATAATTCCTTCAAAACGTAAACTGAAAGTCGTTTCTCCTTCTTCCCGTTGATAAATTTTCTCCCATAAAAGCAATTGGCGGTTAATAACGGCTGACAGCATATCAGCGGTTATATATTTACTCACACTAAAATCAAAGTGTAGTACCGGGTAGACCGTCCAATCCTTTTCCAGAGTCTCCATAGCCAAGCCTTGAAACAGTTCTTTTTTTCCCAGGAAATAAGCTTCTAGTGTAGAAACCAGCAAACTTTTCCCAAAGCGTCGGGGACGACTTAGAAAATAGACTTTATTTGTATGAGTCAAACGATAAATCAATTCTGTTTTATCAACATAGACACAATCATTATTGCGTAAATCTTCAAAGTTCTGTATTCCTATCGGATATCTTCTGAAATTCTCTTCCATGACGCATATCTGTTTTTAGCGTGAAACATTCACAAAGATAATGATATTTAGTTTCAAGTCAATTATGCCTGTTCTTTTTTTAAGAAAGTCCAACGTTGGATATATACTTAGTGGGAAAGGAGCTATCGGTGTTTCTTTGCGTAATGCATTGAAAAGCGGTGAAACATATCTTTGACGACAAGCGGGTGGAAATACACTATCAGCCAAAATTTTCACCTTCTCACAACTGTCAGCCGATTAATTTTATGCATAATGAGAGATAAAAGAGTGAAGTTCCGGTCTTAGATTTGCTTATAAACAAGTTAAACTAATAGTGTAACTGATTGATAATACGTTTGTAACAGCTTGTCATCATCTTGCAATGACTCTTTCAATAGATTGTATTTATTTCGTCTTATAGTTGTAATGCTCACCCTCTATCTTTGTCGACGTAATTAAAACGTAGAGCAAAGTTAGATGAAAAAACTATTTCTTATCCGATTTTCAGTGGCGGCCTTCTTTTGCCTGTTGTGTGTACTTCCTGCATTGGCTGCCAATATCAAGATTAAAGGAGCTGTGAAAGACAAACTATCCAAAGAACCTTTGATAGGAGCTACGATACGTTTGCTCGGAACTCAAGCCGGAGCAGTGACCGATATGGAGGGTAATTTTGAATTGAACAGCATGGGCGTTCTGGAAGGTATGTATGATATTGAGATTAAATATGTAGGTTACAAAACGGAAGTACGCCGTAAAGTGCGTGTGGAGAATGGAAAACTGGTGATACTGAATCTGGAGTTGGAAACCGATGCACAGGAACTTGCCGATGTGGTGGTTGTAGCTAAGAAGAATAGGGAAAATGAGAATATGTTGTTGCTCGAACAGCAAAAAGCAGTCATTGCCGTACAATCTGTTGGTGTCAGGGAGCTTTCCCGCAAGGGTGTTTCGGATGCAGAAGGTGCTGTGACGAAAGTTGCCGGAGTGTCTAAACAAGACGGAGTGAAAAATGTCTTTGTCCGTGGATTGGGTGACCGGTACAATGCAACTACTTTTAATGGATTTGCTCTTCCTTCCGAAGACCCGGAATATAAGAATATCTCTCTTGATTTCTTCGGTACGGACATTATTCAGACCGTAGGTGTAAATAAAGCATTCAACGCGGGAGGCAGCAGCGATGTCGGAGGGGCAACCATTGATATCGTATCCAAAGAACTAATTGGTAGCGGTAATCTGGGATTCAGCATTTCCGGTGGCTTGAATACACAAACGGTAGCAGCCGATTTTCTGAAACAGGATGGAGTGAACTTCCTGGGCTTTGCCAATCGTACCGAACCTGTCGATGAAAACTCATGGAACTTCAGAAATAAGTTAGACCCTTCCGCTCAACATTTTCAAATCAACCGGAGTTACAGTATTTCCGGAGGTAAACGATTCTATGTCGGAAAAGACAAAAATCCGCTTTCTTTCTTCCTGACTGCCGGACATACGACGGACTATCAGTATACGGATGAAATCATACGTAATACAACTACCAGCGGTACGGTCTACAAAGATATGAATGGAAAGAAGTATGCGGAGAATATCAGTCAGCTGGCACTTGCCAATGTGGATTTCGATATGCAGAACCGTCATCACATCAGTTATAATTTGATGATGATTCATGCCAATACCCAGTCGGTGGGCGATTACAACGGTAAGAACTCGATTTTTAGTGACGACTATGAAAACCTCGGATTCACCCGTCGCCAACAAACCAATGACAATATGCTGATCGTTAACCAATTGATGACTAACTGGGGATTAACCAAATCATTAAGTCTCGATGCAGGTGCTTCCTATAATATGGTGAAAGGGTATGAACCGGATCGTCGTATCAATAACCTGACTAAAGCGGAAGACGGCTATACGTTGCTAAGGGGCAACTCACAACAGCGCTACTTCTCAACTTTAGATGAAGACGACTTGAATGTAAAAGCAGGCTTGGTCTATCGTCTGAAAGATAATATAGACGAAATTTCGAATATCCGTTTCGGATATACAGGCCGATTCGTAGATGATAACTTCAAAGCTACGGAGTATAACCTGACCGTAGGACATGTTTCTACCATCCCTTCTTTGGATGACTTCTCGCTTGACGATTATTATAATCAGGAAAACTTTGCTTCCGACTGGTTCAAGATACAGAAGAACTTAGATGAATATACCGTGAAAAAGAATATCCATTCCGCTTATGCCGAGGCTACCTACCAGTTTACTCCCCGTTGGATTGTGAATCTGGGAATGAAATACGACAAGGTAGATATTGAAGTGGATTACAATGTGAATCGTGGAGGCTCTAAAGGAAACAATACCATCCAAAAAGATTATTTCCTGCCCAGCTTGAATCTCAAATACAATCTGAATGATAAAAACTCGCTTCGTCTGGGAGCCAGTAAAACATACACGCTTCCGCAGGCAAAGGAAATATCTCCTTACCGTTATGTCGGCGTGAACTTCAACAGTCAGGGGAATCCCAATCTGAAACCTTCGGATCATTATAATCTTGATCTGAAGTGGGACTTTAATCCCACTTCGACCGAGTTGATTTCTCTCACAGCTTTCTATAAATTGATTAAGAATCCGATATCCCGCATCGAAGTGGCAAGCGCCGGAGGTTATCTTTCTTATGAGAATATAGCGGATAAGGCAACGGTGGCAGGAGTGGAAGTAGAAATACGTAAGAATCTGTTTGTCCGTCCGGTGAGTAATGCTGCGCACGGAATGAATAAACTCTCTTTGGGATTGAATGGCTCTTATATCTATACGAATGCAAAAATGCCTTTGGCAACGGTTACCACCGGCTCGCAACTGGAAGGAGCTGCACCGTGGATTGTCAATTTCGACCTCTCGCATAACTTCACGAAAGGAGAACGCAGTTTTGTCAATACATTGGTACTTAATTATGTGAGTGATAAGATATATACCATTGGCACGCAGGGTTATCAGGATATGATGGAGCAGGGAGTACTGACACTGGATTTTGTGTCCCAAGCCAAACTGAACAAGCATCTTTCGCTTAACCTGAAAGCCCGCAATTTGTTGAATCCCTCTTATAAGTTAAGCCGCAAAGCGAACGAAAACGGGGAAAAGGTGATATTGAATGATTATAAGAAAGAAATAAATATAAGCCTGGGAGTGTCGTGTACATTCTAAGCCGGGTGATGAAATAAGATTATTAACTAATAATGAAAGCAAAATGAAAAGATTGTTTGTGAACTTTATGACGTTTGCCGTTATGGCAACAGCACTTACATTGACTGCATGTAGCAGTGATAGTGACGGAGACGGTGATGGTAACGGAGATGGTGGAAACAACGGTGGGACCGGTAGCTCTATTGTTGTGGGCGAAAATATTCTGTCCGGCACGCTGACCGGAGAACAGACACTGGAAGCTAAGGAATATATTCTGAACGGAACGGTAGTCATTGAAAATGGAGGCCGTCTGAATATCCCTGCCGGAACAACGATTAAGGCTCGCGAAGGTTTCAGCAGTTATCTGCTGGTAGCACAGGGCGGTAAACTTTATGCTGACGGTACAGCTGATAAACCGATTGTTTTCACTGCCAATTCAACAACCCCTACATCCGGTTATTGGGGAGGAATCATTATCAATGGTAAAGCTCCGATTTCCGGTTCGAACGCCAATAAGAGTGATACAGGTCTGACGGAAATCGACAACAACTATAAATACGGTGGTAATGTCGATAATGACAATTCCGGTTCACTGACTTATGTGAAAATCTGCTATGCCGGTGCCCGCTCTACTGCTGATATCGAGCACAACGGATTGACACTGAACGGTGTTGGAAACGGTACCAAGATCGAGAATATCTACATTCTTGAGAGCGCGGATGATGCCATCGAATTCTTTGGCGGTACGGTGAATGTAACCAACCTGTTGGCTGTGAACCCGGATGATGATATGTTCGACTTCACTCAAGGATATTCCGGTAAATTGAAAAACTGCTATGGTGTTTGGGAAAACGGTTATACCAGTACGGAAGCAGATCCGCGCGGCATTGAAGCAGATGGTAACTTGGATGGTGACTATTCGGATCATTTACGTCAGTCGGACTTTGCGGTTGAAAATATGACAATCGTAAATAATGCTGCCAATACAATGGATAATGTAGACCGTATGCAGGACGTGATTAAAATCCGTCGTGGAGCAAAAGCTACGATCACCAATGCCCTTGTCAAAGGTTCCGGCGGTACAATCGATTTGATTGATATGAATGACAGTAAAGGGGCAGGAAGTGCAGCTTCCAGCATCAGCATCACCCATACATTGAACTTTAAGAATAAGCTGAACGGTACATTGAATACATTTACCGAGCCGACTACGAATACTGGTGCAGATGCATCCCTGTTCACTTGGAGCGGATATAATTTCTCTTCCTTATAAATAAGATATAGAGTAGCAAAGTATATATTTTTCAATAGGAGGTGTGGGAGAATTTGTAACAAACAGATTCTCCCATATTTTATTTATTTATTTTCGTAATCTTCTTTTAGCTTTTTTATTTGCTCCTTTATGGTATCAGTGATTACCTTTTTTGTATATTTGTCAACCTATTGTCTTACAATGATACAAAATATGCAGACAGACAACGAGCGATACAAAAAAATGGCTTCTCTTGCACAAATCGGTTGGTGGGAGGCTGATTTAACAACAGGATATTACTTATGTTCCGATTATCTTTGTGATCTTTTGGGATTGGAAGGAGACACAATTTCCAGTGCCGATTTTCTGAATCTAGTGCGGGAAGATTACCGCAAGCAGATTGCCCGGGAGTTTCGGGCAAATACTTCTATCCATAAGGACTTTTACGAACAAACTTTCCCTATTCATTCAAAATATGGCGAGGTCTGGCTGCATACTCGTCTGGCTTTTCGTGAGAAGGGTACGGGGGCTGGTGGAGGAGATAAATCCTTCGGAGTAATCCAGCGTGTCGAGGCTCCCAAGGAAGAAGATCAAAGGGATGCTTTAAGGCGTGTGAATGATTTGCTTTGTCGTCAGAATTTTGTTTCGCAATCGTTGCTTCGTTTCCTCCGTGATGAGGCGGTAGAATCTTGTATCGCAGATATTCTAAGAGATATTCTGAATCTTTATAATGGGAAAGGGCGTGTTTATATTTTTGAATACGACGAAAATTATGCCCATCATAGTTGTATCTACGAAGTGGTTTCTGAAGGAGTATCGGCAGAGATAGACAATCTGCAGGACATGCCTGCCAATGAGTCAAAATGGTGGAGTGAACAGATATTATCGGGCAAGCCGATTATTTTAAATACACTGGAGCAGTTATTAGAAGAGGCTCCTGATGAATATCAGATTCTTGTAGTTCAGGGAATCAAATCGTTAATGGTGACTCCTTTGATGACAGGCGACCGCGTTTGGGGATATATGGGGATTGATCTGGTTGAGACTTACCATACTGGAGTAATGAAGATTTTCAATGGTTCTCCTCATTGGGAAATATTATAAATATCTGTATCGAGTTGCGTAAAACTAAGGATAAAGTTGTTCGTGAACAGACTTTCCTAAATAATCTGTTTCATTTTATGCCGATGGGATATATACGTATGTCCATTATCCGTGACGAGAATAATAAACCTTGTGATTATCGGGTGACGGATGCGAATGAGGTAAGCTCGACTTTTTTCGGTCATCCTTTAGATTCCTATATTGGTTCTTTGGCATCTGAAAAGCATCCTGACTATCTCCAAAAACTTAATTTTCTGGAAGAAATACTGGATAGTAATTCTTATAGGGAGAAAGATGAATATTTTCCAAGAACGGAACGGTATACGCATTGGGTGATTTATTCTCCCGGAAAAGATGAAATAGTCGGTTTGTTCCTCGATTCTACAGGATCGGTACAAGCTAACCGGGCATTGGACCGTAGCGAGAAGCTCTTTCAGAACATATTTGCTAATATTCCGGCAGGAGTAGAGATCTACGATAAGGATGGCTATTTGATAGACCTGAACAATAAGGATTTGGAGATATTCGGTGTAGTGAATAAGTCGGATGTGATCGGAGTTAACTTCTTTGATAATCCGAATGTGCCGCAGGGGATTCGTGATCGTGTGCGGAACGAAGACTTAGTAGATTTCAGGCTTAATTATTCTTTTGAACAAGCAGGAGGGTATTATGAAACAAGTCGTTGCAATGTGATAGAGCTATACGCAAAAGTGAGTAAACTATATGATAATGAGGGCAACTTCAATGGATATATTTTAATTAATATTGATAATACGGAGCAGATTGATGCGATGAACCGTATCCGTGATTTTGAGAATTTCTTCCTGATGATATCCGACTATGCCAAAGTGGGTTATGCCAAGTTGAATCTCTTGAATCGCAAAGGATATGCTATAAAACAGTGGTATAAGAATTTAGGTGAGGAGGAAGATGCGCTTTTGGATGAGGTTGTGGGTGTTTATACCCATATGCACCCTGAAGATCGTAAGCGTTTCCTTGATTTTTATGATGAAGTCAGAGACGGAAAAAGAAGGCATTTTCAGGGTGAGATGCGTATTCGTCGTCCCGGAACGAAGAATGAATGGAATTGGGTGAGTAGTAATGTGATGGTCACTAACTATAAACCGGAGGAAAATGAAATAGAAATCATCGGTATCAATTATGACATTACAGAATTGAAAGAAACTGAAGCCGAACTGATTCAGGCGCGTGATAAAGCGGAGATGATGGATCGTTTGAAAAGTGCTTTCCTTGCCAATATGAGTCATGAAATCCGTACGCCGCTGAATGCCATTGTCGGTTTCTCCGATTTGCTGGTGGAAACTGAAGAGTTGGAAGAACGTCAGGAATATATTAAGATTGTACGTGAGAATAATGATCTCTTGTTGCAACTAATTTCGGATATACTTGATTTATCAAAGATTGAGGCTGGTACGTTTGAATTTACTAATGGAGATGTAGATGTATATCTGCTGTGTGAAGATATTGTCCGCTCTATGCGCATGAAAGCGAAAGAAGAGGTGGAACTGGTACTTGATAATCACCTTCCGGTTTGTCATGTCATTAGTGACCGTAATCGTATACATCAGGTGATCTCTAACTTTGTTAACAATGCAATGAAATTTACCTCTGAAGGTAGTATTCATGTGGGATATAAACTAAAAGATGGCGAATTGGAATTCTATGTCGAAGATACAGGCATCGGTATTGAAAAAGAGCAGTTGCCACATATCTTTGAGCGTTTTGTGAAGCTTAATACTTTTGTACACGGTACAGGATTGGGACTTTCTATCTGTCAGAGCATCGTTGAACAATTGGGTGGGCGGATTGGCGTTGATTCTGAAAAAGGAAAAGGATCAAGGTTTTGGTTTACTATTCCCGGAGTGATCGTGACGGAAGAGATGAATTGTGCCCGGTAGAGTGGTAATGAGGCAGGTGAATATCTTCCTTCTTCATTAATAAAAGTGGGTTTTATATAGAAGAAACGGTCTTGGTTTAGATGTCGATTGACATGAAACCAAGACCGTTTCTTACGTTATAAAGGTAGTCCGTTTAAATTCCGAACGATAGTTTATCAATAGATTGATATACGATACTTGCAATACCCAGTCCGATGATACCCAATGTGCAAAGTGCCAATCCCCATTTTGTGCAGCGGTCGCTGCGGAAAGTAGGAATCGGGTTGTCGGAAGGAGTGATATACATTGCTTTTACAATCAATAGATAGTAATACAACGAAATCACTGTATTTACCAATGCGATGAATACCAGCAAGTGGAAACCTGCATCGAAAGCAGCCATGAAGACC
>ERZ859817.560-NODE-560-length-22640-cov-2.495683_pt1 | contig 22640 bp, 16 predicted proteins | sample MGYA00509986_ERZ859817 | MGnify/ENA primary metagenome ERZ859817 (study PRJEB30046, sample SAMN00715155) | human gut metagenome | study: EMG produced TPA metagenomics assembly of the A metagenome-wide association study of gut microbiota in type 2...
CCGCCGTAACCGATATCGTAAGCCCATCCATCACCACCGAAGATCCATACAGACTTCTTAGCAAGGTAATCCTTCTTAGCTAATACCTGTGGAGCTGTTGGACAACCATCTGCAGCTGCCTTCTCTAACTCTGCAACAAGAGCTTCTGTAGCTGGTGTGTTAGCCTTAGTATCATCCTTAGTCTCGATGTACTTAGCTGCTGCTGCCTTGAACTCAGCAGATGCCTTATCAGATGCAGCCATCTCTTCGATCATCTCGATAGCCTGCTCTCTGATGTACTTCTGACCAATATACATACCTAAACCATGCTCAGCATTATCCTCGAATAATGAGTTACACCAAGCTGGACCCTTCTTAGAATCCTTGTTTACTGTATATGGTGAAGTAGCAGCTGGGTTACCCCAGATAGAAGAACAACCTGTAGCATTAGAAATGTACATCTGCTCACCGAATAACTGTGTAATTAATCTAGCATATGATGTCTCTGCGCATCCTGCACATGAACCTGAGAATTCAAGTAATGGCTGGTTGTACTGAGAACCGATTGGAGTTTCAACAAGTGCTGGCTTGATTTCCTTCTTACCAACGTTAGCAACGAGGTAATCAAATACAGGCTGCTCAGCTGACTGAGATTCCTGTGGAACCATCTTAATAGCTTCTCCTGCCTTAGGACATACAGTAACACACTCGCCACATCCCATACAATCTAAAGGAGATACAGACATTGTATACTTCATAGTTGTATCTACAGCATGCTTAGAATCTGCAAGCTTGATGTTTGCTGGAGCTGCTGTAACTTCATCAGCTGAAAGAATAAATGGTCTGATTGTTGCATGTGAACAAACAAATGCACAGCTGTTACACTGAATGCAGGCTGCTGGATCCCACTCAGGAACCATAACGGCTGTTCCTCTCTTCTCATATGCAGAAGCACCTGTTTCGAACTGACCATCAGCGCAATCCTTGAATGCTGAAACTGGAAGGCTGTCACCATCCATCTTAGAGATTGGCTCAAGAAGATCGTTAACTAACTTAACAACTTCTGGACGTCCTGTCTTAGCTTCCTTAGGAGCATCAGCTTCTGGATTAGCCCAAGAATCTGGAACTTCTACCTTATGTATAGCATCTACACCGGCATCAATAGCCTTGTAGTTCATCTCTACTACAGCATCACCCTTCTTAGAGTAAGACTTCTTAGCAGCTTCCTTCATGAACTTAATAGCATCATCGATAGGCATTACATCAGCTAACTTAAAGAAAGCAGACTGTAAGATTGTGTTAGTTCTCTTACCCATACCGATTTCGATAGCCTTATCAATGGCGTTGATTGTGTAAAGCTGAATCTTGTTATCATAAATGTACTTCTTAGCTTCAGCGTTAAGATGATGTCCTAATTCTTCATCTGTCCACTGGCAGTTGATCATGAATACTCCGCCTGGCTTAACATCCTGTACCATCTTCATACCCTGTGTAACATATGCTGGGTTATGACATGCTACGAAGTCAGCCTGATTGATGTAATATGGACTCTTAATTGGGTTATCACCAAATCTTAAGTGAGAAATTGTGATACCACCTGTCTTCTTAGAATCATACTGGAAGTATGCCTGGATGTACTTGTCTGTGTGGTCACCGATAATCTTAGTAGAGTTCTTGTTAGCACCTACTGTACCATCTCCACCGAGACCCCAGAACTTACATTCCTTAGTACCAGCAGCTGAAGTAATTGGAGCTGGCTTAACTTCTGGAAGTGAAAGGTTAGTAACATCATCAACGATACCGATTGTGAATCTGCTCTTAGGAGCATCCTTCTCTAATTCCTTATATACAGCAAAGATAGATGAAGGTGGTGTATCCTTAGAACCAAGACCATATCTGCCACCAACTAATGTGATGTCGTTAAGTCCTGCTTCACGAAGTGTTGTAGCAACATCAAGGAAAAGAGGCTCACCAAGAGAACCTGGCTCCTTTGTTCTGTCAAGTACAGCAATCTTCTTAGCTGTCTTAGGAATAACCTTTAAGATAGCTTCTGATGACCATGGTCTGTAAAGTCTTACCTTAATAAGACCAACCTTTTCACCCTTAGCTGTAAGATAATCAATAACTTCTTCTACTACGTCGTTAACAGAACCCATAGCGATGATTACTCGCTCTGCATCTGGTGCACCATAGTAGTTAAATAATCCATAATTAGTACCGAGCTTCTCGTTAACCTTGTTCATGTACTTCTCAACTACTGCTGGAAGAGCATCATAAACTGAGTTACAAGCCTCTCTGTGCTGGAAGAAGATATCACCATTCTCATGTGAACCACGAGCTGATGGATGATTAGGATTAAGAGCGTGTGCTCTGAATTCTTCAACTGCATCCATTGGGCACATATCCTTAAGATCTTCGTAATCCCACTCTTCAATCTTCTGAATCTCGTGTGATGTACGGAAACCATCAAAGAAGTTAAGGAAAGGTGTCTTTCCTTCAAGTGCTGCACAGTGAGCTACTGGAGAAAGATCCATAACCTCCTGTGGGTTAGTTTCACAAAGCATTGCAAAACCTGTCTGACGACATGCGTATACATCTGAATGATCACCAAAGATGTTCAATGCATGTGATGATACTGTACGGGCAGATACGTCGAATACGCATGGGAGCTGCTCACCAGCTATCTTATACATATTAGGAATCATAAGTAAAAGGCCCTGTGAAGCTGTAAATGTTGTTGTTAATGCACCTACACCTAAAGAACCATGAACTGTACCTGCAGCACCAGCCTCTGATTCCATCTCAACTACCTTAACAGTACTGCCGAAAATGTTCTTTCTTCCGGCTGCTGACCACTGGTCAACATAATCTGCCATCGGGCTTGATGGTGTGATTGGATAGATACCAGCAACTTCTGTATATGCATAAGCTACATGTGCAGCGGCTGTATTACCATCCATAGAATGTTTCTGTCTTGCCATTATAAATATTTCCTCCTTAAGAAAATTTAGGCGGCATAAATGTACCAGCTATAAATAACCAGATATACATTATACGTCCCTACATATTACTTAATATTTTATTATCTTTATCTCCAAAAGTAAAGGCATAAATGTGAGATTTCATGCTTATTTCATTATTAAAATCAATACAATGCCATTAAAAACTGGACTTTTCCAATGTCCAAGCATCGGAAAAGTCCAATTACACGATTTACTTATTCTTATTATTACTACATTTTATTACTAAACCATTATATTAATCGTCTTCACCCTGAAGTGCATCATAACCTGATTCTCCGGTTCTTACCTTTACTACATCCTCAACATCATATACAAAAATCTTACCATCACCGATATGACCTGTATAGAGAGCCTTTCTTGTAGCATTGATAACATCCATTACAGGAACTGAAGATATTACCATCTCAACCTGTGTCTTAGGAAGAAGCTGGATATCCATTGGAACACCTCTGTAATATTCAGGAGCACCCTTCTGTGTACCACATCCAAGAACCTGTGTAACTGTCATACCTGTAACTCCGATATCGTTCATGGCCTTCTTGAATCTCTCGAATCTCTCCTGCTTCATAAGAATCTCAACCTTGGTAATCTTCTTGCCATCACCTGCATCAGATGTCTTAACAAGAGCAGGTACAGAAGCTTCCATTGATTCTGAACCGATTACATCAACATCACCGTCAACAAAGTCCATACCACCAAATTCGAATCCTGCATAAGCACTTGAAAGGCCATGCTCCATAATATCAAGGCCTCTGATTTCTTCTTCCTTAGAAGCTCTCAGTCCGATTGTAGCCTTAATTACTGTGAACACAATCACCATGCATACAACTGCCCATGCTGCAACTGATACAAATCCTAATAACTGAAGTCCAAGCTGTGTGAATCCACCGCCATAGAAAAGACCTTCGCCCTTAATTGAACCACCTTCTAAAGCAATTGCATATCCTGGAGCTGAGCTTGTCGCAAAAAGACCAACAGCAATTGTACCCCAGATACCATTCATCATATGTACTGCTACAGCACCTACAGGATCATCAACATGAAGCTTGTAGTCAAGAAGCCATACGCCGAATACTACTAAAAGGCCAGAAACAATACCTATCATTGTTGCACCAAATGCATCTGTTACATCACAAGGAGCTGTTATACCAACAAGACCTGCAAGTGAAGCATTTAAACACATTGAAACATCCGGCTTACCATATCTTATCCATGTGAATATCATACATGTTACTGTAGCTACTGCAGGAGCAACTGTTGTTGTAAGGAAAATAGAGCCTAAATCTTCAATTGTTGTTGCTGCTGCACCGTTAAATCCATACCAGCCAAACCACAGAATAAATACACCAAGTGCACCAAGTGGAATATTGTGTCCTGGGAAAGCATTTACCTTTATAACCTTACCATTAGCATCCTTTTCAAACTTACCAATACGAGGTCCAAGAATCTTAGCACCAATAAGAGCTGAAATACCACCAACCATGTGAATACAACAAGAACCTGCAAAATCATGGAAGCCTAACTGTGCAAGCCAGCCACCGCCCCAGATCCAGTGAGCTTCTATTGGATAGATAAGTGCTGAGATAACTGCTGAGTATACACAATATGATAAGAACTTTGTTCTCTCAGCCATGGCACCTGAAACAATAGTAGCTGTTGTAGCACAGAATACTAAGTTAAATACGAAACTAGAAAAATTAAAATCTTTGTAAGCTGTGAAGATATCAAAACCAGGCTTTCCAATAAAACCAAGTAAATCCTCACCTAATAAGAAACTGAATCCAATAAGAACGAACATTACTGTACCAATACAGAAGTCCATCAGATTCTTCATAATAATGTTACCTGAATTCTTTGCTCTTGTGAATCCTGTTTCTACCATTGCAAAACCTGCCTGCATCCAGAAAACAAGAGCTGCACCTATAAGGAACCACACACCGAATAATTCGGCATCTACTGCTGATAAAATCTCTTGCATAACCATTTCCTCCCTAATCAGAAATTCTTTTTAATTTAATTGCCGGTAACAGAGTTGATCAGGTTCTGTACCTGATTAAACAGAATGCAAAAAAGGCGTGCAGGCAGTTTTTCCAAACTGCTTACACGCCTTTGTGTACATCACTGTTCAATTCATGCTGTTAATTATACTCGCCATTTTCAATAATTATTGAAAAAATCGGACATTTTTATTGACTTTTTAATTTTTTCTTAATAATATTTTAATAAATAAACTTTTAGAGGAGACAATTTATGAAACGTATGATACAGCCATTTGGAATTGACATGCATAAAAATGTTCTTACAGACACAAAAGCAGTTAAGCATATGCATTTTTACGAAGCAGATAAAACTAATACCATCCTTAACATCTCATTTATTCCATCATCCACTACAGAATGGATAATATGTTACAACGATAATAATGACATATCTGAATTCATATGTATCGGATGCCAGAACATATTTACAACACTGTCTCTTAAAGAATTTGACCATTATTTCGGGATAAGATTCGACAACACTGGCTGCTACTTTAATAAAGCTGTGATATTAAGACTTATCCCGTCAACATTACAGACAATATATTCCGTTATGAGCCAGCCCCTGAATCATATGAGATGCAGCTAATAAAGGATTTTCACAATTCTTCATCCTTTAAAGACAGAATTACACTTTTTAAAGCATTTGTTACAGATTGCAAGACCTTCTGCCCTGTTTCTGAAAATATTGAGAAACTTAACAGACTTATATATTCAGGTACAAGTACTGTTGCAGAATTATCAGCAGAATCAGAATATTCTGTAAGACATATATCAAGGCTTTACAACGAAGTCTATGGTATTGGTGCGAAGGATTTTATCAAAATGTACAGATTCCAGAATGTCCTTGCAGCCATAATTGCTGACCCAGAACGTGATAACAGCTCCTTTATTGAAGGTGCAGGTTATTCGGATCAGGCACATTTCCAAAGAGAATTCAGGACATTTATGGGAATGACTCCTAAGAAGTACATAAAACTTATCAAGAATTTCTGATATACATGCTAAAACAGGTGACAATCTTCACAATCAGACTGCCACCTGCTTTTCTTAATCTCCATCAGTTAATATAAAATCACTCATCACTGTATTACATATATCCATGCCATATTCAGTAAGCCTTAACATATCTGCCTGCTTTACAAGAAGACCTTTATTAATATTCTGTTCTGTCTCTTTAGCATAAACATCATTAATTGAAACTCCAAACCTGTTCTGAAAATCCTTCACATCAACTCCTGTAACCTTTCTTAGTCGGAGAAACATGAATTCTTCCATTGCATCTTCTTTAGTCAGTATTTCAATATTTTCATGAAGTTTTCCTATATCACCGTTAAGCTCTATATACTTCTTGACATCTCTTATGTCGGAATACCGCACATTCTCTGTAAATCCTGCTGCCGAACACCCAAAGCCATAATACTCTCCTCTGTTCCAATACAGAAGATTATGCCTGCATTCGAAGCCCGGTCTGCTATAATTGGATATTTCGTATCTTTCATACCCTGCATTTCCAAGAATCTGCTTCGTTATATGGTACATGCGCCTGTCCTCTTCCTCATCAGGAACCGGCGGAAACTTGTCAATATTATCAGCCAGATAAGTGCCTTCCTCAAGAATAAGGCTATACGCCGATATATGCTCCGGCTGTAATGCCGTCACCTTGTCAAATGTATTTTCAAGAGTTGCTTCAGTCTGCCCCGGAATAGCCGACATAAGGTCAACATTAATATTATTAAAGCCTGCAGCCCTTGCCAGTCTGAAGCTTTCCTCAAACTGTTCAAATGTGTGTATTCGCCCAAGCATTTTTAATTCATTATTATCAGCAGACTGTAAGCCAAAGCTTAACCTGTTCACTCCTGCGGCTCTGTATTCTGAAAGCCTGCTTTCATTAACTGTTCCCGGATTACATTCCATTGTTATCTCAGCATCATCCAAAACATCAAAGCAATCCCTGACAGCAGCTAATATATCAGCTATACAGCCATCAGGCAGTACTGACGGAGTACCTCCACCAAAGAATATGGATGTTATCTTATCTTTTACCTGCCCATCTGCTGTATTTCTGATTTCATTAATAAGTGCCTTAGTGTAAGCATATTTTACAGCATCACCAGCCGGAGCAGACAGGAAATCACAATATATACATTTGTGTACACAAAAAGGGATATGTATATATATCCCTTTTTCATATGTTTTATTCATCATCTAACTTTAATACGCTCATAAACGCCTTCTGTGGAATCTCTACATTACCAATCTGGCGCATACGCTTCTTTCCTTCCTTCTGCTTCTCAAGAAGTTTCTTCTTTCTTGAGATATCACCACCGTAACATTTTGCAAGTACATCTTTTCTGAGTGCCTTGACAGTTTCTCTTGCAATTACCTTGCTTCCGATAGCTGCCTGAATAGGAATCTCAAACTGCTGTCTTGGAATCTCTTCCTTGAGCTTCTCACACATTTTACGGCCTCTCTCCTCAGCATTGCCGGCAAATACAATGAATGAAAGTGCATCAACTTCTTCTTTGTTAATAAGAATATCAAGCTTGACAAGCTTAGAACGCTCATACCCCTTCATCTCATAATCAAATGATGCATAACCTCTTGAGCGTGATTTAAGTGCATCAAAGAAATCATATATAATCTCATTAAGAGGAAGGTCATACTTAAGCAGTGCCCTTGTCTGCTCAATATATTCCATTCCATTATATATGCCTCGTCTTTCCTGACAAAGTTTCATAATAGGTCCGACGAATTCTGTTGTAACCATAATCTCAGCACTTACCATAGGCTCTTCCATATAATCAATCTCAGAAGGGTCCGGCATATTAGACGGATTAGTAAGGTCAATTACATCTCCGTTCGTCTTGTGAACCTTATATATAACGCCCGGTGCGGTTGTTACAAGGTCAAGATTATATTCTCTCTCAAGTCGTTCCTGTATAATCTCTAAGTGAAGAAGTCCTAAGAATCCACATCTGAAGCCAAATCCAAGTGCAATAGATGTCTCTGGCTCAAACTGCAGGGCTGCATCATTAAGCTGCAGCTTTTCAAGTGCATCTCGTAAATCCTGATACTTGGCGCCATCTGCCGGATATAATCCGCAGTAAACCATAGGATTAACCTTCTTGTAACCAGGAAGTGGCTGCTCACACGGTCTGTCATTATCAGTAACTGTATCACCAACTCTTGTATCTCTTACATTCTTGATACTTGCTGTAATATAGCCAACCATTCCTGCTGTAAGCTCATCGCATGGAATAAAACGGCCTGCACCGAAATATCCAACCTCAACGACCTCTTCTACAGCTCCGGTTGCCATCATTCTTATCTTAGTACCCTTCTTGACAGTACCTTCTTTAATTCTTACAAATATTATAACACCCTTATATGCATCATATAACGAATCAAATATAAGCGCTGAAAGTGGTGCGGAAGCATCTCCTGATGGTGCCGGAATCTTAGTTACAATCTGTTCAAGAACCTCTTCAATATTAATTCCGTTCTTGGCTGATATAAGCGGTGCATCCTGTGCCTCTATTCCTATAACATCCTCAATCTCTTCGATAACTCTTTCAGGTTCTGCACTTGGAAGGTCAATCTTATTAATTACAGGAAATACATCAAGATCATGGTCTAATGCAAGATATACATTAGCAAGTGTCTGTGCTTCAATTCCCTGTGCTGCATCTACTACAAGTATAGCACCATCACAGGCTGCAAGTGCTCTTGACACCTCATAATTAAAGTCGACATGTCCCGGAGTATCAATAAGATTGAATATATATTCCTGTCCATCTGATGCCTTATATACAGTTCTTACTGTCTGTGCTTTAATTGTAATTCCTCTTTCTCTCTCAAGATCCATGTTATCAAGAATCTGCTCCTGCATCTCTCTTGATGTGAGAAGTCCGGTTTTTTCAATTATTCTGTCAGCCAGTGTTGACTTGCCATGATCAATATGTGCAATAATACAAAAATTTCTTATGTTCTTCTGATTAATTCCTGCCATTAATATAACCCCGCTTGTTTTAAATAATCTTTTATGCCATCTGCTATGGCTTGTGCTGTCTTAGTTTTATCAGTTGTTACTTTCTTTAAATCTGATACATTAGTTATAAAACCAATGTCTATTACTGTGCTTGTACATTTGCTATGAGCGTTAATATAATAATTATCCTTTGCATCTCCAACTGTACCGGTTTTCACTCCACGATTCTTAATTCCAGTACTTTTTTCCATGCTCTTAAGAATAATCCTTGAAAGCTCTGCTGCCTCAACAGGCTTTGTCGTGTGAATATAACTCTCCGCACCGGAAACTGATGTATCTGCATTATATGAATTCATTCTAAGTGACACACATATATATACTTTTGACGAATTACATATCTTTACACGTTCTTCGTCTGTAACATCCCTATCTGATGTTCTTGTCATGACAACCTCAATCCCATCGGATTCAAGCTTTGACTTAATATCAAGAGCCATTTCAAGATTTATATCCTTTTCCTTCCTGCCTGATGACGACACTCCCGTATCCTTTCCACCTTTTGATGGATCAAGACAGACTACAGCCTTTGAAGACGCCCCTTTAGATTCAACATTCTTATTATCATTAAGATATCCACTTGTTCTGGTTTCGCTCTCGGTTTCTTTGCCAATAACGTTTCCCTCACTTACAGTATCCTTAAAAAAATCATTATACACCATTAAAGTGATAACCAGCAAGCAGACAAGCGTAGCCAGTCCGAATAATTTATCTATTCTAAATGTTTTACGATGTTTCATTATAGTACCCCATTAATATTTCTTGTACTATTGTCCATAAGGAAGGGGTAAATGTCAACAACTTTTAACCATTTCTTTTCTTAACTGACGCATTATTTTCTTTTCAAGCCTCGAAATATATGATTGTGAAATTCCTAACATATCAGCAACCTCTTTCTGTGTCTTTTCTTCTCCATCCTCTGAACTCAAACCAAATCTCAAATCAACTATTATTCTTTCACGCTCCGGAAGCTGGTTTATAGCCTTTTTAAGCATTTTGCACTCAACCTCTGTTTCAATATCCCTATATATAATATCCTCATCCGTTCCAATAATGTCTGACAACAGAAGTTCATTACCATCCCAGTCAACATTAAGCGGTTCATCAATTGACACTTCTGCTTTTATCTTACTGTTTCTTCTAAGATACATAAGAATTTCGTTTTCTATACACCTTGATGCATATGTTGCAAGCTTGATATTTTTATCCTTATCATATGAATTAATTGCTTTGATAAGCCCTATTGTTCCAATTGATATCAAATCCTCTACACCAACCCCTGTATTGTCAAATTTCTTCGCAATATAAACAACGAGCCTTAAATTATGTTCTATCAGGGTGTGCTTTGCTTCAGCATCAGAAGCTGTCCCCAGTGCTTCTATTGCGTTCTGTTCCTCACTTGCCCCAAGTGGTGCCGGCAATATATCTGTCCCACCTATATAATGTACGTCACCCTGCTTTAATAAACAAAAATTCTTTATAGAAGGCATTACCTTAAACTGAAAATGATCCGCCATCGCAACCTTTACTACCATATTTCTATCCATCCTTTTATTTTCTTCAAACTTCCGATTCTTCTACATAATCATGTCCTTCCCCAAAAGGGCATGATAATCCCCATTCTTATTAATCTGCCTAAGAGACATACCTATAGCCGCATGCTCCCTTTTCACAACATTTTCTCCCTCGTATATATGTATATAATCTGCTGTTATGATTTCCATCATCCCACCTGAATTTCCCACACTGTTATATGGAATCAGATGATATCCAAGCTTTTGTAAGTTATCTATGTCACTGAGAATATCGTTGAAATACGTTCTTTCAACCACTGTAACAGGTCTTTTCCCAACATAATCAATAAGGCTGTTGCCTGTATCAATTATTGCGTCCATTTCAAATTCCCGTTCCGCTACGCCAATCACAATGTGTCTTTTCAAACCATCTGTTATCCTGATAGTTTTAAGTGTCTTAAGCACAATGACAACAACTATAACCGTCACAGTAAGAAAGATTACAAGCTCACTGTCAGACAGAATTACATTTCCAATAAAATACCCTGCAAATGTGTACTTTAACCAATGCATTATCCCACCTGCAAAAAGTGCAATAAGAATCATTCCTGCACCTGCTTTCAACAGATTCCTCATATAAAGCTTTAATTGTTTTGATGTTTTCTGCTTAAAGTCTTTAGTACCGGAAAGCATTATCATAGCCATGATTAATGTTACCGGAACATATGTAATAAACTTTTCAAGCAGTGCAAATCTTAGTGGAATACACACACATATGACAGCCCATACAGCTCCTAAAGTGGCAGAAATAATCATTCTGGATATTCTGGCAGAAAATTTAAATATCCAGTCTGTTATAAGCAGCACGCACAGGTTTGCCACAAGGTTTATTCCAAACAGAACATCTGCATATATAACCGTTTCGTACATCACCTCCTTGTTTTGAATCCGTTTCTTTGTTACAAGTGGAATTATATACGACATATCATGCAAAATTTGTCAAAACAACAGAGTGGGCACAAAAAAACACCGCCAGCAAACTGACGGTGTTAAATATACTTATATTAAATTATTACTTCTTATTCTTCTGTAAAAATGTTGGAATTGTGATTCCTCTGTCCTTAACCTGTGGTGTAACAGGTGATGGCTGCTTAAGTCCTGGAAGCGGAGCATCATTTGATGCCGAAGATGTTCTTGCTGCTGGCTGTGAATATGTATACTGTGGCTTAACATTAACAGTTGGTCTTGTTGCCTGTGCCATACCTGCAAATCCTGCCATAGCCTTATTAACATTACCGTCCTCAAGACCTGTTGCGATAACAGTAATTGTAGCCTGATCTGTAACGCTCTCATCATACATAGCACCAAAGATAATGTTAGCATTATCTCCTGCAAGTTCCTGAACGTAGCTTGCAGCTTCATTAGCTTCGATAAGACTGATATCACCTGAGATATTGATGATAACATGAGATGCACCCTCAATAGTTGTCTCAAGAAGTGGGCTTGTAACAGCCTGCTTAACTGCTTCGATAGCCTTGTCATCGCCTGTAGCTGTACCGATACCGATATGTGCAACACCCTTGTCCACCATAACAGTCTTAACATCAGCAAAGTCAAGGTTAATAAGACCTGGTACATTGATAAGGTCTGTAATTCCCTGAACAGCCTGCTGTAACACTTCATCAGCCTTCTTTAATGCCTCTGGCATAGTTGTTCTTCTGTCTACTATCTCTAAAAGCTTGTCATTAGGAATAACAATAAGTGTATCTACGTTCTCCTTAAGCTTCTCAATTCCTGATTCAGCATTAGCCATTCTTGTTCTTGCTTCAAACTTGAAAGGCTTAGTAACAACACCTACTGTAAGAATTCCCATATCCTTAGAAATCTTAGCTACTACAGGAGCTGCACCTGTACCGGTTCCGCCACCCATACCACATGTAACGAATACCATATCAGCACCTTTAATTGCCTGTGTAAGTTCTTCAACATTCTCCTCTGCTGCCTTCTCACCAATCTCAGGCTGTGCACCTGCTCCAAGTCCCTTAGTGAGCTTCTCACCTATCTGGATAGCAGTTGGAGCCTTACATAGAGTGAGTGCCTGACTATCAGTATTAATACCGATAAATTCAACTCCTCCGATATTCTCATCTATCATTCTGTTAACCGCGTTATTTCCCGCTCCACCTACACCAACAACTATAATCTTTGCTGATGACTCCTGGTCATTAGTCATTATCTCTAACAAGGTTGTTGCCTCCTTTAATATCTAAAAATTGCACTACATAATATATTATAATTTTTCGTCTAAAATATCAACCGTTTTTTTACTTTTCACGTTTAAAAATTATAGAACTTTCATCGCCATTATAATCATCAAGATACAGTGTTCCTTTAAGTGTTCCGAATCTGGATGATAACTGCTTTAATTCAAAAAGCCTGTCTGTAAAATCCTTGCTGCTTCCAAGGCTTACCTTAACATCGCCCATATAAAGCGTAATATTATAAGAGGCATCAAAATACACTTTGTCCACATCAATATATACTTATCAAAGCTCTGTATAAGATCAAGAATTGTATTGTATATATCTGCATTTCCCACATCAAGCTTCGTATTGATTACTATTGAATCAAACTTAAGTCCGTCAATCTGCGGAACATTTTCATATAAATCCGTTGAGCTTTCTACTACAATTCCATCTTTATCAAAATACATATTACAGCCCATGTACCTGACATAACCTACTATTGCCTTTTCATATACTGTTACATAAAGCCTGTCCGGCCAGTCCGTCTCAACATCATATTTCTGGATAAATGGTATTTTGGTGTCTTTTTGTCCAAAAATCCTGAAATATAGCAGATTAACATAATCACCACCAAATATATATTTTTTAAGTTCTTCATCCGAATAATGAGTTGAACCCACAAATTCTATTGTATCAGCCTCAAACACCTTATATGTAACACCAAAAAGCATTCCGGCAACAGCTGCAATAACTGCAAATATAATAAGGGCTTTCTTTCTTTTTCTGCCCCGTCTTTTTTTCTGGTTTACACTGTTACTATTCCTACTACCCATTATCTTTCCAACTTAATCTGACTGCTTATATTAAATACAACCCCAAGTTCAAGTAGCAAAAATACTGCCGCCGTACCTCCATAACTTATGAATGGAAGTGATACTCCCGTATTAGGTATTGTATTAGTTACAACTGCTATATTAAGAATTACCTGTATGGCAATATGTGCAAATACTCCTGTTGCAAGCATTGAACCAAACAAATCAGGTGCATTCTGTGCTATATGGTTAATTCTCCATAACATTACAATAAACAGGGCAATCAGGCAGAATGCTCCAAAAAGTCCCAACTCCTCACATATAACAGAGAATATCATATCATTCTGTGATTCCGGGATATATCCAAGCTTCTGAAGACTCTTGCCAAGACCTTTGCCAAAAAGACCTCCTGAGCCTATGGCATATAACGCCTGAACTGTCTGGTATCCCTTGTCATCAATATATTTCTCAGGATTAAGCCATACAAGTATACGGTTTAATCTGAATTTTCCATCATATTTCCCGACACTGCCATCTTCTTTATCCATGAGTAAAATGCGCCAAAAGCCACCGCTGCCAGCCCCGTCAGTGCAACATATATTTTATATCCCGGATATGCCACAAATGTCATAACAACTGAGATAAGTGCTACAATAAGTGCGCTGCTCATATTAGAAGACAGCACATAAACAAGCAGTGCCGGTGCAAAACCGGATATTATACATATCACTATAACAGTCCTGAATTTCTTTATGTTCTGCCCTGCTTTCACTATAAGAAGTGCAGTCATGGCAATCGTTCCAATCTTTACAAGCTCCGCAGGCTGAAATTGTCCCAAACCCGGAATCTTTATCCATCTGGTAGCTCCATTTCTTGTAATTCCAAGAGGAGTCTTTAAAAGGAACATGCAAAGAAGTCCGCCTATATATATTACAACTGCAAGCTTCTTAAGATAATGATAATCTAAAATCTTAGTTTCAACTATCATTAAAGCAAAGCCTATTATAGTAAATATAAGCTGTTTTCTGAAATAAAATTCCGGATCACCCTCTTCAATCTGCGCTGTATATGAGCTTGTGCTGTAAATCATTGTAAGTCCAAAGCCAACTATGAATACAAGCACAAAAAGAAGAGTGTAATCAAAGTAAAATCCATATTGTTTTCTCTTTTTTCTGTTTCTGTTATTTCTTCTATTTCTATTATTCCCCGGCATAAAGCACCGCCTTTTTACAGATTATTGACAAGATCCTTGAATATTCTTCCTCTCTGTTCGTAGTTATCGAACATTCCCCAGCTTGCACATGCAGGAGATAAAAGAACCGCATCTCCACTCACCGCATTTTTAGCACATATATCTACTACCTGTTCCATTGAATCAGCATATTCGATATTATCAAAGCCATATTTCTTACATGTATCAGCAATCTTGGCACTTGTCTGTCCTATAAGCACAAGAAGCTTAACCTTATCCTTAAATGCCTTTACATAAAGGTCGAATTCTGAGCCTTTATCATAACCTCCGCCGATAAGAATTGTAGGTTTAACCATAGCTTCAATAGCCTTAACTGCTGCCTCTGGGTTAGTTCCCTTGGAATCATTATAGTAATCAACACCATTCTTAGTTGCAACATATTCAATTCTGTGTTCAACAGCCTTAAATTTCTTAACCTGTTCTATTATAATATCATCAGGAATTCCGGCAGCCTTAGTCATTGCAATTGCTGCACATACATTTTCATAGTTATGCTTTCCTAAAAGATTCATGTCATGAACATTCAACATGTCATAATCATTAGTTCCATCTGTATACTTAATCATCTCACCATCTACATATGCTCCGACTGATGGCTTTCTTTCACTTGAAAACCACACGACATCAGCCTTACACTCAGGTGCAAAGTCTGTAAGATACTTATCCTCAAGATTAAGCACACATGTATCTGCCTTAGTCTGGTTCTCACTTATTCTTTCCTTGGTCCATGCATAGCATTCCATTGTATGGTGTCTGTTAAGATGGTCAGGTGTAATATTAAGAATTGCAGATACAATCGGATGGAATTCATGTACTGTCTCTAACTGGAAGCTGCTTATCTCAGCAACTGTATATGAGTCCTCACTTGTCTTTAACACTTCACCTGTATATGAATTGCCTATATTACCAACGACAAATGTTTTCTCATTATATGCAGCAATTATCTGTCCAACAAGTGCTGTAGTTGTTGTCTTTCCGTTAGTTCCTGTAATTGCAATAACCTTACCCTTATCATAATTATATGCAAGCTCAATCTCGCCCCATACAGGGATACCGGCATTCTTAAATGTAAGCACTATCGGACTGTCAATAGGAACACCCGGACTTATTACAAGCAGATCAATCTTCGGAAGAAGTGACTCATCAAATGCTCCGATGATAATCTCTGCCTTGTTATCTCCTAACTTCTCCTGCACCTTCTGTCTGTCAAGCTTTTCATTGCCATCATACAGTATGCAGTCAGCACCAACTTTATTCAAAAGGTCTACGGCTCCAATACCGCTTATACCTGTTCCCACGACCATTACCGTCTTATTCTTTAAATCCATCGTCGTTTACTTCCTTTCATACAAAATGTATACAAAAATATATTACTATCAATTATCGTTTTTTTCAAGTTGAACTGACCTTTCTATACCAATATACGGCAATATATTTTCATACAGTGTCTTAACAACAGGAGCAGCAATTGTTCCACCATAATATACACCTGTTGGTTCATCAATTAAGCACATCGCTATAACCTGTGGATTATCAGCCGGAGCAAATCCTATGAATGATGAAATATATTTTCCTGAACCTCTTGGCAGCTTCTGTGATGTTGCCGTTTTTCCTCCTATTGAATAGCCGTCAATATATGCTTTCGTTCCTCCGCCTTCTGACACTACACCCTCAAGAATCTTTTTCATCGTTTCACTCGTTTGGGATGATATTGCCTCATCCTGTGTTGAATATGCAAATTCATTTACCACTGAACCATCTGATGAACCTGTGTATAAGCCAAAATGTGGTGTAACAAGTCTTCCACCATTTACAATCGCCGAAACAGCCCTTAACATCTGAACGGGTGTTATCTGGAAAGACTGTCCGAATGACATTGTGGCAAGCTCAACCGCACCTACATTTTCCTGCTTATGAATAATCGTTCCTGCCTCTCCTGACAGATCTATTCCTGTCTTTGCAAGAAGTCCAAGCTTACCCATGTACAGATACATATTATCAGTACCGACTCTTCTGCCCCATTCAACAAATGCCGGATTACACGAATTATACACTGTATGTGTAAAATCCTGTGTTCCATGTCCTGTTGTTTTGTGACATCTTATTCTTCTGTCAGAAACAACCGTTGCACCTGAACATGTGAAAGAATCATTTAAACCCACCACGCCTGTCTCAAGTGCTGCTGTTGCAGTAACCGTCTTAAATATTGAGCCTGGCTCGTATGTATCATTTATGCAGAAATTCCGCCACATATTATTAAGAAGATCCATCTTATCCTTCTGTGCCTCTTCCTCATCAGGCTCATAATTAAGCTCATACGGAGAATTAAGATTGTATTCCGGAACATTTGCCATAGCAAGTATCTCGCCATTATCAGGACGCATCACAATAATACTTACCTGTTTTGCCTCTTTCTTCACCATAGTCTCCCATGCAAGCTGGGTTGCATATTTCTGTATATTAACATCAAGCGTTGTATACAGATCCTGTCCGTCAACTGGCAGAATACGATCTTCCCGGCTGCCCTTTATCTCAATCCCCCCTGCATCTGACAGTGTAAGAATCTGACCGTTAGTACCTGACAGATATGTGTCATATTTAGCTTCCAGTCCAAGTATTCCCTGATTATCAGCACCAGTAAAGCCAAGCACTTTTGAAGCCAGTTCATTATACGGATATACCCGCTTATAATCCTCGTCAATCTTAACACCCGGCAGGTCATATTCCCTTATTGCATCTCCGATATCCTTTGCCACATTTGTCTTAATATATTCCATAGAGGATACTTTCTTAACTTTCTTAGTCACTTCCTCTACGTCCATATCAAGTTCACCTGCAAGCACTTTTATAACCTTATCTTCATCCTCTATCTGACTATGTATTACAGAAACTGTACATACCACTTCATTAGCTGCAAGAATTTCTCCATTTCTGTCAAGAATCCTTCCTCTCTTTGCCTTAATTCTTCTCTCCCGTTGATGCAGCTCATCAGCCTTCTGCATATAATACTCAGACTTTGCCGTCATAATAACGCCAAGCCTTACGCATTCAAGAATACAAACCATAAGGATTGCAACTATCATTAACACAAGCTTTTTTCTATGACTGGTACTGAGCCAGCCAAATGTGTCATTATCCTTCATTGACAAATAACCCCGCTTTAGTCTTCTACATTTTATGAGAAGCAAAGCAGGGTTATTCTACTTATTATTACATAATTTTAGTTACTGCCTGTTGCAGCCGGTTCCGAAACAGGGACATCTGAAACGCCTGATTCCTCCGGTGTATTTCCCGGATCAACATATGGCTCGTCTGTATCCTTATACACATTCATATAAGGCAGCAGCTCCGTCATAATGTCTTTTGCAAGTATAAGTGCATCTGATGTACTTCCCGATGTACCAGTCGTTCCATCCGGTTCATCTAGAACAATGTATATTGCAAATTTGGGATCATCTGCCGGAGCATGCCCTATAAATGAGATAACCCACTTAAGGTCAGCTCTTGGGATTTTCTGTGCAGTACCAGTCTTTCCCGCAATAGAATACCCCTCTATATACGCCTTATGTGCTGTTCCTAATTCTACTGTATTTTCCAGATATTTTCTAAGATACTTTGATGTTGAAGCAGTTACTGTCTGCCTTACAAGAACCGGTGAATTTTCTTTAACAACTTCCCCATTAGCTGATTCTATTCTCTTAACAATATGTGGCTGATAATACTTGCCATCATTAATAAGAGAACTATACGCTGACAGCATCTGTACCATATTAACATTAACATTCTGTCCAAATGAATTGGTTGCAGCATCTATTGTAGTTATCTTATTCTCATCATACATAATACCTGTAGCTTCACCAGGAAGGTCTACACCAGTCTTTGCACCAAATCCAAACATTTTCTCATACTGTGCAAATCTGACATTGCCAAGTTTTATTGCAATATTAATCATGTAAGGATTACATGAATTTTCCAATGCCTGCGACAATGTAAGCACACCATGGCTTCCTATTGTTGAATATGAGTGGCACTTAATCATATCAGGACCAACATACTCATATCCCTTACATTCATAAGTATCTCCATCATGCACAACGCCTTCTTCAAGACCTGCTGCAATAGTAAATGGCTTATAAGTTGAACCCGGCTCATATGACTCTGATACACAATAGTTAGTCCATAACTGATACAACGCATTGGTTACATCTGTATCCGACATTGACGCAAGCTGCTCTTCAGAATATACATTTGCAAGATTTCTGGGATTATTAAGGTCAAACTGTGGATAGCTTGCCATTCCAAGAATCTCACCATTCTTAGGATTCATAACAACAATAGCTGTATTCTTAGATGGTTTTTCCTGATTATATGCAACCATATATTTCTCTATTATGGACTGCACATTATAATCAATTGTTGTAATAATATTATTACCATTAACTGCTGCCTTTGTCGTTTCTACTGCATTAAGATCTTCATCAACATAGCTGTATGAAACTCCGTCTGTTCCTGAAAGCTCATCGTCATACTGGCTTTCAAGACCAAGCTCACCACCATTGACATTGGATGCAAAACCTATAGCATCGCATGCAAGAGTACTGAACGGATATTTTCTCACATAGCTTTCCTCAAACCATACACCATATATATTGCTGTTCTTCTGTGCCTTAAGCTCATTAAATTCAGCTATCTCATCTGATGTCAGTTCCTTAAGCAGCTTCTGATACTGGCTTGAAGGATTATCGTTAATTATTTTTTTAATATTATCTTTATCAAGACCAAAACATTTTACTAATGCATCTATTGTATTATTAAGATATTTTCCGTCCTCTGATGTCACACTCTTTACATCAAGTATCAGATTATACACCTTCTCACTATATGCCAGAACTGTTCCGTCACTTGCAGTAATATTACCACGCATATAAGGAATTGTAGTTGATGTATATGTCTGATGATTAAGCACCGCCTGGGAATATTCCTCCCCATGTGTATAGTTAATCATAAATATCCTTACACCAAGTACAAGTAATAATACAAATACTATTATAAATGTAACATTAATTCTTCTGTGTGTCCTCTTAAGCATTGCGCGTTTCCTGCGCATTATTTTCTTTCTTCTTGCTTCACTGGTATTGTCCATAAATTTATCAATCCTTTATATTGCACTGCCACACATTTTAGTTATTTTGAGATATCCTTATACTGCTTTACATATTCACTTTCCTTTGAATCATAACCGATTACCTGGCTTCTGCTTGGATATACCATACCAAGTTCATTAACAGCTGTATCATATATTGCGTTATAATCAATGCCTGCATTAATCTCTGATTCATGGCTGTTATTCTCTGCCTTAAGTGAGTTAAGCTGATTCTGAAGCTCAACTACAGCAGTACTGTTAGTCTTAATATCTGACTGGAGATTAAGATACTGGTAGCATATTGCAAATACTGCTGTTGCACAGATAGCAAGCACTGTAGTATATACAAGGTTAACCCTGTTATTTCTTCTTATCTCTCTTCTTCTTTGTCTTCTCTCCTGCTCCTGCTCCTCAATTCTTCTTTCATGCTCATAAGTATGTATTTCTGGAACAGACTGCAGCTTTCTTACTGCACTTCCATACTGATATTCAGTTGTCCTGTGATTTACAACATTTCTTCTCTTCTCCAAAACTTTCCCCTCCATAAATGTTTTATATTCTTTCAAACACCCTCAGTTTAGAGCTTTTAGACCGCTGATTCTCGTTCAGTTCTTCATCTCCGGGAACTATAGGTTTTCTTGTTATAACCTTTCCTTTTGATTTCTTTCCGCATACACATACTGGGAAATCCGGTGGACATGTACATGGATTCTCATTGTTTCTAAATCTTGCCTTAACTATTCTGTCCTCTAGTGAATGGAATGTTATGATACATAAACGTCCCTGTGGATTAAGCCTGTCTATCATCATATCAATTGAATTCTCTAAGACATCTAATTCCCTGTTAAGTTCAATTCTTATAGCCTGGTATGTTCTCTTGGATGGATGACCTCCTGTCGCCCTCACCTTTGCCGGAATAGAAGCCTTTATAATCTCATTTAGTTCAAATGTTGTTTCTATCGGCTTTTCTTTTCTTGCCGCAACTATATGTTTAGCAATATTCTTGGCAAATCTGTCCTCTCCATAATCCCTTATGATTCTGAAAAGCTCCATCTCACTATATGTATTAACAAGATCCTTTGCTGTCATCTCCTGTCTCTGATCCATTCTCATATCAAGAGCAGTATCTACATTATAAGTAAATCCTCTGCTTGCTGTATCTAACTGATACGATGAAACTCCTATGTCAAGAAGTATCCCATCTACTTTATCAATTCCAAGTTCATCAAGAACCTTGTCCATATTGCAATAATTATTTCTTACTATTGTTACCCGTTCTTCGAATTCTTTAAGTCTTTCTGTCGCTGCTGCAATTGCGTCCGCGTCCTGATCTATACCTATAAGTCTGCCACCACCTGTAAGTCTTTTCGCTATCTGATATGAATGTCCTGCACCGCCAAGTGTTCCATCTACATAGATTCCATCAGGTTTAATATTCAGATTGTCAATTGTTTCTTCCAAAAGAACTGATTTGTGTTTAAATTCCATAATAAACCTCATGTCTGCATATTATATAGAAAATCCAAGACTCTCCATATTCGCTGCTACTTCATCCATATCATCATCATAGGTACTGATACTCTGCAGCCAGCGGTCTTTGCTCCAGATTTCAATTCTGCTTGCAACGCCCACTAAAACTACATCTTTTTCCAAGCCTGCAAACTCGCGTAATACTGATGGAAGAAGTATTCTGCCCTGCTTATCCACTTCTACGCTTGCTGCACCTGCAAGAAAGAATCTTGTAAACTGTCTTGCATTCTTATTGGTAAGTGGTAATGTCTGTAACTTTTCTTCAAATTTCTGCCATTCATCATTCGGGTAAACAAACAGGCAGTTATCAAGACCTTTGGTAACCACGAATTCATCTCCCAGAACCTCACGGAATTTAGCCGGTACGATTAGTCTGCCTTTAGCATCTATTGTATGGTTGTATTCGCCCATCAACATAACTATCGCACCCCACTTTCTACCATTAAGCTCCACTTTCCACCACTTTAGTGTCAATTTTATACTTAAAGTGTTTAAAAAACAAGTCCTTTTTTTAGTTTATTTAATGTCAGAAGGCAGTTAATAACAGTCTTTTTCTCCATTTTATGTTTTGATTGCTTATATAGTGTTTTGTCATCATTTTCAGCACAATATATAGATATATTCTTATACTTTTATATAATTATTTTAATAGGTAAATTATATGTTGTTTTTAAAGAAAAATTTTTGTATAATATGATTTTGTACTGGATTCTTTTTTACATTTTAAGAACTCTGGAACGAATAATCATAAGAATAATTAATGAGGAGAATCTATTATGAAGCTTGGTATCGTGGGTCTGCCTAATGTCGGCAAAAGTACCCTTTTTAATTCACTTACTAAGGCAGGAGCAGAGTCAGCTAACTATCCTTTCTGTACAATTGACCCTAATGTCGGTGTTGTTGCAGTTCCGGATGACAGACTTGACAAGCTTGCCGCTTTATATAATTCAGCAAAGATAACACCTGCTGTTATTGAATTCGTAGATATTGCAGGTCTTGTTAAAGGTGCATCTAAGGGTGAAGGTCTTGGAAACCAGTTCCTTGCCAACATCCG